>ERZ791704.19-NODE-19-length-167943-cov-6.27824_pt1 | contig 167943 bp, 147 predicted proteins | sample MGYA00510045_ERZ791704 | MGnify/ENA primary metagenome ERZ791704 (study PRJEB30046, sample SAMN00715247) | human gut metagenome | study: EMG produced TPA metagenomics assembly of the A metagenome-wide association study of gut microbiota in type 2...
TTCAGACGTCCAAATGCATAGCCTGCCAGTGTTGCTGTCAGAACTGCGCATACAACACGGCCCAGGATCAGAAGCAATGTATTGATATACAGATGTAAGAAATCCATATTTTCAATAACTTCTTTAAAGCTGTCCCATCTCCATGTAGACGGGAGGATTACGAACGGGTTGACAGAAGTTGCCTCTGTCATGGTTTTGAAAGCTGTCAGGATCATCCATAAGAAAGGAACCAGCATGGTAATAGATACCAGTATCAGGATAACATGGATCAGAACTCTGTTTGCTTTATCTCTTGCTGACATAATTATCCCTCCTTAATTATAGTGAACCCACTTCTTCTGCGCAATGTTCTGGAATACTGTCATGATCATAATCACAACCAGAAGAAGTACGACGATTGTTGAACCATAGCCTTTGTTATTCTGTACAAAGGAATTCTGGTAGAACAGATAAACAAGTGACTGTGTTTTGTAAAGTGCAGGATTGTTTCTGTCCATAACCATAAAGATCAGATCGAATACCTGCATGGCGCCGATGACACGGGTAACCATTACAAAGAAGATGGTCGGCGAAAGCAGCGGGATTGTAATATGGAAGAACTGTTTCACACCAGTTGCTCCGTCAATGCTTGCTGCTTCATAATAATCTCTTGGGATTTCCTGCAAACCGGACAGGAAAAGAACCATATTGTAACCAATGATGGACCATACACCGATCACTGCGATCGCATAAACTGCAATCTTCGGATCAGAGATCCAGTTGATTTTTGTATGGAAAATATGGTTGAGAAGACCAAATTCTGAGTTAAACAGCCATCTCCATACCATGGCGATCGCAGCCGGAGCAGCAACCATAGGCAGGAAGAAAATAGTTCTGTAAACAGCACGGCCTTTCATTTTACGGTTTAATAAAACTGCCAGTACCAGTGCGATGGCAATGGAAAACGGAACTTCCACAATGGCATATTTAAATGTATTTAATAATGCCTGCCAGACTTCCGCATCGTGGAACAGCTTTACATAGTTGTCAAAACCAATGAAGATATTTCCCTTACCGAAATCTCCGGTCTTGAAAAAGCTCTCATAAATGGTCTTAAAAATCGGATAGATATTTAAGATGATCAGACCAAGCATTGTAGGAAGAATGAACGCCCATCCCCAGATGAATTCATTCCGCGCCTGACTGGTACCTTTTTTTGGATTTGCCACGGCTCTCACTCCTTCTTATCATAAAATTTTGTTGCTGATTTGAATGGAAAACTGCCGCATATCTGCATACCTGTTGTGACTTCTGCGGTTATCACATGATCGGAATCTTTTCTGCGGCAGCTTTTCTGTTTCTTATTTTTTATGAATGGTTTTGTTAAACATTAATTAATAGGACTCTTCTGCAATGGCATCATTCATAATAGTAACGATGTTCTTGCATGCATCATCCATGCTTTCCTCATCATTCCATGGTTTCTTCAGTTCTTCACACATTGGGTTCCACCATGCAAGTGTTGCATTTGTGTGTGGTCTGAATACGATGTCATCCATTGCATCCATGTATGGCTGTAAGTTGAAGCAGTCAACACTGTTAACCCATCCATCGGACATTCCTTCGTAAGCTGCCATTGTTACACCAAGGTCAGCCTGTTTCTGCTGCATGTCTTTTGTACCGAACCACTCAATAAGCTGGAAAGCTTCGTCCGGCATATCTGTGTTTGCAGAAGCAGCCCATCCAAGACCATTGTAAAGAGATACGCTTCTGCCTGTCTCAGCGTCTTTCGGAAGTCTTGCTACATCACAGTGTTCTTTGATATAATCGTTGTCTTTGAAACCAGATACCATCCAGGATCCCTGAGAGATCATAGCTACTTTACCAGATCCGAAGAGTACGTCTGTACCTGTTTCGGACATTGTAGATGCAGGAGGCATTACATTTTTAACGCATTTGTCAACGAATTCCATTGCCTTGATAGTATTAGGATCATCAAAACCGGATTTGTTATCATCTGTCAGTACACATCCGCCCATGGAGTAGATAATATTCATCCATGTATCCTGCTCGTTAGACGGGTTTGCTGCGAAACCATACTGGCTTCCGTCTTCTTTTGTAAGTTTCTCTGCGATATCATAGAATTCATCCCATGTCCAGCTTCCGTCCGGATAGTCGATTCCTGCTTCATCAAACATATCTTTGTTATACCACATAGCGATTGTGTCGATATCCTTCGGTACTGCGTATGTTTTTCCGTCCCACTGATACATTTCTTTGATATCTTCCGGGAATTTGTCCATTTCCAGTTTATCGCTGTCTGCAACCTTGTCTGTCAGATCAAGTAAGATATCATTGGACATATATCTTACTGCTTCGTTGGAATGCATCCAGAATACGTCCGGCATATCTCCGCCTGATGCACCTGCTTCAAGAAGTGTCCAGTAGCTGCTCCACTCTACTACCTGAAGTTCAGTTTTAATTCCTGTCTCTTTTGTAAACTCATCCATGATCTCCTGAAGTCCGGCTTTCTGTCCGTTATCCCAGATTGCAACTGTCAGAGTTTTGTCTTTCGCCTGTGCACTTACCGGTGCAAGTGCTGTAACTGTCATAGCACCGATCACTGTTGCGACTGTGAGTTTTTTCATGTTTTTTCTCATATACATCCTCCTTTATTCGTCGTTTCGACGTGTTCCTTGTGATTCTTATTATACGTTTTTGTCTATTTTTTTAAATGGACTAATGAAATGAATTTATGTCATAATCGTTATGGAAAAAACGCTGAATATATGGTAAAATGTCAACAACGACTTGAATTTGTGCGTATTTACAGGATATGAATCCATATGTCTTTATATCAATAATATCCCCAGTCAAAGAAAATAAAAAAGGAATGGTGCAAATGCCAAATGTAAAATATACTGACAGCGCTACTTTTCGCTGTCTTGAAAATCTGAAAGAGGGTTCCCTTGATATCAGTCTGATCCATACGGGCAAAGAGCACTGCCCACCCGGACATATCTGTTCCATGCCAAGAGACGAGTTTATCATCCATTTTGTACTGGACGGTACCGGATTTTATTCTGCCGGAGGTCAGACCTGGAGCCTTACTCCCGGACAGATGTTTGTAATTTATCCAAATGAACCAATCACATACGGAGCTGATGAAACCCATCCCTGGACTTATGCCTGGATCGGTTTTCGTGGAATCCGTGCTCACTCAATGGTAAGAGAATGTGGATTTTCCAAAAATCAATTAGTGCTTCCTGCACCGAATCAGAAAATAATTCTGAAGCACATTGATTATATGCTGGATCATAAGCAGCTTTCCAAAGCCAATGATCTGAAGCGTCAGGCTTATCTGATTCTGCTGTTAGCCGAGCTTGTCGACTTTCATGAAAAGCAGTCTGCCCAAAGCAGAAAAAATGCCAAATATGCCTACAGCACCAGTGTTTACGCGGAACTTGCCATTGAATATATTAAAGATATGTATCAAAAGGGAATCGGGATTTCTGATATTGCAGATAATATCGGAATCAGCCGCGCCTATCTGAACAGTGCTTTCCAGAAAGAACTTGGAATATCGGCACAGACCTTCCTGATTGATTATAAGATGCATAAAGCAGCCAGTCTTCTGGTCAGTACCAGTTTGTCTATAAAAGAGGTTTCCAATTCTGTAGGATATGAAGACCAGTTGGTTTTTTCCAAGGCTTTTAAAAAGAAATTCGGAATGAGTCCCAAAAACTATAAGACGCTTAAAGAAACCATCGATAAATATAACGAAAAACAATAAGCAGGCAAATGATCAGATCATTTGCCTGCTTTTCACTTTTTACTTTGCAGTTAAAACATAAATCCTGGATTCATAGTCTGTGCATGGTTCATCTTCACTTGTGGGTTCACCTGCTGTACAATCTGTGGTAAGCAGTCCCAGATTCATCAGCTCATCCCCGTAGTTTTCTGTTCCATTATACTCATTTCTGTAGATAAAATCCGGATCCAGTCCCTGAAGCCGTACTCTGGTAAAATCTGCGTTTACTACATTTCTTTCCCTGTACCAGAACACCAGCGCTGTTTTTTTGTCCTCGCTGACGGTCATCCACACAGTTTCATTGCCCTCAAAAGGACTCTTCAGTCTGTAAAAAGTTCCAAACTGAATCAGTTCTCTGTATTCTTTCATAAAAGTGATCTGCTGTTTTACTTCACTGATTTCCTCATCAGACAGTTTATTCAGATCCAGCTCATATCCGAAAGTTCCAAAATAAGCTACATTTGCTCTCGTATGTAACGGAGTTTTGCGGTTTAACTGATGGTTTGGTACTACAGATACATGACTTCCCATGGAACTTACCGGATAACACATACTTGTGCCATACTGGATTTTCACACGCTCTGCCGCATCTGTATCATCGCTTGTCCATCCCTGTGGCGCATAATAAAGGATTCCCGGGTCAAAACGCCCGCCGCCGCTTGCGCAGGACTCAAAGAGGATCTGCGGAAATGCAGTATTTAACCGCTCATACAGATCATAAACTCCGAGAATATATCTGTGAAATACTTCTCCCTGACGGTCTGCAGGAAGTGCAGCCGAATAACATTCCGTGATACTTCTGTTCATATCCCATTTGATGTAGGAAACCTTCGCTTCTGAGAGAATTTTATACATCATCTCATAAATACAGTCCACTACTTCTTTTCTGGAAAAATCCAACACATACTGATTTCTGCCATGACAGGAATGCCTCTGCGGTGTCTGCAGAATCCAGTCCGGATGTGCACGATAAAGATCTGAATCCTTGTTCACCATCTCCGGCTCAAACCACAGACCAAATTTCATACCCATCTCTTCAATCCTGTCTGCGATTCCCTTGATTCCCTGCGGAAGACGCTCTCTGTTTGCTACCCAGTCACCAAGTCCTGCATAATCGTTGCTTCGTGCACCGAACCATCCGTCATCCAGTACAAATAATTCAACGCCGCATTCCTTTGCCTTTGCTGCGATTTCCACCAAACGGTCCTCTGTAAAATCAAAATAAGTAGCTTCCCAGTTATTGTTAAGGATTGGTCTTGGACGATCTCTCCAGTAACCTCTTGCCAGTCTCTTCTGATATAATTTATGGAAGGTCTGGCTCATTCCATTCAGACCCTTATCAGAAAACACTACTACTGCTTCCGGAGTCTGAAAGCTCTCACCACAGTCCAGCTTCCAGTCAAAGTTCTGCGGATTGATTCCTGCAGTGATGCGGGTTGTATCATGCGTATCCACCTCTGCCTGCATTCTGTGATTTCCACTGTAGATCAGACTGAATCCCATCACTTCTCCTGCATTTTCTGTTGCTGACGGACGTCGGAGCACAATAAAGGGATTATGTTCATGGGAAGAATTTCCTCTGATGCTTCCTACAGACTGGATTCCCTGCTCTAATCTGCGCTCTTTCACATGACGTTCCCTGGACCATGCACCTGAAAACTGCATCCACACATAATCCTTGTCCGGCAGATCAAGACTAAGGCTCATTGCATTTAACAGATGTACAGGGGCTGTTCCTTCATTGATGAATCTGACACTTCTGGTAATGATTCCCCCCTGTGCAAAAATAGTATAAAGCAATTCCTGTACAATTCCTGTTACTTCATCTTTCAGTTTTATACATAAGGTCTGGGCTTCTTCGTCATTCTCTGTATAAGTAGCCGGAAGTCCTGAAAGCTTTGGCTTTCCATCTGTAATCATATGACTAACATAAGTAAATTCTGAGATCCTGCTGCCGTTTTCCTGAAGAATCTCCACTGCCGGATAACGGTAATCAGAGCTTCCATACACCGGATATTCCAGTTTCAGATGCTCCAGCGAAAATTTACGATTTCCCTCATAAACACAGGCTGTCATTGGTCGCTGTTTCATTTCAAGAAGATATGAAAAATCTTCTCTATCATGGATTCTTTTCCCAAAATAGAGATTTCCAAGATGTCCATTTGGAAGCACACACATAATATAACTGATTTCATTGTTGTATAAATGGAATGTCTTTGAACTTTCATGAAAAATAATACTCATAACTATCCCCTTTCTATAATAAATTCAATATTCGGAATCCGCTGATTTACTGCGTAAATCGCTACTTCCTCATATTTGGCGGGTCGCAAATTCAAAAGCTTTATCGTGCAGGCACGAACAGCTTTTTGACCTTTTGACCCTGGTATCATATACATTATTATAGAGAAAGTTATCCTGAGGTGTTATGGCATTATGTTTGTCTGAACCTTCAAAATGTTAACTGTTGATCAGCTGTTCCAGCCCATCCTCTGACACTTCCAGATTTCTGCGGTTTTTACTTCTGTCCTGTCTGCGAAACTGAGTTGGTGTCAGTCCTGTTTCATGTTTGAATGCCCTGGCAAATCGTTCTGCATTTCCATAGCCACAGGATTTTCCAATTGATTCTACAGACAATTCCGTAAGAACCAGCAATTCCCTTGCCCTTGTAATACGGTATTTCTGCAGAAAGTCCTTTGGTGAAATATGAAGTTCATTCATAAAAATCGTGTACAGATAACTGCGGTTAACATTTAAATGCTCTGCCAGTTCCTGTACTCCGATTCCACAGGCATATTCATTTTTTATAAATGCCATGGCTTCTTTGATATATTCTCCATACCCATTTTCGCTTCCATATTTCTTTTCTTTTGTGTTACCAAGATAAGTATCAATCACCACATCTTTTGTAAGAACTGAAAAGAAATCATATAATCGTCCCTGCAGATAATACAGATTTGAAGTGGTACTTTCTGTATGTTTCAGAATATCCAGCACAATTTTCTTTAACTCTTCTCCACTTTCCGAATGGAAGATCAACTGCTCGCTGTTTAATCCGATATCTCGAATATATTTTCCTGCATTGGTGCCGCCTACTCCGATCCAAAGATAACTCCACGGATCATCTTTGTCTGCCTGATAGAAAGTCTGTGTATCCGGCTCAATCAGAAATCCCTGTCCGGCAGTGAGATAATGTTTTTGTCCGGACACCTGATACATTCCTTTTCCTTTCACTACAAAATGGATCAGGTAATGTGGACGGGACGCCGGGCCATAGCAATGCAGCGGCCCGCATTGTGCGTAGCCGCTGTAGCTTAGATAAAATTCTCTGAATTTTGGTTTCTGTAATTGTAAAACATATGAATCTTCCATAATATATCGTCTGCTCTCCTGTTTTATAAACAACCGTTAACTTCCGGCTATATCATAAGGCCAGCGAACACTCATCTATCTTCTTTAATTCCTCCTCACTGAAGGATGCACTGTCCAGCACTTTCAGATTCTCAAGAATCTGCTGTGGACGGGATGCTCCTATAAGCACACTGGTTACAATTCCATCGCGGAGAATCCATTTCAGTGCCATCTGCGCAAGGCTTTCGCCTCTTTCTGCTGCAATTTCATTCAGACTGCGGATACTGTTAAGACGTTCTTCCGTAAACTGATCTGCATGGAGAAAACGCCCGTCTGTGTTGACACGGCTGTCTTTTGGGATTCCATTCAGGTATCGGTCTGTGAGCATTCCCTGCGCCAGAGGGCTAAAAGAAATAATCCCCTTTTTCTTTTCTGCTGCTGCCTGTTTCAGACCATTTTTCTCAATCGTTCTGTTAAAAATATTATATGAATTCTGATTAATAATAAACGGACAGTGCAATTCCTCCAGAATATCTGCGGCGCGTTTCATTGTCTCACCATCATAGTTGGAAATTCCAACATACAATGCCTTTCCGCTTCTGACGATCTGTGCCAGAGTCTCCATGGTCTCCTCAAGTGGAGTCTCCGGATCCATTCTGTGATGATAGAAGATATCTACATAATCCAGGCCAAGACGTTTCAGGCTCTGGTCAAGACTGGCGATCAGATACTTACGGCTTCCCCAGTTTCCATAAGGTCCCGGCCACATGTCGTAACCGGCCTTTGTGCTGATAATCAGCTCATCTCTGTATGCAGAAAATTCCTCTCTCAGGATTTTTCCAAAATTTGCCTCCGCACTTCCAGGCTGTGGACCATAGTTGTTTGCAAGGTCAAAATGTGTAATTCCATTGTCAAATGCTGTGAAGCACATCTGTTTCATATTCTCATAAACACCGGTGTCCCCGAAATTATGCCATAAACCCAGAGATAACTCCGGCAGCATCAGCCCACTGGCACCACAGCGGTGGTATTTCATGGTTTCATAACGTTTTTCCTCTGCCTGATACATAAGATAATTCCTCCCTTTTCGTACAGTTTTCAAATCTTCACTTATCAAGCGGATATTCGCAATCCGCTTCCAGTGTTATTCTGTTGTTATCAAACTTCAGCACCTTAAAACTTTTATCAGATACATTGAGTCCGTCACAATTTCGCAGAAAAAGCATATACTGATTTGAGAACTCAAAATTAATGAAACTCCTGATATTATCATTAATCAAGTAATCTGCATTATCTACCACAATGAAACTATCCCGGTACTGTTTTATTGCTTTTAAAAAATCATCTGATTTATAGTTAAATAATTTTATAGCCTTGTATTCGTCTGTTAGTCTTATATCTTCCAGCATTTCATAAAGCACTGTTTTACCGGTGCCGCTGTCTCCGCCAACAAGAGTAATTCTATCCTCAAATTCCAAATCGTATGAAAATGAATCTGCTTTAAAACTAATGTTCTTATAAATCATCTGTTTCTCTCCTTTCATACTCCTTACTCCACCAGGCATTATAATCTCTCCCGCCGATAACTATATCAGAATTATTAAATCGGATTTTTGCATTGTCCGGGATATCCAAAAGTGTCGGTCTCGACATATAAATCTTTATATTTTCCATAGTAAAAATGATCCTTAACACATTCGGACCACATTCCTCGACATTTACCACCTTATCAGGGTGTTTTACAATATTTATCAGTGTCTTGCAGCCTGATGATAAATTACGTATTGTACCCAAGCCATATTTTGTTTCTATATGCTTGTCCGGAGTCAGCTTTGCCTCATCTATTTGCCAGATTAAATCAATTTCTTTTTGTGACATTTCTTCATTACCTGTGTTCAGATTAAAGTACAGGTCGTTTTGAAGTATCCAGTCTTTTGAATTAATCTTATTTGTATATATATCTATCATTTAATGTTACTCCTTTTCATTGTCGATCACCGACTTTTGAGAATCGTTAGACCACTATAATACTCACGTTTTCACCCTGCATTATAAATCAAAATCTACTTGTATATCATATCACATTTTCAATGCTATAAATATCATTTTTTGTTGTCTATTTATATAATAGTTAAATGTATCGATAATGGACCAATGGAAGGTTTTGGGGGTTTTGGGGGAATTTCGAAGAGAGAACAGTACTATGGAAAGCGATTCACCGATAGAGAAACTCTCGTAAGAATGATCGAGGATTATATAGATTACTACAATAATAAACGATTGCAAAGGAATCTCGGAATTTTAACACCAATGGAAAAACACGAAATTTACTTGCAAGCTGCATAAAAAGCTGCCAGCAGATATATTTCTACTGGCAGGGAAAAATTATATTTTTTCAATTGTCTACTTGACTGAGAATTTATTCTTTCATAAGTAGAATATAGGTCAGTTAAATCCATAGCCTCCACAAACTGACTTAGTAATCGAACAGAATCATTATCCGGAATGATTGTTTCAAGATTTAACGGAAGTTTAAGTTGATATCCGTCTGAATTTTTCGTATAATCTTTTTGTAATAATTTAGTTAGTAGCATAACTTAATTTTACACCAACTGCTAGATTCTTTCGAGGTCTGGCAGTTATTTTTTTGCACAAGAAAAGGAGCTACGCACTAATACTTAGTGCGTAGCTCCTTTCCAACTGGTTTTTCATTTCAATTCTGCCAGCACCTGATCATATTCCTTGTCCAGATGATATGCCAACATACAGATTGCAATTAATCCCCATGCCAATATCACTCCGTAAATATACAAATTTTTAATCATTGCGACAGTTTCCACTGTCTCTGTAACACTTCCGGTAAATCCGGATAACTGCATTAACTGGCCGATTGCCCAGCCTGCCACACCCCCACCAAATTTTTGTCCGACCGTAAAGGTGGAAAATATCAGCGCATGTACACGAATGCCAGTTTTCCAATGTCCATAATTAATTACATCTGCCAGCATAGTAAAAGTGAGTCCGTTAATCGGAGCCTCCCCGAGTCCTCGAATAATGGAAGCAGCTAAAACCAACTTCATATTTTCCGGATTAATCATTAGAATAATCTGCGCAGCAATACATATGATGGCTCCTCCCAAGACCAGATTACGCTTTCCAAACTTCTTAATCAGTGGCGCCATACAGATGATTCCAAGAATCCACGGAATTTTTTCACACGTCTGCATAACCCCCATAATTTCTGCATTTCCAAGCACATACTGCGCATAATAAGTAGATACTGTTCCATTGACATTCTGATACAGAGCAAGTGCCATTACCATCAAGAACATAATGATAAAATATTTATTCTGTGCAGCAGCTTTCAGACGAACTCGAAATGGAAGATTTTCTGCTTCTGCTGCCGCTTCCGTATGAAAACGTTCCTTTGTTCCTAAAAAGGTCCACATTAGCATTCCAAACGCAATAATTCCATATACCGCCGTTACTATAATCCATGCCCTCTGATCTCCACCAAGAAAGTTAATCAGTGGCAGTGATAAGGCGGTTACAATCATGTTGCTGACAGGCGACATAGACATTCTGAAAATATTTAATTTAGCCAGATCCTCTTCATCATTTGTCATCAACGGCGCCATTGCCGAATATGGAAGATTTAATGCCGTGTAGACAACTGTCGTACACAAATTATAAGTAACAAAGATATAGATTGCCTGTACCATTTTGCCCGCATGAGATGGGACTGCAAATAGTGCCGTAGCTGAAACCGCATACGGCGCGGCCATCCACAGAATCCACGCTCTTGCTTTTCCATGTCTGGAATTAATCTTATCCATCAATTGGGCAATCAAAAGATCTGAGACACCGTCAAACACTCTAGATACCAGCAGGATCGTACCTACTACTCCTGCTGATACTCCGATTACATTTGTATAAAAATATACGATAAGACCCGATGTAAGTGCATATACTACATTACATGCAACATCTCCCATACCATAAGCTATTTTTTCTGATATGCGTGTCTTCATATGCATTCCCCACTTATTTTCCATTCCGCTTATTTAAATCCTCAATAATCTGCGGATACATTTTATCAAGTTTGTAAAATCTTAACAATATAATATTCAGTACTCCAACAACAAACGGAACCGCAATAAACAGCAGTTTAATTGCAAGTACTGCGGATACTGCCTGTGTATCTGCAAATGACAGTGTTCCATCATATTTGCTGAAATTGAGTACCCATCCAATGACCGCCGTAACAATACCTGCTGCGATCGTTCCTACAAATCCCTGCATACTAAATGTCAGACCTTCAACACGAATTTTCGTTTTCCATTCCCCATATTCAACTGCATCACTTACCATCGCAGAAGACACTGCAAGCAAGAAGCAATATCCTATTCCCCTCATAGCAGCTGTAATAATCAGTACCGTTGTATTTTCTGTAAATGGTAACAATATCACATAGCTGACACAGATAATAATCCAGCCAAACATCGTAGTCTTTCCTTTTCCATACTTCTTCACAACCAGATGTACAAAGAAAAAGGTTACAATTGCAGGAACTATATAAGACGTATTCAATACACTAATCATACTGCTATTATGAAGAACCGCTTTACTATAATATGTATTTACCGTACTAATAGCTTGGAAGAATATATTAATACAAATAGATATCACCATCAGCATATGCCAGTATTTATTTTTCAGCACTGCTTTTACTCCGTCAATAACACGAATCTTTTCTGTCTTCTCTTCTTCATTTTCATGAATTCTCTCTTTACACCCTGCAAAACATAAAAAGAACAGAATTGCTGCAATAACTCCAAATATTCCATATACGATACTCCACGCTTTCTTTTCCCCCACATACTCTGTCATAAAGTTTACCAATGGGAGTGTTCCTGCTGTAACAAGGAGACTTGCAATCTGTGCAAACAACTGACGAAAGATATTTAACAATGTTCTCTGATACTGGTCTTTGGTCATCATTGTAGCCATAGATCCATATGGAATATTAATCAGAGAATAAACACTCATCATCGCATTATATGCAATAAATACATAGATAATCTGATACAGCTTTGCTACATCCGGAACTGCAAAAATTGCAAATGTTACGATTCCAAATGGAACTGCAAACCATAAAAGCCAAGGCCTTGCCTTTCCATATTTAGAATGTGTATTGTCAATCAACCATCCTGTAAGTAACGCAACAACTGCGTTGATCACCCTGGCAATGAGAAAAATGGCTCCAATCGTTGCCGCATTGATATTTACCACGTCTGTATAATAGAACATCAGGAATGTTCCCGTAGATGCCCAGATAATATTGCTTGCCGCATCACCACAGCCATAAGCCATCTTTTCTTTTAGGGCAAGTTTCTTTCCTATTGTATCCATCACTTCATTCCTCCTATCCGACATTCATCACATTCTTTTCATCTGATACAACACACAACCATGACTATCTACTTCTTCTGCTGCTTCAGTTGCTTTTTTGCCGGACCAGATTTCTTTTGCATCCTCTTTGATATATATTTCTGCTAATTTATCAGGAATTTCTTTCTTTTTATCCGATACATTAAATATTGCAATATATGTATTCTCTTCGTTTTCTCCTGACCAGACAATCCATTCATCGTCTCTGTACTCTTGTCTCTGTCCATCCAGTGTACGATGCATCTCGTTTACCTCTGTATTTGTTAACAATGAGAGCGTCCACTCATCCAAATCAGCTAGTTCTCCGCCATACATCAATGGTGACTGAAAGATAGACCACAATGTGATCATTGTCTTTTGTTCTGGCTTTGTAAAGCAGGTCATACGGTCTGCCTTTCCACGTTCACCTGAGCGGATTCCAATATGCCCCAATGGAAGCATGTCACAATCAGGCCAGTTTCCTTTACGAATAAATGGTGACCAATAATTACAGCGGTCAAACATATCATACAGCAATTCCCACTCATCCCAGAAATCATCTGTCAATCTCCACATATTTGCAGTTTTTTGAAGAAAACTTCCATCCTGCAGTCTTGCCGGTCCCGGCGAAAGGGAAAGTACAATGTCCCGTCCCGTTTTGTCGATAGCCTTTCGAATCCCTTCAATTTCCTTTCTATGTGAATCTCTGTAAATCGTTGAATATGCGATATCATCAACTTTAATGAAATCAACTCCCCAAGAAGCATACAATTCCATAAGCGAATCATAATATAACTGTCCTTCTGGAATTGACATATCCACTCCATACATATCTGAATTCCATGGACAGATACTGTTTATTGCAATCTGATCTGCTGTCTTATCCGTTCCTTTGATATGCATTCTTCCATGAACAGCCTGTCTTGGTATTCCCCTTAAAATGTGAATACCGAATTTCAACCCTAATTGGTGTACATATTCAGCAAGTGGTGCAAACCCAACTCCATCTGCTGAACTTGGAAAACGATTTTCAGCCGGAAGCACACGACTATATTCATCTATCTTTAAATCCGCAAACTTGCGATATGCTGCTGACTCAGCTCCTGGCTCGTACCACTGAATATCTACAACCACATAGTTCCATCCATATTTCTTAAGCTTTTCTGCCATAATATCTGCATTTCTTTTTACTTCTTCTTCTGTAACAGACGCTCCATATACATCCCAGCTGTTCCATCCTTTTGGTGGTGTTTTTGCAAATTCTAACATATCTCTTTCCTTACCTTTCCATTTTATTTTAGGGTGCACAAAATACAGGTCACCTTTTACAAACTGACTTCTTTCTTCTAATAACTATAGCTTTTTACTTTTCTGTGAATTTGAATCGATTCGTTTCCTGTCTGAATTTTTAGATTATTTTTGTCTTTTCTTTCTCTTGTCTACATTGATATCATATATTATAATCTTATTACCATGTTAGTCACTTTTGTTGGCTAACTTATAAATTTTGTCGGAAATTGTAGTTTAATAAAAGCAAGAATTTTGTATCTATCGAATATAAATATACAAACTACCGAAAGGAGATCCTATGGAATTAGAAAAATTGAATCTGTACAGAGACACCAGCTGGAATGATATAAAACTTCGTTTCTGCGGTCATTCAGAATGTCTGCCGCTTCATTCCTACGGACCTGGAACAAGACCCTATTATCTCATGCATTTTGTTCTTTCCGGGAAGGGACGTCTTGTTGTTAATAAAACAGAATATCTTATTGAAGAAAAACAGATTTTTTTGATTGAACCGGATCAGATGGTCTTCTATCAGGCCGATAAGGAGAATCCATGGACTTATTCGTGGGTTGGCTTCAATGGCAAACTCGCTCCATACTTCATGCATCGTCTTGGATTCGGTTATCCTTCCCTCACAAAAGGACTTTCTACAGAAGTCTTTGAGGAAATCAAGGATCTCCTTGAGATTCTGATTTCCATAAAAAATGATAGTACAAAAAATGATCTGTATACCAATGGCATTCTTCTCCTTCTTCTTTCAAAAGTTGGTACTTTTATCGAGAACTCCAAAGAGCTTCCCGAAAGAAAAAGTCGTCAGAATTCAGAAAGTCATGTACAGCGAGCAATTTCTATTGTAGAAGATTTCTACGGACGAGACCTGACAGTTCAGTATATTGCAGACAAACTGAATCTGAATCGGTCCTATCTCTCAGAAATCTTTTCAAAGCAGATGGGTGTTCCATTGAAAAAATATATACTGGATTTTCGCATCACCCAGAGTGAAGAATTTCTTTTTACTTCTGACTGGTCCGTGGACTATATCAGTCAGATCTGTGGATTCAGTTCGCCTTCTTATTTTTCAAAAATATTTAAAGAATACCACGGAATTTCTCCTACAGAATATAGAAAAAACCGTCACAAACGCGAACGCCAAATTGTTCTGGTAAAATAAGGGGCTGTCGCACTAAGTTTAGTTAGCGCGACAGCCCCTTTTCAAAATAAACTGTTTTAGATTCCTTTAAAGCTAAAGGAGAATTCCATCTTTCCGTCTACATTCAGCAGATATTCCGGATGGGTGTATGCTCCCCAACTGTCGTCGCCGCCGATTCCCATCTGGCCTTTGGCTACTCGTACTACTGTGTAATGAATCTGCGGGAGTTCGTATGGATGCATGGCATTTTCCATCTCATGTGGAGTGTATGGAAGTGCAGAGAACATCACTGGTTCTCTATCCATCTCGAAGTACATTCCTCTGCCCTTGCGGTCTGTAACCTTCGCCCAGCGTACTTCCTCTTTTGCTCCGCATTCCTGCGGCACCATGTATCTTGCTATGTTGTCCACAACTTTATTCTGGTAAATGCCGAGTTTTGCACCTTTTTTACGGTCTGCATAGGTTTCAGCTTCTCCCAGTCCATACCACTGAACATTATCATAGTCTGCATTGAACTTAAACATCACGCCAAATTCCGGCATATCGCCAAGTTCTTTTACCGGATCATAAGTTAAAGTTGTCTTCACCTTTCCATCTCCGAATACTTCGTAGGTGAGCTGACACTCACTGGCTGGTGTGGTTGGCATCAGATAAGTAAAAGTTACTTTTACAGAGTGGTCTGTTTCTTCTGCCTGTGGTGAATTGGATGGACCGTATGCACCTTTTCTGTATTCTTTGTGGCTTAAATACATACTGGCAATTTTCCACTGTGCGTAGCGCATCTGCATAAGATTTCCACAGTCATTATCTGTTGGTGCGCGCCAGAAGTTTGGTTTCGGGATTGCTTCGATCATCTCTTTACCCGCATATTTGTAGGAGACCAGCCCACCATTGAGGACGGAGAACATTACTTCAAAGTGCTCGCCGCGGACCCCGATATTGTGTGTGCTTCGGATGATCTGCGGCTTCGCAGCTGCTGTTTCTGCTGAAGCATTTTCCTGTACCTTATATACATGCTGTCCAAACGCGATCTCATGACCTGCAGATGCCCACACTTGTTCCTCTTTCAGATGGAAGGAAACAGTAACTGTATATTCTCCGGCTGCTTCTGCTGTTTCAAAAGGCAGTTTATATTCTTTCTCGCTCAATGGCTCAACTGCTGTTTCCAGTGCTTCTGTACGGATCACTTTTCCATTCTTTGCAAGTGTTACCTTACAGTCAAAAGTATCTGTGTTTACAAAGAGGTTCTTGTTAATCACTTTTACTGTGTCAGCTGTCACCTCTGCAGTAATATTCTGATAATTGAATTTCACTTCCTGCATCTTTGGAGATGGCTCTCTGTCACCGCCATATGCAATTCCGTTGCCACTGAAATTATAGTCTGTAGGGCGTTCTCCGAAATCGCCGCCGTATGCCTGGAACTCTTTTCCATAGCGGTCTTTCTTATAAATAGACTGGTCAATGTAATCCCAGATAAATCCACCCTGATATTTGGGCTCTGTATCTGTCAGGTCAGTATATTTGTGCATGGCACCGCAGGAATTTCCCATGGCATGTGTGTATTCACAGCAGATAAACGGTTTGCTGTCATCCTTTGCCAGGAACTCTTTGATTGCTTCTACAGATGGATACATTTGACTTTCCATATCACTGGTATCATTATAACTGCGGTCATGGAAAAGTCCCTCATAATGTACCAGGCGGGTAGGGTCATTCTTACGGAAAAGCTGAGACATTTCATAGATATCTTTTCCGCCAAAAGATTCATTTCCACAAGACCAGATCAGGATTGCCGGATGATTCTTGTCTCTCTGATACATGGAGTTGGCACGGTCAAGCATCATATCCAGCCATTCCGGTTTGTTATGAGGAACAACATGGGTATAATCCTTTGTAAACTCCGCCGTATCCCAGGAACCATGAGATTCCAGATTTGTCTCGTCGATCATATAAATACCATATTCATCACAGAGCTGATAGATCAGTGATGTATCCGGATAATGGCAGGTACGGATGGCATTGATATTATTCTGCTTCATAATGCGAAGATCCTTACGGAGTTCCTCCTCTGAAACATGTCTTCCGCTGACCGAACTGAACTCATGACGGTTTACGCCCTTAAATACGATACGCTTTCCGTTCAGAGTCATGATTCCGTCTTTCATTTCGAAACGTCTGAATCCCACTTTCTGAGGAATCACTTCCTGCAGATTTCCGGCTTCATCGTAAAGTTCTATTGTAAGATCATAAAGCTGCGGATCTTCAGCACTCCATAATTCCGGGTTGCTGACTTTCCATAAATAGCTGCTCTCTGCGGTTTTACTGCTATTCGTTTTTAATGTATGCGAAATCCCCGGTGTTTCAGTCGCGTCTTCATTTGTATCTTTATTCGCACCTGCATTTCTTTCATCTGCGGCAATTATTTTATCAGTATTTTCTTCCAAAAGTAATTTTCTGTCTTTCAGAATGCATTCGCCATCTTTTTCAAGTTTAAAAGTAATGCTTCCTTTTCCCCATGTTTTTACCTTGATTTCCATATCTGCTGATTCCAGATTTTCTTCCGGAATAGCACGAATCTGAAGGTCATACGCGTGAGTATCCGGCACTGTGTAAAGGTACACATCTCTGTAAAATCCTGAGAATCGGAAGAAATCCTGATCCTCACACCAGCTGCTGGAAGTCCATTTAAATACCTGTGCAGCCAGTTTATTCTGGCCTTCTTTCACATAATCTGTCAGTTCAAATTCTGACGGAGTAAAAGAATCCTCACTGTATCCAATAAATATTCCGTTCAGCCACAATGCCAGACCACTTTCTGCTCCCTGGAATGAAATAAACAGTCTCTTACCTTTCATATGTGCAGGCACCGTAAAATATTTCACATAGCTTGCCACCGGATTAAATCTCTCCGGAATCTCACCCGGATGAATTTCCTCGTGTCCTTCCCATGGATACTGAACATTCGCATACTGCGGTGCATCATATCCTTCCATCTGGATATGTGCCGGTACATGAATATCCTCCCAGTCATAACAACAATACTCTTCCTTTTCAAATCCCGGAATCACATTTGCATAATTACGGGCATAATGAAACTTCCACAGACCATTCAGACAGTAACGAAAAGAAGTCCCCTCCCCTTCCTGTAATGCAGCCTGCATCTCTTTTTTATCTTTATAATATACATGATCTGAATGAGCTTCCATTCGGTTATCGCAAAAATACTGCGGATCTTTTACCAGTGAATAATCAAATGTTTTCATCTTGTTCCTCCTGATCTTAATATCTTTAGAATTCCTATTAATTCCTTATCGCTCCTTATAGTTCCGATTATAACATTTCCTTCTTCTATTCGGTTTGCAAATTCGATCATATATTTTTCATTTTCACCCAGCATAAGAATCCAATCCCCATAATAACAAAACCCAATTTCCATAAAATCATGAAAATGAAGATTTTCCACACCCGTCCCATAATTCTGCACCCGACACTCACCAAGAAGCGGAAAAATAGGACTTCCGGCTGGCATATAGCGTAATACACAAATATATATATCCAGTAACCAGCGCAGAAAAATAGTTTCTTTCATGTGCATTTGCAGGATACTTAGATATTCTTAGGTATCAAAAATCCGCGTTATGAGAAGAAAAGTCCTTTGTCTGAGCGCCAGCGAGTAATCCAGACTTTTCTTCTCATGCTTTTAGCGGATTTTCGATACCTTAGAATATCTTAGTGTCCGAAACCGCACATGAAAGAAACTATTTTTCTGCGCGTCCCTTAATCTAATCTTTCTAATCTTTCTACTCTTCCCACTTATAACACAAAAAGAGCAGGCCAAAACATCCGCCTGCTCTCTCAAACGCCCTAAAACGCTTTATCTCTTCTGTATCCTATTTCCCTTCAGCGTCCTTCTCCGCCATTCTGGAGAACACCATCTCATATCCATCATTTCCATAATTCAATGAACGATTCACACGACTGATCGTTGCAGTGGAAGCTCCGGTCTTCTCGGAAATATCAAGATATGTCCTCTTGTCCATCAACATCTTGGCAACCTCAAAACGCTGTGATAATGAAAGAAGTTCATTAATCGTACATACATCTTCAAAGAAGGTATAGCATTCTTCTTTATCCTTCAGGCATAAAATCGCTTCAAAAAGCTGATCTACAGCCTCTGTTCTGATTTTTTTACTCATTTTTTTGCTCCTTTAGAACTCTACTCTTCAATTCTTCACTGGACGGACATTTGTATTTATAATGTCCATTTCATATTTCTAACAGTGATATTTTACCACGTTAAATCACGAGAAGCAAGCATTTAAGCAGAAAGAAATCTTTAATTTTCAGATTTTTCCTGAAGAATCTCCCCAAGGGTCGAAAATATCGCTTTTGTATCAATTGGTTTCGCTATGTACCCGTTCATTCCGGCCTCATATGCTTTCTTCTTATCTTCATCAAAAACATTCGCAGTCATTGCCACAATCGGAATCTGTGCACGCTTATCAGGCAGGCTTCTGATTTCTTCCGTCGTCCGGTAACCATCCATATTTGGCATCTGAATATCCATCAAGATCATATCATAATAATCTTCCGGCACTTTTTTTAGCATTTCCAGACACTTGATTCCATCCTCTGCCCATTCCACTTTCAGACCTTCCTCTTCCAGTATGGTAATCGCAATCTCTGCATTCAGCTCATTATCCTCCGCAAGCAGAATACGTTTTCCCATCAGCAATGCCAGAAGCTTCGTGCTCTCCTGCTGCTCCTGCACCGCATTCTTACATTCTTCCTCTGAAACCAGAAATGGAAGAATAATAATTGTCTTTGTACCTACAGTAACCTCACTGCTGACCTCAATCGTTCCACCCATAAGATCTACCAGTGATTTCACAATCGGAAGCCCCAGACCGGTTCCGATAACCTTACTCTCCGTACTGGTATTTTCACGACTGAACTCTTCAAAAATATGTGGCAGATACTCCTTACTCATCCCTATACCGGTATCTTCTATAGTAAATCTGTAAAAAGACACCTTTTTCTCTGCATCATGTCCCTCTTCGGTAATATCTACAGTAACTGATCCGCCTTCCGGTGTATACTTGATGGAATTACTGATAACATTCAGCAGAATCTCCCGTAATTTCGTCTTATCACAATGCACATAGGGATTCTCTACTTTCAGGTTACAGGTATATTGCAGTTTTTTTTCCTCAATCGAAGGCTCAAAAACATCATTCAGCGTATTCACAAGATTTTTCAGATCACCTGTCTCTGTTTTAAGCGTAGCCTTACCACTCTCAATCCTTGCCATCTCAAGAACATAATTAATCAAAGACAGCAAAAACGAACTGGAATGCTTGATCTTACTAATATAATCAATCACCCTTTTCTTATCATCCAGGTGCTTTTCCAGAAGATCTGCAAACCCTATGATTGCATTCATCGGTGTACGGATATCATGGCTCATATAAAACAGAAAACGTGTCTTTGCCTCATTTGCCATTCTTGCCTCTATTGCCGCTTTTTCCAGTTCTTCTTCATGCAAAATATCTTTATACCGCCTCATTTTGTACTGCCAGTATCCAACAGAAGCCATCACTGCCAGTGCAATTGAAATAATAACGCCAAACACTTTCTGTGAAACTGTGATCCATCCATTCTCCGGTACAATTTCGAAATACCAGGTATCATTCGGAACACTGCAGGCAACCTCAAGTGAATTATTCAAATTTGAATTCTCACTTTCATCAATTACGATTTTCTCACCTGTATAGAGGTCTTTCTTCCAGATCTGATAATCATATCCCGCTTCTTCCAGCTTCTCCAGTTCCACTTCCTGAATAAAATTATCCCAGTTCATTACCAGAATAGAAAATCCCCAGAACTTCTCTTCCCCATTCTGATCCGTAATATAAGCCGGGTCAAAAAGAAGCGCCCCGGTTCCGCCCTGCACCAGCTCATACGGTCCTGCAATCGTATATTCACCACTTAGCCTTGCAAGTCTCGCTTCCTTTTTTCTCGCAGGATTCTGAAGCGTATCAAGACCCATGGCTGCTTCATTTCCCTCCATCGGATAAATTCGCGATACAACTCCATCCTCTGCCAGTTCCCTGGCCTCTATCACGTCCTCATCCTCCTGCATCAGCTCTGCCAATTTGTCAAACTGTTCGTTATCTATATCATATTCCTTTTCCACGATCCGCTTCATCAGATCCGATTCCGCAAGATATTTGCTCAGCTGAGATTCCACCCGGCTTACAGTAGACTCCGCTGTATAAGTAGCTTTTAACTTCTCCCGCCTCTCCTGGCTCTGATTAATTATCCAGATCACACACCAGACAGCCAGAAATATAAAAATAAAGACCAATGTCGTCTTTAATCGTATATATTTCCGTTTCATTTTCCTTTTTTGATCCATCAAAAAATCCTCATCGTTTGAGTTTTCTTTCTTATACTATAGTCTCAATTCATAGTAGCACAAATTTCCAGTTGTCTCAACCTAAAATCAGGTTACTGTTCATTCCATTCACAATATTAACCTAAAATTTCTATAGTTACACAAAACAAATCTCCCATCAGGCAACACCATCTCCTCACCTTACGGTATAACTACTGCTCTCCATAAGGAAAACTACTTCACATCCTATCGTCAAAATCTGCGATTCACATACTCCTTAATCGCATCCGCAGACCGGTTAAGCACCAGCTCCTCCGGGAAATCCAGCTTCGTAAGAAGCTTCCTCGCCAGATCAAACTCCCCGATCAGCAGATCAAAATGCGCATCACTATCCATCACAACCGGCACCTGATACTTCTTACACAGATTCAACATCACCGTATCATTCTCCACCGCATTCTCACGATTACAATCCGGATCCAGCGAATGATTATTCAACTCCAGAACCTTCCCATACTCCTTCGCACCCTGCACAAGCGCCTCATAATCAATCTCATATCTCCCATCATCCGGATGCCCGATAATATTCACATACGGATTCTTCATCACATTCAGATACCCCTCCGTATTCTCCAGCTTAGAAGCCGGCTTCATACAAGGAATATGCAGACTCGCAACCACCACATCCATCTTCGAAAGTGTCCGCTCCGACAGATCCACAGACCCCTGCGCATCCAGAATATTCACCTCAGACCCCAAAAGCAGCTGAATCCCATACATCTCCCTCGGCACAACCTTAAGATTATCAAAGTAATACTTATGACAAGTCCCCGGCATCATCGGCGCATGCTCCGTAATCCCAAGCACCTCAAGCCCCTTCTCCGAAGCCGCCTTCGCCATCTCCCTCAACGAACAATACGCATGCCCGCTAGCCACCGTATGTGTATGCAGATCCAGCACAGAATTATATTTCATAATAGTCCCTCTCCTCACTCGTACAAATATTTCACTTCATTATACGTCCATCCCCTTACATTCCACAAGTAAATTTTATTTTACATCTCAAGTTTAAAATCTCCCACCAGACGAAAAAAACAGAGCCCACAATCTCGCGAGCCCTGCAATTTCTCTCCCAGGAGGAAGAATACCATATTATTTTACGATAAAGGATTTTCTCTTACTTACAACATCAAAGATAACCGCTGCCAAAAGAACAAGACCTTTAACAACCTTCTGAATATTCTGGTCAATACCCATAATACTCATACCTAAGTTCAAAACACCCATCAAAAGAGCACCAATAATAACTCCCGGAACAGTACCAGTTCCACCATAAGCAGAAGCACCACCAATGAAACAGGAACCAATCGCATCCATCTCGAAGTTCGTACCAGCCTGAGGGTTAGCAGAATTCAGACGAGCCATAGTAACCATACCTGCGATAGCCGCCAGAAGACCCATATTCAGGTAAGCCAGAAAATAAACCTTATTTGTATTAATACCAGAAAGCTTAGTAGCCTTCTCATTACCACCAACTGCATAGAAATAACGACCTGTAGTAGTCTTAGAAGCAATATATGTATAAATTGCAATGATAACTACTACCCAAACCAGAGAGTTCGGAATACCTTTATACTGTGCCAGACGGAACATAAATGCAAGGATAACTGCACATATCAGGACCATCTTAATCGCTGCGCCACCAAAAGCCTCTACACTATAACCTTTCTTAGCACGATCTGCACGGTTTTTCAGTACAAGTAAAACATAAACAACACAAACGATAATACCAACCACGAAACATGTAACATTAAATCCTTCTTTTCCAAAAGGATCCGGAATGTAATTGTTAAACAGTGCCAGATAAGAATCAGGCATTGGTGCCAGTGTCTGGCCCTGAAGAACTACGTTTGAAAGACCTCTGAATGCAAGCATACCTGCCAGAGTTACGATAAACGGAGGAATTCGTACATAAGCAATCCAGAATCCCTGCCAAGCACCGATCGCAATACCTGTAATCAGCATAACCAGCATTGTAAGATATGGATTCATGTTGTTAAGAACCATCATCTTACCACCAACTGCTGCTACGAAACATACAACAGAACCAACAGAAAGGTCGATGTTACCACCAGTTAAAATACAGAACAACATACCAGTTGCAAGGATAAATACATAAGCATTCTGTGCTACAAGGTTGTTAACGTTCTGAGGAAGAAGCATAACACCTTTAGTGTTTGCCGTAAACATGATGACTACCAGAACAAGCACGATCACCATGGTATATTTCTTTAATATCTCTGAAAAACTAAGCTTTTTCTCCATCTTCTTTACGCTCCTTTTCCTGATTTTACGATCTTGGACATGATCAGCTCGGAGGTTGCCTCTTCTTTGCTGACTTCACCGACGAACTTGCCCTCATTCATGATATAGATTCTGTCTGACATTCCAAGAACTTCCGGAAGTTCAGAAGAAATCATGATAACAGATTTTCCTGCTGCTACCAGATCGTTAATAATACAGTAAATTTCGTATTTTGCACCTACGTCGATACCACGGGTAGGCTCATCCAGAATCAGAATATCCGGTTCTGCAAACATCCACTTCGCAAGAAGGACTTTCTGCTGGTTTCCACCACTTAAGTTACCTACATTCTGCTCTACAGACGGACATTTTGTTTTCAGTTTCTTTCTGTATTCCTCAGCTATCGCATACTCTTTATCTGCATCGATAACCTGTCCATTGCTGATTCCCTTCATATTTGCAAGGGATGTATTCATTTTGATGGATTTGGAAAGGATCAGTCCGTTTCCTTTTCTGTCCTCTGTAACATAAGCAAGTTTATTATCAATTGCTTCCTGTACAGTATCCAGTTTCACTTCTTTTCCGTTGATAAACACCTGACCGGAAATTTTGGTTCCGTAGCTCTTTCCGAAGATACTCATCGCAAGCTCTGTACGTCCTGCACCCATCAGTCCGGAAATACCTACTACTTCTCCTTTATGAATCTTAAATGATACATTATCTACCACTTTTCGCTCTGAGTACAGTGGATGGTAAACAGTCCAGTTCTTTACTTCCATGGAAACGTCTCCTATCTTTACGTCAGGACGTCTCGGGAAACGGTCTGTCATCTCACGGCCAACCATACCCTGAATGATACGCTGCTCTGAGAAGTCATCTTTCTTCTTATCCAGAGTCTCAATCGTAGAACCGTCACGGATAACGGTAATCTTATCTGCAACGTATGAAATTTCATTTAATTTGTGAGAAATGATGATAGATGTCATTCCCTGTTTCTTAAATTTCAGCAACAGATCCAGCAATGCCTTGGAGTCATCCTCATTTAAGGAGGCTGTCGGTTCATCCAGAATCAGAAGTTTGGCATTCTTTGCCAGTGCCTTTGCGATTTCTACCAGCTGCTGTTTACCTACACCAATATCCTTGATCAAAGTTCTGGAGGATTCCTCCAGTCCTACTATTTTCAAATATTTATCTGCTTCTCCATAAGTCTCGTTCCAGTTGATGGAGAATGATTTTCCTCTTTCATTGCCCAGGTACATGTTCTCACCAATTGTCATATACGGGATCAGCGCCAGTTCCTGGTGAATGATTACGATTCCTTTTTCTTCGCTGTCTTTAATCGTGTTAAATTTACAGATCTCACCATTATAGATAATATTGCCTTCATAAGTTCCATACGGATAAATACCACTTAATACATTCATCAGGGTAGATTTTCCGGCTCCATTTTCACCTACCAGCGCATGGATCTCGCCTTCTTCTACCTGAAGATTTACATTATCCAGTGCTTTTACACCTGGGAAAGTTTTGGTGATATTTTTCATTTCCAAAAGTATCTTAGCCAACTTCTATTTCCCTCCCTTTTTTATAAAAGAATCCTGCCTGCGGCGGGTTAACTTAGAGCGTGTTTGAAAAATACTTTCTGCATTGCAGAAATGATTTTTCAAACACACTCTGGTAAATACAGGCGGGAATTATCCCCGCCTGTAATATAAAATACTTTTTATTACTGGATCTGATCTTCTGTGTAGTATCCAGAGTCGATCAGCATTTCTTTGTAGTTGTCAACAGTAACAACAACCGGGTCGCAAAGGTATGTTGGGATAACGCCTGTGCCGTTGTCATAGGATTCTGTATCGTTAACTTCTGGTTCTTCACCTTTCATGATAGCGTCAACCATATCAACTACTGCAGATGCAAGAGCACGTGTATCTTTGAATACTGACATAGCCTGTTTTCCAGCTACAAGGTTTTTAACGTTTGGTGTATCACAGTCCTGACCGGTGATGATTGGATATTCTCCTGTGTAGGAAGCTGCAAGAGCATTTTCTACACCAAGTGCTGTAGAGTCGTTGGAGCAGAGAACTGCGTCAAGGTTTGTTCCGTCTGAGTAGTTACCAGCGATGATTGTATCCATTCTGTCCTGAGCTTTTGCACTGTCCCAGTTAGCAGTTGCAACCTGCTCGAACTCTGTCTGACCGGATTTAACTACCAGTTTGCCTTCATCGATGTATTTCTGAAGTACATCCATTGCTCCGCCGAAGAAGAAGTTACAGTTGTTATCACCAGGATCACCTGTGAATAATTCGATATTGAATGGTCCGTCCTGATTGTCAAGATCAAGTGCATCTACTAAGTATTCGCCCTGTTTCTGACCTACTTTGTAGTTATCAAATGTTGCATAGTAGGAAACTGCGTCTGAGTTCATAAGCAGACGGTCATAGGAGATAACCGGGATTCCTGCTTCTTTTGCCTGTTTCAGTGGCTCGCCAAGGCTGCTTCCGTCGATAGATGCTACAACCAGAAGGTCACATCCGTTTGCTACCTGGTTCTCAAGCTGTGAAACCTGTGTGCTTACGTCGTTGGATGCATACTGAAGGTCTACTTCGTAGCCAGCTGCTTCCAGCTCTTTCTTCATGTTCTCGCCATCCTGATTCCATCTCTGAAGGTCCTTGGTAGGCATTGTAACACCGATCAGTTTCTTGTCATCCGCTTTAACAGCTACACCCGGGATGACTACCATTCCAGCTACCATTGATGCGCAAAGGATTGCAGATACCAGTTTCTTTTTCATTGTAAAAACCTCCGTTTCTTTTTTTACGTTTCTCACGTTTTCTTGATGATGTTACTATAGCACACGGAAGTCTGGACTTGGTTGGCAAGAAACAAGACATTTTAAGAAAAATAAAAAATGCCCTGCATAGAACAGGACATTTTTGTTACAAAAAAGTGCTAGAAGGAAGTAGCTGATTTACGCAGTAAATCCGCGGATTCCGAATGTTTGCAGAATTGCGGGAACTGCCTAGCAGCGGAGCAATTCGTCAGTATCGTAACTCCCCAAAAACCTCAGCTATAATCCGCATTCAGATAAACTTCGCCTCTTCGGTGAAAACCACCGTCAATGATTACTTTGTCTATATTCTCTTTTGTCACCGCAATTGGTTCAAGGATTCTGGACGGTACATCATAAGTTCCGTCGTTTACAGTCTCTGTCACGCCTTCCAGCTCGGAAGGGTCTTTGCCGCTTCCGATCTCCACCGCATATTTCGCAGCTTCTCTTGCAAGATCTTCGATTGGCTTAAATGCAGTCATGTACTGCGTTCCCTCTACGATTCTCTGGCAGGCAGCCAGATCTCCATCCTGTCCTACCACAATTACATCTCCCGCCATCTGGTTCTCTGCAAGTACCTCCACGACCTGACTGGCAATGTCATCATTTCCACACATGATGCCTTTGACATGCGGATATTTCTCCAGTGCTTCTTCCATATATCCTTCCGCCAGTTCTGCCATCCATCCTTCACAATTTGCTTCATAAACGACATTAAGATCTGAATTCTTCAGCACATCATCAAAACCTTTCTTGAGCATGTGGACATTATTGTCCGTGGAAGATCCCTGGATCATAAAAATATCTCCACCCTGAGGAATCGCATCGATCAATGCCTGTGCCATAATTTCGCCTACCTTGCGGTTATCAAAGGATATATAAAGATTCGTATTCGAGTTGTTAATCATTCTGTCATAAGAAATAACAGGGATTCCTGCATTCTGGGCTTTCTGTATCACGTCTGAAAGAGCGCCACAGTCCCTGGCAATCACCACGATCACATCCACCTGTTTGCTGATAAAATATTCAATCTGGCTGATCTGTTCTTTAGCATCTGCCCCTGCATCCTGCACATTTACGTCCGCACCCATTTCTCTGGCAGTCGCCACAAAAACGTCTCTGTCGCGGATCCATCTTTCGATGACAAAAGAATCCACTGTAAGTCCGATCTGTATCTTATCGTCTTCTTTCTTAGCAGACGCTGTCTTTTCCTGTTCACTTTGTGTTTCCTCTGTAGAAGAACCACATCCGCCTAGAATCAATGCTCCTATACCAATCAGTAGTGCCCCCAAAAATATCCTCTTTACAGCACCCTTCTTTTCTGATTTTTTCTTCTTATCTGTTATATGTCCCTTCATCAGCCTAACCTCTCTCTGAACTCACTCGGTGTCACACCCTCATATTTCTTAAAGATCCTGCTGAAATAATTCGGGTCACTATATCCGGACTGTGCACATATCTCTTTAATAGACAGCTGAGAATCCTGCAAAAGCTCTCTGGCATTTTTCAGTCGTATTTCTGTCAGATGTTCAATAAAGTTCTTGCCTGTCTCCTGCTTAAATAATTTACTGAAATAATACGGACTGATATCCACTTCTCTTGAAACATCATCCAATGAAATATCCTTGCGGAAGTTTTCATCGATATATTCTTTCGCCCTGTCTATAACACTAACTGCCTCTTTCTCCTTAGAATCCTCCATCTTTGCACCGATTTCTCTTGTTTTGTCCAGAAACCAGTTTCTCAGACTTTCCATGTTCGGGCATGCCTGGAGTTCCCTGATATATCCGCGTCTGTCATTAATATTATATTTCATGGTTCCTGCAAAGAAAGCCCTGCGTTCCGCATCCATTACCAGCTCCAGAATCTTAATCTCCACATCCTCTCTGGAAACGGCAGATTGTCCCTCCATCCATTCAAAAAATTCATTTGCACAGTTAAGAGCACCTGCTACATCCTTCTCCAGAATTCGTTTCTGATATCTGCTCTCCAAATCCCTTGGATATTCTCCCTCATATTTCTGTGCTACCGGCACATCCTCGATATGCACCACATGGCTGGTACTCTCTCTGAGCGCAACTACTGCCTCCTGGAAAGATTCCTTTACGCTACCCAGTTCTTTGACTCTTCCGATTCCACAACGAAACATACTGTCGATTCTGTTCTCAAATTTATGTACCATGTTTCTGGCCCTTGTAACAATGGCAACTCTCTCCTCGTAATCCTCTTTCTCTTCTTCATATGGAACCAGAAGTACGATTCTGTTACCCATGATCGGACCTACCAGACATTCAAAGAAATCCTGAGCGATCTCGCGGAAAGTAGAGTAGAATTTATTTGCCCTGACACTTGCTCCTACTGCGTTGCTCAACACTCCATTCTCCAGAGAATCGCCAAATTCTACAACCATCATGTAGCCATATTTCTGCTGAATATCCAGAAGCTGTGTATAATTATCCTGATACGTGACAAAATCATCCTGCAACAGAATATTATTGATATAACCACTTTCTATCATAGGTACGACTGTCTCAAGTTTTTCTCTGATACGAAGATCATCACTTCTTTTTTGGCGCGTCTGGTCTACCTTTGCCATCATTTTTGCACAGGTCTCCAGGATTACCTTTTTATTTACAGGTTTGGTAAGAAATTCCTGTACTCCCAGACTCAGCGCCTCTTTTGCATAATTGAATTTATCATAGGCCGTTATGATCACAAAGACTGCGGAACTGTTGAACTTCTTAATTTCTTTGATTGCCTGAATGCCACTGATTCCTGGCATCTGTATATCCATGAAGCAGATATCCGGCGGATATGCCTGTGCCATCTCCACCACGACTCTGCCTGACTTTGCACAGTGAATCTCACATTCATTTCCATATTCAGATTCAATGATTTTCTTTAACGACTCCAGCATGATACCTTCATCATCTGCTAACAAAATTCTGTACATTGCTTCTCTCCCCAAAATTATATTTTCGCCATACATTCATGCAAGTATACCACCATTCTCCTATCAGACCGGTATATAAATCACAACTTCTGTACCTTTATTTTCCCCGTCACTGTTGATTTCCACAAGCCCCGGTTCTTCATAATAAAGTTCCAGCCGGCTGATTACATTGTTCATACCGATTCCGGTGGAATCGCTCTGCTCATTACAGTGCTCTTTATTTCCGGACAGAACACTTTCTATCTGCTCCGGTGTCATTCCTTTTCCATTATCTTTCACACTGATTCGGATATAATCCGCATCTCCGGTAACTGTCAGGTGGATTTTCCCCTCCCACTCAATATCCCGGATTCCATGATTTACCGCATTCTCCACGACCGGCTGTAAAATCATACTTGGGACACGTACATTCTCCAGTGATTCATCTACATCTTTGTTGAAATGAATATCCCCAGCAAACCGGACATTCAGAATGTAAATATAATTATCAACAGCTTCCAGTTCCTCTCCCAGAGTAGCATCCTCCTGTCCTTTCTTGACATTATAGCGGAAAAAGTCTGCCATTTTTTCAACGAAGATTCCTGTCTGCTCCGCATCCTCCATCATAGCAAGCTGAGCACCAGCATTCAGAGAATTAAACAGGAAATGTGGATTGATCTGTGACTGAAGATATTTTAGCTGAGCCTCTTTGAGGTGGTTTTCCATAAGAAGCTCTCTCTCCATCATCTGCTGCTCTTTCTCCATACTTGCCTTCGTTCTTGTTATATACAGATCCAGATTCTCAACCATGGTGTTAAAAGCCCTTGTTACCATTCCAAGTTCATCCTGTGCATCTGTATCATGCATTTTTACATGGAAATTTCCCTGACCTACCAGCTGTGCGGTCTCGGCCATATTTGAAAGAGGAACAAACATCTTTCTGGTCACCTGGAAAAGCAGAACCATTCCACCTGCTACGATTCCAAGCATAATGATCGTATTGCTGACTTCCAGATAGCGCATTACAGCACGCAACACAGAATATGTATTGGAATTCTCCTGAAACATCAGATTATTCAGTTCCTCGATGGAGGACTGTATGTAACTGTAAAGCTTTGTTGTCTCATCATATTTTCGCTTATACTTCTCCACATTCCTGCCTCGTTTGGCCGCAACAGTCTCGGCTGTGCAGTCCAGATAAGTCTCTGACATTTTTCTGATATTTCGTTCCAGCAGTTTCACAGAATCATCTATATTCTCCTCATTAAGCTTCTCAAGCTGATCTCTGTACTTCGCTTCATTCTGATAGTAGTCCAGAAGCGCCTGAGAACTTTTTACCTTAAGATAACTATACATATTATCCTGTACTTTCTCAAAAATCTGTGAAAGTTCTGTAAGCTCTGTATTGCTGGCATAAACATTATCCATCCTCTGCATAGAATTATTGATTCGTGCATAGAAGAGCATATTCATAGAAAAAAGAAGAATCGCGATCATTCCCACTTCTATAATGATCTTACTGACCAGAGAAAAATCTCTCCATCGTATCTGTTTCATTTCGGCTGTACCTCCCTTCTCATTGCACGTACTGCCTCTCTGTCCAGGAAGTTAATATCTACGTTGTAATAAGAATTCGTTCTTCCATCCTTCTGATATTCTGTAAGAGCTTCAATACTATATCTGCCAAGCTGTTCTGTATCCACGTCACAGGTAACTGAAATTACACCTTTTTCCACTGCTGTCAGAATATCATCGGAACTATAATAACCTATGATCGTAACCTTTCCCGCAAGATTAAAGTCAAGGACTGCCTGACGTGCACATTCGGTAGTATCTTCATCCATGCATACCAGAATATCCGGCACTTTATCTTTCTGCTGAAAAATATCTGTGACTGCTTCTTCTGTCTCAAAAATTCCCGTTGAAAGCAAATTCTTTCCTGTTACCTGAATACTTTGTGAGTCACCGGCTTTAGCCTGAGCTGCATTGCTGATCTGAGTATAGATCTGACTCTGATTCATATCGTCGATGTTCTTTTTCAACAGAATCAGGATACTTTCTGTATCTTTTGTCACATATTCTGCTACTTTTTCCCCATAGGCACTTCCCAGCTGATAATCACTCACACCGACGAAACTCTGGCGTTTACTGTGAACTGCGTCTCCCATGACAGTGACAACAGGAATTCCTTTCTGAACCGCTTCGTTGATCTTTGCTTCCAGCCCCTGTTCTCCATTATATTGCAGAATAATTCCATCTACGCTGGAGGCGATGCTCATGTTCATATAATCCAGCTTTGTGTAGTCATTGTCATTGCTGCTTTCCTGAAGTTCAAGAATTGCATCATTCTTCTTCGCCCATTCCTGCGCGCAGCCATAAACAGCCTGCCAGAATGAAGAGTCCGGACTATCTACGATCATGTCATATTTGTATCTGTATACTTCGCTGTTTGCTTCCTCCTGATTGCTTTTACCAGTCAGCCCTTCATAGTAGGATTCTCCCGTTATGTAAAAAACCACCAGAATGCCTGCCAACACAAGGAATATGATTAGATTTGTCTGTTTCTTTTTCATTTCATTCTCCATCAACTATCTAAGTATATTTTTCTACAGCCGGTCATATCATTACCGTTCCTGTAAAACCAAACTGTATTTATTATACAATAAATCGGTATGTTTTGCTTTCTTTTTTTCATATAATACAGTGTATTGCCTACCATTTCCTAATTATTCAATGGAGAGATTATGAAAATGATATCAAATAAAATCGCTTCTAAAATTAAATACCGATGTCTTATCCCCTTATGTGTTCTTTTACTTTTTGCGTTCTTTTTCGCTGATACAGACAGACGCATCCAAACCCTCACCACAATCGCAGGCCCCGGTATGCTTTCTCTGGTAAATCAGTCACTTACCTCTGCCGACCAGAATGCAGCCGCAGTTTCCAAATATTTTTCTCCGGAAGTCTCCAACACACTTCCGTCAAAAGAAGCTCCAAGAATCGCCCTTACCTTCGATGACGGGCCAAATTCCAAGTATACGCCCCTTCTCCTGGATGGTCTGAGAGAAAGAAAAGTTCATGCATCTTTTTTTCTGATTGGGGAAAATATTGAAGGGAATGAAGATATCCTTCAGCAGATGCGGCGCGATGGTCACCTGATTGGAAATCACACCTGGGACCATGTACAACTTAATAAAATACCAACTCAGAAAGCTCGCATGGAAATTGAAAAAACAAATAATCGTATCTATGAAGCCACAGGTGTTTATCCCTCCTATGTGCGCCCTCCATTTGGTGCATGGCTCAAAGATATGGAGCTGTCTGTTACCATGCTTCCTGTTTTCTGGGATGTTGATACACTGGACTGGAAGAGCCAGAATATAGGCTCCATACTTTCTATTGTAGAAAAAGAAGTTCGTGATGGTTCCATCATTCTCATGCATGATGGCTATCAGACTTCTGTTGATGCGGCATTAAAAATCGTTGATCTGTTCTCCGAAAAAGGATATGTTTTTGTCACTGCCGACCAGCTGCTGGTTACCTGATCATGTTTACATAATCAGGTATTGTTGTTCCTGTAAAAAGGTTTGCTTTTTCCTAACTGATTCGTTATACTAACAGTAATTACATTATATGTACAAAAGGAGTAATCAAACGAATGGACAAATTATTTAACATGGACAACAAGTTCTTTACCGTCATGGGGCGTGTGGCTGACCTTATCATGCTCAATGTGGTCTGCCTGATCTGTTGTCTGCCAATCGTAACCATTGGAGCGTCACTGACTGCACTCCACTATGTCACACTGAAAATGACACGTAATGAAGAATCTTATATCATCCGAAGCTTCTTTAAATCTTTTAAACAGAACTTCAAACAGGCAACGATCATCAATCTGATCATGCTTGTTATTGCAGCTATCCTCTATATGGATTTAAATATCGTACCAAACCTTGGCGGAACTATGTCTCAGGTACTGTATATTCTTTTTATTGCTTTCGGTATTATATATCTGATGGTATTTTTGTACATCTACCCGGTACTTGCGAAATTTTATAATTCTATAAAAAACACATTCCGCAATGCATTCCTGATGTCTATCCGCCATCTTCCATATACACTCCTGATGGCAGTCATCACACTTATACCTTTTGCAGTATTTTTTGTTCCGAATGTCCGCGCCCAGTCCCTGCTGTTTATGGTTCTGATCCTGTTTGGAATTTCACTGGAAGCATTTATCAACGGACATTTTCTGGTAAAGATTTTTGATAACTATATTACAGAAGATACAGATTCCGAAAACACTGATTCACTGGATACTTTTAGTTCAGTTGAATCTGCTGCTACACCTGGAGAAAACATTTCCACAGAATCTGTAACTGCAACAACAGAAAATTCAACTACTGACACAAACAAAACTCTTACTACGGGAGATACTCACACAGTATGAGAAAGTGGGGAGAAAAGCCATATCACTCCCTGGACTATATGCTCAGGGAACGGTTTGGTGAGAAAGTTTATAAAGTTACATTAAACGGTGGAATGTCCTGTCCTAACCGCGATGGCAAGATTGGAACCAGGGGCTGTATCTTCTGCAGTGCAGGAGGCAGCGGTGATTTCGCCGCAGATGCCGCTCTTTCTATCACCGACCAGATTGAAAGTCAGATTGCTATTCTGTCACAGAAACGGCCGATTCACAAATATATCGCGTATTTTCAGGCGTATACAAACACCTATGCTCCTGTAGAATATCTGGAGAAAATTTTCACAGAAGCGATTACGCATCCGAAAGTCATGGCTCTTTCTATCGGCACGCGTCCTGACTGTCTCAGCCCTGAGATTGTAGAACTCTTATCACAGCTTAACAGACAGAAACCGGTATGGGTGGAACTTGGTCTCCAGACAATACATGAAACAACAGCTCAGTATATCCGCCGGGGATATCCGCTTTCTGTTTTCAATGATGCTGTACAGCGCCTGCGAAAAGAAGGCATTGAAGTAATCGTCCATACAATTCTCGGACTGCCCGGAGAAAGTAATGAAGATATTCTTGCAACCATGGAATATCTGAATCAGATGGACATCCAGGGAATCAAGCTACAATTACTTCACGTGCTTCGCGGAACCGATCTGGCAGCTGATTATGAGGAAGGAATGTTTCAGACTTATGAAAGAGATGAGTATCTGTCACTGCTTATCGAATGCCTGGAGCATTTACACCCGGATATCGTCATCCACCGTATTACCGGAGACGGCCCTAAGGATTTGCTGATCGCACCATTATGGGCAAGCCGGAAACGTGAAGTATTGAATCTCCTGCACCATCGGATGAAGGAACAACAGAGTTTTCAGGGCAGGCTATATAAAACCGCTCCAGACTCCAACAAACAGTAACTTCCGGGAAATTTTAGACAAGATATCAAATTCTCTGCAACTTTACAAAAGGAGGGAACTATGTCAACACCATTTACTATTTACAAACTGATCGTATTATATATGCTTCAGAACACTGATGATACGCTGACTAACTCACAAATCTCAGAATTTATTCTGGATCGGGAATATACAAATTATTTCCACCTCCAACAGGCAATCTCTGAGCTGGTGGAAGCAGAATTGATCACCATGGACACCCGTTCCAATACTTCCCATTATCGTATCACCGAAGATGGCAGAAAAACCCTCTCCTTTTTCCAGAAAGATGTCTCTCCTGAAATCAAACAGGAAGTCAGAGAATATCTGAAATCTACCGGATTCAAAGCCCAAGAACGCATCGTCACCCCGGCCGACTATTATATTACCAAGCATGGAACCTACTCAGTAAGATGTCAGCTTATCGAGAAAGGAAACTCCCTTATCGACTTAAACATCGCCGCCCCAAATCTCGAGGCCGCACAGTCGATTTGTAAGAAATGGTCTACGCACTATCAGGAAATATATGCAAAAATAATGGAGGAGCTTTTATAGAGCTCCTCCTTTTAATTTAATTCTTTTAATTTAATTCTTCCCCACAGGATTCAATAACTTTCTTATACCAGTAAAAAGAATCCTTTCGTATTCTTGAAAAATCTCCTGTTCCGTCATCATTTTTATTCACATAAATCAGACCATATCTCTTCTTAAACTCACCTGTCGAAGCACTAACAAGATCCGTGCATCCCCAACAGGTATATCCCATCAATTCTACCCCATCATGGATTGCTTCTTTCATCTGTTCTATGTGAAGACGCATATATTCAATACGGTACTCATCATGAATTCTTCCATCTTCTGTTAACTGATCCACTGCACCAAGACCATTTTCTACAATCATAATCGGAATCTGATAACGATCATAAATCTGATTCAGCACATATCGAAGTCCCACTGCATCAATCTGCCAGCCCCAATCAGATGCTTTTAGATATGGATTTTTGAGATTATCTCCTCCGTTTCCGGCAGTCGTTTCGCCCTCTTTTGTTACACTTACACAGTTACTGGAATAGTAACTGATAGATACAAAATCAACAGTACCATTTTTAAGTATCTGTGAATCCTCTGGCATTGTCTTCAATTCAATATTATGTTCTTCAAAAAATCGACTGGCAAATCCCGGATAGTACCCTCTTACATGAACATCTCCTGCAATAGAATTATGAATCTGTCCAAATTTCTGTGCATAAAGAACATCCTGCGGATGACAGGTATATGGATATCCGTTATGATAAGCCAACATACATCCCAGTTTATTCTCTTTATCAATTTCATGTGCCATAGAAACTGCATGTGCACTCGCTACAAGCTGATGATGCATTGCCTGATAACGACTTTGTTCACATACATCTTCCGGATCCAGCATTCCTGCACAAAATACTGCACCAAAAGGCTCTGTCAGCATATTGATTTCATTAAAAGTAAGCCAGTATTTTACTTTTCCTTTATATCGCTCAAATAAAACTTTGGCAAAGCGAAGATAAAAGTCTATCAGCTTACGGTTTTTCCATCCCCCATATTTCAAAGAAAGATGAAGTGGATTTTCATAATGTGAGATCGTAACTAACGGCTCAATTCCATATTTTCTTAATTCATCAATTACACCATCATAAAACTTAAGTCCTTCTTCATTAGGTGTCTCTTCATCCCCATTTGAAAATACTCTGGACCATGAAATAGAAAAACGATATACTTTAAATCCCATTTCGGCAAACAATGCAATATCTTCTTTCCAATGATGATAAAAATCTGTTGCCTGATGATTCGGATAAAATTCTTCTTCCAGCGGAACTGGCGGGGTCAGTCTACGTTCCTTATCCACACTTCCTCCTGTAAGGATATCTGCGATTGAAGGGCCTCTTCCTCCCTCATCCCATCCGCCTTCATACTGATTTGCTGCTGTTGCACCTCCCCAAAGGAAATTCTGCGGCATACGATTATAATTTTTCATGTCTTTTCTCTCCAATTTTTAAACAACAGTCTTTTTATACCACTGTCAGAAATTTGTCCCCCGCATTAATTGCGGTATTTTCTTTTTCCATACATACTGCTTTAATGTAATCGGAAATATTTGTCACTACCATTGGTGTGATCAGATTATATCCCTCTCCTTTAATTGCTTCCAGATCAAACTCAACAAGAAGAGTGCCTTTTTTTACTTTGTCCCCATCAGAAACATAAGATTTAAAATATTTGCCTTTTAAATTTACAGTATCAAGTCCAATGTGAATAAGTACTTCTGCGCCACTATCCGTTACAAACATAATTCCATGCTTGCTGTCCATAATATTGGCAACCGTTCCATCAGCAGGTGCATAAACTTTTCCTTCTTCCGGTATGATAGCAGCTCCATCTCCCAGTACTTTTTCTGCAAATGTTTTATCAGGAACATCAGAAAGTGCCTTTACTGTTCCTGATACCGGTGCACAAAGTTCAATCTTTTCTACAAGTGGTTTCGTATTATTCTGCTGCGTTTTTTCTGCTTCCTTTGACTCTGTTTTCTTTTCTTCCTGTTCAGGCTCAGCATCTTCAAATCCAAAAATAAATGTAAGAACAAAAGATGCTACAAATGATACAACAATCATAATAATTCCATAGAGCAGGTTACTCATTCCCTTTTCTCCAATAAATGCAGGAATAGCCATAATACAGTTCTGAGCAATATAAAGAGATACGTGAAGAAGCCCACCAACAATTCCACCAATTCCAGCTGCAATAGCTGCGGCTACAACCGGACGTTTAAGTTTAAGTGTAACACCATAAAGTGCCGGCTCTGTAATTCCCATCAGTGCAGATACACCAGCTGCACTTGCCAGCTGCTTCATGTTCTCATCTTTTGATTTCACTGCTACTGCAAAAGAAGAACCAGACTGTGCAATATTAGAGCATACCTGTGAAACGAAGATCAAACTATCTGTTCCGCCTGTTGCGATTGCATTCAGTCCGATTGGCGTTAAAGCATGATGCATACCTGTCATAACGATAAATGGGAAAGTTGCTGCCAAAATACCAACGATAATAAATCCAAGTTTTGCAGATAAAAAGTTAATTGCTACTGCCAGTCCATTACCAATAATTGTTCCCAATGGTCCTACTACGATCAGCGCGATCGGTGCACTGATAAGAATTACTAACGTAGGATTCAGAATCAATTTCACCATCTTCGGTGTAATACGGTCTACTAATAATTCAATATAATGTGTAATCCATACCATCAGAATTACCGGAATAACTGAATAGGAATACGTTGCTTTTGTAATCGGCAATCCAAAAAGTGTAATAGCAGCATCTGAAGCTACCATACTGACAAATGCCGGACTTAGGTAAACACCTGCGATAAACAATGCCAATGATTGATTTACCCGGAAAACTTTAGCCGCATTTGCAGCAATCAGGAATGGCATAAAATAAAAGGTAACATCACCAATCATACTGATTACCTGATATGTACTGCTGGTATCAGTTACAAGATGGAATGTGGTAAGTAATGAAAGTACAACTTTGATCATACCAGCTGCTGTAAGAGCAGGAATCATCGGTGTCATACATCCGGTAATCGAATCAATAATTTTTGATACTACACTCTTAGAACTCTGAGACTCGGCTGCTGGCGCATCATCAGTCGGAACACCTTTTTTCTCCAGTGCCTTGTACATCTCATTTACTTCATTTCCGGCAATTACCTGAAACTGATCTTCATGCCAGTTTACTCCGGAAATTCCTGAGACTTTCAAAATTTCTTTTTCATTGATCTTCGTTCTGTCCTTTACATAGAAACGAAGTCTTGTCATGCAGTGAAACAGACGGGTAATATTTTCTTTTCCGCCAAGCGCTGCAATAAGTGTGTCTGCAATTTCTGCATAGTCCTTTTTCATTCTGGGACCTCCTTTAATAATAAATATTAGAATCTATGATTAAAGGTCTTGCCTGAAAAGATGTGCTTTATTTTACTCAAAACACATTTCAGTAACAATCCATTAACACCTTAATTATAAAGTTTCCAACCGTTTCTGGTCTTCTGTGATTTTCTGAATATGAATCGTAAGATACAGCATTTCGTCTTCTGTCAGCTGATAGTGGTATTCATCTTCCATCATCAGATAAATCATTTTCACGCATCCATATGCGTCTTTATACTGTTCTTTAATAATCTGAAATAACTCTCCGTTTTCATCATAATGAAGTTCCTTATGAAGAAATCTCTGTGCAAAATATTTCAGATGAGTAAGAAAACGCTGATAATACAGATTCTCTTCCTGGAATTTTAAATTATCATAATATTTCTGAACTACATCCAAAATCTGATGTACAATAATCGAAATCTGATAACTGTCTGTTTTACTTCCATCTTCTGCATTGACAAAATGCAATGCAAAGAATCCTGCCTCATCCACTACCAGATTTACCTGAAATGTCTGATTTACTCTTTTTAAAAGTTCTAAACCTATTTCATATTCTTTATGATAGAGTTGTTTTATATCCAATAAAAGCATATTTTGAATCTGGATTCCCTGATTCAGTCTGGATATTGCCCCCATAATATGATCACTCAGTGAAAAATAAATACTATCATTTAACTCCAGTCCTTGTTTCTCTTTCACTTCATTCACATAAGCTTCTACAAAATCCAGATATTTTTCCGGAATAGAAGCAAAATATCCCTGTATCTCTTTACTGATCTGTGCTGTTTCCGCAGTAAAAATCTTTTCGATCAAAGTTTCATCAACCTGTTGCCCTTTTTTCTTTTGAAATGCAATCCCGCACCCCTTTACAATAATCTCATGACCCTGTTTATCTTTGGATAGAATCAGATTATTATTTAAAATCTTATAAATAGTCATAAGCTCCCTCTCCCCTGCTGCCAGATAAATAAAAAAAGACCATTACAGTATATAGAAATTCTCTTTATATACTATAAGGTCTTGCCTGACGATAAAAAATATTCCAGTAACAATCCTTCTGAACGATTTATAGTTTATTCAATTGCTATATGCAAGAATAGCAGAAAATTTTCTTTCTGTCTATCTGGAAAAATAGATAAAATAATTCTTTATTTTTTGTGAAATTTTTCTAAATTTTCGCTTTATATTAACCTATAGCTTTTTTTATAATACTGTTACTCCATCTACAGTAATACGCTTCGTGATGCACAGAATTTATGCCAATCTTTACAAAAAAACTTTAATACGTTATACTTAAGCAAATATATGTTCTTATAGTCACCACGGTCGGTGCAAAACGTGTGCCACCGGCACACTGCACCATCAAATCATCAACAGATAATTATTTTATGGAGAAAATTATGGATTTATTTGAATATGCAAAATCAAAAACTCTGGATCAGGAGTCTCCTCTTGCTTCCAGACTGCGCCCTACTACCCTGGATGAAGTAGTAGGCCAGCAACACATTATCGGAAAAAACACCTTGCTCTACAGAGCAATAAAGGCAGATAAACTAACCTCAGTTATCTTCTACGGCCCTCCGGGAACAGGCAAAACCACTCTGGCAAAAGTAATTGCCAACACCACAAGCGCTGAATTTACCCAGATCAACGCAACTGTAGCCGGCAAAAAAGACATGGAAACTGTTGTCAAAGAAGCGCAGCAGAATCTCGGCATGTACGGAAAGAAAACCATCCTCTTCATCGACGAGATTCACCGTTTCAACAAAGGCCAGCAGGATTATCTCCTTCCATTTGTAGAAGACGGAACCATCATTCTTATTGGCGCAACAACAGAAAATCCATACTTTGAAGTCAATGCAGCTCTTATCTCCCGCTCCATCATCTTCGAACTGAAATCTCTGGAAATTCCTGAGGTAAAAGAACTCATCCTCAGAGCAGTCAACGATAAGAAAAAAGGAATGGGAAACTATAAAGCCCAGATAGATGAAGACGCACTCGATTTCCTCGCAGACATGGCAGGCGGAGATGCCAGAAATGCTCTCAACGCCATCGAACTTGGTATCCTTACTACACCAAGAAGTGAAGACGGAATCATTCACATCACCCTTGATGTCGCTTCCCAGTGCATCCAGAAACGAGTAGTCCGCTACGACAAAAACGGAGACAATCATTACGATATCATCTCCGCTTTCATCAAAAGTATGAGGGGGTCAGACCCCGACGCTGCAGTCTATTACCTTGCAAAAATGCTCTACGCCGGAGAAGACGTCAAATTCATTGCCCGCAGAATTATGATCCTCGCCTCCGAAGACATCGGAAATGCTGATCCTCAGGCCCTCTGCGTAGCAGTAGCAGCCGCCCAGGCAGTAGAACGCGTAGGAATGCCAGAAGCCCAGATCATACTCTCCCAGGCAGTCACCTACATGGCCTGCGCTCCTAAGAGCAATTCCGCTGTCAACGCCATCTTCGTAGCTATGGACTCCGTCAAACGCACAAAAACCACCGTCCCGCCTCACCTCCAGGACGCACACTACGGCGGTCACGAAAAACTAGGTCATGGAATCGGCTACAAATACGCCCACGACTACCCCAACCATTACGTAGACCAACAATACCTCCCAACCGAAATCCAGGGAGAACACTTCTACGAACTAAGCGACATGGGCTACGAAAAAACACTCAAAGAATATCAGAACAAAATCAAATCCTTTTCAATGAATTGACAATTTAATCCATTTCAATTAAAATTCATGCTAATAAAGCTCGCCACACTTAGTCTTATTTCAGCAATACTAAGCGTGGCGGAACTTTTTTATTCCAATCCCCGATGTTTATTTCTACTATTCATCTCAGCATAGCTTAGGAATCAAATCTTTCATTTAATCATTTTTCTTTATGATTTCTAAATTTTTAAACATATTTGCTATATTCTTCTTCCAATTTTTTGTATGGTCAATTTTTCCAATAATTCTTTTTTCATCGATCAATTCTTTTTTGGTCTTTTGACTCATTTCCTCCCAATTATTTTTTTGAATAATATATGTTGCATTTCCATAAAAAGCAGATTCAAACACACACATACAATCAATATTTAATTTTTGTCTACCCCAAGAGCCTTATATAAGGGATTTAACTGGTCTTTTACCGCATCTGCAATCTTTTCGATGTCCAAACGCCCTATCATACCATTACTCTTAATTCCCTTATAATAAACTTTATTGGCCTGTTTATATAAACATTGAAGCTTATCATATCCATTCTTACCAGATACTTTAGTATTTTTTCCTAGCCTTAGAAATCCCAAAATACCTTCAATGTCATATAGAAACCAATCTTCAATGGACCGCTTCGCCTGTATGTGTATAATATTGCCAGCTCCATTCGCTTTAAGCTCTTTTTTGATTTCACCCCACTTTATCGGTGGCTTAGAAGCAAAATCAAATACATCAGTATCACTACATAGAACAATTGTAAATTCACAATCATCATCAAATTTAGTTTTAATTTCTTTTGTAAATTTTCTGAGCGCAATACTTTTAAAACCTCCAACGCCTCCTACATTTCTATATTCAATATTCGTATCAAATCTTCCCGCAGGATGCAATTTTCTGGCATTAGCAACTACCTGTTTGTAAAATTCAACCTCTGTATCACCCTCTACAAAAAGTACAAGGCATTTACTCATCGGTATCACACTCCAAATAATCACTTATATTGCTCTCTGAATCTGCAAGCATTGAAAACAGATAATCTCCTATACTCATATCAAAGCCAGCAGCATCATTTTCCAACTGTTTCTGTCCAGATTTCTTAAACGAAAAAAACTCAGCAACTCCAGCTTGCCTATTCACGCCAACATGAATCCAAGAAGGATTTAAGTAGCTAATAATATACGGCGAATGACTTGTTATGATGACTTTACAATCATCTAACAATTGGCTGATAATCTGGATGTATGCTTGGAACAAACCTGGATGTACAGAATTTTCTGGTTCCTCAACTGCTATCAGTGAAATATTGCTAACGCTAGATACAATTATCTTGGTTAAAATCATAAAAACTCTCTTTGCTCCATCCGACATTATTGAAAAGTTTACTGGATTCGCCAAATTCTTTTCCTTGACAAATAATACATGATAATTGTTTGAAAAAACAAACGGAAGATTTTCTGTAAGTTCCTCATTATTTGTTAAGCCATTAATTTTGAATTGCTTAACAATAACATCCTCAATGTCAGGAAATAACTGAAAATAAACATCCTTTAATAATTCAAATTTATCCGGATTCTGCTCTTTCAAGTTATAAATAATTCGTGGCAAATTATCTGCATTTATCATCTCATTCTCAAAACCTTTTCGAATAATAGGATCTGGCTGATAAAAACTCTTTGCATCCAGATTGTTCTCCATATATATCTTCATTCCATTAAGCTTTGTAATAATCTGAGCATAATATAGCTCGTCAAAAGCTTTTAATTTATTAGCAATCAATTCAGCTTCTTCAACTTTAATCTTAGATGAGCATCTTCCAGTCTCTGAACTTTTATACAGTGCTGTATCAGCAGTTCTATTAATTAACTGTGTAAACTTTTGTCCTTTTTTATTCAGTTTAACTTTCAAAAACTCTGATACTATTCTAGGTTCTTTATCCTCATTATCTTTCCACTCAAACTCGTACCCATACTGAATAATGTATTCCTCACCACTAATGTCCGTAGATACTTCCATCTCATATTTGTAATTTCTCCCAATCATATTACAATTTATAGGAATAAGATTGGAATTAGACATCATATCCTTTTTATCCTCTATAGAAGCCTTAATAAAATCCAATCCAAAATCAATACCTGAAAGTACATTTGATTTTCCAAAATTATTTAGAGCAACAAGTGCTGTAATATTATCAAACGATATTCTTACATTTGATAAATTCTTAAATCCATCAATTAAAACAGCTTGTATTTTCATATCAACATAACCTTCCTTTACCATCTCACACATATAATATCACCTTTTTTATTTTTACGCAATATCTATTTTCTTTTTATTTTAAATAATACAGTATATTCATTGTTTTTAACATATATACGTAATATTTTATTTCGTTTTATTGTTATTCTCTATTGAATCAATCTCATTTAGATACAATATTATTATTTCCGTCAATCATCATTTTTTATAAAAAAAGAGCGTATGACTCATTATGAGACATATGCTCCCTGTCTTAGAACTAACTTTTACTAACAGACTCTCGTCTTCTATTTTCTTGCAGCCTACCACTTTTATTGGCTCCTTATTTTGGCTCCCTTTTGGCTCCTTTTTAGATCCTTTTCGATTATTTTCTAATTTGTCCCCTTTCAAAATATCTTATACACAATTGATCTTGACATAACTATAAATTTAGGTATTATCCCTGTTTCATTTCAATATCAGATACATCCGAATAAAAATTATTTGTATAATTATTAATTATTTTTATTTCTTGTGCTTTCTTTTTTTCTTCATCTGTAAAAGTCATTCCTTCACCAATAATTTCATTTTCCTCAAGAAACAACGCCCTCTCTAATATTTTATTCCTTACTGTACTAAGTATTCGATATATCTCACTTCTAGTACAGCGAAAATTAAGTTTCTGCTATATTGACGCAGGATGATTTCTTCATCTGCAAGGCGGAGGAATGAGGCGTAGCGGTGGCTACGCCGATTGACGACAACGCCCTGGCTGTACCTCAACATCGGTAATTGACTGTCCTGCTTGGGATTGCTTCGCCTCAACTACTCCCACTGGCTTTCCATCCACAAATAAAGCATAGTCAACCTCACCTGTACTGGTAGGAAATTCACGAACCGCTACACCAAGAGAAGCTGTAAGATTCAATCTTTTCAAATCCTGTATCGCCCATCCAGACTGACAAAGCTTATCATCAATCACACAACGTGCTTTTTCTTCCGGTGTCATATCCTTCTTCATCTCCCTTATACATATTCATCATCTATGTAGTACCTTACTCTCTATTAAAAATAAGTATATCATCACCCCACATACTTCGCAAGAACATACGATTTTTTATAATACTCTTTTTCTTTTCCCTCTCTATTATCCCGCCCAAGAATTAACCACTTACAACTCCCCCGCAGGGCATTTTGCCTCCTGCAAAATCCCCAGACATACATCTTTTTCCACGTCCAGTAACCAGCGCAGGCAAATAGTTTCTTTCGTGTGCATTTGCAGGATACTTAGATATTCTTAGGTATCAAAAATCCGCGTTATGAGAAGAAAAGTCCTTTGTCTGAGCGCAAGCGAGTAATCCAGACTTTTCTTCTCATGCTTTTAGCGGATTTTTGATACCTTAGAATATCTTAGTATCCGAAACCGCACACGAAAGAAACTATTTGTCTGCGCGTCCCCCCACCCACGAAAAAAGCAGCCCCTTTCCCTTCCGAAAGAAACTGCTTTTTTCCATCCTTTTATTTAATTCCCATAACTTCCATCTGCGCCAGAATCGCATCCACACACTTCTCAAATCCCAGCTTTCCTGAATTCAGGCACAGATCATAATTTGTCGCATCACTCCAGTCCCCGCCTGCAAATTTACGATAATAATCCTGTTTTCTCTTATCATCTTTGCGAAGGAACTTCTCAATTTCCTCATCACCACCGCTAATCTTCTCTCTGGACTTCTCAACACGGAATTCCCATGGTGCATGAATAAATACTCTCAGTGTATTCGGTCTGTCTCTGAACACATAATTCACGCATCGTCCCACGATTACGCATGGCTCCTTCTCAGCCAGATCATTCGCAACCTTTGCCTGATAATTAAAAATATTCTCATCAGAAATAAATCCCTTCTGATCCGGTGCTATCAGTGCCCCTTTATAAAGACCGGTCTTATTAAACAGTGACGCTTTTACTTTTGTCCCTTCTTCAACCTGACCAAATAACTTCACATCAATACCGCTCTCATCTGAAGCCATCTGAATGATCTCTTTACCATAAAAAGGAACTCCCAATCTCTTAGCCAACATCTGGCCAACTGTACGTCCACCGCTTCCATACTGTCTCGCAATGGTAATTACAAAATTCTCCATAAAACCCCTCCTGTTTATTCTCCAAGATATGCCTTCTGAACAGACTCATCATGAAGAAGATCACTTGCCTTACCTTCCAGTGTAATCCTTCCGGTCTCAAGAACATACGCTCTGTCAGCAATAGAAAGAGCCTTCTTCGCATTCTGCTCAACCAGAAGAACCGTTGTTCCACTCTCACTTACCTCTTTAATAATATCAAAGATCTCATTTACAAAGATTGGTGAAAGACCCATGGACGGCTCATCCATCAGGATGATCTTAGGCTGACTCATCAGCGCACGTCCCATGGCAAGCATCTGCTGCTCACCACCGCTTAGTGTACCTGCTGTCTGATTCTGACGTTCTTTCAGACGCGGGAAACGCTTATATACCTTCTCGATCGTTGCATCGATCTCATTCTTATCAGATCTTGTATATGCTCCCATCTTCAGGTTCTGAAGAACGGTCATATTTGCAAACACACGTCTTCCTTCCGGAACATGTGCCATACCCATTGTTACGATTTTGTGAGGCGGAACCTTTGTGATATCCTGTCCGTCATAAATAATATGTCCTGATTTTGCACGAAGAAGCCCGGTCACTGTATGCAGAGTAGTAGTCTTGCCTGCACCATTGGCACCGATCAGCGCAATAACCTCACCTTCATTTACAGAGAAAGAAACACCCTTCAATGCCTGAATCATTCCATAATAAACCTGTATGTCCTGTACTTCCAGTAATGCCATCTGTCTCTCCTCCTATTCTCCAAGATATGCCTTGATAACTTCCGGATCATGGAGCACATCTGAAGTCTTGCCCTGTCTCAGAACATGACCAAAGTTCAGCACAGTCAGTTCCTCACAGATACCTGAAACCAGCTTCATATCATGCTCGATCAGAAGAATGGTCATATCAAAGTTATCACGAACAAAACGGATGGTATCCATCAGTTCCTCAGTTTCATTAGGGTTCATACCAGCAGCCGGCTCATCCAGAAGAAGAAGCTTCGGCTTTGTTGCCAGTGCTCTGGCAATCTCCAGCTTTCTCTGTTTACCATAAGGAAGGTTGGAAGCAAGGATATCTGCCTCTTTGTCCAGATCAAACACCTTCAGAAGTTTCATGGCTTCCTCATTCATGGTCTTCTCAACCTTAAAGTATTTCGGAGTATGTACAATACTTGTAAAAAGGCTGTATTTATCATGATTGTGAAGTCCTGCCTTTACATTGTCCAGCACACTCATCTGATGGAACAGACGGATATTCTGGAATGTTCTGGCAATTCCCGCTTTGTTGATATCAATGGTACTCTTTCCGGTGATATCCTGTCCGTCCAGATTGATAATTCCCTCATCCGGCTTATACACACCTGTAAGAAGATTAAAGATTGTAGTCTTACCGGCACCGTTCGGACCGATCAGACCATAAAGCTGTCCTTTCTCGATGGAGACATGGAAATCATCCACTGCATGAAGACCGCCGAATGAAATATTTAAATGATTTACTTCCAGCAATGCCATAGCTTATGCCTCCTTTTTCTTAAATCTGCTTAAAAAACGCTCTCTCATCTCAATCGCCTTCGGTGCCCAGTTGATAAGCATCATAACGATCAGTACGATTGCGTAGAACAGCATACGATAATCGCTCAGTCCACGAAGAAGCTCTGGAAGGAGATTCAGAATTACTGCCGCGATGATAGAACCACGCATATTTCCGATACCGCCAAGAACGACAAATACCAGGAACATAATAGACATGTTATATCCGAAATTCTTCGGAAGTGCTGTTAAAGTTGCGAGGTTATGAGCATAAAGCACACCACCGATACCGGCCAGCGCTGCAGAAATTGCAAATGCTTTCAGTTTGTACTTTGTAATATCAATACCGATAGATTCTGCTGCGATACGGTTATCACGGATTGCCATGATTGCACGTCCGTCACGTGAATTGATCAGGTTCAGAACCACAAATAAAGTAACCAGAATCAGAACCACACCAATCGTAAATGTTGACTGTCTCGGTGTACCTGTGATACCCATAGCGCCACTGATGATCATCTTTCCGTCAGGTTCCATACCCAGAGACATCTGGTCTTTCATGGAAAAATGAATTCCGTTACTGTCGATTCCCACATAAAGAACATTGATGATATTCTTAATGATCTCACCAAATGCCAGTGTTACGATAGCAAGATAGTCACCTTTCAGACGAAGCACAGGAATACCGATCAGGAATCCGAAGATACCTGCACACACAGCTCCGATGATCAGAGCAATGAAGAAACGAAGCCCTGCATTTGTAAATGTGTCCATAGTTGCCTTTGTAAATGCTGCACTGGTGAATGCACCGATACACATAAATCCGGCATGGCCAAGACTTAACTCACCCAGGATACCAACCGTCAGGTTCAGGGAAAGTGCCAGAATAATATATACACAAAGGGGCACCAGCAGACCCTGCATCAGGTTGGAAAGCAGATTCCCTGCAATCAGTCCCTGTACGATCAGATATGCTGCAAGAACCATTCCGTATGTAATGAGATTGCTTTTTGTTGTTTTGTTTAATTTCTTCTTTTCCATGTCTGCCACCTCACACTTTCTCCTGAATGTTCTTACCAAGAATACCGGTAGGTTTCACAACCAGAACCACGATCAGAACACCGAATACAATGGCATCTGCCATCTGTGAAGAGATATATGCTTTACCAAAAATCTCCAGGATACCCAGAACAATACCACCGATAAAAGCACCCGGAATAGATCCGATACCACCAAATACGGCAGCAACGAATGCCTTGATACCAGGCATGGCACCTGTATATGGTGTCAGGGACGGATATGCGGAACAGAGAAGCACACCTGCGATGGCTGCAAGTCCGGAACCGATTGCAAAAGTAACGGAGATTGTTTTGTTTACGTTAATCCCCATCAACTGGGCAGCACCTTTATCCTCAGATACGGCAAGCATTGCCTGTCCTGTTTTTGTCTTGCTGATAAAAAGCATCAGACCTGCCATGATCAGGATACCGCCGATAATGGTTACGATGGTTACACCTGTAATCACGATAGAACCACCTGCAAGTTTCAGGGATGGAAGGCTGATCACGTTACTGAATGATTTGGTATCTGCTCCCCAGATTAGAAGGGCTACATTCTGAAGCAGGTAGCTGACACCGATGGCTGTGATCAGAACAGCCAGAGGTGAAGCTGCATTACGCAGTGGTCGATACGCAACGCCTTCGATCACAACACCCATGAGTGTACAGATGATAATGGACAGCAGGATAGCTAAAATCGGATTTAATCCCATGCCGCTGACTGCGACATAAACCACATAAGAGCCGACCATGATAACATCTCCATGAGCAAAATTCAGCATTTTAGCGATTCCGTATACCATGGTATAACCAAGGGCGATGATCGCATATACACTTCCGAGGCTGATACCACTGATAAGATATGATATAAAACTACTCATAGAAGTCTTTCCTTTCTTATATTTAAATAATTTTATTGTGTGTAAAACTGGCAGATTTGCCTTTAGCGAAATCTGTCTTGTTTATTTTGCCAAAAGTAAATCTGTCATTAACGCATTAATGTGATAACGTATTAGGCAACAGGGCTGTCTGGATAATTCAGACAGCCCCGTTGGCATACAAACCATTGTCCACTTTAGGAACAATCGCATTTTATTTCTTATGAAATCTTTTCAGTTATTCCGATTTCATTACTCCATTGCTGCGTAAGCACCATCTTTGATCTCTACAGCTTTCGGAGCTTTGTTTGGCTCACCGTCTTCTGTCCATGTGATCTCGTCACCTGTAACACCTTCCAGTGTGATCTCGGTCATGCCTTTTTCAAGTGCTGCACAGATATCTGCAACATCCATGTCTGCTTTTACATCTTCTTTTTCTGCTGCTGCTTTGATTGCGTATACTGCATCATAAGCATCTGCTGCGAACTGGTTTGGTGTGTCTTTGTAAGCATCTTTATATGCGTTTACAAAGTTCTGGGTTTTCTCATCTGTAGAATCTGCTGCAAATGGTGTAAGAAGCATCAGACCTTCTGCAAGAGATGTATCAAAGTTTTCTACACCAAGGATACCGTCCATACCATCGCATCCGAAGAATTTAGTTTCAAATCCCATGCTGTCTGCCTGTGCAAGGATTAGGGAAGCTTCTGTATAATAAATCGGAAGGAATACTAATTCAGCACCACCGTCTTTTGCTTTCTGAAGCTGTACGGAGAAGTCTTTATTGTTATCAGCAGTGAATGCTTCGGAAGATACGATTTCAATACCCTGATTAGCTGCTTCTGCTGTGAAGTTCTGTGTGATACCTGATGAATATACATCAGAGCTATCGTAGATAATAGCTACTTTTGTAGCAAGTTTATGCTCTCCAATGTACTGAGCTGCTGCAGTACCCTGGTTCGGGTCAGAGAAGCATACACGGAATACGTTCGGATTAGCAACACACTCTGTTGCAGATCCGGATGGAGTAAGCTGGAACATATTGTCTGCTGCTGTTTCATTTGCTACAGCTACACAAGGTGTGGAAGTAACTGTACCAACCAGGATGTTCATTCCCCAGTCTTTTAATGCGTTGTAAGCGTTCAGGGTTTTCTCAGCATCGTTTTCATCATCTTCAAATTTGAACTCTACCTGATATCCGTTGATTCCGCCGTCTTCGTTTACTTCATTGATTGCAAGTTCTGTTGCATTCTTTACAGCCTGTCCGTAGATTGCTGCTGCTCCGGTTACAGGTCCGATTCCACCGATCTTAAATGTAGCATCATCAGCAAATACAGATACAGGTGCAACTGTTGTCATTACCATTGCTGCTGCCGCAGTAACACTAAGAATTTTTTTCAGGTTTTTCATAATAAAATCCTCCTTATTTTTGGCCAGCCCATTTATCCCTCTTACACCTCTGTTACAATCCGCCCCACTTTATTTCCGCAAGATCGATCATTATGTACAGGAACTGAAAATGTAACAAAAGCCAACTGGGTTCCCAGCCGGCCTTGGCTTTCACTGACGCTTTATTATGTTGATGTTTTAAATTATAACACTATACATTTTACCATGCAAGTGATATTTTATTAAAATTTAAGATTTGTTCCGTCTTGCATGGACACTTGACCGTATTGCGCATTCATTTTTTGTGCATTTTTACTCTTTTTAGTCATTTTGTCAATTTTTTTATTACTGTAACCGTACTTACCCAGATGGTATGATCTGGTTTTCCGGAAGCACAAGAAAGAATCCTGCCCGGAGGGCTTTTTTATGTTATAGGAACATTACGAAGTAATTTCCTATAACCATAAATAAAAAGGTACACATGAAAGCCTTAAGCTTCCTATGTGTACCTCTTCTGGTTTCTGATTCAGCTTATCAAATATAATTAAGCGATTGCTTTTTTAGCGATCTCAGCAAGTGCTGCAAATCCTTCTGCATCGTTTACTGCAAGTTCAGCAAGCATCTTTCTGTTGATGTCGATGTTTGCAACTTTAAGTCCGTGCATCAATTTGCTGTAGGATAATCCGTTCATTCTTGCTGCAGCGTTGATACGTGCGATCCAGAGCTGTCTGAACTGACGTTTTTTCTGCTTTCTTCCTGCATAGGAGCTAGCAAGTGCTCTCATTACAGACTGTTTAGCAACTCTATACTGTTTGGAACGGGCTCCTCTGTAACCTTTTGCCAGTTTTAATGTACGATTATGTTTCTTCTTTGCGTTTAATCCGCCTTTAATTCTTGCCATTTCTTAAATTTCCTCCTGTTCGTCTATCTCGATAAATACTTAGTTTAACCGCATTTTATAAATATGGTAATGCTTTCTTCATGCTCTTAACATTAGTAGAATCAACAACAGTAGATTTTCTCAGATTTCTTTTTCTCTTCTGAGATTTCTTTGTTAAGATATGGCTCTTATAAGCTTTATTTCTTACTAACTTTCCTGTACCTGTTTTTTTGAAACGTTTTGCTGCTGCTCTGCAAGTTTTAATTTTTGGCATTGTAATTTCCTCCTTAAACTGTATCTCTATTATATTTAACGCTTTTCCGTTAAAAACATGGTCATGCTTCTGCCTTCAACCTTCGGTGCCTTCTCCACTGTTGCCACGTCTGCAAGCTGTTCTGCAAAATCATCGAGTACATGTTTGCTACTTGCCATATGTGCCATCTCTCTACCACGGAAACGTAAGGTTACCTTTACTCTGTCACCCTTGGAGAGGAACTTTCTGGCGGCGTTGACTTTCGTATTCAGGTCATTGGTATCAATGTTTGGAGAAAGTCGCACTTCTTTGACATCGATGGTCTTCTGCTTCTTCTTGGCTTCTTTTTCTTTTCTTGCAAGCTCGTAACGGTATTTACCATAATCGATAATCTTACATACCGGTGGTTTCGCCTGCGGGGCAATTTTTACCAGGTCAAGCCCTGCCTCCTGAGCTTTGAACATTGCTTCTTTCGCGGACATGATTCCAAGCTGTTCTCCGTCCGAACCGATTAAGCGTACCTCTTTGTCTCTGATCTGTTCGTTAATCATTAAATTGCTAATTGTAGTGCACCTCCATACCTGTTAGATAGATTCTAATGACTTCTCGTCGCCCTCATATTTACATAAAAAAAGCGTGGACAAAATCCACACCCAGTTATCACACCTGCTGATATCCAGATTCCCGACACAATCAGAATAAACTCTGTGTCTTTATAAAATTCTAAATATCATAAATGCTGTGCAATATAAACCCAAGCCGCTGACTTAAATGCGCTGAGGTGAGAGTGAACTCTGCTTTGTTTTCTTACGTACTTGTATAAGATACCATGTTTCTTCTGTGTCGTCAAGTACTTTTTTATTTTTTATTCCGAATATTTTTTTCAATCCGGGAGATTCTAATTCCTGAAAGCATATTACTGTCCGCTTCTGTTCAGTAATATAAAAGCTTTTCGGTTTTTTATTTCTATATTAAAGGAGGACTTTAAACCATGACAATTCTTAAATGTTCAGCAATCAAATGTGTCTACAACAAAGACCAGCTCTGCTCAAAAGGCAAGATTGATGTAACAGGTGAAAATGCCACAAACGCAAACGAGACAAGCTGTGGAAGTTTCCAGGAACGCAGCGGCAGCTCCATGACAAACAACTTTACAAACAGCTACGGATGTGAAAAAATCCAGATCGACTGCAAAGCTCACAACTGTACCTATAACGATGACTGCAAATGTACCGCCTCTTCTATTCAGGTAGACGGCTCCAATGCCAAAGCTTCCTGCGACACGAAATGTGATACCTTCCAGTGTCATTGTGGTGCATAAAAGATAATATGAAAGGCATGTCCACATTGGACATGCCTTTTGTTATTTTCACATAATCATCTGTTAATTATCTATTTCTTAAGAAATCCGGAATCTGGATGTCTTTTTTCTGAACAGTGCTGGACGGAGTCTTAGTTGCTCCAAACGGTGTGGCATTCATAGTCGGAAGACTGAAGCTAGGCATGTTCATGCTGCTTCCAGTTGTAGTTGTTGTTCCGGCTGTTGCTGTTCCTGTTGTGGAAGAAGGTCTTCTTGCACCAAAGGAAGAAGCTGTGCTTCTTTTTCCGAAAGGGGTCTGCTGAAGGTTCTCATCATTCAGGCCTGTTGCGATTACTGTGATTCTGCAGTAATCTGCAACAGTATCATCATACATAGCACCAAAGATGATATTTGCTTCCTCACCTGTAAGCTCCTGTACATAGCTTGCAGCATCGTTTGCATCCATAAGAGAAATATCTCCGGAAATGTTGATGATAACGTGTGTAGCACCCTTGATCGTTGTCTCAAGAAGTGGAGAAGATACAGCCTGCTGAACAGCTTCCATAGCCTTGTCATCTCCTCTTGCTTCACCGATACCGATATGAGCGATTCCCTTATCAGTCATAACAGTCTGAACATCTGCGAAGTCAAGGTTGATCAGTGCCGGCAGATTGATCAGGTCTGTGATACCCTGTACTGCCTGCTGAAGAACTTCGTCTGCCTTCTTCAGTGCTTCCGGCATAGTTGTTCTGCGGTCTACAACCTCTAATAATTTATCATTCGGGATAACGATTAATGTATCCACTGCTTTCTTCAGATTCTCAATGCCTGCAAGTGCATTGTTCATACGAGTTCTTGCTTCGAAACGGAAAGGCTTTGTGACAACGCCAACTGTCAGGATACCCATCTCTTTCGCTGCTGCTGCGATAACAGGTGCAGCACCTGTTCCGGTTCCGCCTCCCATACCACAGGTAACGAATACCATATCCGCACCTTCCATTAACTGTTTTACTTCCTCAATGCTCTCCTCTGCTGCCTTCTGTCCAACCTCCGGCTGCGCTCCTGCGCCAAGACCTTTGGTAATTTTCTCGCCAATCTGAAGTACAGTTGGAGCTTTGCACAGAGTTAAAGCCTGCTTATCAGTATTAACACCTACAAACTCTACTCCGCCGATGGCCTCTTCCACCATCCTGTTTACTGCATTATTACCGGCTCCACCTACACCGATCACTATGATCTTAGCAGATGATTCAGCCTCGTTTGACATGATCTCTAACAACGTACTTCCTCCTTTATTTATATCTGATATCCTTTTTCAGTGATTTATATCAAAGTTACATATAGATATATCATATATTTTTTTTGAAAATTAATCAACCACTAATTTTGTTTTTTTATACTTTTTTCACTCTTTTTCGGCAATGAAAACCTGTCCAGCCTCTGTATATGGCTGTTTTTTCCCTTTTTCCGGTTTCATCCGGCATTTTAATATGAAGTATCATCACCTGTATAATTTCCATATTCATCATAGCCGTCTGAGCTTTCCGTATCATAGCTGCTGTCATAACTGCTGTCATAACTACTATCATAACTGCCATTTTCATCCGCTGAGTAATCACTGCTTCCATCTCCGGAACTGTCAGAACTCTGATCATCTGAGGAACTGCCATCTCCCTCTTCAGAACTATCTCCTGACTCAGCAGCCGCTGCATCCAGAGATTCCTGTGTAGGTTTCGGTCCTACATAATTACCGGATTCGTCATATTCACCTGCTCCGGTGTAATCTCCTTCTTCGTCATAACCACCATTCCAGTTCTCAATAGCCTCATCAAGAGCAGTTTTCGGCTTAGGGCCTACATAGTTGCCGTCCTCATCATACTCGCCATCTCCGGTATAATTGCCATCTTCATCATAACCGCCGTTCCAGTTCTCAGCTGTAATCTCTGTTTCTTCCTTTTCTTCCTCAAAAGTATTAGAATCCGTAGACACACTTTCCATATGAAGAATACCCTTTTTGCCCTGAATTTTAGGAAGAATCGCGATCACACGGTTCATCTTCTCTTCCAGGTCTTCGTCCTTTCCGAGATTCACCGTAATGTCACCATAGATCAGACTGATAGAATAGCTGTTATCAAACTGAATGTGATCAGGAATCATATCATTCTTCTGAAAAATCGTGGACAAAGCTACCGCTGTATTCAATACCGTATCGCCCTTGATATCCAGCTTCTCATCCATCACGATACTATTCACCTGAATTCCGTCAAAATACGGAACTGTCACATCTCTGTTCTGAGAGCCCTCTACGAAAATCCCGTTTCTGTCAAAATAAACATAACTGTCAAGGTATCGGATACATCCTACTGTTTTCTTCTCTTTGACACTGATGCAAATCGTATTACGATTTAACTGCGTAACCTTAAATCCATCCACGTATGCAATATCATCCGTATTTGTTGTGCTGTAAACCAACGGTGCAAGGACCGAGTTCGAAGCCAGCGGTCCCCGAAGCACCATACTCTTTACTTCTTCATCTGTATAATGATCTGTTCCTCTTACTTCTACAGAATCTACCTTATAATAAGAAAAGAAAACGATCAAAGCAGCAAGAATACCAACTCCTATCACTCCTGCCATTATCTTCTTTGTTTTCTTACTCATAGGAGGTCTTTTTCCATAATTACTTTTTCTCATAACTCTTCAAATCCTTTGCTGCCAGACTGCCATATCCTGCAGCCCAAAGCCTGTAAATCTTCACAAATGCGCTCATATCCTCTGTTGATAAGCTCAGCTTCTGTGATACATGTCTCTCCCTCGGCCATAAGCGCCGCAATGATCAATGCAGCCCCGCCTCTTAAATCTCCGGCCTGTACCTGTGTTCCCGTAAGAGGTCTGCCGCCGTAAATCACAGCCAGATTACCATCTATCTTAATATCAGCACCCATTTTATTCATCTGAAAAGCGCTGCCAAATCTCTGATCAAAAATATTCTCTCTGATCGAACTTCGCCCCTGTGCCCCTGTCAGTACTGCCATTAAAGGAGCCTGAAGGTCTGTCGGAAAACCCGGATAGTTTTTCGTCTCCACAAGTGCGATTGGCTGGACTGCCCTCTTTCCATTGACCTCTAGTGTACCACTATTCGCTTGATATTGTCCACCTATTTTCTGATATACTTCCAGGAATGCCTGTAATTCCTGCTCCGGAACATTCCTAAGAGTAATCTCGCTTCTTGTCGCAGCTGCCGCACACAGATACGTCCCTGCCACGATTCTGTCAGGCGGTACGGTATAGTTTCCCGGCCCCAGTTCCCTGATCCCGGTAATCATAATTTCCTTTGTTTCCTCGCCTTTGATCAACGCTCCCATTGATCTTAAATATCTGCAAAGCCAGAAAACTTCCGGTTCTTTCGCGCAATTATGCAGCTTTGTCACACCCTGGGCCATCACTGCCGCCAGAATTGCCTGCTGCGTTGCTCCTACACTCGATTTTGTAAAATATATATCTTTTCCCTGAAATCTGCTACATTCTGCATCCAGATAAAACGTTTGCTCACTTATATCTGCGCCAAGCGTCCCGAGCGCCATAAGATGAAGATCTATCGGCCTTTTTCCGATGATACAGCCGCCAGGATAGCCTATCCGGCACTTTTTATTCCTGGAAAGAACCGGTCCTAACAGAATAATTGAAGAACGCATTCTTCGTGTGTACGTCTCCGGAATCTCTGTTCCATCCGCATCAGAACAATCCAGATAAAGATCGTGGTCTTCCCACCAGGTTACTGCTCCAAGACTTTTCAGAACCTCTTCCATGCAAAAGACATCCGAAATCCTGGGACAGCCTTTCAAGACGCTTCGTCCTCTGTGCATCAGCGATGCTGCCATCATCGGAAGTGCTGCATTTTTAGAGCCCTGTATGAAAATTTCTCCGCTAAGAGAACATTTGCCCATCACATGGATCTCATCCAACCATTTCACTCCTAAAGGGCCTCTTACCTTATAGTGTATGTTCTTTCTTATTATATGTTACAGTTGCACGTTTTCTGTAATATCACTGCTACCCTTACCAGGCTGCCCCTTGATTTTCTGGCTAAACTACACCTATCATCCAACATTTTTCTATCTGTAAGGCAGCAAAAATTTCACTTATCTCAGCCTCTGAGAATTACTTACACTCAAAGCAAGCCCCATTTCTCCAAGAAGAAACACGACCGAAGTTCCTCCATAACTGACAAATGGCAAAGTAATCCCGGTATTGGGAATCGTATTGGTTACCACCGCAATATTCAGGATAACCTGAATCGCCAGATGTCCCATGATACCTCCACAGATGAGCGCACCCGCCAGATCTTTTGCGCACATGGCAGTTACACCCAGACGCCAGAGCAGAATTCCAAACAGAAGAATAAGAAAGGAAGCTCCTGCAACTCCCATCTCTTCACATATGATTGAAAAGATCATATCATTCTGCGCTTCCGGAACAAAGCCCAGCTTCTGAAGACTGTTTCCAAATCCCCTGCCAAAAATCCCGCCGCTTCCGATCGCATACAGTCCCTGAATCGTCTGGAATCCTTTCTCATATTTCTCAGGATTTTTCCAGATTGCCAGACGTTCCAGCCGATAGCTCTCTGCCGCCAGAAAGATAGCAACAAATCCGATTCCTGCACTGCCAAGCCCGATAAACTGCATATATTTGGGATTTGATGCAAAAATCAGAATAACGCCTATTCCCAGTATGATAATGGCAGTACTCAGATTATTTGAGCCGACCAGGCCAACGATTGGAAGCAGGCTAAGCATCGTCCTGCACATAAACCAGAAGCCTTCCGTTCTTTTTTTCGATCTGTCGATCTGCCATGCAAGAAACAGGATTACCGCCACCTTTGCAAACTCAGACGGCTGAAAAGACAATGGGCCCAGGTTCAGCCATCTCTTTGAGCCATTGATTTCCTGCCCGACCAGAAGTACTGCCGTAGACAAAATCATGGAAAGCAGATATGCTGCCGGCGCAATCCTGAGAAAAAAATGGTAATCCATATTAGAAACTGCATACATCGCACACAGTCCTAATGCCGTTGCAAATAATTGTTTCTTAAAATAATAGGCAGAGTCACCGAAGCGTACTCTGCCATTATATTCACTTGCACTGAACAGTACCGCAAGACCAAAGGCCGCAAGCAGTACTACCAGCACCAGCATTGTTCTGTCTTTTTTTGAAAAAACTGCCACTTTTTCAGGAGTCATCTGATTCTCCATCTATCTTCCATAGTCTTCCTGCCATTCAGCTTTTGGAATAATCCGATTTCCAATATCTGCCGACAGATGACCATAGTTTCTTTACTTATAGATATTCTACAGATTTCTCACATATTCCTTAAACATATCTCCGCGCTGCTCATAATTGTCAAACTGTCCCCAGCTTGCGCATGCAGGAGAAAGTAACACTGCATCTCCCGGCTGTGCTTTCTCGGCGCATACCTTGACTGCCTCTTTCAGATCCTCGCAAAGAATAATATCATGGAAGCCATGTTTCTCGGCAGCCGCTTTAATCTTCTCTTTTGTCTGACCGATCAGAATCAGATAGCGTACTTTTCCGTCAAAAGCTTCGATCCACTCATCATAGCTTGACTGTTTATCATATCCGCCGCCGATCAGAAGTGTCGGACGGTTCATCGCCTGAATTCCCTTGATTGCCGCATCCGGGTTTGTTCCCTTGGAATCATTGTAATATACAACGCCATTCTTCTCTGTCACATATTCGATTCTGTGAGCAACAGCTGTAAACTCACAGATACTCTTGCGGATGCTGTCCATAGAAACACCATCGTAATAAGCCATTGCAACAGCAGCCATTACATTCTCAAAGTTATGTTTGCCAAGAAGTTTCAGATCTTCTGTCTTAACTACTTCGATTTCTTTTGCTCCATCTTTGAGGATAATCTTGTTTCCATCCAGATAGATACCTTCATCCAGCTTACGTTCACTGGAGAAATATACGACTCTCGGAGTCAGATTCTCACCAAATTTACGAAGAACCTCATCCTCATAATTCAGCACACAGACATCCTCTGTCCCCTGATTCTGAGTAATCAGCTCTTTTACACGGATATACTCTTCCATTGTATGATGACGGTTCAGATGATCTTCTGTAATATTCAGGATCGCGGATACCTTTGGAGCAAACTCATCGATTGTTTCAAGCTGGAAGCTGCTGATTTCTGCCACAGTTACAGAATTCGGTTTCATTTCCAGTGCTTTGGAAGTATATGGAGTTCCGATATTTCCTACTACAAATACAGACTCACGTGCATCCTGCATAATTTTTCCAAGAAGTGCTGTAGTTGTTGTCTTACCGTTTGTACCTGTGATTGCAAGTACTTCTCCGTCTCCGACTCTGTATGCCAGCTCTACTTCTCCCCACACCAGAAGTCCCTGCTCATAGAAACTCTTTACGATTGGCAGATCTGTCGGTACTCCGGGACTTAAAACTACCAGATCAAGGCTCTCCTGTACTTCTTTCGGAAGTTCTCCCGCATATACAGTAACCGGATATGTTCCATCTGTTTTATGTACGACTGCCTCTTTATCAATCTCTGCATTTCCGTCATAAATGATCGGAGACGCTCCTACTTTTGCAAGAAGGTCAGATGCTCCGATTCCGCTTTTACCGGAACCGAATACCAGGACCTTTTTTCCCTGTAATTCCATAATAATTTTTCCTCCTTATCATCAGCACAATGCTGATTTTTCGGGTTGCTGTTACATTAATCTGTAACTGTTCAGTACTTCCACAGTTACATTACTTTTACAGTGCCAGCAGTGCGATCATGCACATAACTGCTGTAATAACTGAGAACACTGCAACCACACGTGTCTCAGACCATCCACATAACTCAAAATGATGATGGATCGGAGCCATTTTGAAGATACGCTTTCCATGTGTTGCTTTGAAGTAAGTAACCTGAATGATAACAGAAAGTACCTCAACCAGGTAGATCAGTCCAACGATCAGGATAAACAGTGGCATCTGCATTACATAAGCAGTACCTGCAACAAATCCTCCAAGTGCCAGAGAACCTGTATCTCCCATGAATACTTTTGCCGGATATACATTAAACAGTAAAAATCCCATCAGACTTCCCACAACTGCGCATGTGATCGGCTCAATTCCGGATTTCATTCCGATAGAAACAACAGAAAAGAATACTGCTACGATCAAAGTTACACTGGAAGCAAGACCATCCAGACCATCTGTAAAGTTTACACCATTTACAGTACCGATTACTGCAAAGAACAGCACCGGAATTGCCAGCCATCCAAGGTTCAGAAAATGTCCACTCCAGAACGGAATTCTCATTGTCAAAGAAATATCTGTATACTTAACAATATAGAATACAAAAATCGCAGTCAGAACTACCTGAAGAGAAAATTTCTGCCATGGAAGCAGTCCGTCTGATCGTTTCAGTACTACTTTCAGGTAATCATCCAGAAAACCAATGATTCCAAATCCAAGTGTCAGAAACAGTACCGGGATAATCTTCGGATAGTCACCGACATAAAATAACGCCGTCACTGCAGTTGCGATCAGAAAGATCACACCACCCATTGTCGGTGTTCCGGCTTTCTTTAAATGGGACTGTACGCCCTCTGTTCTTTCTGTCTGTCCCATCTTCAGTTTCCTGAGAAACGGAATGATGATCGGGCCTAATACAACGCTGATTGCAAAAGAAATCAGCACAGGGATTACAACTTGAAATTCCATCTCACACCTCATTCATTCTTTCGTTTTTTCATTTTTTTCTGAAAGTGTTTTGTGCTCTTTCAGATTTCTTTTAGTATAAGGCTTTTTTATTTATTTATCAACCCTGGCGGCAGGATTTTCATTTACCCGGTAACAGGTTTATTCCTCTTCTGGAGTTTCCGTTTCAGTCTGGCTGATATCTTTTTCAATTCCCAGATATGGCAGGATATTTTCAAAGATACTCCGGATCACCGGCGCTGCAATCGTTCCTCCATAGTAAATTCCCTGCGGATTATGAATGATGCATAATCCCAGCACCTGTGGGTTCTCTGCCGGTGCAAATCCAAGGAATGATGAAATATAACGATTTGCACTTCTCGGAAGTGTCTGTGATGTAGCTGTTTTTCCACCAATAGAATAGCCTTCTATCTTTGCGTTCTTTCCGGAGCCCTGCGACACTACTGTCTCCAGGATTCCCCTTACTTTTTTCGAAGTTTTCTCAGAAACAATCCCCTCTTTTACGGGAAATTCCAGCTTCTTTCCTTCTGTGCCATCCGGATTTAAAACTGCTACCCCGAAATGTGGAGTTATGCGCCTGCCGCCATTGATCAGAGAACTTACCGTTGTCGCAAGCTGGACCGGCGTGATCTGAAATGACTGTCCGAAAGAGACGGTTGCCAGTTCTACTTCTCCCATATTTTTCTTCTGATGCATAATCGTACCTGCCTCTCCGGGCAGATCTATCCCCGTTTTGTCCAGAAGGCCAAACTGTCTGAAATATTTATAGTAACGATCAACTCCCAGCCTCAGTCCTACTTCAATAAACACTGGATTACAGGAGTTCTGCGCTCCCTCCACGAAATTCTGTGAACCATGCCCGATTCTTTTTGCACAATGAATTCGTCTGTCTTCTACCAACTTATATCCCGGACAATAGAAACGGTCATTCGGCGTTACAACTCCCGCTTCCAGTCCTGCAGACATCGTAATAATTTTGAATGTGGAACCTGGTTCATAGGTATCATTCATGCAGGGATTTCTCCACATTTGATTTAACAACTCCTGTTTTCTTTTCGACTTTGTCTTTGCCGCTATCTGTGCTGCTGTCTGTTCAGTTTCTTTTTCTATTGTCTGTTCTTCCCGCATATCTAACTTTGCCTGCAAATCTTCATTCAATGTAAACGGATCATTCAGGTCAAATTCCGGCACATTCACGCACGCGTAGATTTCTCCATTCTGCGGATTCATAAGCAGAATGGATACACGCTCTGCCTGCTTCTCTTCCATCACCTTCAAAGCAGCCTGTTGCGCATATTCCTGGATATTCGCATCGAGGCTGAGTATCAGGCTTTTTCCCTCTTCCGGGTCCTGCCTTGTCTCCCCAAGTTTATCAATTTCCACTCCTCTGGCATCTGTTGTCGTCAGGATTTTTCCGGGTTCTCCCTTTAATATGTCCTCATATTTTACTTCAAGACCGATAATTCCCTGGTTATCCCCTCCTGTAAAACCGATTACCTTTGAAGCCAGACTTCCGTATGGATAATAGCGTTTATAATCCTCGTCAACCTTCACACCTGCCAGATTACTCTCCCTTATTTCGTCCCCCACACTTTTCTCTACATTTGTTTTTACTCTTTCTATGGAAGAAACTTTTTCTACCCGTTTACGTACTGTCGCTTCATCCATTTTCAGTTTCTGAGTCAATAAAGCAATCACCTTTTCCGGCTCTTTGATCTGACTGTGGATCACAGAAATCGTACAGACTGTCCTGTTTGATGCCAGCACGTTTCCTTTTGCATCCAAAATCTTACCTCTGGCAGCCTTGATGTCACGTTCTCTCTCATGAAGATCTTTCGCTTTCTCATAATAGTGATCTGATCTGAAACACATAAGGTATACAAGTCTGCCAATCAGGCCTGACATCATCAGAATGCAGCATACAAATACCACCCATATCTTTTTCTTATGAAACGTCATATTTTTTTTCATAAAAAAGTCCCGCAGAGATCGTCACATTAATATATGACATTACTCTGCGGGGGTATGTTATTTTATGAAATTGCTATAGTTCCAGACAACAGCCATAAACCGTCATAAATAATTCCTTATTCCAGTCCGGCTTCTTCGTTTGTGATGCCATCACTCTCTGCATTATTATCCTGTGTTGTCTCCGCCTCATCATCTTCCAGCGGTGCAGGTGCATCCGGATTGGAAACTGCATCTCCGGAGGAGTCTGTATCTGTACTTCCTGCAGCAGAAACCAGATTTGTGGACATCTTATAATTTCCATTATCATCTAAAATATGATCTCCGTTAGCATCTAACAGATATCCATTTTCATCAATTCGGTTTCCATCCCAGTCAATAAGATTTCCATCTGCGTCTTCCAGGTTTCCGTCACTGTTCAGTGCGCCGCCTGAAACACTCTTTAAGTGTCCTTTAAAGCCTTCCCATAACTCTGTCTCCGGTACTGTTCCATCTTCTGATTCATCCGGTGTTACATTCAGATAAGGCAGGAGTTCAGAAAGAATTCCCTGTGCAATATACTGTGGATAAGTACTGTTTGCCTGATCATCAACATTCGGCTCATCGACTACTACATAGATTACAACTGCCGGATCATCGACAGGTGCAAATCCAATAAAAGAAACCAGATATTTGCCATTTCCTCGAGGATATTTCTCGGCTGTACCTGTTTTACCACCTGAACTGTAACCCTGTACTTTAGAATGGCGGCTGGTACCCTGCTGTACACTTAATGCCATGTAACTTCTGATATCACTTGAGATTCTTGAAGAAATCGTCTGTTTCAGAAGTGTTGGCGTAATCGTTTTTACTGTACTGCCATTGCTGTCCAGAATTTTTGTTACCAGATGTGGCTGATAATAATATCCGCCATTGATAACAGAACTCATTGCATTTACTTCCTGGATCATTGTGCAGGTAAATCCCTGGCCGAAAGCTGAGCAGGCAAGCTCTGTCTCTCCCATGGAATCTTTCGTATGGATAATGCCGGCGCCTTCATTTGGAAGGTCGATCCCAGTTCTCGTTCCGAAGTTAAACAGACTCTGCGCCTTGATAAACTGGGTAGCTCCCATCTTGGCACCAATCTGCATCATCGCATCATTACAGGAGTTGGCGATTACTTCACCCAGTGTTTCCGTACCATGTGCACTTGGATAAACCGCACATTTAATCATGGTATCTCCGAAAGTCTGAGAACCATCACACACGAATGTATCTGTCTCCTGAATTGCACCTTTTTCCAGTGCAGAAGCCATAACGATCGGTTTTACTACAGATCCCGGTTCATAGGCATCTGTCACACAGAAGTTGCTCCACATACCATTTAAAGCCTCAACCGTTTCCTCATCATTCATAGCTTTAATTTCATCTTCAGTATATACATTAGATAAATCTCGCGGATTATTCAGATCATAACGGTCACCGCCATCCATGGCAATAATCTCACCAGTGGAAGGATTCTCGACAATAACACCGATATTCTCGGCTCCCATTGCTTCTTTAAATCCATTGACATACTTCTCAACGATCTGCTGTGCCCCGATATCAATGCTTGTCTGAATACTCTTACCATTTACAGCAGGAATGATTGTCTGTTCTACGTCTGAATCATTATTGATATATCCATACTGTCTTCCATCCACACCTGTCAGCGTGCTGTTATAATATCCTTCCAATCCGATATCTGCAACATCTCTGTCCAGTGCAAACCCAACCGTATCACAGGCAGTTTCATTAAACGGATAACTTCTCAGGTAATCTTCCTCAAACCAGATACCTTTGATGTCAGCTCTCTCTTTTGCCTGTGCAGCTGTGAGTCCCGAATCCTCATCTTCAGCCTTATATGCCTCAAATTCTTTCTTCTTATCCATAGATAACTGTTTCATCAGAATCTGATACTGGCTCTTGCTCGTTCTTGAATCTGACAGAAGAGAGCGCACCGTTTCTTCGTCAATTCCCAACACTTCGTTTAACGCCCGAATCGTCGGCTCTACGTAATCCTCATCGGAATTTACTGTTTTACAATCCAGGATCACATTATAAACTTTATTGCTGGTGGCCAGGATATTTCCGTTTTTATCATAAATATCGCCTCTTTTTGCCGGCAGTACCTGACTTTCATATTTCTGCTGAGCCTGGCTTAATACCTGTTTCTTATATTTTCTTCCATCAGTAGCATTAATAAATGTAATTCTTAGTATTAATACTACTAAAGCCAGTAATACTAGTCCAAATAGTATTACCAGCTTCTCTTTCATCTTTTGATTTATTTTTCTCTGAGGTTTTCTGCGGCCTCTTTTTCGTGTATTACTCAATTAATCACCTACTTTGAATCTGGTATATCCTGATACTGTCTCACATAGCTGTTGCCGGATGTAGAATAGGTTACTGTCTGATCATCTGATGGATATTTCATTCCCAGTCTTCCCAGTGCAGTCTGCTTGATCTGATTCAGATCCACATTAGATGTGACCTGACTGTAATATGCATCATTATCTTCTTTTAAGCTTGCCAGCTCTTCCTCAAGAGATGCGACTGTACTCATTTTCGCTGTGATCTCCGATTTATACCGCAGATACTTCACAGAGCAAAACAATATAGCTACACACATAACAGCCAGAAATGCTACAAATCCCCAGTTCATTGCTGCTGCTTTCTGTCTGTTCTTCTGTGCTTCTTTACTTAACTGATGTTTCTGCTTTGGTACCGGTGCCGGCTGGGCCTGCACCCTGCGGTTTCGATTCGGCTGCTGTTTTCCCGGATATGGTCTCTGCGGCTGTCTGGTTCTCTCCGGAACTTCCGCAAGTCGTCTGACCGTATTTCCCTCAACATACATTCCTCTGTTTACTCTGGCATTGTTCCTGCTTCTTCTAGCTGTTTCAGTCCTGGTCGTTTTCGCCATTTCATGCCTCTCTAATTATAATACTCTCTCAAAAATTCTAAGCTTTGCACTCTTAGAACGCGGATTTTCTTCCATCTCTGTCTCCCCGGGAAGAATCGGCTTTCTTGTGATCACTTTTCCCTTTGATTTCTTTCCACATACACATACCGGGAAATCTGAAGGACATGTACATGGATTCTCATTTTTTCTGAAAATCGTCTTAACGATTCTGTCTTCTAGTGAGTGAAAAGTGATGATGCAAAGTCTTCCTCCGTCATCAAGGATATCAATCATTCCATCCAGTGAATCTCTCAGTACATCAAGTTCCCTGTTAAGTTCAATTCGGATTGCCTGAAAAGTTCTCTTAGCGGGATGTCCTGATTTCACCTGCATCTTCATTGGGATAGATTCCCTGATGATCTCTGTGAGTTCTCCGGTCGTAGTGATCGGCTTCACCTGCCTTGCGGCAACTATATGTTTTGCGATGTTCTTCGCAAATTTATCTTCACCGTAGTCACGAATGATACGGTATAACTCTTTCTCTTCATAGCCATTGACAATATCACTGGCTGTCTGCATCTGGCGCTGATCCATTCGCATATCAAGCGGCGCATCTACCCTGTAGGTAAAACCGCGCTCCTCATTATCAAGCTGATAGGAAGATACTCCAAGGTCAAGTAGAATCCCGTCGACTTTGTTGATGCCTCTTGCTGCCAGTTCCGGTACCATGTAACAATAATTGCTGCGAATGACAGTAGCCTGTTTAAAGGGTGCTAACCTCTCACTCGCAGCAATTATCGCATCTTGGTCCTGATCTATGCCAATAAATCTCCCCTTGGCAGAAAGCTTCTTACATACCTCACGGGCATGTCCCGCACCTCCTAAAGTGCCATCCACGTAGATTCCGTCTGGTTTGATATTCAAACCTTCAATGGTCTCTTCCAGTAATACAGATTTGTGTTTAAATTCCATATCCGTCTCCTGTCTGGATTTACTCTGCAAGATACTTTAAACGATTCCTGATTAAATAGTGATTCCCAGGTCCTGCATGCTCTCTGCAATGCTGTCCATGTCATCATAATTACAGTTCTCGCTCCACTTTTCTTTGCTCCAAACTTCGATCCTGTTCAGATTACCAGTCAGAACTACATCCTTCTCTAAACCTGCAAATTCACGCAGAGTCTGCGGTACAAGGATTCGCCCCTGTTTGTCCAGTTCGCATGTAGTTGCTCCGGCAACAAAAAATCGTGAAAAAGTTCTCGCATTTTTATTTGTAAGTGGTAATGCTCTGAGTTTCATTTCAAAGGATTCCCATTCATCCATCGGATAAATAGAAAGACAGCCATCAAGTCCTTTTGTCAAAACAAACTCTTCCCCTAAGAGTTCCCTGAATTTAGAAGGAATGATCAGGCGCCCCTTCGCGTCGATCGTGTGGTTATACTCTCCCATGAACATGTTACTCACCTACTCTCACGAAATCTGATTCTCCCCTTCAGATTTCTCAGGTGGTAATGGTCTTCTCTGCCATTATTCCCCCATTCACCACCACTATTCACCACTTTCTACCACTTATGTGTTTATTCTAAACTATTTAGGCTGAAAAAACAAGGGGGAGAAACAGATTTTTGAAATTTAGAACTCTGTTAACATTTATGAAATAACCTTATTTTTAAGAAAAAATATAAATTTTATACGTAAAAAGTGGGATGAAATACCACTTTCACCCCACTCAACTTTCAGATCTGTTGTTTTTTATACATCTTCTTTAGAATTTGTGGGAGAATTTCCCACATGTTGCCTCCACTCTTCTGGAATATGTGCATATTCTGAGTTTTCCCAGTTCACATTTTCATCCGAATCTTCTGATTTTTTTTCAGCTACTTTTGTCTGCGTTTCTTTTTTATCAGCATTTTTATTCTTCTCAAGCTGATCATTTATCTCTGATGGAATACTCTGCACATCTTGCTTCTGTTCTTCTGGTAGATTTTGTATTTCCTGATTTCTGTCTGCATCCGCCTGCATCTTTGTCTCTGATTCTGCATTCTTACTTATGTCTGTATTCTCATCTATATCTGCATTCAGATGTTCCTTATTTAACTTCAACAGGCTGACCTCTTTATCAGTACCTGACTGTGCTTTTATTTTCAGTTCGGTACTGACTTCAGAAGTATCTTTCTGCTCCTCATTCTCTTTTTTCCGGATTTCATCCAGCAGAAAACGTTTTCTCCTCCGCCTGCGTATGGCATCTCTTTTCTGTGTCATCACTCCACGCACGATCACTACCGGTGTGCAGATGATGAACAATGCCGCAGAAATTATCAGAGAAATTCCCAGTTTTGTTCCCGGAATATAAAGTTTATCTGTTCTGAGCCATTCGAAGAAGAATCTTCCGAGACCATATCCTGCCAGATAGATCATAAATAATTCCCCCTCAAATCTTTTCTTCCTTCTAAGAGCCAGTAATAACAGCAATAAAATCAGGCACCACAGACTTTCATAGAGAAAAACCGGTTGTACCTGAATATATGAAATCCCATCTACAGTCAGCAGATTATCACGCATATTTCCGGAAACTTCCCCCGAGCGCACAGCAGAAAGTGGAAGCTGCATTACCCATGGAAAATCTGCATATTCTCCAAAGGACTCTCTGTTAAAAAAATTTCCCCATCGTCCGATTATCTGCCCCAGAAGAATTCCCAGACTTGCAATATCCGCTGCCCGCCAGAATGACATCTTTGCAAGTTTGCAAAATACTGCCGCTGCACAGCAGCCGGCAAGCAGGCCTCCATAGAAAGCATATCCACCATTTCGAAAATCCAGGATTTCATTTAAATTTCCCTTATAAAGTTCCCATGAAAAAGCCACATAAAACAGCCTGGAACCGACCACAGAGAACAAAAGCGAAATAATCGTCATATCCAGATATTTATTCTGGTCTTCCCCACTTCGTTTCGCCTCAAGTGTCACAAGCCCCATCCCCAGAAGTGCACCGATTGCGATCAGCACACCATAAATGGTAAACTCCATTCCAAATATCTGAAATGAACGGGGCACATAACTCAAAACCAGGTCAAGTCCCGGAAAACGTATCGACATTTCCATATATCACCCGTTTATTATACATTGAAACGGAATAAAATTACATCTCCATCCTGTACAATGTATTCTTTACCTTCCATTCTTACAAGACCTTTCTCTCTGGCGCCTGCATAGGAACCGCAGTCCAGAAGATCCTGATAATTTACAACTTCAGCTTTGATAAATCCTCGCTCAAAATCTGTATGGATCTTACCTGCTGCCTGAGGAGCTTTTGTACCGATCTTAATGGTCCATGCTCTTGTCTCATCTTCACCGGCAGTAAGGAAACTCATCAGTCCAAGGAGATGATAACTTGCTTTTACAAGTTTCTCAAGACCAGATTCTGTTAATCCAAGATCTTCGAGGAACATTTTCTTTTCATCTTCATCCAGTTCGGAAATCTCTTCTTCGATCTCTGCACAGATTACAAAAATCTCACTGTTCTGTTCTGCCGCATATTTGCGTACTGCCTGTACATGCGCATTATTCGCACCGTCATCAGCCAGATCATCCTCTGCAACATTTGCCGCATAGATCACTGGTTTCCATGTGAGCAGATTGTAAGTAGCCATCCAGCCTTCTTCATCTTCGCTCTCAAGTTCCATAGTGATTGCCATCTTGCCATCTTCCAGATGAGCTTTTACTTTCTGAAGGAAATCAAGTTCCTTGGCAGCCTCTTTGTCCATACGTGCTGTCTTTGTAACTTTAGCGATTCTTCTCTCAAGAATCTCAAGGTCTGAGAAGATCAGCTCAAGGTTGATTGTTTCAATATCACGAAGAGGATCAATACTTCCATCTACATGGATGACATTTGAATCCTCGAAGCAACGTACCACATGAACGATTGCATCTACCTCACGGATGTTTGCAAGGAACTGGTTTCCAAGTCCTTCACCTTTGGATGCTCCTTTTACAAGCCCTGCGATATCTACGAATTCAATCACAGCAGGTGTCACTTTTTTAGAATGATAAAAATCACCCAGAAGTTTCAGTCTCTCATCCGGCACAGTAACGACACCTACGTTCGGGTCGATCGTACAGAATGGATAGTTTGCGGATTCTGCTCCTGCTTTTGTCAACGAGTTAAATAATGTACTTTTTCCAACGTTTGGTAATCCAACAATTCCCAGTTTCATCTCTTTAATATTTCTCCTTTTAATGTACTGATCTTATGATAATCGCATCAGATCAAATTGTATGATGGCAAAGGCAAAAGAGCCCTTTACTTTTGTCATCTTTTATATTTTTACACAAATACTTTCATTATTTTATCATAACCCCTTATGATGTGCAAGTTGCTGTTCACTGCACATGTGACAATATCGGCGATACAAGAGATATGAAAAATAAAATGAAGCAGGGGACTTACCTGATTCGGTTAATCTCGCGACATAATCATAAGAAGTGTCCCTGATTCGTAAGTTACTTTTGCATATTCCTCACTGATTTCATTGCTGACTGTCAGTCCGCTGTCAGCAGTTGTCAGGTGGTATTTATCCAGAGGATATTTAAATCCTTCCAGTGTCAGACCTGTCACATCTCCTCTCAACGGGAAAAATGACACGTACTTTCCAAACTGTTCTGCTTTTTTAAGAATTGTTCCGCTGGGGATGAACTTCATGTAATTATAGCGATCTGCCAGTGCCACCTCTGTGTCCTGTTTCTGCGCCAGGATGAGCAGACCGAAATTCGCCATCAGATGATCTACTCTGTTTCCTGTCACGCCGAGGATCACAATTTCTTTCGCGCCATTTTGGATTGCATAGTTCATTGCAGACTGTGTATCGGAATCATCCTTCTCAGGACGCAGACGCACGACTTCGACTACTTTTCCTTCACCTTTTTGCAATTTCCACTCCAGCATCCCACCGTATGGAATATCTTCGTTTTGCATTTCCAGAAAATTTTTTCCATCCTCCGAAAGGCTGTCAAAGTCTCCAATCACTACATCCGGTAAGATCAGATAATCCAGAAAGAACTCCAGACCGCGGTCCGCCGCGATCAGACGTATATTTTCTCTTCCGGCTTTTTCTATATTCTTTTTTAAAAAATAGAGGGCAAAATCACTCTGGATATCGCCCCCGCTTACAATTATCGTATCTATCATGCTGTTCCTCAGTCAATTTTTCTTATGATCTCATCCATCTGTTCTTTTGCATGTTTTACATTTTTCTCCAGATTGCCCTTGAAAACATAAGAACCGGCTACCAGCAGATTTGCACCTGCTGTCAACACTGTTTCCATTGTCTCATCATTGATTCCGCCATCAACCTGAACATCTACATCCAGATTCTCAGCTTCGATCAGTTCACGTACTTCCTTAATTTTCTCTGTGCATTCATCCATATATTTCTGTCCGCCAAATCCCGGCTGTACAGTCATAATAAGAACCATGTCCACATCCTGAAGCATATGACTGATGTCATTTACAGGCGTAGCAGGTTTGATAGAAATTCCTACTTTCACACCGGCTTCACGGATCTGTTCAATTGTTCTCTCTAAATCTTCACATGCTTCTGCATGCACTGTAATAGAATCTGCACCACATTCAACAAAGTCTCTGATATATCTCTCAGGCTCAGTCACCATAAGATGTACATCAAAGAACATCTTTGATTCCTTTCGAATAGACTTGATCACCGGCATTCCAAAAGAGATGCTTGGTACAAAATCACCATCCATAACATCAATATGGAGCCATTCGATCCCTTCCTTCTCCAGAATTTTAATCTGTTCGCCCAAACGGTTAAAATCTGCCGATAAAATAGAAGGGCACAACTGATACATAATTAGAATCTCCTTTTCTCTTTTAATTCGTCATAAAGTCCCAGGTAATCTTCATATCGAAGCTGACTGATTTTGTGTTCAGCCAACGCTTTCTTTACGCCACAGTCCGGTTCATGGATATGCCTGCATCCCTGAAATCTGCACTGATCTTCATATTTACGAAACTCCGGAAAATAATCTTTAAGCTCCTGTTCTTCTATATCCGTAAGGTATAAAGAAGAAAATCCAGGCGTATCCATCAGATAGGTGTCATGTCCTACCGGAATTACCTGCGAATGGCGTGTCGTATGTTTTCCACGCTTTAACTTCTTACTTATTTCCCCTGTTTCCATCTGTACATTTTCCTGCAATGCATTAGTAATTGAGGATTTTCCCACACCTGAAGGACCGGCAACTACTGTTGTCTTTCCCTGGAGAATCTCCCGGATTTCATCCAGTCCGTCTCCGTTGAAAGTGCTGGAAAAAATCACATGATATCCACAACTCTTATATGTCTCATACAAAAGTTCCAGTTCTTCCTGTTTTGCGAGATCTTTCTTATTAAAACATATCACTGCCGGAACTTCTTCCTTCTCCATCATGATCAGGAAACGATCCAGCAACATAAAATTAGGTTTCGGATTCTCCATTGCAAAAATCACAAACGCCTGATCTACATTGGCAACCGCCGGACGGATCAGTGAATTTTTTCTGGGAAGGATGGCAGTTACACTGCCTTCCTTCTCCTGTTCATCTAAAACTTCAATTTCCACATTATCCCCGACAAGAGGTTTCTGTTTATCTTTTCTGAATATTCCTTTGGCTTTGCATTCATAAATCTCATCATTCTCTGCATAGATGTAATAAAATCCTGCAATCCCTTTAATTATCTTTCCCTGCATGGATTACTCTGCCTTAGCGAACGTAATGGAATAATTTCCAAGTTCCTGATAAGTTCCGTTAATCTGCTCAGACAGATATAAAGTACCTTCACTGATACCAGGTGCTCCTGTGATATCCAGATCATATGGGAACTGTATTACCTGATCTTGCAAAACAACAGATGCTGTCGGTGTTCCATTTACATTCTGAATCAGTTCCAGACGGACCGGACCACCTGTATATCCTGCCGGAGTATTCAGAGTCTGGGTACATTTCCACACTTCTCCTGCTGCCACAGCCGCGCTGTTATCTGTTGATGCAGTATCAGTTGTCTGTGCTGCACTGTCTGATGTACCTGCTGCATTTGCAGTATCCGTATTCTGCACAGATGCAGGATCCTGATCTCCCGTACTTACTGTAATTACAACATTAACTGTATCCGGATCTTCCCAGTTGCCAGCTTCCGGTTCCTGAGAGATTACCTCTCCGGCAGCTACATCTGTACTTCTTTCCTCTTTTACTTCTACATTGAGGAATTTACCAAAAGTAGTAACTGCATCATTCTTTGTCATTCCAACAACACTCGGAACTTCTACACTGTCACCATAGTCAACACCACGGCTGACAACCAGTGTAACTGTATCACCTGCTGAAACAGATGCTCCGGCATCCGGAGTTGTAGAATATGCATATCCAGGATCAACAAGTGGAGTGCCATCATCATTTAATTCGCTGTATTCTTTCTGAACATTAACGGTCAATCCCATATCTTCAAGAGTCTGCTGTGCATCCACACCAGTCTGTCCATCTACATCAGGAACTGTGATCTGCTGCGCACCCTTACTGATATAATATTTAATGGTCGTATACTGTTCTACCTTACTTCCCTGTGGAATATCCTGGGAAGAAATCGTTCCCTTCGCCTGAGTGGAAGCTTCCTCACCCATCGGCTGGATACCAAGCTTCATATCTTTTGTGATATTCTTTGCCTCATCCTCTGTCTTTCCTACGAGATCCGGTACAGTAACCATTCCGTCATCGTCAGTTTTCGATGTATCTGTTGTTTCTGTCTTTGTCTCTGTCTGACTCTTGCTTCCAAGTAATCCGGATGCTTTTCCTGCAACGAGGATGATTGCAATAAGAATCACAACTCCCAGAAGAAGCACTGCGATCGTCAATCCATGACCGCCGCCTTTTTTCTTCTTCTCAGTCTTTCCTGATTTCTTTCTGCGAGACTTCTCTTCCGGTTCATCATCATAATCAGTCTCATTGATTTCTTCTTCCAGAGCTTCCGGTTCTGATTTCGCGATCTGCTTTGGCATATGCTTGATCTCGCCGAGCTCTTTATCTGAAATTACAACAGTTTTTGCTTCATTATCTACTGATGTCAGAGTTACGAAATCCCCTTGTGGATCAATAAGAGAATGTTTCAGATCTGCGATCACATCCTCCATATTCTGATAACGGCGGTCAACACTCTTCTGTGTACATTTCAGAATGATCTGTTCCAGACTGTGTGGCAGTTCCTCTGTGTAGACACTCGGCGGGACCATCTCTTCCTGAAGATGCTTGATAGCGATTGCTACTGTTGTATCCCCGTCGAATGGAACCTTGCCGGTAACCATCTCATACATGGTGATACCAAGTGAATAAATATCGCTCTTCTCATCGCTGTATCCGCCACGTACCTGTTCCGGTGAACTATAATGAACAGATCCCATTACATTAGAGCTTATCGTATTAGAAGATGCCGCTCTCGCAATTCCAAAATCTGTAACTTTTACCTTACCATCCATAGAGATGATAATGTTCTGCGGTTTCACATCACGGTGTACGATTCCATGACTGTGTGCTGCCTCAAGTCCCATAGACACCTGAATCGCAATACTTGTCGCTTCTTTTACAGAGAGTTTCCCTTTCTTGGAAATATACTCCTTAAGAGTAATTCCCTCTATCAGTTCCATAACAATATAGTAAACGCCGTTGTCATCTCCGACATCAAACACGTTGACTATATTTGGATGTGTCAGAACTGCTGCCGCCTGGGCTTCACTTCTGAATTTGCGGATAAATGTTGTATCCTCACGAAATTCCGGCTTAAGAACTTTTACAGCAACAAACCGATTCAGCTTATGGTCTTTTGCTTTGTATACGTCCGCCATTCCGCCGGTACCAATTTTACCTAATATCTCATAGCGTTCGGCTATGATCGTTCCCGTTTTTAACATGCTTTCACCTCATCTGCGAATGGTTCTATCAAAACAATTGCAATATTATCCTTGCCGCCGTTACGGTTTGCTTCTCTGATAAGTATCCTGCCTTTTTCATCCAGATCTGTATCAGTGTCAGAAATGATTTCCAGCATCTGACTGTCCTCAACCATATTGCTCAGTCCATCCGAACACATCAAAACCACATCTCCTGGTTCCAGTTTCAGATCGAAGAAATCAATATCTACTGTCTTTTCCGCTCCAAGCGCTCTTGTGATGATATTTTTCTTAGGATGTTTTCTTGCCTGCTCTGCATCAAGTTCTCCCATCCTTACCATCTCCTGCACCAATGAGTGATCTTTTGTTATCTGTTGGATCTGTTCGCCGACTACATAAAGTCTGCTGTCACCTACATTTGCCACATAAGCATAATGTCCCACAATCGTAGCAGCTACCATTGTAGTTCCCATTCCTCTCAGTTTTTCATCCTGCTGTGCCTGAGTAAGAATTTCGGTATTCACACATTCAATGGCATGACGAATCACCTTGATTGGATTAAAATCCGCATCCTGGCGGATCTCCTCCACCATAGATGTAACTGCATGGGAGGATGCATAATCTCCTGCATTATGACCACCCATTCCGTCTGCAACGACAAACAGATTCGGAAGATTCCCAACCGGCTCAGCGGAGGCGAACACATAATCCTGGTTCATCTTCCGCTTTTGTCCGACATCAGTAGCTGAATATATCCTCATGTCACTTCTCGCTTTCTGTTTTTTCCATATAACTTTTTCTTAACTGTCCACAGGCACCGTCGATATCACTGCCCATTTCCCTTCTAATAGTAACATTTATTCCACATTTTTCAAGTTTTATTTTGAAATTCTCCACCGCCTGGCGGGTTGAACGCACATAGGAACGTTCCTTGATCGGGTTTACAGGAATGAGATTTACATGACAGGTGATATCTTTGATTCTGCCGGAAAGCTCTCTGGCATCCTCATCACTGTCATTTACTCCCGCTACCAGACTGTATTCAAATGTGATCCTGCGCCCTGTTTCTTCAAAATAATGACGACAGGCCTGCAAAACCTCATCCATACTGTATTTATTGGCAATCGGCATCAGTTCCCGGCGTTTTACATCATTTGGCGCATGAAGGGAAAGTGCAAGTGTCATCTGAAGTTTCTCTTTTGCAAGATCATAAATCTTCGGAACCAGTCCACAGGTGGAAACAGTCAGGTTTCTCTGACTGATATGAAGCCCGCCATCTTCTGTCAGGATATGTATAAACCTAAGAAGATTTTCATAATTATCAAGGGGTTCTCCTGTTCCCATCACTACAACATTTGATACTCGTTCTCCTGTCAGAGCCTGTATCCTGTAAATCTGATCCAACATCTCTGACGGCAGAAGGCATCTGGTCAGACCACCAATCGTAGATGCACAAAATCTGCATCCCATACGGCAGCCTACCTGCGAGGAGATACAGACAGAATTTCCATGTTTATATCTCATCAGAACACTCTCGATCACATTTCCATCACTGAGGCGAAACAGATATTTCTGTGTGCCATCAATCTTAGATGTCTGTACATCCACCACCTCAAGTGCTGTGATCGGGTACTCTTTCAGCTTCTCTCGCAGACTTTTGGAAAGATTCGTCATCTCATCATACGAAGTCACAAGATGTTCATGTAGCCAGCTGTATATCTGCTTAGCCCTAAACGGCTTGTCACCCAGAGCAGTCATCAGTTCCTTTAATTCATCTATTGTCATTGACTTAATATCTGTCATTATTTATTTTCTCCTGAATTTCGCAATAAAGAAGCCGTCCGTTTTGTGTACTCCCGGCAAAAGCTGAAGATATCCAAGCGCTGTCGTCTCTGAATGCAGTTCTTCCGGCAGATATGGATCAATACTCTCCAGTTTAAATGGATGATTATTCATAAACCACATCATATTCTCTTCATTCTCTTCCTTCGCAATCGTACAGGTACTAAAGATCAGCGCTCCACCCGGTTTCACGTACTCAGCGGCACGATCCAGGATCGTCCTCTGTAAGATTACAATCTCTTCCTGCTTCTGCGGAGTTACCCTGTATTTGATCTCCGGCTTCTTGCCAATCACTCCATATCCGGAACATGGAACATCTGCAAGAACAATATCCGCTTTCAGCTCTGAATCCACATCAAATACTGTGGCATCCATCACATGTGCCTGTACATTGATAGAATCTGTTCTGTGAATGTTTTCTTCAATCAGATCTATCTTATACTGGCTTACATCTCTGGCATCTACGGTTCCATAATCTCCCATTTTATCTCCCACATGGAGACTTTTTCCTCCGGGAGCTGCACACATATCGATAATGTAGTCACCTTTCTGTGGATTGGCAACTTCTGCAACCAGCATAGAACTTACATCCTGCACCTGGATTTTTCCATGGATAAAGGCATCCAGCGCCAGAATATGGTTATAATTTGAAATTTCATATGCATATGGAAGATACGGTGCCGGTTTTACCTCCACTCCCTGATCTATAAGACTCTGATAAATCTCTTCCTGTGGGAATTTATGTGTTCTGCATCTCACAGTGATTGGCTTCTCTGTCAGGAAATCTGCAAGAATTTTCTCTGTCTTCTCTTCACCGTAATCCGCAAGCCAGCGGTTTACCAGTGTTTCCGGCATGGAATATCTGACAGATAAATATCTGACCAGATTCTCCTCCCTGGACGGAAGCTTCAGATTCTTCCATTCTCTTGCAATCGTCCGAAGCACTCCGTTGACAAACGGTTTCAGGCTGTAAAAACCTTTTCTTTGTGCCAGCTTCACAGCCTCATTACATACGGCACTGTCTGGTACGCTATCCATAAAACGGATCTGATACACAGCACTTCTTAAGATTTCCCTGATTACGGGTTTCATTTTATCTACAGTTACTTTTGAATAAGAATCAATTATATAATCTATTAAAATACGATATTCCAGAGTTCCCTCACATACTCTGGTGATAAAAGCTCTCTCCTGTCTTGGAAGGAACTGGTATTTGGAGAGGGCATTACGAATCGCAATGTGACTGTGTTTTCCCTCTTCCTCAATTTCCAGTAAAATCTGTAATATCAGTTCTCTGGTATTTATTCCATTAGTCACGGTCTCTTCCTCCGGCCAGTATGATCAATCTTAAAAGCTGCAGAATAGATGCAGCAAGCGCAGCAACATAAGTAAGTGCTGCTGCTGTAAGAACTTTCTTTGCTCCTTTTACTTCATCTGTTCCAAGCATTCCGGAACTTCCAAGCATTTTCAGCGCTCTGGAAGAAGCATTAAATTCTACCGGAAGCGTCACGAGCTGGAAAAGAACTGCAAAAGTGAACAGTATGATTCCAAGAGTTAAAAGTGGCCGAATAGAGAAAATCAAGCCTGCCAGAAATAATGGCCAGGAAAGTGTTGATCCAATATTCGCCACCGGTACGATCGCAGAACGCAGGTTCAGCGGTACATAGTTTGTTGCATCCTGGATCGCATGCCCGCATTCATGGGCCGCAACTCCAATAGCAGCAACGGATGTTCTGTCATATACATCCTGCGAAAGTGCCAGTCTCTTATTTCTCGGATCATAGTGGTCCGTCAGGCTGCCTGATATCGGCACAACCGTAACATCAGTGATTCCGGCCATATGAAGAATCCTTCTGGCAGCTTCCGCCCCTGTAAGTCCTGATGCACTGCGCACCCTGCTGTAAATAGCAAAGGTACTCTTTACCCTTGCTGATGCAGCCAGAGATAACAGCATTCCTATAACCAGTAAAAAATAAGTAGGATCAAAATAATATCCGTACATTTAATCACCCCTTATGATCTGTAAAACATGTTCCGTTTTCAATATGATATCCGCGAAGGAAAGCCTCTGTATCCATACGTTTCTTTCCTTCTAACTGTACTTCTGTAAGAATCAGCGCCCCCTGTCCACATGCAGCATGGATTCCATCCTTATCTGTCAGAAATACCGTTCCCGGTGCAGCATCTGTTTCTTCTGCACTGACCTTACATTTCCATACTTTCAGAGTTTTTCCATTAATAAAAGTATAAGCACTCGGCCATGGATTCAGCCCGCGTACAAGACGTTCCAGCTCTTCTGCCGGTCTGTTAAAATCCATATGTCCCATCTGCTTGGTGATCATGGATGCGTATGGTGTCGGACTCTCCTGTGGCTGTTTCTCGAATTCTGCTGTTCCCTGCTCAATGGATGGCAAAGTTTTGATAAGCAGCTCTGCTCCCGCCTGTGCAAGTTTTCCAAACAGACTTCCGCCTGTTTCTTCCGGTGATAACGGAATCACGATCTTTGAGATCATATCTCCGGTATCAAGGCCTTCTCCCATCTGCATGATCGTAACACCGGATTCTTTTTCTCCGTCAATTACTGCCTGCTGAATCGGGGCTGCACCTCTGTATTTCGGAAGAAGTGATGCATGAATATTAATGCATCCAAACTTCGGAAGTTCCAGAACTTCTTTTGGAATAATCTGTCCAAAAGCAGCAACAATGATGATATCCGGATTGATTTCTTTCAAAGTCTCCAGAAATTCCGGATTATTTCTTACCTTCCGCGGCTGATATACAGGAATCTCATGCATAAGAGCCTCTTCTTTTACAGGTGTCGGCAGTAATGTCTTGCCTCTTCCTTTTGGTTTATCAGGCTGGGTTACTACTGCTGCAACCTCATATCCGGCTTCCACCAGTGCACGTAACGGCGGCACTGCAAAATCCGGAGTTCCCATAAATACTGTTTTCATAATTATATGTCACCTTTTCTTTCTGCTGTGTATTCATACTGACGTATATTTGCATTATTATTGTGTGCCGACAAGTTGATTCTTGAAACAATCTTGCAGGATAAATTTTTTATTTCAAGGCGGAGGAGAGGGGCGTAGCGGTGGCTACGGCGACCGACGACAACGCAGAAATAAGAAATTTAAACGTAAGGTTGTTCAAGAAATCAACTTGTTGGTACACTAGAGATCCGATGCGAATTTATGCAATCAGAATATTATTCCTCATCTTCATCATAAGAAACATGGTGAAGTTCTCCCTCTACCAGCTCTGTATACATATGTCCATCCAGATGATCCAGTTCGTGACAGAATGCACGTGCAAGGAGGCCTTCTCCTTCGTATTCTACCTCATTCATATCCTCATCCTGTGCTTTTACCTTTACATAATTCGGACGTGTTACCTGTCCTGCCATTCCAGGAACGCTTAAGCATCCCTCGTCACCAGTCTGCTCTCCGGATTTCTCAATGATCTCAGGATTAATCAGCACGATCGGGCCTTCTCCTATATCAATTACAACGATACGCTTGAGAATTCCCACCTGCGGTGCAGCGAGGCCAACACCCATCGCATCATACATGGTGTCAAGCATATCTGTAATCAGATCATGGATTCTTGGTGTCATTTTATCCACCGGTCTGCTGACCTTTGTAAGTACTTCGTCGCCTTCTACTCTGATTGTTCTAAGTGCCATTTCTTCATTCTCCTTTTCTTCTGCTTCGTTAATTAACTAAAATCAAACTGTATATATATATTCCTGAAACCGGAATTTATCTCTATATATTTTTCAAGCTGGTCTTTGATTCTGACCAATACCTGATAATCTTCATGTTTTAAATAAATCACCTGTCTGTAAATATCCTTCACTTTTCCAACTGCCGCATACGCCGGTCCTATTACATGAAGGTCGTTTTCTTTGTAAATCCTTTGTATGTACAGTTTCAGATAATGCATTGCCTGAACCAGAATCTCATCTGACGGACTCGATCCAAGAACTGCCATCATATGTGCAGCCGGCGGATAATCCATAAGCGTGCGATAACTCATTTCTTCTTCATAGAAAGCCTCATAATTCTGCACCGCTGCTGCCTGGATACTGTAATGATCCGGATGATACGTCTGTATCACTGCTTCTCCCGGTTTCTCACCACGGCCGCCACGTCCTGCTGCCTGACACAAGAGCTGGAATGTCCGCTCTGCGCACCGATAATCCTCCGCATTCAATGACAAATCTGCCGCAACAACACCTACCAGTGTCACATCCGGAAAGTCATGACCTTTGACGATCATCTGCGTTCCAATCAGCACATCCGCCTCATGTCTGGCAAAAGATGCCAGAATCTTCTCATAACTGCCCTTCGTTCTTGTTGTATCAAAGTCCATTCTAAGCGTACGGACTCCCACAAAAGTCTCTCTTACCACTTTCTCGATCTGCTGCGTTCCGGCCTTGAAGCCACCGATATAAGGTGACCCGCATACCGGACATGCCTGAGGTTTTCTGATCTCATATCCACAATAATGGCATAAAAGTCTTTCGTTATTATGTTCTGATAACGAGACATCGCAATGCGGACATTTCATCACATGTCCACAGGAACGACAGGAAACAAACCCCGCATATCCCCTGCGGTTCAGAAAGAGTATCACCTGCTCTTTCTTCTCAAACCGGAGTTTCATCTTTTCCCTCAATTCTCTGCTGAGTACAGATCTGTTGCCGGCTTTTAATTCCTCTCGCAGATCTACGATCGATACCTGCGGCATAGGTCTGCTTCCATATCTGGCATGTAATCTGACAAGACCATAAACACCTTTCATTGCCTGACTGTAAGCTTCCACAGATGGTGTTGCCGATCCCATTACAACTCTCGCATTTTCCAGACTGGCTCTCTTAATGGATGTTTCCCTTGCATGGTAACGTGGACTGCTTTCACTCTTATAACTAGGCTCATGTTCTTCATCAATAATGATCAGCCCCAGATTGCCAAACGGCGTAAACAATGCTGATCTTGGCCCGATCATCACCTGAACTTCTCCCCTTTTTGCACGTTTAAACTGATCATAACGTTCTCCCTGGGATTGTCTGGAATTGATTACCGACACCTTATCGCCAAACCTCGCGTAAAATCTGCGCACAGTCTGATAAGTAAGCGCAATCTCAGGAATCAGGACTATTGTCTGTTTTCCCTGGGCGATCGTGCTCTCGATCAATTTCATATATACCTGGGTTTTCCCACTTCCTGTCACGCCCTCAATCAACATTGGACGGGGAAATGGCTTTTCCCACTCTTCCAGAATCTGTTTTACCGCTGTTTCCTGTTCATCCGTAAGAGGCAGTGAATCCTCAGCCACGATATCGCCGGTATTTAATGAATTTCGCATTATTTCATCATATTCTATGCGTATAACGCCCTGCTCCTGCATTTTTTTTACAACAGCAGATGTAGCCCCCAATTCCTTTGAGGCAAAAGTAAAATCCAGTCTCTTCTTCTCAAGAAGTTCCCTCAGGAGTCTTGTCCTTGCCCGGAATCTTGTCTTCTCAAGATCCGCAAGCAGTTTATGCCCCTCCTCTTCCGGAATGTCCAGGCAGATATATTTCTTCTCTTTTGCCTTTATCTTCTCCTGAATGGGAAGTACCGTTTTTAAAGCCTGGATCATAGTAGAACCATAGTTTTCTCTCATCCAGGCTGCCAATGCGATCAGACGGGATTCTGTCGTCTCTTCGCCACTGCTGATCTCACAGATATCTTTTATTTTTTCAGCGTCGATCTTAGGCTCTCTTGATAATCCTGTCACATATCCCTTACGTGGCTGGCTGGCGTTTCCAAAGGGGATGGATACTACCATCCCCACCTTTATCTCCTGCTCTAGTCTTTCCGGTACACGATATTGAAAGCTCCGGTCCAGTTTATCACTGGAAATATCAATTATTATATCAGCGTATATCATGAACTCTTTCCTGTTATTATTTTCCTGCAAGAATATCTGCGATCAGAACACGTTCATCCATCGGATATTTCTTTCCTTTGATTTCCTGATAGTCCTCATGTCCCTTACCTGCCAGAACAATGATATCACCAGGTTCGCCATGATGGATGGCATAGGCGATTGCTTCTTTTCTGTCAGCGATCTCCACATATTTTCCATCTGTTTTTGCCATGCCGACTTTGATATCATCAATGATTGCCTGAGGTTCTTCATCACGTGGATTATCGGAAGTGATAATCGTAAGGTCTGCAAGCTTTCCTGAAACTTCTCCCATTTCATAGCGGCGAAGCTTTGACCTGTTGCCTCCGCATCCAAACAGACACACCAGTCTGTGCGGATGATATTCTTTCAGCGTTGTCAGAAGACTCTCAAGTGCCATTGCATTGTGAGCATAATCAATCATCAGTGTAAAGTCATCAGAAACTTTCACCATCTCGATACGGCCTTTTACTTTCGCTACCTTTAAAGCTTTCAGGATATTCTCCTCTGAAACTTTGAAATGGCGGCAGATTGCAATTGCTGTCAGTGAATTATAAATACTGAACTTACCTGGAATATCAATTTCTACGTGGAAATCCAGAAGTCCTTTTAAATGGTAGGAAATTCCCAGATAACCTTTTCCTCCGACCAGTTTTGCATCTTCTGCGCGAAGGTCTGCTTCCGGCGAAAATCCATAAGTCTCCAGACTGCATGTATGGCCTTCTATAATCTTCTCGAAATGTTCATCATCCCTGTTTACGATTCCAACTTTGCACTGTTTCAGTAATAAGGATTTGCATCTGAGATAATCATCAAAATCTTTGTGTTCATTCGGTCCGATATGATCTGGCTCAATATTTGTAAAGATACCGAAATCAAAGATAAATCCCTGCGTTCTGTGAAGCATCAGTCCCTGAGAAGAAACCTCCATAACAACACAGTCACATCCGGCCTCTACCATCTCATGGAAGTATTCCTGGATCATATAGGATTCAGGAGTTGTATTCTTCGCCGGAATCACTTTATCACCAATGATTGCCTCGATAGTTCCGATCAGACCTACTTTATATCCGGCATTTTCCAGAATGGATTTTACCATATAAGTAGTAGTCGTCTTTCCCTTAGTTCCTGTAATACCGATTGTTTTAAGTTTCTCCGCCGGATGGCCAAAATATGCAGCGGAAATAAATGCCATTGCATATCTTGTATCTTTCACAAGAATAACGGTTACATCTTCCGGTGCTTCTACAGCTTCCTCTACAACCAGTACCTTTGCTCCTTTTGCGATCACATCCGGAGCAAATTTATGACCGTCCACTACCGCACCTCTGATACAGATAAAAAGAGAACCTTCTTCGACTTTTCGGGAGTCGTAAATAACATTCTTTACTTCCTGGTCTGTACTGCCCTGAAGGCATGTATATTCCAGTCTTTCTAATAAGGATACTAATTTCATTTTAATCCTCCATATCATTTCCTGCCAACCCGAAATCTCAGAAGGATTCGGGCGAAGTTTTTTATGATACCAGGATTGCGGGAGCAGCACAGCTGCAGAGCAATCCGTGATATCAAGTTAGGGTCAAAAAACCTTTTGACCCTAACATTATTCTATATAAGAATAGCACACCTCCTCACCCGTTTCAATGTCGTTTTTGGCTTCTCAGATAATAAAACGCACTGATTCCTGACATCACTGCAAAAATCCCCAATACGATATACAATGCTATTTCCGTCTCATCTCCTGTCTTTGGTTTACTTGCAGCGGAATATGCACCGGCAGACTTTGACGCATAGCCATATCCATCGCTGTAAGTCTGCACTGTTACAGGTGTAGGCTCCGGTGTAACGGTCGCTGTATTTGTATTCGTTGTCAGAGTAACATTTGACTGGGATTTCATGATCCGGCTGCCTGTCTCATCAGAAATTACCGTCACCTCATTGACAAGTTCCTGGCTTGTAAAATACTGTGGAATCGTCACTGTCGCATAAAGTGCAAAAGCTTCTCCCGGTGCAATCTGTGGAATCAAGGCCTGTGTTCCATTATTGCTTAATGTTACCCCTTCCTTCTGCACAAATTTCGCCAGAATTCCGGCATTTTGAAATCTCTCTGTGCTAAGAACCGAATGCAGCGTCCGCTCTCCTGTATTTCTGATACAAATCTGATAAGTAATCGTATCTCCAGGATATGCCTGTGTTCTGTCCGCTGTCTTTTCCACTTCAAATGCAGCTTTTAATTCCTCTACTGTCACTTGCGCATCTGTCTGACAACTGATCTCCTCATCTTTGCCCGGATATCCGGTTTTCAAAGTCACCGTATGGATCAGTTCTCCTGACTGATTCTCTGTAAGTTGCAAGTTCATGCGAAGTTTCTTTGTCTCACCAGGCTGTAAAGCAGTAATTACTCCCTGTGCGCTATCTGCCACAAATCCATCCATCTGTTCCCAGGAGGCCTTTATATTCTCCATAGAAAAAGAGCTGCGTACCTCAATATTTTCCAGAGAAAGTTCTCCTGTGTTACTTACTGTTAATACATAAGAAATCTTCTGTCCAGATCGTGTTTTATCCACTTCCGGCTGCAATTTTGCCTCAATCCCTGCCTTTGCCTCTGCCACCTGTAAAGAAGCTGCGTCACTCACTGCAAGCACCTGAGCATTATCCTCTGCCTTTTTCCAAAAATAAGCGCCTGATGTTTCCTGTGTCTGTTCTTTCAAAGACAGTTTATCCTGGCACACCGGATAGGATACCGAAACAGGAGAAATCCGATATTCCTCCCTCAGTGAAACCGGTATTTTAAGACTGAATGTATCTGCTTGTGCATCTTTAACCGGTACTTCGCAGGTAAGTTTCGTAATTTCTGTTTCCTGGCCTTTCTGATTCTGAATTTTCACAGATTCCGCCTGCATATCATACTTCAATCCTGTTTCATCCACCTGAAAATACTCGGATATGTATGCCGTAAGAAAGTATCTGACATCCGAAGCCTGCTGGCTGCTTTCAGGATTCTGACCATCACTTGTTCCCCGACCTTCCTCTTCCGGCTGTTTATGTTCTTCTGCCTGTCCGTTTTCTCCGACCTGATCATTTTCTTCCAGGTAAATATCTTCCTCACCGTAAACATCTTCCTCATGAGTATCTTCGTCATAAACATCTTCGTCACCTGACGGAACATTTTCCTCCAACTGCATTTCTTCTGCCGCCTGGGCATTTTCATTTATATAGTCCTCTTCATCAGGCTGTTCTGTTTCAACTGCCTGTTCATTCTGTCCGGTCTGCGCATTTTGCTGTTCCAAAATAGCATTTCCATTTTCGGACATCTCTGTGTATAGTTCTTTTAACCCACTTAATTCCAGACAAACTTCTGCCTGGAAATTCTTCTCATCCATCCATTGAGCACTCTGTTTTAACAGAACTTTCTGCTCCTCCTGTGCACTAAATTCCGACGCCGAAGCCACACAATTTCCCACTATTCCTGCCAGAGCAGCGAGTACAGCTGCTTTTTTTAACTGATTCCATATTCTTTTTTTCATAGTCTCAATCTCCTGAAATTCTGTCTCATTTTTTATTCTTATCCAGCGGATATTCACACAAAAATTTCCGCCAATCCATTCCTTATAACATCATTTCATCTTTTGAGTGGTATTATAGTTTACTGTTCACGCGCTTTAATCCTGCAAAGCGCATTACATAAAACAGCGTAAACAGTAACATATTATGGGTACAGACATACACATTCCCCCTCTCCCAATTGCACAAATAAGAAATCATTTGAAATCATCGCACCGACCTGATGCCTGGAAATATTGCTGTTCCTTTAAACAGCCGTAAGAATGTCACTGTTTACACTGTAAATCAGCAACGTAAGAATATCGGTTCTGCGGAATGCAGAAACAGATCTCACACTACATTCAGTAATGTAACTCTACTTTAGCATGTATCTGACCGGAAAACAAGATACCACTTTTTCTTTTTCGTTTTTGTTTATAATTCTTTTAGAAATTTACCGTTTCTTTCAGAGATTCGACATACTTTGAACATATTTTACCCATATAATAGGTCTTGGATAGATGAAAAACCACTCTCTATCTCCCCCCTCAAAAAGAACAACAGCCCTCGCAGAAATGCGGGGGCTGTTTGTATGTTTGTATTCAATAGCACTTTTCTATTGCAATTCTTCTGCCAGTCTTTTATAATGTATTTTATCAATGTGATTGAATATTTAGACAACACGTTACTGTTTACTCCATTCTCAGTAACGCACAAAAATTTCACAATATTAAAGAATCGAGGTATTTCCCATGAGCGAGAAAATTACAGTAGTTGCACTGGGCCACAGAGCATTAGGAACCACCTTGCCAGAGCAGAAAATTGCTGCAAAGAAAGCAGCCAAAGCGATTGCAGACCTTGTAGAAGCAGGAAACCGAGTTGTGATCTCACACAGCAACGGTCCACAGGTCGGAATGATCCACACAGCTATGAATGAATTCGGAAAGGCACATCCGGATTATACATTTGCACCTATGTCCGTATGTTCAGCTATGAGTCAGGGTTATATCGGATATGACCTTCAGACTGCTATTCGCGCAGAGCTGATCTCACGTGGTATCTACAAACCTGTTGCAACTATTCTTACACAGGTTGTAATTGATCCATATGATGATGCTTTCGCAGAACCAGAGAAGATCATCGGACGTGTACTCTCCGAGGAAGAAGCAGAAGCAGAAGAGAATAAAGGAAATTTCGTCACCAAACTTGAAGACGGAACTTATAAGAGAATCGTAGCAGCTCCGAAGCCGCAGAAGATTATAGAACTTGAAACAATCCGTACTCTTGTAGATGCAGGACAGATAGTAATTGCTGCAGGCGGTGGCGGTATCCCGGTTATGGAACAGGGAATCGACCTTCATGGTGCAAGTGCGATCATCGAGAAAGATCTTTCCAGCGGACTTCTTGCAGAGGAATTAAACGCAGATACCCTGTTGATTCTCACAAGTGTAGAAAAAGTCAGCTTAAACCTTGGTCAGGACAATGAAGAATATCTTGACACCATCACCGTAGATGAAGCAAAGAAATACATGGATGAGAACCAGTTCGCACCAGGTTCCATGCTCCCTAAATTTGAAGCAGGAATTGCCTTCATTGAAAAGGGTGATGGCAGAAGAACTATTATCACAGATATCTCTCATGCAAAAGACGGATATTATGAAAAGACCGGAACTATCATTAAATAATAAAATATAAAATCTATCATATAAAAAACCAGGGAGTCTTGCAGATAATTTCATTTGCAAGACTCCCTGGTTTTTACTTTCATATTTTTTATATTTACATAGATTTACGTTCCGCAATCTCTGCCATCTTAGCTTCATTCAGACGTGTATCACCATGCACACGGCTGTAAGAGAGATATCCATTCATACGGTCAATCTTAGTCAGGTTCTTGGAACCGCAAACCGGGCACACATCCATCTCAAGCTCCTCATGTCCACAGTCGTCACAGTAAGCAAGAGAAAGGTTAACTCCTTCATAATATCCCAGAGACATCGCTCTGCGGATCAGTGTACGGATTGCTTCACGATTATAACCGATTGGATAACGTACATACTGAATCTTACCGCCATTACACAGTTCCCAGAAACGTCCCTCCAGATCCTGTTTCTCGATCGGGGTTACATCTTCGGTTACATGACAGTGGAAGCTGTTGCTCACATACGGACGGTCAGAAACACCTTTGACAATACCGTACATCTTACGGAACTGCTCAACCTGCAGACCACACAAACTCTCTGCAGGTGTTCCATAAATTGCATAAAGATAACCATCTTCCTCTTTAAACTCATTTACCTTCTTATTGATATATTTCAGAACATCCAGTGCAAACTGTCCGTCCTCAGCGATAGATTTACCATTATAAAGCTCCTGAAGCTCATTCAACGCTGTGATGCCAAAGGAAGCTGTCATCGGCTTCAGAATCTTTCCAATCTTCTCATTCGGTTTCAGATGTCCGCCATAAAAACCACCCTCGCAATATGCCAGTGGGTTGGTAGAAGCTCGCATCTGTCCAAGATAATCATACGTACGGATATGAAGATTACGGATCATCTCAAGATAGAAATCCAGTACCTCATAGAAATCTCTGCTCTCTGCTCTCGCTTTCGCAAGAATCATCGGAAGATGAAGACTTACCGCACCAATGTTAAATCTGCCTACAAATACAGGCACATCCTTGTCATCTGCCGGGTACATTCCGCCACGTTCATACCATGGGCTTAAGAAAGCACGGCATCCCATCGGGCTGATAACCTTTCCATACTGCTTGTACATACTGGAAATATATCCTTTTCCGGACATAGAAAGCCAGTCCGGATACATTGTCTTGGCAGAGCAGTCAACGCCTGCCTCGAATACATCCTCACTGATCTTGCCTTTTCCATGAATGTTCTCGTCATACAGAAATACGATCTTCGGGAAAAGCACCGGTTTCTTACGTCCTGTTTTACCCTGTCCGCCTTTGTGCACTTCAAGAAGAGATACACTTGCCATCTTCTCAAACTGCTTAGTTCCCAGTCCAAGAGTTACTGTCACAAACGGATAATCTCCTCTGGAAGATCCCACTGTATTCAGCTTATACTCGATTCCCTGCCATCCCTGGTCAAAGTCTCTGCGGACTTTATCAAGTGCATACTCAATCGCACGCTCCTCACGTCCGGTCCAGCTCTCATCAGAGTACTTCATAAATTCCTGAATATATTTATCATAGCTCTTCTGTGCATACGGAGCAAGAATCTTATCCACTTCAGGTACTGTAAATCCGCCATACTGCTGTGCAGCGGTGCTCAGGATGATATCCCCCATAACGTCAAACGCTGTATCCAATGTCTTCGGCTCGTTGTACCATACATTTCCCATCTCGAATCCGCCGCTTAATACGGATGCCACATCAAACAGGCAGCAGTTCATGGTATCAAGACGTGCTGACTGGTCATGGATATAAATATAACCATCTTTACAAGCCTGAAGTTCATTACGGTTCATGAAGAATTTACGATAAAGCTCTTTATTCAGTTCATTAAAAATCAGGCTTCGCTTCGTAGCAACCAGTGCGCTGTCTGTATTTGCATTACTCTTATCACCGATATAACGGATTGCCTGACTCTTCGTATATACATCATCCATCATATGGATAAAGTCAAGTTTGTAATTTCTGTAGTCACGATAACTCTTGGCTACAGCCGGATTCACTCTCTCAAGTGCTCCTTCCACAATATTATGCATCTCCTGAATCTGTATCTCATTCTTGCCCAGTGCTTCTGCATGTTCTTCCGCAAAATGGCAGATAAATTCTTTCTCTTTGTCAGAAAATGTATATAAGATTCTGGCCGCCGACTTATTTACTGCCGCTACGATCTTCTGTGAATTAAACTCTTCTCTTGTGCCATCTTTCTTTATTACATATATCATACTTTTCGCCCCCATATACAAGATATAGTATTATTTTCTTTCGTTGTCCACAATTTATTCTATATGTGGTACGTTTATCAAGTATAGCACAGACTCTGGTAAAAGGGAAGAGCAAAAAAATTATTCGTCATATTGCTGAATTTTATATAATGCAAGATAATTCTCTTGACCGTCCAGAGATACCGCAGTAACCTCATCCCCTACATGTAATTCCATTCTCTCCTGCTGTCCTGCTTCGTCAAATTTTACAGTTTTCTTCTTTCCAGTAGTGTACTTAATCTCCAGTGCCACCTCTTCCCAGCCAGATTTAATCTTATATTCTCCCGGCTCAATTAAAAATTCATACTCTATATCCTCTAAACCATAGATGCCTTCTTGTGTCTTTATATAATTCTCTCCAACCACATAACTTTCTCCCGCGAAAATATAAGTATCCGGTTCGGTGCCCTGAATATTCTCGGTTGATTCCGCAACCTTACTGACTTTATTATCCCAGTCTTTTGTCTCTGTTTCCCCATCATCGCTGTCGCTGCCTGAAAAAACACTGCCGGGATTTATTCCAAACTCATCATTGATAAACGACTCAATTCTATATCCAATACTATCCCAGTACTCTTCGGTCTGTGCTGCAACACTCAGTAAAATTACAACAATGATCCAGAATACAGTTGCTCCCTTTTTGCTCTTTTTCTTCTCTTTCCGCTTCTGTACGGGATTTCTATTCGTGGTATATGTACGAGTGCCGACATTCTGTCCTGCCGACACTTTTTTTACTGAAGTCTGCACTTTTTCTGTTTTTGCCTTCGGCACTGTCTTTTTTACCGTACTGGTTTTCGAAGACTTATTTGCCGTTTTATTTCTATCCGGCAGTGGTATCTCGCTCTCGGCCATAGCCTTTCTTACTTTCGCCGATGCATGGCGGTAATGCTCTGACCGATCTTCATTCAGATGATACAGTTCCAAATCATTTCTATATGGCATTCCACAATATTTACATCTTCCATTTACGACCGGCCCGTCACAAACCTGGCATCTCTTTCCCATATATCTTCCCCCTGTATTCTATAATTATCCGTAGTCCGTTTCATAATCCGATTTTCTGTCATTTTTATTGTAACATTTTACACTAATCTTGCAAGGTGGAAATTGTCAAACAGATATTTTCCTGTTATAATAGCGAAGTGAAAGATTGTGTTACTGAGAACTGAATGAACCGTAACAGGATTGTTGCCATTCACTTAGTAATCTGTAACAAATGGTTAATGGATATTCATCAATAGCTGAACAATAAAACAATGTAGAATATCTATAATATTTTATTGTTTTGCTATGGAATATGCAAATACAGAATTGTAGGAGGATTCCAATAATGGATCAGATTAAAATTCCTGACGGGTATCAGTCAGCTTTAAATCTCCACGATACCCAGATTGCCATTAAGACCGTGAAAGATTTCTTCCAGCAGACGCTCTCCCAGAAGCTCAATCTGCTGCGAGTTTCCGCTCCGGTATTCGTAAATCCGTCATCCGGTCTGAACGACAACTTAAACGGTGTAGAACGCCCGGTAAGCTTTGATATCAAAGGACAGAAAGAGAATGCCGAGATCGTACACTCTCTTGCCAAATGGAAAAGATACGCATTACAGAAATATGGTTTCGCTCATGGTGAAGGTCTTTACACAGACATGATCGCCATCAGAAGAGACGAAGACCTGGATAACATCCACTCTGTATATGTAGACCAGTGGGACTGGGAAAAGATCATCAGCAAAGAAGAGCGCAACATGGACACACTTGTATCCACAGTACGCGCGATCTACAGCGTTCTTCGTAAAACAGAGAAATATATGGCTGTTCAGTACGATTATATCGAAGAAATCCTTCCAAGAGAGATCGCATTTGTCAGCACACAGGAACTGGTTGATATGTATCCGGATCTGACTCCTAAGGAACGTGAATATAAAGTCGTTAAAGAAAAAGGCGCTGTATTCCTTATGCAGGTTGGTAAGACATTAACTAACGGAGAACGCCACGACGGACGTGCGCCGGACTATGATGACTGGGAATTAAACGGTGATATCCTCGTTTATTATCCAGTTCTTGACATCGCACTGGAACTCTCTTCCATGGGTATCCGTGTTGATGAAAACGCCCTTGACAAACAGCTGACTATCGCAGGCTGCGACGACAGACGCGAGCTTCCTTTCCAGAAAGCAATCCTGAACAAAGAACTTCCATACACCATCGGTGGTGGTATCGGCCAGTCCCGTATCTGTATGTTCTTCCTCAGAAAAGCTCATATCGGTGAAGTACACGCTTCCCTGTGGCCGGAAGAAGTTATGAAAGAGGCTGAGGTCAAGGGTGTACAGCTTCTGTAAGAAATAGCTGTATCATCCGAAGCATAAGCATGCTGACCGACAATTTCAGATATTGATTCGTCAGTATATCTATATCAGATAATCACATATGCCCAGATATATCTGCGCATATCGCAATGAATGTAGCGGGGTAAATACACAAGTGAATATTTTGTTTTTCTTAACACCAAAAAGCGACGTAGCATATATATTTGAAGATGAAACACTCCGCCAGACACTTGAGAAAATGGAGCACAGGAAGTTCTCTTGTATTCCACTTCTGAGTCTGGATGGAAAATATAAAGGAACCATTTCTGAAGGTGATCTGCTCTGGGGGATGAAAACTTTAAATGTCCCAAATCTGAAAGCAGCCGAGGGCATTTCAATCATGGCTATCCCACGCAGGGCAACCTACAAAGCAGTTCACGCAGACTCCGATATGGAGGATCTGCTTGATAAGGCCATTAACCAGAATTATGTTCCGGTTGTCGATGATCAGGGATACTTTATCGGTATCATTACCCGTAAAGAAATCATCAAATATTGCTACAAAGAACTTAAGAAATATGTAGCGGCTTCAAATGCAGAGAAGACTGAATCGCAGATTGATTCTCCTGAGAATTGAGAAGCAGATACCTGTCTCTTCTTTCGCAAAAAACATATTCCAATGCTGATAATATAAACAGGGACTGTAAGCTGATCGATATTTTATATCAATTTCTGCTTACAGTCCCTGTTTTACATAATATGAACGCAACTCACTCTATAGCAGTTCGCATCCCCTTCTGTGCCAGCAGCTTTCCAAACAATGCCGCCAGCACCTGCTGAAACAACGTCCCGATCATAACCGGAAACATCACCTCTCCCGGAAAATATGCAGCCGCTATCACTGCTCCTGCGCTGATATTTCTCATTCCTGTTCCATACATCATCGAAACCGCTGTACTTCGGTCACGTCTGAACACATGAGCCACCAGCCAGCCAAGCGCATATCCTGATGCAGCCAGCACCAGAATTGCCAATGCCACTTTCACCCTCTGCATATTCATATTCCTGATATACGGCGCCACTTTAGATGAATTAGAGGTCACCACAAACATCAATGCCAGCTTGGAAAAAGGTGCCAGTTTTCCCGGCCATGTCTTCATCACTTTTCCATCTGTAACCTGGTTCAAAGTCATCGCAGCGATAGCCGGAAGTGCCACCATAAATACCAGCTCCCGCATCATTTTCGTCGGATCCATCGTCACTGCGGAACCCAGCAGAATCCGCAAAGTAGCCGGAATCAGAAACGGCGCCAGCACCGTATCCAGAACCACAAGTGACAACGATAACGGGCTGTTTCCCTCATAAATTGTCACCCACATCAGGCTTACTACTGCCGTAGGAACTGCAAATTCCAGCACCATTCCTGTGATCAGATCCATATTATCGCCAAAGAAAATATGTCCTGCGCCACAGGCCGCTGCCGGTATCACAACATGAAGCAAAAGCATAATGATAAGCAGCGCCCCCGGATGGCAAAACACATTCGCCACGTCACGGAAACGCGATTTCAGCGCCCCCGCAAATGTTATAAATGCAAATACGGCCGGCACATAAGGCAGACCGCATTTGGCAATATCAGGAAAACACACGCCCACCAACAGGCATGTCGGTGTTACCAGTGCCATCCATTTCTCTATAAAACTGTTAAATTTTTTCAGCATTATAATTCCCTGTTATAAAACTTTTGAAAGGAAGTCTCTCAGTCTCTGATTCTTCGGATTCTCGAAGAATTCTTTCGGTGTGTTCTCCTCCTGAATCTTACCATCGTCGATGAAAAGAACTCTTGTCGCTACTTCTCTGGCAAATCCCATCTCATGAGTAACAACAACCATGGTCATACCGGACTGTGCAAGCTCCTTCATCAGCTCCAGAACCTCACCAACCATCTCAGGGTCGAGTGCGGAAGTCGGCTCGTCAAAGAGCATTACATCCGGGTTCATAGCCAGAGAACGGGCAATAGCAATACGCTGCTTCTGTCCACCGGAAAGCATATCCGGATATGCATTGGCTTTGTCCGGAAGTCCTACACGCGTCAGAAGCTCATCCGCTTTCTTAGACGCTTCTTCCTTTGTCATCAGTTTCAGTTCTACCGGCGCCAGCATAATGTTCTGTTTTACCGTTTTATGCGGAAAAAGATTAAACTGCTGGAACACCATTCCGATTTTCTGACGGTGTCTGTTGATATCGACCTTCGGATCTGTGATATCTGTTCCCTCAAAGAGAATCTGTCCGCCTGTCGGAACCTCCAGAAGATTTAAAGATCTCAGGAAAGTAGATTTACCGGAACCGGAAGGACCGATGATCGCTACTACTTCTCCCTGACAGATATCTGTTGTAATTCCGTCAAGAACCTGATTACTGCCAAAAGCTTTTTTCAGTTCTTTCACCTGGATCAGTACATTCTTATCGCTCACTGGTTCTCAATCTCCTTTCCAGTTTATTCATACCCCATGTAAGGATTCCAACGATCACAAGATAGATCGCTGCTGCCGCCATCAATGGCCAGAATGCATTATAGGTACGGCTCTGAATCAGCATAGCACCCTTTGTCAGGTCCATCATACCGATATAACCGATGATAGATGTCTCTTTGATCAACACGATAAATTCATTTACCAGTGCCGGAAGTACATTCTTAAATGCCTGTGGGATAATGATCAGGCGCATCGTCTGGCTGAAATTCAGTCCCAGGCTCCGTCCTGCCTCTGTCTGTCCCTGATCAATAGACATGATACCGGAACGGACAATTTCAGCTACATAAGCACCAGAGTTGATACCAAAGGCAAGTCCGCCTACGATAATCTTATTGATACTTACAGAGCCAAAAATTACAAAGTTCATAATCAGCAGCTGGATCATGGTTGGTGTTCCGCGGATCACAGTCAGATAAACTCTGCAGATTGCATTGAGAATCTTAAAAGAGCCTGACTTATCATGTGCGGAACGGATGATAGCTACCAGAAAGCCGATGATCAGACCCACGATTACCGCAAACACTGTGATAATAAGGGTTGTTTTCAGACCATCTACCAGCCAGAGATAACGATCATCTTTAATAAAGTTCAGATAAAAATCTTCTTTTATACTTGCTAATATCATAGGATTATTCATAAAAACCTCTGTCCCGAAAAGAGAGCTGTTGGCAGATCGTCAACAGCTCTGTTGCTTTGTTCCAATATTTATTTCTTTACAATGATAACCTGGCTTGCATCTGCATATGTATCTGTAAAATCAACGCTGGATTTACGGTCTTCTGTTACAGTCATACCTGCTACACCGAAGTCAGCCTTACCGGACTGTACTGCCGGAAGGATGGAGTCGAATTCCATATCTTCAATCTTCAGTTCATATCCAAGTTTATCGCAGACCGCCTGAGCAATGTCTGCATCAATACCAACAATGTCATCACCTTCGTGATATTCATATGGCTCGAACTCAGCGTTAGTAGCCATTACCAGTGTTCCGTTAGAACGGTCAACATCTTCCGGTGATTCATATGGAGTCTTACCGGCATCCTCACCAATGTAATTATCCATGATGCTGTCGATAGTTCCATCATCTTTGAGTTCTTTCAGAGCTCCGTTGATCTTGTCAAGAAGTTCGTCATTACCCTTCTTTAAGCAGATTGCGTATTCTTCTTCTTCAAATGGCTCATCCAGGATCTTAAGGTCATCATTATTCTCTACGAATTTCTGAGCTGGCTGTGAATCAATGATCACACAGTCAATCTGACCTGCTTTTAATGCCTGAACAGCTTCGCTTCCTTTGCTGTAACGTTCTACTGTAGAACCGTCTTTCTCATAATCAGATGCATCAAGGTCACCTGTTGTACCAAGCTGAACACCGATTGTTGCTCCTGCAAGGTCATCTTTTGATTCAACTTTCTGAGCTGCGGATACGCTTCCTGCCATAGAAACTACCATAATCGCACTAAGTGCAAGAGTTGCAAATCTCTTCTGATCTTTCATCTTTCTTCCTCCTCGCATCCGAAAGTATAGATACTGCTGCTGCCTTCTCTCTTCATACAGCAACGTATAATTATGCGTTTCGGTTGTATATTTTTGTTTTTTATTTTAACATACTTTCTATAAAATGCAAGGTAAAACTTGAATGACAGAACCATTTTCCATATAATGTATAATATGATTTCGTTAGAATCATTGCGTTTTTCACTTTTTCATAACGTTTTTCCTTTATAGTAACAGATATTGGAAAATAAGAGGTGTATAAATAATTATCATTTTATTTTAAATAAGAGGAGGATTTGTCGATGAAATTTACTAAAATGCACGGAATTGGAAATGATTATGTATATGTAAACTGTTTTGAGGAAACTGTGGAGAATCCATCCGCGGTAGCCAGATATGTCAGTGACCGCCACTTTGGTATCGGTTCTGACGGACTGATTCTGATCAAACCGTCAGATGTAGCCGACTGCGAGATGGACATGTACAATCTGGATGGTTCTCAGGGCGCTATGTGTGGAAACGGTATCCGCTGCGTTGCCAAATATGCTTATGACTACGGCATCGTAAACAAAAAACATATCTCTGTCGCAACCAAGAGCGGCATCAAATATCTGGATCTCACTGTCAAAGATGGTAAAGTATCTCTGGTAAAAGTAAATATGGGTTCTCCGATCCTGACAGCAAAACAGATTCCTGTCGTATCCGAGAAGGAAGAAGTTATCAATGAGCCGCTTGTCGTAGACGGAGAAACTTATTACATAACAGCTGTTTCCATGGGAAATCCTCATGCGATCGTCTATATGGCGGATATCGACCATCTTGATATCGAAAAAATCGGTCCATCTTTCGAAAATCACGTAGCATTCCCGGATCGTGTAAATACAGAGTTTGTAGAAGTGATTGATGAACACACACTCAAGATGCGTGTATGGGAACGTGGTTCAGGTGAAACACTTGCCTGCGGTACAGGAGCATGTGCAGTTGCTGTTGCTTCTATTTTAAATGGTCACGTAGATGGAGACAAATCTGTTACTGTGAAACTGCTCGGCGGCGACCTGCAGATTTTCTGGAACAGACAGGAGAACCTGGTTTACATGACCGGTCCTGCAACTACTGTTTTTGATGGTGAGATTGATGTAAGCTTCCTGAAATAATATGGTTTTCTATCTATCCATACGTCCTACACAGACATGACACATTCATATTACTGTTTAGGACTTTCACAAAAAACGGATATGTGTCATATTCCATTCACATGACACATATCCGTTTTTTAACCGAATCAAATAAGCAACATCAACTTTGCTGATAGCTCACACTAAAGTTGATTCGGATTATCCACATCTACATCGAAAATTCCAGAACTCTTTCCACAATAAAGACCGCCGCGCATGCGAATAACGCAACCGTAAGGAGGCTTCTCTCTTTATATGCCGCAATCAGCGCCACAATAAATCCAGCTGCCGCAGAAATCACACTATCTGTTGCAAAAAGAATTGCCGGGAAAGTCATCGCTGCCAGACACGCATAAGGCACGTAATACAGAAATGACTTAATAAACGGACTGGTAATTTCTTTTCTCGAAAGAGCCAGAGGAAGCATACGGATCAGATATGTAACTGCCGCCATTACCAGAATATAAATATAAATGTTATGATTCATGAGCCTTGTCCTCCTCTTTCTCTCCCTCGATCGGACAGAAATATGCCGCCGCGCCTGCCACGATCAACGTTGTGATAATAATTACAAATCCCGAGGAAACCTTTGATAACAGCGGAATCACTTTAAACAGTGTGCTCATCACCATCGCAGCCACAACAACTGCCAGCACTGCTTTATTCTGCTTCGCAGGTGGAATAATGATTGCAAGGAACATTCCATAAATGGCCACACTGAGTGCACTCATCATAAAATCCGGAAGAAGATTTCCTGAAATCGCACCTGCCAGCGTTCCAAGTACCCAGCCAGGAATTGCTACACACATTGCTCCATAATTGTAAAAGGCGCTTACTTTTCCCGGCTGACTTGCACTGATTCCAAAAATTTCATCTGTCACGCCAAATGCCACAATATAACGATGAACCGGTGATTCATCCCTTCTGAATTTCTGTGCAAGGGAAAACGACATCAGACAATATCTCAGGTTAATGATCAACTGTGTCAGCGCCATTTCCCAATAAGAGCCACTCATTACCATAATGTCAAGTCCCGCAAACTGCCCCGCGGATGTTACATTTGTCAATGAAATCAATACCGCCTGCCAGATACTCAGCCCGTCAGCAACCGCCATCATACCAAACGTAAATGATACGGCAAAATATCCCAGTCCTATGGGGAGACCGTCTTTTAAACCCTTTCTGAAGCTTTCACTTCTCATATTGCTCTCCTCCTGTCTTAGTTTTACGCCAGACCTTTTATCATCTTTTTGCATATATCCTGAAATGTCATATACAAAACGCAGATAACCCGGAGGACACATCTTCGGCCTCCGGGCTTTATAATATCTTGAAAATGCTCATTTCACAAGTTTACATCATCTGATAAAAACAGTCAACCTTCAATCTTTGTCCAAAATACTCACTGCTTATCACTCGTTACTGTTCACTCCGTTCTCAGTAACGTAGCCAAAATTCATTCCAGATTGCCTGCGGCAATGGAATTTTGGCTTGTATGTCTCGGGATTTTGGCATATTCATGCCAAAACACCTCGCGGGATAGTAGCGTGCGAACAGTAACTATCACTCTTCTCAATTGAAGCAGGTGACTTACTTGATTCGGTTAAAAACAAACTTTTAATATATTGAATAATAGCATACGCTTTACCTACTCGGCGTTTTCGTGATCGCCAGGTTTACATTCTTTACATATTCCGTACAGAATAGAATTCTTACACTGCAATGTAAATCCATGACTTTCTTCGATATGATGAGAAATCTCTTCCATAAAATGACATTCCAGATGAATAATCTTTCCACATTTCACACATTTCAGATGCAGATGCTGTTCGCATCCACGTCCCGGCTCTACATACTGATAGGCCGCCTGACATCCTTTCTCAGCCACGTATTTAATCACTGTGCCCTCCTTCGCAAGTTTATCCAGGTAACGGTAAATCGTTGTGATATTTACCTCGCTGTCATGCTGTTTCAGATATTCGTCCACATCCGCTGCTGTCACCGTATGATCATTGCTGTTCTTCAGATATTCAAGTATTTTCCTGCGGCTTGCCGTCGCATAACTGCTTCCCGCCATAATTCCTCCTAAAACACGATTCCTGCAAATTCAATAATAATTCCCCAGAATACACCCAGTCCGTAAAGAGTTCCGATAATTTTCAGATTCTGAGCTCTGTCGTGATTTAAACGGAACAGGATCAGAAGTCCGACTCCTGCATTTACCAGAAGTCCCGCCATCATCGCTCCCGCTCCGATAATGTGATCCAGGTATAACTGAGTAATCACTACAGAAGAAGCACAGTTCGGAATCAGACCTACAAGAGCCGCCATCATCTCACCCACGATCGGTGTCCCTGTAAAAAATCCTGCCAGTGTTTCTTCTCCTGCCAGTCCAATGATAATATTTAAAGCCAGAGAAATCAAGAAAATATATACAAAAACTTTCAATGTGTGGGATGCCGCTGAGGAAAACAGTCCATGTTCACAATGACAGCGCTCCTCCTCGCAGATCTCATGAATATCCATATCCTTCTCCTGCTTCTTCAAAATATGCGTATAAACATATTCCACAACCAGACCGGAAAAGATTCCAATTGCCGCCTTGCAGACCAGTATTTTCACAATCGTAACAGCCGGCACAGCATTAGAAATCATGATTGGAAGCATCTCATCTGAAGTAGACAGATACACTGCGATCAGTGTTCCCACAGTAATCACACGACCTGAAAAAAGACTGGATGCCGCAGCCGAGAAGCCACACTGTGGAATTACACCCAGAAGCCCTCCCCATACCGGTCCAAGCTTCCCTGCTGTGCGGATTCTGTTGCGCGCCGCTGAACCTGTCTTATGTTCCAGCCATTCCATGAATAAATAAGTAAGAAACAGGAATGGAAGCAGCTTAATACTGTCTATTGCTGAATCTAATATAATCTCTGACATATACCCTCCTGATATCACACAAAATTATTTCTATAGAAATTTCGCAGATACATCCAAATTATCTGCCTCATATCTTCTATCTTCTCCTATCTGATTAATGTTGTGATATTTGCAACTTGTTCGTATTTGCAATCTGTTTGTATTTGCAACTTGTTTGCATTTTTGTATTATATCGTATTTTCATCATTTGTCAAGTCCCCGCCCACTGTTTATTGCTCTTCGCAACCTCCGCAGGGGACTTGCTTGATTCGGTTAAAGAATAGAATCACATAAAAAAGATCATCTTCCGGATATAGGAGGATAAAATCCGGAAAATGGTCTTCTTATCACGTTATTCTATTCTTGCAATAATTAAGGAGGCATATGCAATGATAATCGAAAATACTACTTATTTACTTTTAAAAACCATCGTAACTGTTCAGCACCTCGCGGGATAGCAGACTGCTAAACAGCTACAAACCATTCATTATTCAGCAACAGCTTTGAATGCTTCGTCAAGGTCCTGAATAATATCGTCAACGTTCTCTGTACCGATAGAAAGACGGATTGTGTTTGGTTTGATACCCTGATCAAGAAGCTCTTCTTCTGTGCACTGGCTGTGTGTTGTTGTAGCCGGATGGATAACAAGAGATTTAACATCAGCTACATTGGCAAGCAGTGAGAACAGTTCAAGGTTATCAATGAAGTCTTTTGCTTTCTGTGCATCACCTTTAATCTCAAATGTAAAGATAGAACCGCCGCCGTTCGGGAAGTATTTCTTGTAAAGTTCCTGCTGGCTTGGATCTGTGGATACAGATGGATGATGAACTTTCTCTACCTGTGGGTGATTGTTCAGATACTGAACAACTTTCAGTGCGTTCTCTACATGACGCTCTACACGAAGAGACAGTGTCTCAAGTCCCTGAAGGAAGATGAAAGAGCTTACCGGAGAGATTGTAGCACCTGTGTCACGAAGAAGGATTGCACGGATCTTTGTAACAAATGCTGCAGGTCCGCATGCTTTTGTAAAGCTTACACCATGGTAGCTTGGGTTTGGCTCTGTAAGAGATGCGAATTTACCTGATGCTTCCCAGTCAAATTTACCACCTTCTACGATGACACCACCGATTGTTGTTCCATGTCCACCGATGAATTTAGTTGCGGAATGAACAACGATATCTGCACCATATTCGATTGGTCTTACAAGGTAAGGTGTTGCAAATGTGTTATCTACAACAAGCGGAATCTTATGTGCATGAGCAATCTTTGCGATAGCTTCAATATCAACTACATCAGAGTTCGGGTTTCCAAGAGTCTCGATATAAACAGCCTTTGTGTTATCCTGGATTGCATTCTCTACTTCTTCAAGGTTGAATACATCAACAAATGTTGTCTTGATTCCATAAGCCGGAAGTGTATGTTCCAGAAGGTTTGTTGTTCCACCGTAGATATTCTTAGCTGCTACGATGTGGTCACCCTGCTGTGCAAGGTTCTCGATTGTATATGTGATAGCTGCTGCACCGGATGCTACAGCAAGTGCTGCGGAACCACCTTCAAGTGCTGCGATTCTCTTCTCAAATACATCTTCTGTCGGGTTTGTAAGACGTCCGTAGATGTTACCTGCATCTGCAAGTCCGAAACGAGCTGCTGCGTGATCGCAGTTTCTGAATACATAAGAGGATGTCTGATAGATCGGTACTGCTCTTGCATCTGTAACCGGATCCGGGGTTTCCTGCCCTACGTGAAGCTGTAATGTTTCAAATTTGAAATGTCTGTCTTTTCTTGCGATTTTCTTGCTCATGTGTTTGTCCTCATCTTTCTCTATAATTATAATTCGTTATGGTCTTTATTATCAGATTCACTCTGATCATATAACTCTATGATATGTATCCCGGAACTTCAACTTCTTATATCCGGAAAATTCTCAGGATTTCTATTTTAATATGTTCTGTTTTCTCTTAGATCAACAACACAGACACATTCGTTTCTCTTCTATACAAATTCGATTCTGGCTTTTTAATACTCTCATTTTCTAAGCCTCTTCTCTTTCTACATATTTCATATCTGTTTGATATGATTTAGCATAGTTGTATATTATCACCCTATTCCTAGTATGTCAATAGGAAAACGAAAGTTTTTTCCTGATAACCTTATCTTAGAATTTTATAGCTTTTAATAGTTAATAACTATATGTCTATCATTCAGATTACAAAAACATTTCAAAGCAAAGCAATTCGCAAATATAAGACAAAAAAGTGTACCGACAAGTTGATTTTTGAAACAATCTTGCCGGTACACTTGCACTCCTGATTTTCAACTTCCTGTTTATTTAATGCAACTCTCGATCACGCCGCCGCCGACAACGATATCTCCGTCATAAAGAACTACTGCCTGTCCTTTTGTGATAGCTCTCTGTGGTTTGTCGAAACGCACATGAAGAACTCCATCCTCTGTCTGCCATGCCACTGCATCCTGCTCCGGATGACGGTAGCGAATCTTCGCTTTCAGCCTCATCGGCTCTTTCAGGGATTCGCAGGAAATCAGATTTACTTTTGCAGCTGTCAGTTCCGAATGAAAAAGATCCTCGTTACTTCCAAGAACTACCTGATTCAGCTTAGGTGAAATCTCACATACATACAGTCTGGAAGCAGCCGGAATACCAAGTCCTCTTCTCTGTCCAAGTGTATAATGAATGATTCCTTTGTGCTTACCGAGAACATTTCCCTCTGTATCCACGAATTCTCCCGGCTTCGATTTACGTCCGGTATACTGTTCGATAAACTTCGCATAATCTCCGTCCGGCACGAAACAGATATCCTGGCTGTCATGCTTTCTCGCATTGACAAATCCATTCTTCTCTGCGATTTCACGAACTTCTGTCTTGCGCAGTCCGCCAAGTGGCAGGGAAATGTGCGCCAGCTGCTCCTGTGTCAGCATGTACAGCACGTAACTCTGGTCTTTCGTATCATCTACCGCTTTCTTTAATAAATAACGGCCTTTCTCCTCATCATACTCTATGCGGGCATAATGACCTGTTACGATATAATCGTACTCCAGTTCACGCATTCTCTGTAACATCTTGTCAAATTTCAGATAGCGGTTGCAGTCGATACATGGATTCGGCGTGCAGCCATGTTCATACGCATCCACAAAACGATCCATGACATCTTCTTTAAATCTCTCTGAAAAGTTAAAGACATAATATTTAATTCCCATTCTGTAGCAGACACTTCTCGCATCCTCCACGTCATCCAGAGAACAGCAGGTATTTTCTCTCTTAACTCCTATGTCTTCATTGTGATACAATTTCATAGTAGCACCGATACACTCGTCGCCCGATTCCTTTGTCAGCAGAGCTGCCACAGAGCTATCCACTCCGCCGCTCATTGCGATAATTGCTTTTCTCATTTTTATTCCATCCTGTTCTATGATCCGATTACCCGGAATATTATTGTTTATGATAATTTTATTTATAAATGTCAGGGGCAAAAGGTATTTTGCCCCTGACATTTATTCTAACACATTTATGTAAAATAAAAAAAGCCCTAAAAAGGGCTTTTTTCATTTTACACAAATAATGGAGTAGAATAGTAACGGTCACCGGAATCCGGAAGAAGTGCCACGATTGTCTTTCCTTTGTTCTCCGGTCTCTTAGCCAGTTCGATTGCTGCATAGAGAGCTGCACCGGAGGAAATACCAACCAGGATTCCTTCATGTTTAGCGATCAGTTTGCCTGTTGCAAACGCATCTTCGTTCTCTACCGGAATAATTTCATTATATACATCTGTGTTTAATGCTTTCGGAACAAATCCTGCACCGATACCCTGAATCTTATGCGGGCCGCTCTTTCCCTGGGAAAGTACCGGAGAAGTTGCAGGCTCTACTGCTACTACTTTTACATCTGGGTTCTGGGATTTGAGATATTCACCAACACCAGTGATAGTTCCGCCTGTACCAACACCTGCTACAAAGATATCAACCTGTCCATCTGTATCTCTCCAGATCTCCGGTCCTGTAGTTTTTCTGTGGATTGCCGGGTTTGCCGGGTTCTCGAACTGTCCCGGGATGAAACTGTTCTCATATTCAGCTGCCAGTTCATTTGCTTTCGCGATTGCACCGTTCATACCTTTTGTTCCGTCTGTTAAAACAATCTCTGCACCGTATGCTTTCAGAATGTTTCTTCTCTCAACACTCATTGTCTCCGGCATGGTAAGAATTACTCTGTATCCTTTGATTGCTGCAAGAGAGGCAAGACCAATTCCTGTGTTTCCTGATGTAGGCTCAATGATTACTGCGCCAGGTTTCAGAATACCTTTCTCTTCTGCATCTTCGATCATGCTCAATGCGATACGGTCCTTAGCACTTCCTGCCGGGTTAAAGTACTCAAGTTTAACAAGAATCTTAGCTTCCAGACCAAGATCTTTCTCAATATTTCCAACCTCAAGGAGAGGTGTATTTCCAACCAGTTCTGCTGCGTTCTTATAAATTTTACCCATGAGTTCGTCCTCCCTGTTTTATATTTCATAGTAAATATATATGAATTATATGTTATATACATAATATGCTATAAAGCCGCTATTGTCAAGGGGTAAATTCAAAAAATTCCCGGTGCATATCCTTAGAGTGTGTTTGAAAAAGGCTTTCTACAAGATGTGCGTCACAATTTGTGGGAGATTTTGTCTGATTGAGGGCGGCGTAGCGGGCTACGCCAACCGAAAGAAGGCAAAATATACCGCAAAGTGGGGCGCACAGATTGCAGGAATGATTTTTCAAACACACTCCAGAACATGTTTGATGTCAAAACAGCCCCGCGATTGCACTTTCAAATCGCAGGGCTGTTGATAATCTGCTTTATACATCTATCGGTGTAATAACTCAGATCCGTTATTTATTTTTTCTCTTTCTTACCACTACCGTCGTGATAACCAATGCAGATGCTACAAGAAGCAGAAATCAGATCACGTAGTCATTTCCCATCTGTTCATACCAGTCTTTGAGATCCTGGAGTGTTACTTTATCCAGTACACTCTCCATTGCCTCATCCAGCATCTTCCATAAGCGGAGTGTTACACACTCTCCGGCTTTGCTGCACTGGTTTGGTTCATCTTCCAGACAGGCTACCGGTTTCATGCTGCCCTCTGTCAGGCGCAGGATAGTGCCTACAGTGTAAGTCTTAGGCTCTCTGGCGAGCATATAACCGCCCTGGGCTCCTCTTAAGCTCTTAACGTATCCTGCTTTCTTTAATGATGAAATAATCTGCTCCAGATATTTCTCGGAAATATCCTGTCTCGCAGCAATATCTTTAATCTTGACCAGCTCACCTGTGTTATGCACAGCAAGGTCCAGCATCAGTCTTAACGCATATCTTCCTTTAGTAGATATCTGCATATTCCAAAACCCTCCTGATTTTATATTTCCCGGGTATCTGAAATCTTACTTCAACCCGGCATTATATTTATAGAAACTTTTATCTATTATTATCTCCTCCCTATTATATAGTATTCCTAGTTATTTGGTCAAGATATATTTTTATTCCCTATATGAATATAGTGAAATATAGGCTACTGTTCACATGCTGCTATTTTACGATACTTTTTGTCATAATAATATGCCAAAATCCCATGACATTGTTATTATTCTTTACAGTCAAAAAATCACAGGGCTCAACAACAAGCCCTGTGATTCTCATCCTTCTCTATAATTATAGTAAATCCATAAATAATACAGTATTTTATTGACTTGCCATAATATCTGCTGTCTCTTACTTCTCCAGTTCGTCTGCTGCTGAGAATACCTTAAATCCATTATTCTTAAGTACGCTCTCTGTCACTGTGATATCCTCAGAATGAAGGATCACTACAGGTCTGAGGTCTTTTCTGTGGAAAGAAGTGTAGATGTAGTCAAGACTTACATTGCTGTCTGCCATAATTTTCAGAAGTTCATCCAGACCGCCTACCTGATCCTTCATATCTACTACGATTGCCTGTGTGATACGGTTCATGTATCCGCTCTGATTTAAAATAATCTCTGCCTTATCCGGATCGTCACAGATCATACGGAAGATTGCAAATTCCGGTGCATCGAAGCATGCAAAACCATAAATGTTAATGTTATTATTGGCAAGCAGGCCCGTCACTCTCTTAAGACTTCCTGCTTTATTTTCTACAAATACAATGTTCTGTTTTATCATATTGATTTCTTCCTCTCATTCTTACTCTACTTACCCTGCATAAGGCATCAATAAATTTTCTTATTTCAAGGCGGGGCGTGCAGATTGCCGGAATGATTTTTTCAAACACACTCTGGTGTTTACATCTCTTCATCCACATATCTCTGAATATTAGACGCATTTACATACTTCGTCATATGCTCACCATCCGTGATAACCAGCGTCGGTGCCTGCATGATTCCGAATTCCTTTGCCATCTCCGGATTCTTCTCCGCGTCGATGATCTCCAGTTCTTCGCCCTCGAGCATCTTCTTTGCCATCTTACAGTTCGGGCAGGTGCTTGTTGTAAACAAATATTTATGTGATGTCACCGGCTCAATCTTCACATCATCTTTTGTCATGGTAACCATGCTTGTGTGTACCGGCTGCATTTTCTTGATATCGGAATGCATCACATCATAGAGTGTACGGTTCTTATATTCCTGAGCCTTACCGTCATTCCAGTTCTGTACCGGTCTGTAATATCCGGTGATACGGCTGTAAACTTCTGCCTTCTTGCCACATTTCGGACAGGTGAAATGCTCACCACTGATATATCCATGTTCCTTACATACCGAATATGTCGGGGAAATGGTGTAATACGGCAGTTTGTAATTCTCTGCAATCTTACGCACCAATGCGGCTGCTGCCTTCCAGTCAGGAAGCTTCTCACCGATAAATGCATGGAATACAGTTCCTGATGTATACAATGTCTGCAGTTCATCCTGAATATCCAGTGCATCAAAGATATCTGTCGTATACTCAACCGGAAGATGAGAACTGTTTGTATAGTAAGGAGTATCTCCTTTCTTTCCGGCAGTCTTGATGTCCGGCCAGCGCTTTCTGTCGTGTTTTGCCAGACGATATGCGGTAGATTCCGCAGGTGTTGCCTCCAGGTTGAAAAGCTCGCCCTCGTATTTCTCCTGATAATCGGAGAGACGTTCTCTCATATGAAGCAGAACTTCTTTTGTAAATTTCCGGGTGTTCTCGTCGGACATATCTCCGCCTAACCAACGTGCATTCAATCCAACTTCATTCATTCCTACCAGACCAATCGTTGAGAAATGATTGGAAAAGCTTCCCAGGTATCTCTTTGTATATGGATATAATCCCTCATCCAGCAGTTTACCAATGACTTCTCTCTTGACATGAAGAGAACGTGCGGAAATATCCATCAGACGATCCAGACGGTTATAAAATTCCTCAGGTGTCCTGGAAAGGTATGCGATACGCGGCATATTGATTGTTACAACGCCGACAGATCCGGTACTCTCTCCTGATCCAAAGAATCCGCCGCTCTTCTTACGCAGCTCTCTTAAGTCCAGACGCAGACGGCAGCACATGCTTCGGATATCGCTTGGTTTCATATCACTGTTGATATAGTTTGAGAAATATGGTGTTCCATATTTGGATGTCATCTCAAAGAGCAGACGGTTATTCTCTGTATCAGACCAGTCAAACTCTTTCGTAATGGAATAAGTCGGAATCGGATACTGGAATCCGCGTCCGTTGGCATCACCCTCGATCATTGTCTCGATAAATGCCTTATTGATCATGTCCATCTCTTTCTTACAGTCTTTGTACTTGAAGTCCATATTCTTACCGCCCACGATAGCAGGAAGCTCTGCAAGGTCATCCGGTACGGTCCAGTCCAGTGTGATATTGGAGAACGGTGCCTGTGTTCCCCATCTGCTTGGAGTATTTACTCCATAAATAAAGGATTCAATGCACTTCTTCACTTCCGGATAGCTTAAATTGTCTGCTTTAACAAACGGTGCAAGATACGTATCAAAAGAAGAGAATGCCTGTGCACCGGCCCACTCATTCTGCATGATTCCAAGGAAGTTGACCATCTGGTTACAAAGAACGCTTAAATGCTTCGCCGGTGAAGATGTGATCTTACCTTCGATTCCGCCAAGTCCCTCCTGAATCAGCTGCTTCAGTGACCATCCTGCACAATATCCGGTCAGCATGGACAAATCGTGGATATGAATATCTGCATTTCTGTGCGCCTCTGCAATCTCATTGTCATAAATCTCAGACAGCCAGTAGTTAGCAGTAACTGCACCGGAGTTGCTTAAGATCAGACCACCGACAGAATAAGTAACGGTAGAGTTCTCTTTTACACGCCAGTCCTCAACTTTAACATAGCTGTTTACGATTTCTTTGTAATCAAGAATCGTTGACTTCATATTGCGGACTTTCTCTCTCTGCTTACGATAAAGAATATATGCCTTGGCCACATCTGAATAACCTGCCTGGATCAGTACGTTCTCTACGCTGTCCTGAATCTCCTCTACTGTAATCTTATTATCTGTGATTTTGTCCTGAAAATCAGAAGTAACACGCAGCCCTAAGAGATCGATCATCTCTTCGCTATAATTTTTCTCTTTCGCATCAAAGGCTTTATGGATTGCGGCTGTAATCTTGCCAATTTTAAATTCGTCCATCTCGCCGTCACGTTTTACTACCTGAAACATAACTATTGCCCCCATTTTCTCTTGTTCATATGTCCTGTTACGGACACTTGCCGTTTACCGTTCACTCCGTTCCCGGCAAACGCTGTAGGTCTATTGTATCAGAGTATCTATCTTTCGTCAACACGCAAAAACACCACATAATGTTTCCCATTTCTCAGAAAGGTACAATATATGGTGTTTTTCAGGTTTTAAAATTTTTTATTCTATTGAAGCGCATCCGCCGGTTTATTGCTTTTATGCCAAATTCAAAAGTTTCATCCCAAAAAGCTCATTCCAGAATATATTTACACAACTTTAGGATAAATTTCCTTCGGCACTCTGGCCTTCACAGCGATTCCCTCATCTGTGTATTCTTCCGAGATCAGCTGGCCATACTCACGTATAAGCTGAATCTTTCCTGCTTCGCTGTATGGGAAAAGGCGCTCTACATAAATCTGTTCTTCTGCCAGAAGCTTCTCCAGCAGGTCATTGAGATCATCCAGTCCCTCTCCTGTCTTTGCAGAAATCTTCAGCGTATAATCAGACTTAAAATCTCTCAGCACAGAAGCGCCAGGCGCATCCTGCTTGTTAAAAAGTGTGATGATCTTCTTTCCCATCACGCCAAGCTCGCGCAGTGTCTCATATACAACATGCATCTGCATCTCAGCCTGCGGATTCGAGGAATCCACAACGTGGATAATGTAATCCGCATATTTCGCCTCTTCCAGTGTACTCTTGAACGCCTCTACCAGATGATGCGGCAGTTTATGAATAAATCCTACCGTATCCGTCAGCAAAATCTGCTGCCCATCTTTCAGATTGAGCAGTCTGGTCGTCGGGTCCAGTGTTGCAAACAATTTATCTTCAGACAGGACATCAGAACCTGTCAGTTTATTTAACAGTGTAGACTTTCCTGCATTCGTATATCCCACGATTGCAGCAGTCTTCATATTGCCTCTCGCACGACTGGAACGAATCAGCTCCCTGTGCTTCTCTACCTGAGACAGTTCCTGTTTCAGTGCAGAAATTCTGGTACGGATCAGGCGTCGGTCTGTCTCCAGTTTCTTCTCACCAGGACCTCTCGTTCCGATTCCTCCGCCCAGACGGGAAAGAGATTCTCTCAAACCAACCAAACGTGCCGCTCTGTAGCGGAGCTGTGCAAGCTCTACCTGAATCTTACCTTCACTGGTGATAGCGCGTGCCGCAAAGATATCCAGAATCAGCAATGTTCTGTCCATTACCTTGCAGTCGAGCTCACGCTCCAGGTTATTTAACTGTGCAGGAGAAAGTTCATCATCACAGATAATACCGGTCGCATCCATGGCATACACCAACGCACGCACTTCCTCGATCTTACCTTTACCGATATAGGTTCCCGGATGCACTGCTTCTCGATTTTGTATGATCTTACCTACTGTGACAGCTCCTGCAGTTGAGGCAAGCTCTTCCAGCTCATCCAGTGATTCCTCTACGTTGTCGTTATCACCTGTCTGAACCCCTACAAGAACTACCCGTTCCTCCAGCTTTCCAAATTCTTCCATAACATCTCCTTAATCAGACAATTGTGAATCAGCACTGCTATCTTCCCCACTTACACGGGTCTTCAGAAAAGCCAGCTCCTTTTTCACTGTCTTATCATCCGGATACAGTCCCAGATATTCGTTCGCTTTCTGCAGCGCAGTCTGGAAGTCCAGCTTCTTCTCATATACAGCAATCTCATTAAACAGCAGACTCTGCATATCTTCTGCATCTGCCACATGGATTCCACTTGATATATTAGAAAGAGCACTGTCGTAATCTCCGTCCTCTATATCGCATAATGCAAGCCCGTTGAATCCTTTTGCCCCATTCTCAGCCTGTGATACATACTGCTGGAACATTGTCCTCGCATTCGCGCTGTCTCCCTGATCCATGTATACCATTCCAAGAAGTGCCAGAGCTTCTGTATTATCACCGTCTATGGCCTGTTTCAGCTCAGCTGTCGCGTTTTCATAATCATCCATGTAATAATAAACACGGCCTCTGTCACAGTGATCCTGCGCATTCTTCGCATTTCCGGATAATGCTGCTTCCAGATAACGGGTTCCGTCTGCCTCCATATCCTTGTCCAGATATGCTCCATAAATCTGGAGTGCTCTGTCATAGGTCGCATCCTCGCCATATGCCTGCTCGAAATTAGAGGAAGCTTCTTCATAAGAATCCATAGCCAATGCAGTCTCACCTGTCAGAAAATACAGATCAGCATCCATATTGTAAGATTCCGCCAGCGCCTGACAGTCTGCCATTGCCTCTTCATATTCTTTCAGTTTCAGATAAGCCGCCGCCCTGTAAGAAAGGATATCTTTCTTTAATGCCTTGCCAACTTTGTCACAGTCAAGGGCATTGCTAAAATATGTTACCGCCTCATCATAATTTCCCAGTTTCAGCTGAGCCACTCCTGCTCCCCTGTATGACTGGGCGGGCTTCACACCTGCAGATATCGCAGCCTCATATTCTTCCAGTGCAACCTCATAATTTCCATTTTCCAGATCCTGGGCTGCCTGCTTATAATTCTTCGTACTTTCTGCACTGCAGCCTGTCAAGAGTGTAAGACTCAGACAGGCTGCCGCCAGAAACAATCCTGTTTTTCTGTTATTCATGCAATTCCTTTGCCTGCAGATCAGTCAACGATCAGACCTTCTGCTTCCATTACTTTCACTACTCGCTCAACATTCTCGCGGCAGATCTCATCAGTTCCGGCTTCCACCATAACACGGATCAGTGGCTCTGTACCACTCTCACGTACAAGGATACGTCCATCGCTGCCAAGACTCTTGGCAACTTCATTTACAACTTTAACCACATTTTGATTCTCTCTTGCCGTCTTTTTATCTGCTACGCGCACATTTCTCAGAAGCTGTGGATAAACTTTCATCTCTTTTGCGAGATCACACAGAGTTGCTTTCTTCTCTACACATGCCTCCATCACCATCAGAGAAGTAAGGATTCCATCACCCGTTGCGGCATAACGGCTGAAAATGATATGTCCGGACTGCTCACCGCCAAGACTGTAATCATTCTCCATCATATTCTCGGCAACATATTTATCACCTACGGCAGTCTGCTCATACTTCATGCCTTCTCTTTCCAGAGATTTATACAGACCAAGGTTTGACATAACAGTTGTTACTACCGTGTTGCCATTTAGTCTTCCCTGCTCTTTGAGATATTTTCCACATACATACATGATCTTATCGCCATCAATCACATTTCCTTTGTGATCGACTGCGATACAGCGGTCAGCATCACCATCATAGGCAAAACCGATATCCAGGCCATTATCCACCACATATTTCTGAAGTACTTCAATATGAGTAGAACCGCAGTTCGTATTGATATTTGTACCATCCGGCTGATTATTGATCACATAAGTCTTTGCCTGAAGTGCATCAAATACACTCTTTGCGATAGCGGAAGAACTTCCGTTTGCACAGTCAAGACCTACCTTGATTCCCTTAAAATCACGGCTTGGGATAGAAATCAGATGTCCGATATAACGGTTTCTTCCGGAAGCAAAGTCTACGGTACGTCCGATATCCTCTTTCGTTGCCAGAGGGAGATCCTCGATCAGACCATCAAGATATGCCTCGATTCTTGCCTCTACCTCTGCTTCAATCTTCTGTCCATTGCCGTTAAGGAGCTTGATTCCATTATCATAAAATGGATTGTGGCTTGCAGAGATCATGATTCCACAGTCAAAATCCTCTGTACGTACTGCATAGGAAACACTCGGAGTAGTCGTTACATGAAGAAGATATGCATCTGCACCGGATGCAGTCAGACCTGCAACAAGTGCATACTCGAACATATAGCTGCTTCTTCTTGTATCTTTACCGATTACGATCTTGGCCTTATGGTCTCTTCCGTAATACCAGCCTACATAACGTCCTACTTTAAACGCATGGTCTACTGTCAGTTTGACATTAGCTTCTCCTCGAAATCCATCTGTTCCAAAATATTTTCCCATAATATAACTCTCCTTTCACTTACACAGTTGTATACATTTATCTTTTTTACAACTATTCAGCCCTCTGCCATTGCAGTTACTCTTTTATTTATAAAGTCCCTGCGGATATACACCTGCATCTGTGAGATTTTTAAATGCTTCCATCACTGCTTCTTTATCTTCCTGATAAGTTACGCCAAACCAGGTATCCTTTGTCTCCAGGACATCCACGCTGGCGCTGCCATTCTTGATCAGCTGATCTACCAGAATTGGAAGCAGATATTCTTTCTTAATATCATCCGGAGCCAAGCTGCTTAAGAATTCTACGAAACCTTTCTCAAGGATTTCCATAAAGTCCGGGGTCAGACCCCACATGTTCATGGAAACCAGATCCTTTACATCAAGTTTTCGTACGCTTCCATCTGCATTTCTTGCCTCAGCGCCATCAGCAGTCTTAAATATATCATGTGTTTCATCCACACCTGTAAGCTGTCCATTCTCAATGTTGCAGATTCCTCTTGTAACACTTCCGTTATCACTTAATGTGTTGCCAAGTCTGAAACCTGCCATACAGATATGAATCCTGCCGTCTTTTGGCTGTTCCTGAATAAGGTAATCATGAACTTTTATATAGGCTTCCTTTCCATAGTAGTCATCTGCATTGATTACGATAAATGGCTCATCCAGTACTTTCTTTGCAGCAAGTACGGCCTGGCCGGTTCCCCATGGTTTCGTGCGGTCAGCCGGTTTGATGAAGCCTTCCGGCAGATCATCAAGTTCCTGGAATACATATTCTACTTCTGTGATCTTCTCGATACGCTCACCGATTACTTTGCGGAATTCCTCTTCCAGATCCTTGCGGATGATAAATACTACTTTGTTAAATCCAGCTTCCAGTGCATCATGGATAGAATAGTCCATGATGATCTCTCCGCACGGTCCTACCGGCGCAAGCTGTTTGATTCCCTTTCCAAAACGACTTCCGATTCCTGCTGCCATAATTACAAGTGCTGTTTTCTGCATAAATATTTTCCTCCTGTTTACCTTCTCCCCAAAATCTATTCTTCATCCTGCAGGTTACTTAATTTAGCTGCCTGATCTGCTGCGATCAGACTGTCAATAATCTCATCCAGGTCACCATTTAAAATATTCTCAAGTCTGTGCAGTGTCAGTTTGATTCTATGATCGGTCACACGTCCCTGTGGGAAGTTATAAGTTCTGATCTTCTCGGAACGGTCACCTGTCCCGATCTGGCTTCTTCTTGCCTCAGCCTCAGCGTCATGCTGTTTCGCAAGTTCCATCTCATACAGACGGGAACGCAGGACTTTCAGCGCCTTATCCTTGTTCTTAAGCTGTGACTTCTCATCCTGACAGGAGATAACGATTCCTGTCGGAATATGAGTCAGACGTACCGCAGAGTCTGTAGTATTGACACACTGTCCACCATTTCCTGATGCACGGAATACGTCAAATTTACAGTCATTCATATCCAGATGGAAGTCGATTTCCTCCGCTTCCGGCATGATCGCAACTGTACAGGTAGAGGTATGGATACGTCCGCCGGATTCTGTCTCCGGAACTCGCTGTACACGATGCACACCGCTCTCATATTTCAGTCTGGAATATGCACCCGCACCTGTGATCATGAATGTTACTTCCTTGAAACCACCGATTCCGTTCTCATTAAGACTCATCATCTCTGTTTTCCAGCGGCGGGATTCTGCGTATTTTACATACATACGGTAAATCTCCGCTGCAAAAAGAGCTGCCTCGTCTCCACCGGCACCTGCACGAATCTCAACGATAACGTTCTTGTTATCATTCGGGTCCTTCGGCAGAAGCAGGATCTTAAGTTCATGTTCCAGTTCCTCTACATTCTTCTTCGCATCAGATAACTCTTCCTTGAGCATCTCACGCATATCTTCGTCCTTCTCCTCCTCAAGCATGGAAAGACTATCCTGAATCGTCTCTTTATTCTTCTTATACTCGCGGTAAGCATCTACGATTGGCTGCAGGTCACTCTGTTCCTTCATCAGCTTCTGAAAATGCTCCTGATTATCTGTAACACCAGGCTCTCCAAGCTCATTAAGCACTTCTTCAAAGCGAATGAGCAGATCGTCTAATTTATCAAACATATTTCTCCTCCTGTAGTTTCTTTCGTCCAAGAACCACGCGGTCCAGCCCGCAAAGGTCCTGCCTTATCTCAATATCTTCATAGCCTTCTTTTCGTAAAAGGTCAGCCACATCTTCTCCCTGGCTGCATCCGATCTCATATAAGAGCCAGCCACCCGGGGCAAGATAATTCTTTGCCTGTCTGGTGATGGTCCTGTAGAAATAAAGACCATCCTCCAGGCCATCCAGAGCCATTCGCGGATCATGAAGCCTCACTTCTTCCATCAGCCCTTCAATCTCTGCGGTAGGAATATATGGCGGATTTGATATAATCATATCATAAGCTATGCTATGATTTCCATTGCTATTTTTATGTTCAGCATATTTTATTATATCTTTTTCCGAAACGCCCGCTTCATGTACTATATTTTGCATTTCAGAATTCACTGCCTGCACTTTATCTGTATCTGAACCATTTTGTATACATTCCTGCCTCTCCTTAAAAAAAGCAGAAGAAAACAGATCACCCTGTATAAACTCAGCTCTGTCAGCCACCTCCAGTGTCCGGGCATTTCGCTCTGCCACTTCCAGTGCCAGTTCTGACAGATCCACGCCTGTTCCACAGGCCTTTGGCATTTCTTTCAGAATGCTTATCAGGATACAGCCTGATCCTGTACACATGTCCAGTATATGCAGCTCTTTGTCGGCTTCTGCTGTCTTCGCACATTCAAGTGCTGCTTCCACCAGAGTTTCCGTGTCCTGTCTCGGCACCAGCACGTTTTCATTTACATAAAATTCATATCCCATAAAAAAAGCCTGATGCGTCAGATGCTGCAGCGGTATGTGCTCAGCACGTCTGCCAATCAGTTTCAGATATTGATCAGCAGTCTCTTCTGAGACATTCTCTTCTCCGTGTGCAAAATAATACGCCCGGCTTTTTCCTGTTGTATATTCCAGAAGGAGCCAGGCATCCAGCCCGGCTTCCCCAATCCCTGCCTTCGCAAGGATATTCTGTCCTTTTTTTAATAACCCTGTCAGAGTTTCACTGCTCATGGAGTCATACCTTTCTCTTTATTGTTCAAATATTTCAATCATTATTGGCACTGTTCCTTATAATATACAGAATTTATGTTACTGTTCACACTCCACTATCCCGCGAGGTGTTTTGGCATGGATATGCCAAAATCCCGAGACATACAAGCCAAAATTCCATTGCCGCAGGCAATCTGGAATGAATTTTGGCTGCGTTACTGAGAACGGAGTGAACAGTAACGAATTTATATTATTTCTCACTCTGCTTTTTTCTGAGCAGCACTTTCTGAAACTGTATTCCCAGATACATTTTCAGGTTCAACCTCAACGCCAAACTCTTCTTTCAGGTATGCTCTCCAGTCAAAGACTGCCTCAACAGCTTTGATTGCAACTTCTGCCATATCTGCTGTCGGTTCCTTGGTTGTCAGTTTCTGCATTGCCAGACCTGGTTTGCTGAAGAAATCAGCGATCTTGCTGTCTGATCTGCCTGCCCACTGGATGATCTCAAATGAAATTCCGGCAACGACCGGCACCATGAGGAGTCTTCCGAAGAGTCTCACCCAGTAAACCGGAACCAGTACAAAAATAAAATGAAGGAAAATGCTGACAAGCATAACCAGAAACAGAAAGCTTGTTCCGCAGCGTTTATGCTGTCTGGAACTTGCCATGACATTCTCTACGGTAAGCGGCAGTCCATGTTCCACGCAGTTAATACATTTGTGTTCTGCGCCGTGATACATGAAAGTTCTCTGAATATCCTTCATTCTGGAAATCAGAAGCATGTATCCCATAAATAATGCCAGTTTCACAAATGCCTCCACTACGGTAACTACGAACTCTGAAGCACCGACTTTCCTGCAAAGACTTGCAAGCGCATATGGCAGTAACATAAATGCCGCAATCGATACTACAATTGAAATCGCAACTGTCACATATAACAGCCATTTAAACTGCTTATCTTCCTTTTCTTTCTTCGCCTCGCGCTCTTCCTCGGAAAGTGCTGCGTTTGCTTTTGCCTCTTCTTCATCCTCTTCATCTCCCGCAATCTCGGCAGAGTACATCAGGCACTTCGTGCCGACTACAAGGGAATCAATGAAGCTGACCACACCACGGATCAATGGGTACTTAAGAAATTTCGCATTTCCCAGTACAGATCTGTAGTCTTCTACTTTTAATTCAATCTCATTGTCTGGTCTGCGGACAGCAATGGAATATTTGTCTTTATGACGCATCATAATACCTTCCATTACAGCCTGACCACCGATATTTGATGATCTCATTCTTCTCTCCCGAAAGAAATTTAAGAAGGCTTTTCTTATTTCAGAGAAACTTTCGCGCTACCAGACTTCTAAATGAAGCGTAACTCTTTTACAACTTCTCCAGAAAACAAGAAAGGTTGAGATTTCCCAACCTCAACCTTCTCAATTTCTACTATATTCTGATTATTTGTTCAGGCCGTATTTCTTATTGAACTTATCGATACGTCCACGAGCCTGAGCTGCTTTCTGCTGACCTGTATAGAATGGATGACATTTAGAGCAGATTTCTACGTGGATGTCCTGTTTTGTAGATCCTGTTACGAATGTGTTTCCACAGTTGCAGGTTACAGTTGCCTGATAATAATTAGGATGGATTCCTTCTCTCATGATTTTCACCTCTCTGTAAAGATTCTATTTTCTATTCGTATTCATTTGACGAATTTACTATTAAACAGCTTTATGAGTATAACATATTGTCCTGTAGAATGCAAGATATTTTAAAATTTATTTAATATATTTTTTAGAAATTTTGTAGTTACTGTTCACTGATAATATCCCGCGAAGTGTTTTTGCACGAAACTGGTCAATCGGATAAAATCATCCGCTTTCTAAATAAATTTCTGCTTCTTGACTGTCTGTACAAACTCTTCATTATTTTTGGTGCGTGCAAACATATTCAGAATCTGCTCGACTGCATCTTCAGACTTCATACCGTTGAGAGCTTTTCTCATAATGTATACGGCTTCCTGCTCTTCTCTGGACAGAAGCAAGTCTTCCCTTCTCGTACCGGATTTCTGAATGTCAATAGCCGGGAATACTCGTTTTTCCTGTAATTTACGGTCGAGAACGAGTTCCATATTACCGGTTCCCTTGAATTCTTCATAGATTACATCATCCATCTTACTTCCTGTATCTACCAGAGCTGTCGCAAGAATCGTAAGACTTCCGCCCTCTCTCATATTTCTCGCAGCGCCAAAAAATCTCTTAGGCATATGAAGTGCCGCCGGGTCAAGACCACCTGAAAGGGTTCTTCCGCTTGGCGGGATGATCAGGTTGTATGCTCTTGCAAGTCTTGTGATAGAGTCAAGCAGGATCGTAACATCCTTTTTGTGCTCTACCAGACGGCGCGCACGCTCTACAACCATCTCAGATACACGTTTGTGATGTTCTGGCAGTTCATCAAATGTAGAATAAATAACTTCTACATTATCACCACGAATCGCCTCTTTGATATCCGTAACCTCTTCAGGACGTTCATCGATCAGAAGAATGATCAGGTGCATGTCCGGATTATTTCGCAGAATCGATTTGGCAACGTCTTTTAAAAGAGTTGTCTTACCTGCTTTCGGAGGAGATACGATCATACCTCTCTGGCCTTTACCGATAGGGCTGATCAGATCCACGATTCTCATCGCAACTGTTCCACCCGGTCTTTCCATTTTAAGTCTCTCGTTTGGAAAAATCGGCGTCATGTCCTCGAAATTATATCGTTTCTGACCTTCACTTGGATGGAATCCATTGATGGAAGTGACATATAAAAGGGCGCTGAACTTCTCACCCTGTGTCTTAATACGGATATTTCCTTTGATAATGTCTCCTGTTTTCAGGTTAAATCTGCGGATCTGGGAAGGTGATACATAAATATCATTTTCTCCCGGCATATAATTCTCACAGCGGATAAACCCATATCCGTCCGGAAGTACCTCCAGGATTCCATCTGCGCGTTCTCCGCTGTCAAGCTGCGCTGTCTCTGATGGAGCATGATACTGCGGTCTTTCCTGCATGCGCTCCTGATTTCTGTCCTGTACACGCTCAAACTGGCGTTCCTGACGCTCCTGATTTCTGTCCTGTGCACGTTCCGGCTGACGATCCTGGCGTTCCTGATTTCTATCCTGCATGCGCTCCGGCTGGCGCTCTTGCTGTCTGATATACGGCTGTGGTCTGATGTACTGCTGCGGTCTGGCATACTGCTGTGGTTCTTCATTTACGCCCGCACTGTCGGAAATATTTTCTTGCTGCGGCTTTTCCTGCATTGTTTCCTGTGATTTTGAAGCATTCTCCAGTTCATCTTCGTGAAGCATTCTCTCGATCAACTCTGGTTTTCTTAATGCAGAAACCCCTTTTAACCCTCTGGCCTTTGCCAATTCTTTTAAAGTTGCCAGTGATAATGATTCATACTTTTCTCTCATAAAATAATCCTCTGCCTTTTTATCCAAAAATTAATAGTCACAATTATTTTGATTGGTTTTTTCAAATTCTTATGTATCTTAATGATCTTTCTTAACAATGTTACTTATTAATGTTTCTTCGAAATTTTTCTTAATAGTGTTTCTTATGGATGTTGTTCTACATTCTTTTTCTATAACAGTTAATGGGATAATCTGTCCGAAACGACATGAATATCAGATTATGTTACTGTTCACTCTGTGCACAGTAACCAGATTATGGCAGCGTCCAAAGCCACAATATTCACATTTATCTTAGCACATCTTCTACGATTCTGACAATACTATATTATTCCAAAACGTATTTCCTGGCAAGACAATTTTAACGTCAAAAAAGTTCCTGTTTCGATTTTCCGCCAGAAGCGGCACTTACCAGGTATGCTGTTATCAGCAGATTGACGGTTCCCAGTACGCCGCTCTCTTCGCAGATACACTGGAAGTTTACAACTATGTAGTCCGGAATCTTACCTACGATTATGATCTGGCCGACAATGTCGAGGCCGGTTACCTGCCCGATGTGGATGCAACCCTGAAATCCAGAAAAGGAATCTGTTTTGACTATGCTTCCCTGACCACAGCCATGCTCAGAGCACGTGACATTCCCTGCAAACTACAGATTGGATATGCCGGCACCGTTAAGCATGCCTGGATCAATGTCTATATCCGCTCCAAAGGATGGGTTGATAAAGCTGTTGAATTCAGCGGTGACTCCTGGTCGCGCATGGATCCGACTTTCGATTCCAACAGTCAGGATGAAGAAAGTATTCAGCAATACATAGGGGACGATGATAATTACAGCGTTCAGTTTACACGTTAACAGGAGGCATCACTCTCGTGAAGGACATATCATTACGTTGGAAGATCCGCTTGAGTACCTGCACCGGCATGACAAATGCATCGTCAGTCAGCGAGAAATCTGCACCGATACGCAGAGTTATCTGGTTTCCCTGCGTGCTACCCTGCGCCAGAGCCCGGATGTGATTCTCCTTGGTGAAATGCGTGATTACGAGACGATTCAGACTGCCATGACTGCTGCCGAGACAGGACATCTCGTTCTCTCCAGTCTTCACACCACCGGAGCAGCAAACACGATCGGTCGTATCGTAGATGTATTCGAACCAGCCCAGCAGAGACAGATTTCCATCCAGCTGTCCATGGTACTGCAGGCTGTTATTTCCCAGCAGCTTGTCCCGGATGTGAATGGACATACGATTCCTGTCTTCGAGGTTATGCGCCTCAATCCGGCGATCAGAAATATGATCCGCGATAACAAAGTACATCAGATTGATGGGGTTATCGCCTCCTCGGCGCATGAGCATATGCGCTCCATGGATCAGAGCCTTCTGGAACTTTACAAACAGAAAAAAATAACAAAAGAAACCGCATTGAAATTTGCTTCCAATGCGGATATGCTGAAACGTAAATTACTGTAAAAAAACAAAAAGTAGTTCTTCTGTTAAACTAAACAGTTGAACTACTTTTTTAATCAGGCAGATAAAATCATCCGCTACGTGACTCTATATCGAATAACTGCTTTGCAGTTTATCAGAAAGGGCTTGTACGCCTCCTGATATAATCAATTCCACACCCACTGTTTATTTCGCTTCGCACTTGAAGCGACGGACTTGCCTGATTCGGTTAATGTACCATATTTCCCACTAAGCCGTAAGAAACGATATACATAATCACCGTTGCCATAATGATTCCACAAAGAATCGCCAGAGATGATTTCTTAATATCAATCTCCAGAAGTGACGCGATCAGTGATCCGGTCCATGCTCCTGTTCCCGGAAGAGGGATTCCCACAAACAGCATCAGGCCCCAGAATTCGTATTTCTTCACCTGATCACTTTTTCTCATCGCACGGTCTTCCAATTTTATGATCAATCCTCTGAAAATCTTTGTCTTTTTCAGCACTTTGAAAATCTGCTTGATAAATAACAAGATAAACGGAATCGGAATGATATTTCCCACAATACATAATGGAATCGCCTTTGCCGCAGAAATCTTCAGAAGAGACGCTGCCAAAAGCCCTCCTCTGAGTTCCAGAAGCGGAATCATGGAAATAAGAAAAACCGCTCCCTCCGGCGAAATATATTGTGACAGATTCTGCGAAAACCAATGTACCAGTGCTTCCATTAAAACCTCCTAAATTTTATTTCAGATAATCCTTCAGAAAATCAATAAACTTCTGCATTTCTTCCTTTGTTCCAATCGTGATACGAAGGAAGTTATCAATTCTTTCCTTCGGGAAATAGCGGACATAAATATGCTGCTCTCTCAGTGCTTCGAAAAGCTCCGCTGCCGGACAGGTTGCATGAGTGGCAAAGATAAAGTTAGACTTAGAATCCTGGAAGGAGAATCCCAGCGCCTTTAATTCTTTCTTTGTCCATTCTCTCGTCTCTATGATTTTATTACATGTTTCCTCAAAGTATTCCTTGTCCTCCACTGCTGCCACACCCGCTGCAAGTGCCGTACGGTCCATCGTGTAGGAATTGAAAGAATACTTCACATCGTTCAGGAATTTGATCAGTTTCTCATTTCCGCATGCAAAGCCGATTCTCATGCCTGCCATGGAACGTGATTTGGAGAATGTCTGCACAACCAGAAGGTTGTCGTATTTCTCAATCAACGGAAGTGCTGACTGACCGCCGAAATCCACATATGCTTCATCCACAATGACAATGACATCCGGATTATGACGGATGATATCTTCCACATCCTCTAATGGCATTTCCACACCCGTCGGTGCATTTGGGTTCGGGAAAACGATTCCGCCGTTTTCTTTGAAATAGTCTTCCTTCTTTATATGAAAGTTCTCATCCAGAGCCGGTCTTTCATATGGAATACGGAACAGATCTGCCCATACGTCATAGAAAGAATAGGTAATATCAGGAAAAAGAACCGGCTTCTCTGAGTTAAAGAATGTCAGAAAACTCATGGCAAGAACATCATCAGAGCCTACTCCCACAAAAACCTGCTCATCTTTTAAATGATAATTCTGTGCGATCGCATGTACCAGATCTCCCGCTGTCGGATCCGGATAAAGTCTCATGGTATCGGTATCCATACCCTTAAGTACCTTCTCCACTCCAGGTGCCGGAGGATATGGGTTCTCATTTGTATTTAATTTGATCATATCCGGTTGGGTTGGCTGCTCACCTGGTGTATATGGTATTACTTTACGGACGTTTGCTTCCCAATTGCTCATTTGTCTAATTCCTTTCCTGCTTGATTCGCTCTGCTCTGTCAAATTCGATTTTGTTTATGCACTACTGCAATCCGGCAGAGACCGCTTATCTGCTATTGTAAGCATCCTCAAACTATTTGTCAATTATATTTGATGTAAGCCGTACCGAATATCTTGTCTTTTAAGCATATTCACGCTCAATAACGTCACGTTTACGCTGGCATTTTACATCATCTAATGAGTATGCCCCGATATTTGAAATTAACAAGAAAAAGCAGGGGCTGTTTTTAGTCCCTGCTTTCCTCTTCGTAACAATACAATGCTTGTAGTTACAAATTATTTATTCTCTTCCTGAACTTCAATCTTACGGATAGTCTTATTCTTGATTTCTTCTTTGATTGCTGCAAGGAAGTCGTCAAGTTCTTTCGTTCCTTCATCGCCAAGGTAACGGCTTCTTACAGAAACTTTGCCTTCTTCTTCCTCTTTAGCACCAACGATGAGCATATATGGAACTCTTGCAAGACGTGCTTCACGGATCTTGTAGCCCATCTTTTCGGAACGCTGGTCAACAAAGCAGCGGATTCCGTTTTCTTTTAACTGTGCTTCAACTTTGGCAGCATAGTCGTGGAATTTCTCGGAAATCGGAACGACACGAACCTGTTCCGGGCAAAGCCATGTTGGGAACATACCTGCATATTTCTCAATCAGCCATGCCAGTGTTCTCTCATAACATCCCATGGATGTACGATGGATGATGTATGGACGCTGTTTTTCGCCGTTTTCGTCGATATAGTACATATCGAACTGTTCAGCAAGAAGAGCATCCCACTGGATTGTGATCATTGTGTCTTCTTTTCCGTATACGTTCTTGGCGTTGATATCAACCTTAGGTCCGTAGAATGCAGCTTCTCCGACATCCTCTGTAAATGGAATATTCAGCTCTTCAAGCATCTGGCGGATATGGCCTTCTGTCTCTTCCCATACTTCCGGTTCACCAATATATTTTTCTCTGTTATTCGGATCCCATTTGGAAAGATGGTAAGTTACATCTTCTTCTACGCCGAGAACCTGCAGACAGTACTGAGCAAGTGCAATACAGTCTTTGAACTCTTTCACCATCTGGTCTGGTCTTACAATCAGATGTCCTTCAGAAATCGTAAACTGACGTACACGTGTCAGACCATGCATTTCGCCGGAATCCTCGTTACGGAACAGAGTAGATGTTTCACCGTAACGAAGTGGCAGGTCACGGTAGCTGTGCTGTTCAGCTTTGTATACATAGTACTGGAATGGGCATGTCATTGGACGAAGTGCAAATACTTCTTTATCTGTTTCTTCATCTCCGAGGACGAACATACCGTCTTTGTAATGATCCCAGTGACCGGAAATCTTGTAAAGATCACTCTTAGCCATTAATGGAGTTTTGGTTCTTACATAGCCACGTTTTGTCTCTTCGTCTTCAATCCAACGCTGAAGTTCCTGCATGATGATGACACCGTTTGGCATGATAAGCGGAAGTCCCTGTCCGATTACATCTACAGTTGTAAAGATTTTCATCTCACGGCCAAGTTTGTTGTGGTCACGTCTCTTTGCTTCTTCCATCTGCTCAAGATGCTCTTTCAGTTCATCTTTGGAAGCATAAGCTGTTCCGTAGATACGTGTCAGCATTGCGTTCTTTTCGCTGCCTCTCCAGTAAGCGCTGGAAGAGGAGAGAAGCTTGAATGCTTTCACGCCTTTTACGCTCATAAGGTGAGGTCCTGCACAGAGATCTGTCCAGTCTCCCTGAGAATAGAAGGAGATTTCTGCTCCATCTGGAAGGTCTTCCACGAGTTCTACTTTATATGGCTCGTTTTTCTCTTTGAAGTATGCAATGGCGTCTTCTCTTGATTTTGTGAAACGCTCGATTTTTGCACCTTTTTTGATGATCTTCTTCATTTCTTTTTCGATTGCATCCAGGTCATCACGGGAAAATGGAGGACAGTCGAAATCATAGTAGAATCCGGTATCGATAGAAGGTCCGATAGCAACCTTTGCATCCGGATATAAGGTCTGTACTGCCTGAGCAAGTACGTGGGATGCTGTATGACGAAGAACTGCAAGTCCCTTCTCATCTTTGGCTGTGAGGATGTTTAATTCGCAGTCACTGTCAAGAACTGTTCTTAAGTCAACAACTTCTCCGTTTACTTCTCCTGCACAGGCTGCACGTGCAAGTCCCTCGCTGATGTCGTAAGCGATGTCGATTACTGATTTAGCTTCGGCGTATTCTTTTTTTGAGCCGTCTTTTAATGTTACGATCATGGTCATTATCTCCTTTTTATAATTTGTTTTTATATTTTTCAGATGCACACTGACTTATAGTACAGCATGCCAATCCAAAATATATAGCAGAATTTTTTAAAAAATTTCTGCCGGTGCTTTTGTACTGCAAAGGGGCAAAAGAAAGAAATAAAAAAAGTCCCCTACAGTACGGTTAAATACTGTAGGGGACGAGATATCATATACTCGCGGTTCCACCCCGATTGTTCTGTCTTATCAGAACCACTTCATTTGATGGTAACGGAATCACCGGACTGTATTAAAGTCACTCAGAGGTGGTCTTCGGCTGGTTCGCGATAAAATGCTTGCACCAAAATGCATTTCTCTCTGTAACGTTTCTCAGCGTACTCTTCTCTTCAGCGTGTTGGTCTTTCTTATCTTTTCTGCCGCCTATTATAAACTTGAAGAATAAATTTGTCAATCATCAAAATGCTAAAAATGTTACTGTTCACTCCGTTCACAGCAACACGCTTCGCGATGCACAGAATTTATGCTAATCGCATAAATTCGCGCGGTATGTCTCGGGATTTTGGCATATTCATGCCAAAACACCTCGCGGAATAGTGGAGTGTGAACAGTAACCTAAAAATTACTGTTCTCACGATTCCGTGATATACAATACTCCTTAGGTTTTGCACAAAGAGATTCATATTTTTACATTACAAAGTGTCTTGCTGCAAACAAAGTGAACAATAAAGATATAATACAAAAAGCTGCCCGTCCACATACATTTTCATATGTGAACAGGGCAGCTCCTCATGTACTTTTTATGATATATCTCAGTTCAATTACCTTATAATCTCAATGTCTGGCGGATATTTGTAATCCGCTTTCGCTATCTGGTCCTATACCAGATAACAGATTCGGCTAATTTCCTCGTAAAAATCAGATCTCAGCCAGTTTCAGCAGATCCGGGATCTTGGATTCCCAGCCAAGTGCCATGATATGTACACCCTGACAATATGGCTTGCACTCTTTGATGATACGTGCGGCGATCTCAACACCTGTGATACCTGCTTTTGTCTTTTCTTTGTCGGCTTTGAGTTCCTCGATCATCTCATCCGGAACGTGGATACCGGCAACGTTGTTATTCATGAATTTAGCCATTCCAGCGGATTTCGGAATGATGATACCAACCTGTACCGGTTTTCCGAACTGTTTTGCTTTCTCCATGAATTTGATGAATTTCTCCGGCTCAAATACAGCCTGTGTCTGGAAGTAATCTGCACCTGCTGCAACTTTTCTTTCCATCTTTGCAAGCTGTGCATCAACGGAGTCGCTGCATGGAGATACAACAGCACCTTTGGAGAATTTAGGCGGCTCACCAACCAGTTCATTTCCGCCAAGGTCTACACCGGATTCCAGAAGCTTCACTGTGTGAAGAAGGGATACAGAATCAAGGTCAAATACCGGTTTTGCCTGTGGGTGATCACCCATCTTTGTATGGTCGCCTGTCAGACAAAGAATATTCTCGATACCAAGCATTGCTGCACTTAAAAGGTCAGATTCCAGAGCGATACGGTTTCTGTCACGGCATGCAAGCTGGAAAATCGGATCCATACCGGCATCCTTAAGAACCTTACACATAGCAAGAGATCCAAGACGCATAACAGAAGACTGGTTATCTGTTACGTTAACTGCATGAACATCTTTGAGATAAGTTTTGGCTTCTTCTACCAGCTCATCCACATGGATTCCTTTTGGCGGTCCCACCTCTGCAGAAACTACAAATTCACCACGATCGAATAATTCTTTCATTTTCATTGTACATTACTCCAATCAATATAATTAATCTTGAATACTGTCCACTCCATTTATATACATTCCACAAAACATAACTACAAAGTATATCTGCAATACTCATACAATGCTCAAATATTCCGGCCTTATGCCCTGTATATAAATCCGCGCTGCAATTCTAAGTGAACAGTATCGTAACTTATGCTTCTATATTATTTCACATCATCATCTGTTGCGAAATTATGAATCTGTGTCGGGCATTTCAGCAGATCAAGGCGTCCGATCTCTTTCAGACGTCTGTAGATGCGCTCCCATCCACATTCCATATCGCTGTCCACTTCGCATTTGCCATTCTTGGAACCGCCGCACTGGCCGTTTACAAGACTCTTGGAACATGCTGTGATCGGGCAGATTCCGCCGGTAAGGTTCAGATAACACTCACCACACTGATCACATTTATACTCTAACGGTGTCACGCCCTGGAAACCAGGTACCGGATATGTATCGCAGGCTGCACATACTTTCTTGTCATCCAGATATTCTGAAATGGTCTGTACACCAACACCACAGGAGAATACTAAAACAAGATCAGACTCTTTGATCTTATCCATATGTTTCTTAAGACGTAACTGCATATTTTCCGGATTACAGATATAATCCGTTGTCATAATTCCTGTCACATTTCCTTCAGCGGAGAGCTCCTTCTGAAGTTCGACAGCTTCTTTTTCCGGAAAACGAACTTCTTTACATCCATGGCAGTTAATGATGAAAACTTTCTTTCCAGCTGTCAGTGATGTGATAGTTTCTTTTGCTTTTAACTGGGTTATTAACATATTACTTCATCCCCCTTACTGCATTTTTTCCGGCTTTGATACTGTTAATGATCGGAATCTTGGAAGAACAGATATACTGACAGCATCTGCACTCAACACAATCCATAACGCTCATGTCTTTCATAGCCTGCCAGTTCTCTTCCTTCGCATATTTCACGAAATACAGTGGAGAAAGTTCCATCGGACATACATCCACACAACGTCCACACTTGATACATGGCTGCTCTTTCGTCTCGTCTGTATCGATCGCGATAATACCGTTGGAGCCCTTCATCATAGGAACTTCCAGAGTACTCAGAGGGAATCCCATCATAGGTCCACCCATCTTAACAAGTACATCATCATCTGTAAATCCACCACAGTAATCGATCAGCTCTTTTACGCTGGTACCGATCTTGATGATAAAGTTGCCCGGGTTCTTAATCTTCTCACCTGTTACAGTTGCAACACGCTCAACCAGAGGCATACCTTTCTGGATCGCATCGGAGATTGCTTTTACGGTACTGATATTATCTACTACAACACCAACATCTGCCGGGAGACCGCCGCTTGGAACCTTTCTGCCCATAACACGCTTGATGAGAGTTTTCTCAGCGCCCTGCGGGTATTTGGTTCTTGCAACAAATACTTCCATATTTCCGATATTGGCAACTTTTTCCTGCATTAATTCGATGGCATCCGGCTTGTTATCCTCGATAACGATGATACCCTTCTCGGCACCTGTTGTCTTAAGGATTGCTTTCAGACCAAAGATGATGTCATCTGCAAACTCAAGGAGAACTCTGTGGTCAGCTGTAAGAAGCGGCTCACACTCACATCCGTTGAGGAGAATGGTATCAACCGGTTTCGCCGGTTTCAGTTTGACACATGTCGGGAAACCTGCGCCACCCATACCAACGATTCCTGCTTCACGGATGATGTCGATAATCTCATCCGGAGTCAGGCTGTCGAGATCACCATGTGGCTGTACGGATTCGTGCAGAGTATCTTTTCCATCCGATTCAATAACAACAGCCATCACTTCACTGCCTCTTGTACCATGCATACGAGGCTCAACAGCAACTACGGTTCCGCTTACGCTGGAATGTACCGGAGCACTGATAAATCCGGCAGCTTCACCAATCTTCTGTCCGACTTTGACAGTGTCACCTACCTGAACGATCGGGTTCGCCGGTGCGCCCAGATGCTGTGACATGGAGATTACGAGTGTCTTCGGCTCAGGGAATCTCTTAAGTGCGATATGCTCGCTTAATTCCTTGCGCTCTGACGGATGAACACCACCATAATATCCATTCAGTCTGTCGTCTCTGATTGATTTCACATAATCGTTGATCACTTTGAAATTAACTTTAGAGAAATCACGAACCTGTACCGGCTGATTAAGGAATTCCTCGAGACGGCCCTGTTTTGCCAGTCTCTGATAAATCTTCTCCCATGCACAGTCTTTATTCGGATCTACTTCACATTTGCCATTCTTAGCTCCGCCGCACTGTCCGTTGACAAGACTCTTAGAACAGTCGACGATAGGACAGACACCTCCGGTAATATTCAGATAGCACTGTGCACATGCGTCACAGCTCTTCTTTGTAAGTGCCATGCCATGATGTCCTCTGTAATTCAGAGTATTGCTTGCTGCAACAACCGGCTTACCAGCCAGATCCGCAACTGTCTGAATACCAAGACCACAGGAGATCACTACTACATTCTCTGTACCTTCCGGTATCAGATCCTGTAATTTTCTCTCTGTGTGCATCTTGTTACATAAGAAATCAACTTTCGCACTACCTGTGACAGTTTTTCCCTCTGCTGCGGCAAATTTCAGGAACTCATCGCAATCCGGTTCGTCAACTGTCTCAAATTCCTTGAAACACTTATTACAGGCAATTACGAACAAATTGTCCTTACCGCTCAGCACTGATGAAAGTTCATCACTGCTTTTCAGCTTGTACTTAGTATAGTTTTCCAATTGCTCACCTTCCTTATGATTAAGATTATATCCTTATGGTTATCCGCTCTTATCCGTTCCCTCCTTCTCTGCACTCAAAAAAAGAACCAATAAAACCAGATAAATAAGTTCGTAAGTATTACTTATTAAATGTACCACAAAATGGGTAGATTATCCAGTTTTATTGGCTGTTTTTATAAAATTATTTTATAATTTTTCAATAATTCATCTATCAATCAGTAATTTACCCTTTTGGAGAACATATTTTTTATGATAATCCAATTTCACCTTTCTTTTATGGCGTTTTTTCATTCATGGGGACTCTTGCATTTTTATATTCTGTTTGTGCACACACCTCTGGAATCAAAAGTATACTTCTTTCCGGTAGATGTAACTACTGTGCGGTCCTTGTACATATATGCATATTTTTTGTGGAAATAGTACCATTTACCACTTATTTTCAGCCAGCCCTGTCTGGCCGTTCCATTTTTCTGGAAATAGTATTCACGCTTTCCTACCGTCTGCCAGCCATACTGTCTCCGGCCCGTCTCATTCACATAATAAATGCCATCTTCCAATTGCAGAAGCTTATTTTTCTGGAGTTTGTAATCTATGTAGTAATAATAATAGCCATTCTTCTGTTTCCATCCTGTAAACAGATCCGGAGTGACAGGTTTTTCAGAAGAAGGCTGCTTCGCCGGAAGCTGACGGCAATATCTGATAATTGCTTTGGCATCTGCCTCACCAATCTTCTTCAATTTAGCATTTGTGCTGAGAAAGTTAACCGCATCATAAGGACTGCTGACAAAAGCATGCTCCACGATCACGCCCGGAATATTCTGCTCCACACTCTGTGATACGATTCCGTAATAATCACGGGCTTTTCCATTCGGATATTTACTTCCGTTCTCACTCATACGATATACCAGGCCTCTTCTGCTGAGTCCTAATTTATTCAGTTCTTCTAGAACATAATTGGCAAAAATCTTCTCTTTCGCAGCAAGCGCAGGTCTGTAAGTTCCTCTTGACAAAAGTACAGAAGCACCTCTTGCCGCACTGCTGTCAGCGTCATCAATGTGCTGACTTACCAGAAGATCCGCGCCATAATTCTTCGCTATTTTTACTCTTTCTGTCAGCCCTAACGTCTGATTTTTCTTCTTGGTAAGATGAACTTCTATGTTCGGAGAAGCACTGAGTGCCTGCATCGTATAATTCGCAATCTTCCAGTTGATCTCTTCTTCTCTGTAAGTCTTTCCATTGTGAATCGCGATTGCTCCACCTTCTGCACCTCCATGTCCCGGATCCAAAACAACTACATATTTCTCTGATTCACCATTTCTTTCCGCTGCCTGAGCTGTCACACCTGACAAAATCCCAGACACCCCTACTGCCAAAGCAAGCAGCAGGCAGCCTAACTTTTTCATTCTCATTTACTCCTCACTTTCATTTATATATATGATGTTAGGGTCAAAAGGCATTTTGCCCCTAACTTGATATCTACGAATTGCTCCGCTGCAAAGCAGCTCCCGCAATTCTCATATATATACCATTATAGTGTTCAGAAAATTTCCTGTCAATAAATCCGCATTGACAAGAAAAATATTCCTGACCAACCGACGCTACATTTCTTACTGTTCCATTCTGATAATCATAAACAGCCTGTATACTTCTCAGAGTCAGACTCCTACATTTTATGATACAGCAGAAAAAGAATCCTGTATTTTTCAGTAAGAATATTGATCTGAATCAAAAAACAGATTACTGAAATGAAAATACTAACCATTAGTTAATAGAAATTTCCTCTTTCCTATTATATGGTAACTATAGAATAAACTTGGGCAAAGCATTACGTGTACCAAAAGTCATAACATTTGCCTGAAACTATTATTATCATATGAGGAGGAGATTTTATGAGTATGAAGGACCGCTTTATAAAAAAACGCAGAAGCTATCTGATATTTTTCTTTCTGACAGCATTTGCCGTACTTTCATTTTTTCCAAGGCTGACACTGGCTGCTTCCAAGCCAACTGCCAAACAGCTTAAAGTAAGCTGCAGAGGATTCCAATATGACAACGATACCGCAAAGTTATATCTGAAGCTGAATCTGAAAAATACTTCCAGTTACACAATTACAAAAGTAAGGATGGAATATGAACTCCCAATCATGGAGGATGGAACCATAACCCAGACCTTCAGTGTAACAATCAATCCCGGAAAAACAGTAAACAAGACTGTTTATATTGGAAAAATGACTCAGCAGCCATATAAATCACCTAAGGTAAAATGCTTATCGTTCTGGTACCGGTCAGCTACCCCTAAGCTAAGCCAGCTCAAGGTCAGCTACAAGGGATATGATTATAATCCCAACACCGGAGAGCTGTATATAACTGCCCGTATGCAAAACACTTCAAGTTATACCATTACAAAGATAACAATGTATTTTGAGATACCGCTGGATGAAACTGCAACGCCCACCAAAACCTACAATGTAAACATTCCAGCCGGAAAGACCAAAAATTACAGATTCAAAATCGGAAGGATGGTGGATGCCCCAGATGGAAAAACGAAAGTGCAATGTAAGAAATTCTGGTATAAGAAGTAGCATCCCACTGCTGCAGTAAGATACAACTCCAAGTTGCTCTACATACTATTCATGACTGCTTCGTGAGCAGGGTATTTCATGGGGTCTACCCCTTGTGGGGCTCATATGAGCTGGAACGTTGGCGGACAACAGAAAAATCAGTCTTAAAAAGATGAGGGAGATTACAATGCCGAGGCACTGCAATCTCCCTCTATCATCTTATTTTATATCCCTTAATTCTTCAATTAACAATCCAACCCGGCTTCCCACTGAATGTTCTAATTCTTCAATATCTTCGCAATAGTTCTTTTCATTTTTGATTGCTATATCAATCCGATTCATAAACCAGTCAACATCATAAGAAGACTTTGTATACCCAGTCATTCTTTTTCGCAGTTCTTGTTCCGTATAGCGGCGTTTCGCAGTTATTTTCGGATTATGGAAAAGCTGTATTTCATCTAGTTGTTCCACGTCATCAAAGTGGATCAACAGCCAAAATTCAAAACATGGATTTGTCAGATATAATCCAAAACAATTTTCCCTGCATTTTTCCAGAACATATTTATACTGATTGTTTTCCTCATGTGCAACAAAGCTCTCTCGGTCACGATCTACGACAAAGCATATTTTATCAAATCCTTCCGCATAAGTAATCGCCCGGTTTCGGATAATGCGTGGCACATCATCAACAATCTGTTCATATCCTTCTTTATCCTGAAAATACTCAGCAAGCATCCTGCATGTTTCTTCCAGATCTGTAACAGGCTCTGTAAGAGTGATCTGCAGTTTTTCGCTGCATATCCATTCCAACGTCTGCCAAAGACTTTTGGCTTTTGCTTTGCTGTTTACCAGTATCTTTTCTTCATACAGATAATCCATGAACCAGTTTAAAAGAGTTTCATACGAAACAGTGCCAAGTCTGCTTTCTTTCAGATTCAAAAGCATACGGTCCACAATCTTCTTTGGATTACTCCATCCTTCTTCACTGTAGCTCCTTACTACAGGAACCAGTTCGATCAACGGATTGATTCCGATCATGGAACGATTCTGGTTTACACCTTCAAAATAAATCTCCTCTGTTTCTTTTCCTTCATATACAAGAAAATACTTTTTCCGCACTTCGTCTGTATTCCTTGTTCTGGTTCTTTGGGCAAATGTCTTTTTTTCTCTCATACGCTATGCCCTCTCAACTGGAAAAATGGTGCTGAAAATAGGAATACCCCCATACCTTCCCTCCAGATATGCCTTGTCAATCTTCTGGTCAAATCTGGCATTATATTCTTCCAATGAATAGATATCCGACTCTCCGTTTTCCTTTTTATCCACGAACCATATCTCATCCCTGCGGAGAAGATCGAAATCCATCAATCTCGACTCATGGGTTGTAACGATAAGCTGGATATTCTTCTCAGCCGCAAGGTTTAAAAATGTCTCCACAAACTTATAACTGAGACTTGGATGCAGACACCGATCCAGTTCATCTATGACATAAGTTTTGCCCTCGCCGGACAATAATATCTCCAACAGATCGAGAATACGCACTGTTCCATCCGATTCTTCTTCCAGATTAAATAACACATTTTTTCTTCCATGACTGAACTCGATCGTCTGGCATTTCACAGTATCGCTGCCATCTATCATAATAATAAACAGATCCGCAAGCGTCCTTAATATCATATTGATTCCCTTGATCTGCGGATGGTTTCTTACTTCAACCTGTTTCTGCTCGATATTTGACAGAATTTTGTCCTGCAGGTTCTTCGACAATCCATGTAGCACTTTCTCAACTGGAACATCCACTAAAGCGAAATCCGTAATCCCGGTTCCAAATGCAGATATAATCCGGCAAACCTCACTGACTTTATCTGCCTGGGCAAGATAAGAGTAATCAGAGATCGGCTGATTCGGATAATTGATATCCAGTGAATCTTTTATCCACAAAAAAACATTTTTCAGAATCGCAGCCGTTTTATGACTCTCGTACAGATTTTTTTTATTTTGATTCATGACTGCCAAAAACAGGACACTGCCATCTCCACGAATATCATCTGCATAGACATCCAGTTTTTCCTTTAACCCTTTACGTGCAAGCATACCACACAGTTCATACGTTCCGTTTGCAATGTCTCTTGTAAAAAGTATTTTCTCTGAATTATCAGCATGAAGTTCCACCAGCCACTCTGAAATAAACCTGCTTTTGCTCAGGATAATTTCAAAACCATAAGAATAATATTTACCATCTAACAGAATCTCTACTTCAAAATAGCTTGGCTTCATAGCATTTTCCGGATTTACTTTGCAGTATTTTTCTGTATGTCCATCCGGCAGACCACTGACCACTACCTGTTTCATAAAATCCATTGCCTTTACCAGATTGGATTTTCCGGCAGCATTCGCACCATAAACTGCCGCAAATTTCAGCAGTTTGATCTTTCCATCATCATACAGGTGTTCCTTTTTCCCCCGAACACGTCCTGCAATCATAGAAAATTCTTCAGACATGTTATCTTCTCTTGATGCAAATGACAAAAAATTTTTTACACTAAACCGTATCAGCATCTTGACACCTCCTGTACATTTAGGTTATACGTTTTTTTCGTATATGTCAAGATTATTATATTTATTATCTTGTTAAATTATGATTTTATGTGATTTTTTCGTATTATGATTCAATTTCGATCTTAAAAGCAAACTAAAAATTAAGCACTTACTTTTCTTGCGATACTTGCGATATTTCTCCTTTCATTTCGTTTTTTATTCTCAATAATACTATCATTTATGATTATCCTAAAATAAAAATCTGTCAGTCATCACAGATTTTTATTTCAATATGTTTTCCAAGTGCATTTGCATATTTCTCCAATACAACCAGCGTTGGTACCCTTTCGCCACTCTCAAACCGGGCTATATTTGACGGTTTTATCCCTGTAATATCCGCTATTTCTTGCTGCGTCATTTTCTGGCGGTGTCGCTCCTCCACTAACTGCCGGATTGTTTCCGAAGATCTGCTCAACACCTTTTCCTGGATCTTCTCTATATATACTTCCAGTCTCTTTTCCCTGGATTCCTTTTCTGTCAGGTATTCTTTCATGTTCTCCTGCATTTGCTTATCCCTCTATCCCATCTCTGATATCTTATTTACGAGATTTTATCACTCGTGATAAGTTTTTGGAAGATATTTTATGTTTCTTTTACAGATCTTTTAGTTCTGTTTTATCTTCTTTATCGGTATTTCATGGGGTCTGACCCCAATGTGCTAGTGGACCTCAATGCGCTAGTGCAAAATAAACTCGCCCTTGTTCATCATCCAAAATTTCATCTACAGAAATTATCTCTAAACATTGCATCATATACACCATAGACCATATTTCATCAAACTGAGAAGATAACTCCATGTGTTGTTCTATCAAATCTTTTGTAATGGTATATGGTGAAAAATCAGGAGCACCATATAGATAGTCACTGTTAAGTAATTCTGCTATTTTCTTTGCTAACTTTGAATTTTTTACAGCAGTTTCATAAGAAAAACTCTGTAAAGGTTCACGATTGAATCCGTAAATGCTATCGGCTCCAATGGGATCTCCCCAATAAGGAAGTATATATAATTCATAATCATCTTTGTCAATAGGACACCATGTTTCCATAATTTTATAAAAGCGAATCATGAAATTATGAAGCACACAAAAATCTTCTTCGGACAAAAAGCTGCCTTGACGAATCAAAAAGTGGGTTTCATTATTTCTCAGTTTTTGCAACAGCTCAAGTTCTGTTTTTAACGATTCTCCCTGCGCAAGGCTTCTGCCAAATAACTTCTTATGTAATGAAATTAGTTCGTTAAATTGAATTGTGTTAAATTTTGAAAGGTCTTCATTTGACAACGTATCAAAAAAACTATTTAAATCCGTTGCCTTGAAATAATCGAGTAAGAGTTTTGCATCAGCTTCATTTTTTGTTTTTCTTACTTCTGCAACCCTGTGATCATTATCATTCAACAGCATTTGCTTCATAATAAGTTCAACAGCATTATGAAGTGACGACACAAAATTTTTCTGATACAGGAGTGTTGCTTTTCCATCCTTTATATCATCACAAAAGCGTATGGCAGCCGCCCACGCTTCAAAGGCATTTTCCATCAATACTGGTTTCATATCTTGCTTGTTCCTTTCTCTTCAAAATACAGGTATCCATGTCAAGATGGGAGAAGCACGTTAATCCTAACCGTTAACATGAGCGGTTCACTTGCTATTTAAAATGATTGAGCTGTTTCTAACTCGCAGGCTTTATCGTACAGATTATCATAATGCAAAGTTAGAATGTTTTGCTGGGTTGCTTTGTTTCGACGATCACGATAAGTAGCTTCCTTGTAATCCTCACGCAAGCCTGCGACCACAGCATAGTGGAAGCGGCTTGAATCATATTCTGAAAATTCCTTCGGAAGTGAGGATTTGTTGCTGTACTTGGTGATCGTTACAAACGATGCAGAAAAGTGTGCTTCGATTTCTGCTTTCCAATCATAAATTTGATAAGTACCTTTTCTAAAGGCTTCTCCCTCGTGTCCAGATTTCAAGGTTGTTCTTCCATTAGGGTGTTCAAGCTCGACAAATACAAACTCATAGCCGCCAGAGCTTTTTCCTATCAACAAATAATCGGCAATGTACTTACCTAAAGCAAATTCCGGGAAGACATATGCATCGTGGTGGCCAAAATTATAATACTTAAATACACCGGCAATAATATGATAAGCAGGTCTATGATTAATAAAGCGAAGAACGTCTCTTTCGTTTGTATTTGCATCATGAATCAAGGCACAAAATTCTTCATTTAGTTGTTCCATATTACCTTCGTTCTGGAAATCAAACAACTCAATATGATTGTTAGGGAACAAACTATTATAGTGTCGAACTGCTGCCGGATACAATCGCCTATGATTTATCTTCCCAAATCCTCTGTCTCCGACAGCTTTTCTTTCAGTACACAAAATACCCTCATACAGTTGCATCTCCTGTTTGGTAGGAACGCTCTTTATATAGTCTCGTTTATATAAATTCACAATACTTCCTCGGATAATATCAAATAAAGAATGTTGTTCGAATATGCTGCAATGCTGTTCATTGTTCGATTTCTGTAGTGAATTCCAAAATATCATCGACTCCACAATCAAGAGTTTTGCAGATTTTCTCGATAGTGTCGAGAGAAATATAATTGTCACGCTTGATGCGTGTAATGATATTGGCACTAAAGCCTGCTTTTTCCATCAGATCTGCATTAGTCATACCCTTGTCACTCAGTAAGTGAAACAATTTTTTATAGGTCACAGCCATGGTACAAGGACATCTCAGCATTATAAAGCGCCACAGCACTTTCCATCTGCTCTTTCAGATTCTTCCCTGCATCATACTCCGGCTTTAGCTTCTTTCGACCGCCGCCTGGCTTCCGAGATTTATACACTCTTTTTTCTCCCATAGCTCACAGCACCAGTTCATACAATTTGAACGTCATCTCCCCGACCACATCATAATAAGGTGTCTTGGTCTGGATATATCGAAAACCTAGTTTCTGATACAACTTTTCGGCCGTTGTGTTGTTCTCAATCACATCAAGTCGTAATGCCTTCTTGCCAGCTTTTCTTTCCTGCTCAATTACATTCTCTACTAATCTTCGCGCCAGTCCTTTTCCACGATAATACGGATGAACTGCCAGAACATGAAGAACGATTACCTCATCCGAGTCAATCTGCCACGGAGCATCTGCATAGCCATCGACCTTTTCATCATTTGCTATGACACACGCTGCGATTTCATCACCATCTGCCAACACATACAGTTCTTCCCTATCAATGTTGTTCTGTATCATTTCATCAGATGGATGGACTCCTTTCTTCCAATGCGGAAATGACGGGTCATCCTGGTCTTGGTCGATCAAGTTCCAGTACAGAGATCTTATTTTGTCGAAATCTTCTTTTTCTGCTTTACGAAATATCATTTTATCCATCCCTTATTCGTGCAGCTCCAGCGGCAGTCCGTCCGGGTCATGAAAGAAAGTCATCTTCTTGCCGGTATAATCGTCAACCCGAATCGGCTCACATTCAATTCCGACTTCCGCCAGCTCATTCACCGTCTGTTCCACGCTGTCTACGCAGAACGCAAGATGACGTAGCCCACAGGCCTCTGGGCGGTTCACACGCTTCGGTGGATTCTCTTCAGCAAAAATCTCCAGCTCTGTGCGTTCATTGACACTAAGATCTAGCTTCCAGTCCTTACGCTCTGGGCGATAGTTTTCTCTGATGACAGAGAAGCCCAGCTTGTTCACATAAAAATTCTTTGCGGCTTCGTAGTCAGATACGATGATTGCAATATGATGTATTTTTGATAAATTCATTTTTTCTCACGCTCCATTACTTTTATTTCCGTTGCAAACTATACATCAACCTTCAAAAATTACCGTGTGAACTCCTGGAGTTCAGTTTGTCCACACGGTCATCCTCTACCAGTTCGCCGGCAACGCGAATCCACTCGCCGCCTTTGAATGCGCACAACTCTGCTTTCGGATTGGCATGCAGCTGCTTGGAAACATCCTTCTTGCCAGTCTGATGTACAGAGATCAGCCCTTCAAAACCAATTTGCACTCCTCAATCTTTCTATAATATGGTGATCTGCATCCCACATGTCTTTTTATAAATTGCTTATATCTGGCTATTCTTGTATAACAACTGTATCTTTGTCTCAATGTAAGCTTATTAGTCTTCTTCAAACTACTCATATACATGATATCCAAACAAATATAAATAAATCTTTCCTCTCTATATACGATTTGATTCAGTACTCTCTTGCAGAGCTTTGCACATTTACTATAATTTTGGTTTGCAAAATACATTTCCGCTAACATCTTACAAGTCTCGTAATTCATTTCTGTTTGTCTTATCTGATTTTCAAAAAATGTAATACTTTCTTCAAAATTTGTTTCATAAAAGCCTTTTGCATACAAATAATTCTCAAGAATCAGTTCTTTTGAATATGGATTTGTCTCATCGTTAAGTGCTTGTTCAAAGCACTTAAAAGCCTCATAATATTTATGCTCATACAAATATATATTTCCCTTATTCTGGAGTATATCTGTCGCGTAATTTACCGGCGTATCCTGAGTTCGTAAATATAATTGATATAATGAATTCTGAAGTCTCAATGCCTTCTTATAAAACCCAGCCTCCATATAGCACAGTGATAAGTTGTTTGCCACCTCACATGATAAAATGTTATTTCTATCTATTTTTTTATTAAAATTACCAAATAATAAACTCTCCAGATATTCTGTTGCTCTTTCTATATCACCAATAAAGCTGAGATTTAAACCAATTCTATTTTTCACATTATTTAATTTCTTTTCATTTTTAACTTCCTGATAATACTGCTCTACAACATATAATTTGTTAACAGCCTCATAATAATGTCCTGTCTTTTCAAGTACCCTGGAATATTCATCTTCTACCAGAATCTGAACTTCCTTCCTAACAGAATTCTCTTTACATGACTCTAAAGCCTGCTCAAATTTCTCTTTTGAAACTTTAAATTCCTCTATATCCATATATAGTGTTGCTTCATCAACTAAACATCTAATCCATTTTTCCTTGTCTCTTTTGAAAAATGTTTTACATTCTTTAAGCATGTCCAATAAAACAGAATTTTCTCTAAATCTGTATATTTTAAATAATATTCTTTCTATTTTATATAAATGCCCATTTAGACTGTCATTTTGTATATCCAATTGTATGATGTTTCTCAAGTTCCATTCAACTTGTTGACATATTGTCACATCATGAGTAGCTTTTATCGTTTGTACATATGCCAATATATTTTTCCACCAGTTTTCATTTAAACTATTCGGTTCTGACGTATATTTTAGTTTAAATTCCACATTCGGAATGGCATACTCTCCATTTAAGAAGATATACTTTTTCATAATATATTCTTCAGCTTTAGCGTCTCCAATCAGTTTTCTAATTGCATTAATGTGGATCCCCTTTGAGCACAAATTTAAAATAATACTGATGTCTTTATCTTCTTTTGCTATATCGACAAATCCTCTACTTCGAATTTGTTCCACTGTCACCTGATTGAAATAACACAACTGCATAATCTGATATATATTATAAAAATTATATCCACTAATACGGAGTATTTCTTCTCTATCCTTATCAGAAAAAACAGTTTTAGGAAACTCATTCTCTAAATAACAGATGTAATTTAATGCCAGATTCTCCGAAACAGAAAAATCAAAATTTTTTATATTCCAGTTTTTTCTGCCAAAATATATGCACTTTAAATTTAATTTACGGAATAGTTCTGCCTCAACTATATACTCCGGATTTTTTACAAATAATAATATTTTTTTATCATTATATGTAATAAGTTTTTCCAAGTCCCTCTTATCTCTGATACTCAGTATTACATCATATCCTGCGTAAACTATATATGTATATTGAGAAATTATAACATCCTCGATTTTTTCATCCGGCAATGTAATATTTAATTTGTTTTCTTTCAGTAGTATATTTGAAATTTTTTCATATAATTGATGTAACTGATAATAAAAAAATCCCTTCTCATATACTACATTACATACTTTTTTGCAATTATATTATCTATATCAGCCACAAACTTGTCACATTTCATTTGCCAAATACTGACTTTATTTTGAGATATTCCCATCCATTCTGTAACCTGATCGTTAAGAGAATTCAACTTATCTTTGTCTGTTATAACCATGCTCTGATGATTTCTTAAAATATACTCTAAATCTTTTGTTGTAAGCGGTGGTACAAGAATCGGTATATGCTCCAATGTATTTGCCCAAACAGCTCCCAATTCACATTGACACATATGACTGTTGTAGAAATTCGTAGTCAGCACAAATAAGACCAACGTCTCCTCTGTAAGTTCCTCCCGTATAGCATCCAACCAATTTGCACCCAATTTAATTCCATATCCTTCAAATGATGAGCAAAAAATTTGTTCACTCTTTACACCCATGCCTTCTATAAGTGCAATTAATTCACCTACTATTTCCTTGTCCTCTGATGAATGACTAATAAATATCTTCTTCATAATACATAATACCTCCATGACATTATTTTGTTTCTTTAATACATAGGCCAAATTGGTTTAGCTTCTGATTACTGCAGTAACCTATAGATCACCTGCAAGTTTTAATTAAAGAATTCGAAGATCAAAAATTAATCTTTGTCAAATTTTTTTCAATCCTGCCAACATCAAAACCCACCAACGCAGTAAAAATTACACTAAATATAATTTTACCTATTTCTTCTAATGATCCCCATGTCAACTAGGAAACATGTCCAAAGCCGACCAATCCATAGATGGCTATCGCCATAATAACAAACAGTATTCCATTAACCCATTTTTTGTATTGCAATATCTGAGAATTTTTTTCTGTATAATGTTCTATTTCCTTGTTCTGCCATTCTATACGTCTACTATGATTCTCTGTTTCAAGTTCATAACATAATCAATCACTCTTAAGATTTTATATATCATGTCAATGGCAGCCTTGGGAGAAGGAACAATCTCAGCCTCATAATTTTTTTTAATATTTCATTTTCTTTGAAATTCATCAAGTTAAACAACGTACACCCACATATTAATTCTTTTTGCTCTATACTATGAATAAGTTCATAATGTCCATTATCTTCAAGCAAATATCGCTGCTCTTTAAGCAATATTTCTTCCCTTGACAATTTATTTTTCAATTCAAGTAAATGTCGCACTTTTTGAGTATATTTATCAGCTACTGTTTTCTTTTCATCTTCAAATAAATTACTGGGGTCATTACTGGGGTCTGACCCCACATGAAACAACATATTTTCCTTTCATTTTGCCCATTTATGCTCTATCTCTATAGTACTACTCTTCATCTGTTATTGCACTCATCTTTTGTCGACGTTTTTCGACATATTTCGATGTTTTTATTTATTCTTATTTCATAGGGTCTATTTCATAGGGTCTGACCCCAATGTCAAATGCTGTGGTTAGCAGCTTATTTGATGGGGCTTCCACCCACCGGACTATATACCCTTACCTGGGCGCACGGTCAGACCCCAATGTTGTTCAGACATTTTCTATGTCCTCTTATCTCTTTTGTCAATAAACTTACACTATTATTTCCTGCCAAATTTTCTCTGGCTTTTTTCTTCTCTTTCCACTCTATTTCCGATTTTATAATTCTTTTATAGATCTTTTAGCTTTGCTTTATCCTTTTTAGTTGTACTTCATAGGGTCAGACCCCAGAAACTCCTTACCAGAAAACAGTGGCTTTTCCCAGCAAAACAGCGGATTTACCAGGACTTGAAAGTGCCGAAAATACAGCAAAAAACAAGAGTTTTATGTGCATCTTTTTTACGTTGCCTTGATCGCTTTGGGCTGCTCAATATCAATGCCGGACATCAGCCAGTCGAACTCCCGCCATGTAAGATTCCGGACTTCGGATTTATTCCTGGGCCACCGGTAAGAACCTTGGGCAGTCAGTCTTTTGTAGATCATAACGATCCCATCCGGTTCTTTTAAAATAGCTTTGATGCGGTCGCATTTACGGCCACAGAAAAGAAAAAGTGCATGGTCGATCTCCATCGAAAACTGTTCCTGGATGATTGCACACAATCCATCAATGGACTTGCGCATATCTGTCCTGCCACAGACGATATAGATCGCATCAACACTTGAGATGTCCGCTAACATAGCGGCTCCTTCAGCGTATCCATGAGCATCTTCAGAAGTAACGGTTTGATCTCATTACTCATTCGTATAAGCAATCCGTCTGCTTCGATTTCAATCGTATGTGAATTGTCAAGGTGCATAGGTCTGTTTCCATTATCTGGGATCAGTCCTGCCGGAGAAGACTCCGGTTCTATAGCAATCTGGACTACATCCTGTTTATGGGATGTAAGGTCAAGAGTGCTGGCATTTCCAGCTGGATCCGGTATCTGACAGGCTTTTTTGCGGAGACGGGTAACTGCATTGTAAAAACAGCTGGGAGATATCCCATGCTCATTACACCATGCAGCATCTGTCAGACCGCTTTGTCTGCATTCGGTTACCAGTTCCATCCATTCTTCCAGGGAACGCCCTGGAGCACGTTTCTTACTCATAATGAAACCTCCAAATGTAGTAAATTTCTATCTCCTATCAAGCGGAGTGTAGTAAAAATCTATTTACTATCATTATGAGTTTAAAAACGTAGACAGTAAAGCTACCCAGGATTTAAGCGCTTACTTTTCTTCTCTTTCCACTCTATTTCCGATTTTATAATTCTTTTATAGTTCTTTTAGCTCTGCTTTATCCTTTTTAGTTGTACTTCATAGGGTCAGACCCAGACATTTCAAAAGAACAGCTGAAAGAGACGGTTGCATATCAGGCGATGTCAAGGATCGGGATTCTCTATAAGATCGAGGAGATGATCCATGACAAAACACCGGAAGAAAAATATGAGGAGCGCCAGAAACAGTCCCATCCGGTCCTGGATGCCATGTTTGAATGGCTGCATACGATGGAAGATTCTGTAGACAGATCTTCCCTTATTGGTGATGCCATTTTGTATACGCTTAATCAGGAAGTATATCTGAGACGGTATCTGGAAGATGGTCATCTCAGCATAGACAACAACAGTGCAGAACGTGCATTGAAAAACTTTGCAGTAGGACGCCGCAACTGGCTGTTTGCCAAAAGCATACGAGGTGCAGATGCCAGTGCCCTTGTCTATAGTATTACAGAAACGGCACTTCTGAACCATCTGAAACCATACGCATATCTGACTTATATATTGGATGAACTCAGAAAAATGGGAGCTTTTCCTAAAGAGAAAGAATTAAAGAAACTGCTTCCATGGTCAAAGGATCTTCCGGAATACTGCCGTACTAAACTAAAAAAATAATATCAAGCCATCTGATAGAGAACCCGGCAGACAGCCAGGAACAGTATCAGATGGCTTTTATAAAATGTCAATATACGGATGATTACCTACTTACGTTTCTTTAAGTTTTGAATGAAACATAAATATGTGCCTCCTGAATTAGAAAATATATATTCTAATCAAAAGGCCGATCTCATTACCTTAAAAATTAATCAGTAATGAGATCGGCCGCACAGTTTGCCTTATAAGTCAAGACTTTTTAATATTTTTTGTTAGACCTCTAAGTTTAGGATAGAGGCAAAATTATCTAAATACCATTGACCTCTGAACAGTAACATAGTAAAATGGCATACTCGAAAACTTTGGATAAATTTTAATGTTAGGAATAAACTTTACTGAACCCGCAAATTATCCATTATTTGACATTGTATCTAAAGCCCCAAGCAATGCATAAGCATACTTTTCATCCAGAACAGTATATATCTTTTTATTAACTCCCAAAATCCAAAATAGCACAAAGAATATATCTATTATAAATACCCCCATATTTAATGGAGAATAAAAAAATTCTTTCATATTTATGGGTAACGAAATTGTTATAAGAATAGTTATGGCAATAACAGAAAAAATAATCCCAATTATTTTTAAACTTAATAAGTTTTTATAAAATCCCCATAACATATTTTCTTCTTGAACAAGTCTATTCTCTCGTGTATTGTTACGCAACCATTGAATGGCACTGGCACATGCTTCCTTAAACTCATCGCTATTTGTTGGCGTGTCAAAAATACTAAATCCTTCATCCATTAAACTAAGTTTTCTATAATAACGCTTTTTAGTGCAAGCATTTATATGCCCATCTTCCAAATAAAGATATTTAGCAGTCGTATTTCCATATATCTTATCTTTTTGTATATATCGTTGGAGTGCGAAAAGATAATTAGAAAATGCACATAAAATAGCAATAAATACAACTGAAAAACTAAAACTACGAACCGGCTCATATATTGCGTACAATGTTAAAATAACAGGTGCTATAATAATAATATATACAGACAATCTCGCTCGTATATTATAAACATCAAATATTTTTGTATTCATAGTCCTTCCCTCATAAGTGTTGAAAACATTTTTCTATTCTTTCCATAACTTCCAACTTGGAACAATTATAGAAATCAATTTCTGATTCTGTTATGTCAAATTCAAAACCATAGTCCTTTCCTCTATAACAATATGACAACTCATTTTCTGCAGTAGAGACAAACCATACTTTATCATTTTTCTTGAATCTTTTTAATTTACTTGCATAACAAGTAATCAACACTATAGTTCCTTCCTCGATATTTCTAATATTACTCTTTAAATATTTTCTAACCTGATCATAATGTCCCACAATAAATATTACGGAAAATTCCGCAGTGCCCAAAGGCACTAGCGGAATAAAACCATCAACCGAGTTCTGTGGTATAAAATAAAGTTGAAATATATCATAGAGGTATTTCTGTCTGGCTGCAATTTCTTTACTTTGATTTTCAGCAATCAAATATCTCACTTTTAATCACCTCTATAGTATGAATGAACCGGTGCATTAATTAGTCCGACTGAATTGGAAGAACATTCCTGATCTCCTTTCAGGGTATTCTTAATATTATATCCCTGTACTGGTAAATCGTCTGAACCACCATTGCTGTTACCTGTATTATCCGATACATAATACGTTATACCTACAGAGCCCTTCTGTTCAAATATTCTATCAGCCTGCTCTTTCTTACCATGATGCGGTAACTGAATTAAACTAAAATCAGAAAGTTTATTCTTGATTGCTTCATAACTACTATCTCCACATAGCAACAGATTCTTAGTTCCAACAATAACCTTCACCTGAGTACTGACAGCATTTACGATTGTTTCTTTATCAATTGTATCTCCTTGCCTATTATCAATACGCTTAGCCACAGCATCTAATGCATACTCTTTATCTGGTCCTATAATACTAATTCCATTGCATATAAATGTATCACTGAAAATATTCTTTAGCACCACTTTGCCAGAGAGTGAATAAATGTTTGCAAATATTTCTGAAATCCTTCTTGTTAATGAATCTCTCGTAATACGCTTATCATTTATTTTCTCTAACAGATCATCCTTATATTTTAATAATAGAAGTGTATACACATCTGATATTTTCCCTGCCTCTATAAGATGCGGAATTCCATCGAAATGATCCGAATCATTGTGAGAAAGTACCAATTTGGCTTTTGAGTAATGGTGTTTATCCATATAATCGATTACTCGATTTGCATGTTCTTCACACCCACAGTCATAAATAACTAATTCACTGTTCGTGTCAATGAGAATACAGTCTCCCTTATTTTCTCCTGAGTCCTTGTAACCTTGTGATGATAAAAAAATTACGTTCATATACTACTATCCCTTTCTGAAAATATTATGTGCAAAATAAATAAGTTCCTACGGGCGGCCTCCCAATTAATCCGGAAGTAGCACTCACCACTTCCATCTGCTAACAAAAAGATATCACCTATCCAAGAATATGTCAATCCTATTTTTGAGTTTAAACGATTTTTTCGTTTTAACAACGCGTATTTCTGTGTAATATACTAATTTTATGCATTTTTAAAATTGACAAATTCGTTTATTCAATATATTATATAGACATATGAGGTGACAAACAATGTTAATAAAATTTTCATTAGCGAACTTTTTATCTTTTAACCAAATGCAAACCTTTTCCATGGAAGCTGGCAAAGCACGAAAAAATTCTAAGCGAGTATACAAAGATAAACATATTAAATTGACGAAATGTGAAGCGATCTTTGGAGCAAACGCCTCTGGAAAGTCTAACTTAATAGAGGCTTTTCAATTTGTTCAGGACATGATTATAAATGGTTTACCAACTGGATTTACAAATAAATACTTTAGGCAGGAGCCTTGCAACCAATCGCTTCCTTCTTCATTTGAGGTCGAATTACTTCTAGGAAACAAGCATGTTGTTTATGGATTTTCTGTCCTGCTTAAAACAGGCTCGATTCAAAGAGAATATCTTTATGAAATAACACCAACAAATGTCCAACGACAAATTTTTTGCCGTAATCTTTTAGATGGTACCTTTTTTGTTGGTGACTATTTCAAAGCTACTTCTGGAATTGAAAAATTAAACATATACGGTGAAGATAGCATAGCTGATTCTGAGCTACTCTTCCTTTCAATCATTAATCATGGAAAGGCTAAAATGTATGAAGATAATCCTGAACTTAGAATTCTTCGTAAAGTATATGTTTGGTTTGGGAGTTTACTAACCGTAAGTAACCCCGACAGCATCCTTACTGGATATCCTTATTTTTCACATTCAAACCTGAACGAAATTGCTAATCTTTTAAATGCTCTTGGAACAGGTATAAGTGATTTAAAAATAGTAGAGGTCCCTGTAGATGTTATTAAAAATAAAATCCCAGAAGAATTATTCAACAAAGTTATTTCGGATCTGGAGAAAGACAAAGCTGGAAATGAAAAGCATGACCCTTCCATCATGCTCCGATCTTATAAAGAATTTTATACTTTTGAGTTAGATGAAAATAATAATCTTGTAATCAAAACAATTGAATTTAGCCATGAAAAAAAATCCATCTATTTTAATTTAAAAGAAGAATCCGATGGTACTGCACGTTTATTGGATTTAATCGAAATTCTTCTTAAAATTTCTGATAGACGTACTTTTGTTATTGATGAAATGGATCGCTGCCTCCATCCCATTATGACGACTAGAATAATTGAACTATTCCTCAAAATGGCAGAAGAAAGAAACACCCAACTAATTATTACAAGCCACGAATCACGCTTGTTAGCAGCAGAAATTCTTCGTAACGATGAAATATGTTTTGTTATAAAAAATGATAAAGGAGAATCTATCCTCAATCCATTAGAAAAATATCAATTACGAGCAGATAAAAAAGTATATGCAGCTATGTTCGATGGAACCTTAGAAGATGTACTTCCTTCTTATGACGAACATAAAATACAGAATATTTTAGAAAAAGAGAGAAAGTAGAAAATGTCAAAGGACTATTATAACAGAATCTGCCCTTTGGCATTTCTTCATATTAGCCTTTTTCAGTAATTTTTCACACATCTTCTGTAAGTGCCTCAAAACATGGCGTAGTGTAATATGCAAATTCCGCTTCATCGGATCAGTGTTTCCGGTCGTAACGGAACACTTTTCCGCTTCGTCGGATCACGCATTCTTATAAAGTGTTATAGTTTTTTCGTAGTCATTATTTTTAGCTTACGAAAGGAGGCATTTTTATGCAGGACTACAACACTATTATTGGTGCTATTCAGATGCGTCTGAATAAGTGCCCAACCAGTTCTGTTATGGATTGTTTTCGAATCGGATCAAGCACTCTTAACTTGATCATGAGTCGATATAAGGCTCTTGAGCTCACCATTGACGAGCTTGAAGCTATGTCACCAAAAGAAGTAGAGAACCTCTTTTACCCACAGAAAAATCTTCAACGCAAAGAAGTTCCACTTCCAGATTTTCAGTATTACTATGATCGTATTCATGCCCCAAACAGTAGAGTAAATTGAATAATCCGGTCCCGTGTCCCTGCTGTCCGGTGACAGGAAACCGCAAATCCGTTTTTTAGGAAACCACCATTCCGGTAGTGGAAACCTTTATCATAAATCCTTTAGAATGTAATCATGCACCAGCTGGTGTAAATTCATTCAAAGGAGGTCATGACCATGACCAAGTATCGAGAGATTCTCAGGCTAAAAAGTCTGGGACTCAGTCAGCAGAGCATTGCCAACAGCTGCAATGTCTCCAAGAAAACGGTCAATCGCGTTTTGAAACGTGCAAAGGAATTAAATATTTCCTGGCCACTTGATAAAAGCGATACCGATGCTGTTCTTGCAGAAATGTTTTTTCCTTCTGCAAAGCAAGTCAAATCCAATAAACGGATGCCTGACTACGATTATGTCCACAAAGAATTACTCCGTAACGGAGTCAGTAAGAAACTCTTGTGGACAGAATACATGGAGAACTGTCATGCAAATGGCGAGGAACCACTTATGTATTCCCAGTTCTGCTATCACATTCAGCAGGATGAGCAGAAACGACGTGCTACCATGCATATCAACCGGAAACCTGGTGAGCAGGTTGAGGTCGATTGGGCAGGAGATCCTGCAACAATCATTGATCCGGATACTGGTGAGATCACCAAAGCCTATATATTTGTCGGCGTGATGACTTATAGCCAGTACGCATATGTGGAAGCATTTCTGGATATGAAGCAAAAATCATGGATTAATGCCCATGTTCATATGTACGAATATTTTGGCGGTGTTGCCAGAATTCTCGTACCGGATAACTGTAAAACAGCGGTTGTCCACAATGGTGGCTTTAAAGACCAGCAGATCAATGAAACCTATCAAGAAATGGCCGAATACTACGGCACCGCTATTATCCCGGCGCGTGTCAGAGCTCCAAAAGATAAGCCGAATGCTGAAGGGACAGTAGGAAATATTTCTACCTGGATCACAGCAGCTCTTCGGGATGAACAGTTCTTCTCCCTTGCTGAATTGAATTTGGCAATCAAAGATAAGCTGGAACTGTTCAACCAAAGGCTCTTTCAGAAGAAAGAGGGTAGTCGGCGAAGCTTATTTCTTGGGGAAGAAAAACCATTGCTGGCACCACTACCTGCTACCCGTTTTGAACTGAGTGACTGGAAAACAGCCACTGTCCAGTTCAATTATCACATATCTGTGGACGGAATGCTATACTCCGTTCCGTACGAATACATTAAAAAGAAAGTTGATATAAGGGTAACAGACACCACGATTGAAATTTTCTACAACCATAACCGCATTGCTTCCCATCGTCGTCTAAAAGGACGCCCTGGGCAGTACAGCACCATTACTGAACATATGCCGGCAGACCACCAGAAGTATCTGGAATGGAACGGTGACCGCTTCCGTAAATGGGCTGAGCGGATTGGCATAAATACGTACACTGCAGTCAATGCGATATTGACCTCCAAAAGTGTGGAACAACAAACCTACCGAAGCTGTATGGGGCTTCTTAAGCTTGCTGAGAAGTACTCAGATGCGTTACTGGAAGCTGCCTGTAAAAAGGCATTATCCTATACAGCATCACCCAGTTACAAGAGTATTAAAAACCTACTTGTAACCGGCTCAGAAAAACTGGCATCGGAAGCAATCGATACCAAGACCACACATAAAGCACATGGCATCACACGAGGTGCCGATTACTATCGGAGGTAAACACATATGACCAATCAGAGTACAATGGATAAGTTAATAGAAATGCGCCTTACCACAATGGCAGATGCATTCCGCAACCAACTCAATGACCCAAAATTCAAGGAGGTTCCCTTTGAGGATCAATTCGGTATGCTGGTGGATATCGAATACAGCAGTCGCAAAAACAACCGTCTCAAAAGACTGATCAAGAATGCCGGTTTCGATCAGCCGGAAGCGAATATCATGGATATCAACTATACTTCCGGACGCAAGCTAAACAAGGAACTGATTCGCAGACTTGCTACCTGCGAATATATATCTGAACATCGGAATCTTTTTATTACCGGTGCTACAGGCTGCGGTAAAACTTACATGGCCTGTGCCTTTGGCATGGAAGCCTGTAAGCAGTATTACAATACCAAATATATCCGTCTGCCTGATCTGCTTATTGATCTGGAGGTGGCACGGACAGATGGCAACTACAAAAAGGTGATGGCTAAGTATGCCAATCCCGTTGTCCTGATTTTGGATGAATGGCTTCTATTGAAACCAACGGAATCTGAACAAAGAGATATCTTCGAACTACTCCATCGGAGACGCAAGAAATCTTCAACGATTTTTTGCTCCCAGTATGAGTTCGAGGAATGGTACGACCAACTGGGTGGTGATGATAGTCCTCTGGCAGATGCAATCATTGACCGCATTGCTCATGACAGTTATCGTATCAACATTACAAGCATTGATGCCGAACATGATATCTCGATGCGAGAGGTTTATGGCTTGGACAAAACATTACGTGAGTAAACTCGCATAAGCGGTTCCCGCTAGCCCGGACAGACGGTTTCCCGTCTGCCGGACTTGCGGTGTTACCGCACAAGAATATTCATAAATATTTCATTCTGTTGGCTGGACTACAAAGAAAAGAATCCAGATGGATATGAAAAATCTCAGTTCTATGAATACTATCAACGTTTTGTTCAGGAAAACTATGGTGGCACAAAAATTTCAATGGCGGTAAATCGCAAGCCTGGTGAAAAGATGTACATCGACTGGGTCGGCGACCAGCCTGAACTTCTGACGGATGTTACAACTGGTGAAATCTCTCATGGGGTCTGACCCCAATGTGCTGTGCGTTTTGTGCAATTTTTATTTTTCAGACACGCTCTAGTACAGTGAAAATTAAGTAACTGCTATATTGACTTGTCTGATTTTTCATCTGCGGCGTTGTCGTCAATCGCCGTAGCCACCGCTACGCCTCATTTCTCCGCCTTGCAGCTGAAGAAATCATCCTGCGTCAATATAGCAGAAACTTAATTTTCGCTGTACTAGTATATATTTCGTACTTCATGTAATCTGATTCAGAATATTTTAATCCACAGCTCCCAGAGTATCCATAACCAAGATTTAAATCATATCCCAAGTAAGTATTGTATCTTCTTCTAAATCTCTTACAACTTTTCGACCAACAACAATTTCAACATACTCTGGTGAAATACCTGTTCCCGGGCGTTTGGGCATTAAATCTTCAGACTTAATTACTTCGCCAGCTTTCATATCTCTTGTAATAACCAAAGATCTACGAGCTTCTCTTCTTGGAACAATTTCACAGTCAAGCACTGTTTTAACATCCGAACCAAGTACTGTATCAATCCATTTAAAGTTTGCAATTGCTTTCTTAAAATCTTCTGGATCTCCAGCATGATAATGATCATTACCTGAAAGTGTCTTATCTAAGGTAAAGTGCTTCTCAATTACCTCTGCACCAAGCATATAAGCCACAGCTAGCGTCATCATTGTATCATCAGGAGCCACATGGTCGCTAAAGCCTACTCTTACATCTGGAAAATCTTTCTTAAGAGTTTCAATAATTCTAAGATTTGCATTCTTAGGTTCTGTAGGATACGATAGAACACAATGAAAGATAACAATATCCTTGCATCCAGCTTCTTTCAACACTCTTATTGCTACATCAACTTCTGACAAATATGCAGCGCCTACAGATATATATACAGGCTTTCCTTTAGATCCAATATGATGAATAAATGGAAGATTTGAAAGATCTGAAGAAGAAATCTTGTAGAAATCGACCATATCTTCAAGATAATCAGCAGATGCATAGTCAAAAGGTGTTGATGTAAAATCCATTCCTTTTGCATGTGTATAATCACAAAGTTCTCTGTATTCTGCCTCTCCAAAGCTATCATGCTTCAAAAATAACTCATACTGTGTCTTTGTAGGTTCTTTAGTAGTATCCCAATAGGCAGGAGAATTTTTAGATACAATTGTACCTGCTTTATAGGACTGAAACTTAGCACAGTCAATACCAGCTTCTGCTGCTTTATCAATATAAAGCTTAGCTGCATCAAGTGGTGAAATTCCCATTACCCTAGCTGTATCATAAAAATTAACGCCCATCTCAGCGATTACATATGGCTTATTCATTTTAATCTCCTTCATTATTAATATCATAATTTTCCAAGTTCTACTTATTCAATTTTCTATTCATTTAAATTTTACTTTAATTTCTATTTTGTAAAAAACAAAGCATCAAATATTCCAAACAATTAACGCTATAGAGGATAATTACAAACATACAAATCATTCTTAGCAGTTTCTAATTTAAAGTCCGTTTATTAACCCCATAACTCTTCTACGGCCCCCACGTAAATCATGTGCTAAAAGCGTGTCATGGAAACGTAATCTACTTTCTTTTGACATAGAAAGATACATTTTTATATTGCTTTCAATTATTTCATCTGCAGGATTTAATCCAATGTATGTAAATCCGTTTTCATTACAAACAAAACCATGCTTTTCTTCTCTCTGATTCTGTGCCATCGAAATCGAAGGGATACCTAAGATAGCAAGTTCATATCCAGTTCTTCCTCTTGAAGTAATACCTATATCACAGCTACTCATAAGTTCAGGCATATTGGAAACATCATAAAGTACTTCAATATTATCATACTTATTGAATTTCAATAATTCTTCAACATTATTTTTAGCCCTTCCAAGAACTACTACAAAGTGATAATCCTTATATTCCGGTTTGATTGCCATATTAAGAATTCTATCTGAATAGTTCTGTGGATCTGCTCCTCCAAAAGATACAAATACTCGTTTTACTTTATCTTTAATTTCGATTGGCTCGTAGAACATAAATGTTTTTCCAGAAATATAGTACTTTTCACCGGCATAAACCTGTGGAAATTCTTTTTCATGAAAAAGTGCATTAAATACAAGATCAGCTTTAATGATACCCTCACCATCATCTTCAAAGTTTACAATCTTCGCATTAGGAAGAACTGTTCTAAGACCAATCATATAATCAATTGTGGTTGCAAGAATATCATTGATGAAAACTGTATAGTTATTCTCTTTACACTTTTCAAACAATTCTGCAATTCCATTTACTGGAATAAGATTATGAGTTGTTTTACCAAAAACCTTCGGATCTGTTTGATTAGTATCATAATAGATATCCGGTTTTACATAAAACTCATCAGCGATTTCAAGTGCTCTATAAATGTGACCAATTCCACGCTTATTGTTACCATTTACGTAAATTGCAACCTTTTGACGATCCAGAGTTGCTGCCACACTTCTAAGATCTTCAAATGTATCAACATCCTGTGACTCATCTTCTGGAACTTCATATACATCAACTTTCGCACCAATTCTCGTTTTAGGTGTCACAATAGACGCTTTTGAAACAACAAATGCTCCTGTTTCCATATAGCAAGGTGGTAAGTACTGTCTATTAAGTCTCTCTGTATAATTAGGAACTTTCTTTCCATCTTTTTCTCCCCATGATAAATGAGGCGCATTGATTGCTGAGATAACAGTATCCAAATCATTATCAACTGTATACCTAATAGCCTGGTCCAATGTGGATACTCGAAGTGTTGGGGATGTAGGTTGCATAGTTACTACATAATCCCACTGTACATCAGCTGGAACTGCATCTGCGATAACTGCATCAAGAGTAACTGCGTCTCCACAAAGGACAGCATCTCTCCATTTAACCTTAGCCCCCATCTGTTCCGCAATGATTCGTACTTCCGATGAATCTGTAGAAACAATGACATCTGTAATCATTTCCGAATTAAGCGCATTCTTTATTGAGTAATAAATAAGTGGATGACCACCAATAATTCTAATATTTTTATTTGGAATTCCCTTCGAACCAGCTCTTGCTGGAATAACTGCTAAAATTTTCATGCCAACCCTCCAATATTTTAGAAAATAGTTTTGTTCTTTTTAATTGTCCAAAGCAAATACACTCCTACCAAAATCGCAATACACCAGCGTATCACTATAAGATTTTCCACAAAATAGAACAAAGCCGATGCCACCAAAACAATGACTATACGTTTAATAAAAAAGGAAATTTTGTATGGATAGTCTCCTTCCTTTCGAATCTTATGTGCACATATCTGATGAAAAAGAAACAGAAGAAAATATGATAGTAACGTTGCCATCGCCGCTCCAAACAATTCAAATCTAGGAATCAATAATGTGTTCATTATTATATTACATAACGCTGCTGCCGTCGTTCCAACTGCTATCCACTTAGTTTTTCTATGATACAATTCATAGTTAACTGCAAACGAATACAGAAAAGTAAAGAATACAGCAAGTACGATTAATGGTATTAAACCGATTCCTCCCCAATAATTCTTATCTGCAAATATCTTCACAAATTCTGGTGAGACAAACATAAATCCTAGACACAAGCACAAAAACAAATTACAATATCGGTTTGATCTTTTTATTATCAATTTATTTTCGTTATTCTTTGTGTAACCATAATAGATAGGTACCCAGGTATTATTAAGTGCAGTATAGATAGAGTTTAATATATGTATAAATGTCACTATAAAACTATATATACCAACCAATCCGTCATCACTCAACAGTTTCTGAATCATTATTTTATCAGTTTGTCCTAGAACAATTTGGGATATTCCATGAAATACTAAAGGCAAACAAATCGGAAAGCAAAATGCCCAATACTTCTTTATATTGACAAATGGATTTCCTTTAACAAAAATCATAACCAGTACAAACACAGCGCATATAAGATATGGAATTGAAATGCTTAATATTCTAAGAACATATGATTCCAATCCAATGGAGCTTTGATTTTTTACGCCTATCCACGATAAAACAATCATTGAAATAGATATAATGAACGCCATCAGACAACTGTACTGTGATTTTCTTAAATATACATACTTGATATTTGCAAAATTGAAAGAGAATGATCCAAAACTATAGCACAACATCAAAATGATTAAGAATGGAGATAGTTCAGAAAAAGATGAAAATGGACCTATAAAAATCCCAACTATTAATGAAACAATAATAAAGAAGCATATCGCCAAAAACATAATACTCGCCAAATAATTGTTTCTTTCTTTTTCATTAATATGTACAAATGCTGTTCCAATGCTTCCTTGTACATTAAGCCCCACTATAACAGCAAAGAACAACGCATATGCCTGAAATATAGATACATTTCCATAATCAGATGTTGATAAAAATCTTGTAAAAATCATTATCAGCACAAAATTTGTTCCATTTAGTATTAATTGAGACAGTATATTAAATACCGCCTGGGAATTGTCTCTTTTCATATAACCCAAATCTCCATCAATACTTTTCTACTTGAAATCAGCACTATCAAAAACAAATTCTAGCTCTTCAAATTTGATCTTCACTTCGTCAGGGTTTTCATAGCAATCTGAAGAATTAATTTTTAATAGTTCTATTATCTGCATATCATTTTCAGGTAAGAAAGTATTATTATTCTTACTACTATAAATGCTATCATCGTAAATAGCACCTATTTTATTCCAATATTTATGAATCGGTTTAAAAATATCTGCTTTTAAAAGAAAAACGCTTCTAATATTGGGAAAAGTATTCGCAATGTTTACTCCGGCTGAAGAATTAAATGATAAAAGAATCCTAGTATTCAAAGCGCCTAATAAGCACTCTATAGGCAATTGTGCTAATTCATTTTGAAAAACTTGTACATTAGAAAATTTTTCAACTACAGTATCATATTTTCCAAGCGAATCTCTTGGATGAGGTTTAATTAATATTGTTTCACTATCATCAACCAGCGAAAACAACTTTTCTATACATTTTTCTTCATCAGCAAGCATATTTCCATATTTATCAAATGCTTGGCCCAAATATATAATATCTGCTTTTTTACAACATAACGAAGTTCCTAGATACCTTCTCAAAAAATCTTCTGAAGAACTAAATAATAGATTCTTGTTTTGTATAAAAACCTTCTGATCTTTAGATTTCTCTAACGTCTCATATAAATCTTTGTTTCCAACTATTGCATAGTCAATATTAGGATTATCACCAATAGCTTTATATTGCATTGGCGATCCCAAAAGCGAGGTAAGTAAAAATCGAATACATTGTTTAATCGTTAATTTGCCATTATTCGAATACGAATATAATCCTATACCTTCTTCAATGATTGCCACTTTGTTACATCGCAATTTTTTTACTTCACGCACTAACTTATTAGTAACAGGTTCGTTATCATTAAAAACCAACAATAGAGTATCGGTATTTCCTACTATTGTTTTTAAAGATGTAAAAGAAAACAATCTCCCACCATATACTAATCTTTGAATTATCCGTCTGAAAAAACTCGTATTTAAATTCGGTATTTTAACGAGATTAACATTATATGATGGAGTGTAATTGTCTATTTCTAACCCGACACATATTATATAAACTTTTCTATCCTGATAATGCTCTTTTATATACTTCGAATACGTATCTGCAACGTAAAGTTGGTATGTCGTTAATGCCACAAAAATTATGTTCTTCAATTTTATATCTCCATCTTCCATTGATTAACTATATTTTCTGGTGTATCAGAATAATACAATCGAATCATTGTAAATGAAACTATCGACTGAAAAAGATATCCTGATGTCAGAAATGGTTGTACCCACCCTATAAGTAACGTTAAAAAAACAATCATTACTAAATATGCCCTATTTACACTTTTGCATTTGAAAATAAACAAAACTCCAATTACAACATACGCAATATAAAATACGAATCCTATTTTCCCATAGCAAAGTAATACTTCGTAAAATACATTGTGAACGGGTTTCATTTGGCTTAATACAACTGTATCTCCATTCCCAATTAATTTTTCTATATTTGAATAGCTCTCATATTGACGCTGTGCAAACATTGTTAATCCACTTCTAGACGCATCACTTAAATTTGAAAACACACTTAAGCCTCTGGCAACTAAAGATTCTGATGCAACACTGTTTATAGTAAAAAGGCCAATAAGCACAACCAACATAACAAATAAAAAATATCGTAATTTTTTATTCAAATCTTTTTCTAAAATTACTGTAACCCCAAAAGAAATCGCTGTTGTTAACATTAATGTTCTAGACCCAGAAAAAATCGTCAACAGCATTAACGTAACAAAGAAGCAATTCCTATATCTTTTATATAACTTTGCCGGAAAAAACTTAAAAATATACGGAAAAAGAATTACATTAATAGCACCTAAATAATTCCGTGACCCGCCTAAAATATTTAGTGACTCATTATTAGTAATCAGTGATATTATTGTTATCCAGTCAATCACAAGCAGTAATGGTAAAATTTCTAAAATAATATCTCTATCATAAATAAAGTCTTTTAACAGGAGTATTATAATAGGCAATGCAAATAGCGTTTTTGTTATTCCAAACAGTCGAATAATGTTTGCAGTATTTAACTGCAGTAAAAAGCACTGCATAATAACATATCCAAACACGAGAAGTAACAATAGTATTTCTGGTACACTCTCTTTTTTTATCGTTGTAAATCGATTACTTTTGGCTAATTTACAACAATATATAAGTGAAATCCAACCGACAGCTTCCCATACTACTCCAGAAAAGAGTGTTGATAATATAAACAACCATAATGCTAATTTCGCTTTTGACATTGTACGTCCCATTATCTTTGCGTTCCTCTACTTTGTTTTTTGAAGGAAATAGTCTATTGCACTACGATCTTCGCTTAATTCAAATTTACGTGCACAATAAAATATTCCTTTTTCGATTTCTTCGTCCATTTCTTGTGTAATATTTAATGGATGATTCATAGTTGCAAATGTTTTTCCAAAGTTTACAAACATCAATTCATCTGCTACTTTGTCAGCAAATGACGAATTCATAATGATTGTTTGAAAAAACATCAAATCTGATGCCAAACTATCTTCCCAGAAATCTACGAAATCTGGATTTTTATCAATATATTCAAGAATATACCTTAATACACTAATTGGCGCTATGAACCATGTTCGCCCCTCATAAAACCTAACCGGTTTTTTTAGCTGTTTTTTATTCTTATTGATTACCACTCCCCAACTGCAAAGAATCTGCATAATAATCCGGATAAAACGATATAGATGCAAATCATCTCGTATCATGAGTTTATGTGGCCAACAAATTCTATATCGTGAAGAAGCCCTCTTTGAATCAGTAATTTCACCTACTATATGTAAAAATATTTTATTGTCATTTTCTGCCAGATACTCATACAAACCTTTTTTTACTAGCAAATCCTGTCCCGATCCAAAATACACATGCGTATATGTTCTTCCAGATTCTTTTACCATTCTCATTAATTCCAACGCTGCTTTAACTATTTCAAAGCTCCCCCAACGCACATCGTATATACTACAAAGAAAAACTCTAGGTGATTTAATAATAGATTCTAATAATTGAATATTCTTTTTATCAACATGGACATACACATCACAATCACCATAATTAAGCAACTGATTAATAAACAAATTCACCTGTTCTGGACATTTATGTGCCACTAACAAATATGCTATTCTTATTTGCGACATTAACTTTCCTCTCTCCTAGTACGATTGCGGTTGAAATCACTCCAAGCCACATGTGTTTCATTTTTCGATATATGCTGCGATGCCTCTACAAAAGAATATTCACTGTTAATTCTCTTATTCACAAACTCATCAAAAGAACATATCTTTCTCACTGGATTACCTGCATACACATATCCACCCTCTAGGTCTTTATTTACTAAAGAATTCGCTCCAATAATTACATTGGAGCCTATGCGAACATCAAATAAAATTGTTGTTTGCGTTCCAATGAAAACATTATCCATAATTTCAATACATCCAACACATTCTTTAAATGTTCCGTTTTCCCCCCCCCCACACACACATTCAGAACCTTATGTATTGCATCGTGAGTGCAAAATGAAACGCCACTCGCAACGACTATGTTGTTATGGAATTTAATGAGTTCTGGATATAATGGCATTATTGTTGGAAAATACGAAATATTTTCACCAAAACCACCAAATACCTTTTTCATATAATAATTACGTTTCTGACCTTTCAGCCAATGTAGTTTAATAGACTGAAGCAATCTTTCCTTTGTCATTTATCCTTGCCTCCAACAATCAGGATATGTAACTTTTAACCCAATATTTTATTCAATAGCTTATTTAAATCTGCTACTTGTAATTGATCATTTATTTCTTCACTACTATACAATCCATCCTCATTAGCAAAATATACCCATCTCATACCAAGTTGCTTAGGTGCCTGGAAATCCTTGTTTGGATTGTCCCCCACATACATAATCTGCTCAAAAGGTAATCTCCAACGGTTCTGCATTATACGGAATGAGATATCATTTGGCTTTCTAAACTGAGTTCCACCAAGTTCATCTGTAATGATAATATCATCTATCAGACTTTCCAACCCCAGTGCCTTAATCTTATTTCTCTGCCCTTCAGGTCTTCCGTCTGTGATGATTCCAACCTTTATTCCTTTGATTTTCAAGTTTTCAATCATCTCAGACACTCCTTCATACAGCGAAATCTCAGGCATCTGCTCTCTATAAATCTTCAGGCATTCTGCCTTCTTCTCTTCTTCACCTATCTCAGATAGGTACGCATCGATGGCTTTTCTTCCATCTTCAAAATATCTCCACAACTTTTCAGCTGCATCTTCCCTTCTAAGATACTCGCCAATCTTCTTATAACCGCTTCTGACATACTGCTTTTCGCTATAGAGAGTATCATCTAAGTCGAATATTACTCCTTTTATTGGCTGGGTATCGTCACCCTCAGAAATACACACACTCTGATCGAAGCGGCTATAGATAGCACCATTGCAACTGTTCTCCTGGTATTCAACAACACCTCCAGAAAGCAAAGTTAATAATGCTTCAGCACTTCTCGCTCCAGCTTTCATGCTGAGCGGTGCTCCACCGCCGTAGCGAGGATTAATTTCAATGTAATAGTTATCTCCAGTGTTTTTGTCCTGAATCAGTTGGACAGTCAATGGCCCATATGGTTTAAAGGATTCACACAGTTTCTTTGACTCCTCAATCATGGTTTTATCCATGTGGATATGTGTCTTCAACACTTCCCCTGCTCTGACCTGTACTCTTTCTCTTGGTGTGATAAAAACCGGATTGCCATCAAAATCACAGAAGATATCTATTGTGAACTCTCTACCTTCGACAAAGGGCTGAATGATATAATCATCAACTTGCTCAGCATAGATTTCCAGTTCTTCTTCGTCTTCCACCTTAAATGCGTTGATGGAACTGCTCCCATCCTTCGGTTTGATAAAGCAAGGGTACGGACCAGGGTATGATTTATAATCGTTATAAGTTTTAGGAGCCTTCAAGCCACAGGACTCGAAGAATTCTCCTGTGTTATTCTTATCTCGACAAATCATTATCTTGTCTGGCTTGCTGATAAGAACCCTTGTCCCTATCTTTTTAAATTCACTCACACTTCTTGAAAGGACCAAAAGGTCGGTGTCGATAGTTGGCATGACGAGATCAATATTATCGTTCACACAAATATCAACCAATTGCTGAATGTACTGCGAATCACGCATCGCGCACACTCTTCTTGTATAATCGCAATACGCAAGAGCGGGAGCAGTACCCGCCATATCAGCACCATATATTTTCAAATCTATATTTAATTTCAGAGCAGCCTGTCTGAATGCCTGAAGCAATTCAACACGGCGACCAACGCCAGTTACTAATATATGAATCTCTTTCTGTTTATAATTTTTCATTAATTCGGTGCCCTCCATGTACTCGTAATTCCAGCCGGCGTTCCCATAAATTCTTCCATCGTTGCAGATGTTTCTGAGCTTATTCCTTCATGTTTCAATACTGTCATTACTGTGTCCAGAATAATCTTAACGTCTCCAATAAATGTAATATGTTGCGTATACCATACATCCATTGCAAACTTATCTTCCCAAGACACTCCATTCCTGCCATGTGCTTGTGCATATCCAGTCAAACCAGGCCTAACATCATGGCGATGACGCTGTTCATCATTATATCTGTCAAGATAGCGTACTAGTAACGGTCTTGGACCAATGATAGCCATATCTCCTTTTAAAATATTTATTAATTCTGGCAATTCATCAAGGGATGAAGCTCGTAAAAAACGCCCATATTTATTCAAGCGGACCTCATCTTTTAGTAACTTGCCGTCTTTATCCGTCCTATTATCCATTGTTCGGAACTTTATCAGTTTAAATATCTTTTCATTTTTTCCCGGGCGTTCTTGCGTAAAGAAAGGATTCCCTCTCATACACACAGCGCCTACTACAATTAAAATTATCAAAAGTGGTGAGAGAATAATTAAAGCAATCAAACTCAACAAAAAATCTAAACCACGTTTCAAACATTTTGCATACATATTAGTTCTCCATAAATGTTCACAAAATAAATTTATTCAAAACATTTTCGAATTACTTCAATAATTCTATCCTGCTGCTCCGGTGTCATCTTATTATCACTCGGCAGACACAGCCCTCTTGTAAAAATATCCATTCCTACATCCACCGATTCTCCTGCAATATACGCATTTGATCTGGCGCGTCCATTTCCATCTCTGACAATAAATGGATTCAACCGATAAATCGGCTGCATATGCATCGGTTTCCAAATTGGTCTTCCTTCCGCATTAATAGAAGCAATCGCTTCCAAAACCTCTGTCGGACAAGTTTTTCCAGTCTCTTTTATATAACAAACATCCTGTTCTCCGCGAACCTGCTTGCACATAGCATCCTCATCAATAATCATGCAAGACAACCAATAATTTGGCTCAGAATCCTCAAAATCTATCGGATTCATAGATACCGGAAATCCCTTTAATCCTTCTTTATATCTTTCATAAATTGCTTTTTTCTGCGCAATATGCTCATTCAAATATGAAAACTGTCCACGTACAACTCCTGCCACTACATTACTCATGCGGTAGTTATAGCCTAATTCTTCATGCTGATACCAAGCAGCGTTCTCTCTTGCCTGTGTAGACCACTTACGAACCTTATTTGCAGCTTCTTCATCATCTGTCAGGAAACAGCCACCGGCACTTCCGGTAATAATTTTATTTCCATTGAAAGAAATCGTATTATACTTTCCAAATGTCCCTGTCTGTCTTCCCTTATATGTAGCTCCCATAGATTCTGCTGCATCTTCTACCAAAATTGCACCATGTTTTTTGATAATCGCATTTAATTCATCTACCTTACCTGGTGTACCATAGAGATGAGCTACAACCACCACTTTGGTATCCGGATAGATTTCAAATGCTTTTTCCAAAGCTACCGGATCCATATTCCAAGTGTCATATTCTGTATCAATGAATACCGGTTCTCCCCCCTCGTAAACAACAGGATTTACTGTTGCATCAAAGGTCATATCAGAGCAGAACACTTTTTTTCCTTCTAATGCCCCATGCCCAACTTTCGGCATTCCATAACATTCAATCCCTGCTAATTTCATAGCCAAATGCAAGGAGGCAGTTCCTGCTGACAGAGCAACCGCATATTTGCAACCAATATATTCGCAAACCAGTTTTTCTACTTCATTGATATTTTTTCCTACAGTTGACATCCAGTTTGTCTCATATGCTTCTTTTACATATTCAATTTCCGGACCATGCATAGTCGGACTACTTAGCCATACTTTAGACTCAAATTTTTTTAAACCGTTATTTTCTTTAAACATTTATGCTCCTTCTTCGTGTAAATTTTCTATACAATCAGTGCCTTAAAAACAAATTTTAGAGCACATTAATTTTTCTTCTATTTTCTTTTACATTGGATGATAAGTCGTAACCACTTTCTCTACTCTCTCCTTCATATCATCCCTATTCTTATAAGCCGCCTCCAGCAACCCATCCAACTCTTCCAAAAACTCTTCCACATCAAACGGAATCGGGCACCCAATATGTATCAGATCATTCTTCGTCTTCTTCAACCCTTCCTCCGCCATCAGTTTCTCCTCATACAGCTTCTCTCCAGGTCTCAACCCGCTATAAACAATCTTAATATCCACATCCGGCTTATACCCCGACAGTCTGATGAGATTCCTTGCCAACGTATCAATCTTCACCGGCTCGCCCATATCCAGTACGAAAATCTCTCCGCCCTTCGCATAGGTTCCTGCCAACAGCACCAGACTTACCGCCTCCGGAATCGTCATAAAATATCTAATAATATCCGGATGTGTGACCGTAACCGGTCCACCCGCTTCAATCTGTTTCTTAAAGAGCGGAATAACCGATCCGTTACTTCCTAACACATTTCCAAATCGAACTGCCACGAATTCCGTCTGGGCGTTCTTTAATCCTTCTGTCACTTTTGGATCCACGATCACGTCATCCATACCATGAGTGAAAAGCTGCGGAATCTCATTCGCTTTTCCTTCTTTAATCTTATAGTCAAAAGCCTGGATGATCATTTCACACAAACGCTTGGACGCACCCATAATATTGGTTGGATTTACCGCTTTATCTGTACTGATCAGCACAAATCTCTTACATCCATGTGCCATCGCTGCATATGCAGTCTTATAAGTTCCCATCGCATTATTTTTAATTGCTTCACATGGACTGTCTTCCATAAGGGGAACATGCTTATGCGCCGCTGCATGATATACGATCTCCGGTCTGTATTCATCGAATACTTTGAATATCTTTCTGCTGTCACGAACAGATCCAATAATCGTATCCAGTTTCAGATCCGGATATTTCTTCCGTAATTCCTGCTGAATGTCATACGCGTTGTTTTCATAAATATCGAACAAAATCAGATGTTTCGGATTATGTGCCGCAATTTGTCTTGCAAGCTCAGATCCGATAGAACCAACGCCTGTAACCAGAACCACTTTTCCTGTGATATACCGGAATACTTCATCCATATCCGTCTTAATCGGGTCTCTTCCAAGCAAATCTTCAATCTGAACAGGTTTCATCTTGCTTACGGATACTTCACCTGTATAAAGCTGATACATTCCCGGAAGGTTCATCAGTTCGCAACCTGTCTCATTGCAGATTCTGAGGATTTCTCTTTTGTCCTCCGGTTTTGCGCTTGGAATGGCAACATAAATTTTCTCAATTCCAAACTTCGCTACCGCTTCCATGATATTCTCTCTACCGCCGAATACCGGAACATCATCTATGTATCTGCCCCATTTATTTGGATTATCATCAATGAAGCAGTAAACTCTCTCACTTGTCTCTTTGGCATGTTTAATATCGCGAAAGATCATCTGTCCTGCACTTCCTGCGCCGATCAGCATGACTCTCTTCTCATACGCTGCGTCTGTATTTCTCCGTCCCCTAAGCAACAGGATAAAGCGGTATGCAAACCGGATTCCCAGTGTCAGACAGAACTGAATGATAATACCGAACGCATAATAGGAAATCGGCATTCTGTGTATACATGCATTCACTACAATTAAATGAACGACTCCTGTAAATACTGTTCCCATGATCACACGGATCAGTTCTGCATAACTTGCGAAACGCCAGATACTCTTATAAAGACGCAGAAACCAGAATACCACTACGCAGAATATTGCATAAATCCATGCTGTGTGAAAATATGTCTGCAGATAGTCTTTCTGGATTCCGCCAAATTTACAGTCAAACCGAATCCACAGTGCTGCAAAATATGACACCAGAATCGCTGTAAAGTCATATACCATCAATAACAGGGATACGATTTCCCAGTGTTCCAGTTTTTTCTTCATCTTTGTCATACTGTTACTCATTTGTATTTCTCCATATTTTTCTTTTTATTTGTCCTTTTTATTTCCAGTCCATCCCAATGCTGTCTAACTGCCTAATCCTATGTTCATCCAACACCATCCCGCTCCCCTCAGGATGTTTCCTCTTCGCCCGTATATTCGAGATCCACCTCCCCAGCTTCACTCCATTCACACTATACGAAACCGGAACATTCAGATTTCCATATTCCTCATAATAATTTTTCGCCAGCGCATACTTCTCATTCCACTGTCTGACAGTCTTCTTCTCCGTCTTAAAACCAATCTCCCTAAGCCGTTCCAACTGTCTCTCATCCAAGGAACTCCGGCATGCATTTTTCTCACCAAGCTGGCTCCCAATCTCCGCCAGCCACCTCCCCAGCGGCACCCCATTCTCCGTCACATACTTCACCGGAACCTCCAGATCCCCATGCTCCAGATAATACCCTTGTGCCTCCCGGAAATACTCTTCCCATTTCTCCCCATTCCTATCCCAGATCATCCCTAACTTCTCCAACTCTCCCTGCTGTTCCTTCGTCAGCGCCTGATCCAGTCCCTTATTCTTCACTTTCGTCCTCAAATTACAGACCCATCTCCCAAGCCTGAACCCATTCTCCGTCACATATCTAGCCTTAACATCCAGATTCCCATGCTCCTCATAATAAGCCTGCAATTCTCTCAAAGCCTCATTCCAGCTCTGGTCCTTACTGTCCCAGACCATCCCGATCTCATCCAGCTTCCTGACCTTCTCCTCACTCAGATTCCCGGTCACCGAACCTGCACGGACCCTGCGCTGCGTCTGAATCCAGCTTCCAAGCGTAAGCCCTGTCTGCGTCAGATAACTCTTCGGAACTTTCAGATTCCCTTTCTCCCGGTAATACTGCCTTGCGGCAATATAATAGGTTTCCCAGGCAGAACTTAAATTCGTCTGCAGTTTCTGGAAAAGCATCCTGCAGTCCTTCGTCTCATCCGTAATGTGGAAACGCTCACTAAAGCGAAGCCCCTTCCCATACGTCGTCGGAAACAGCACAAATGCTTCTTCCATTTCTTTCTTCAGACAGTCAATACAAGAAAGACTGTCAAAATTATTAACCAGGTCAAAAATAACCGGTGTCTTCCCGCTGCCCGCTGACAATGCACGCCCGATCTGCTGAAGATAAATGATCGGTGACACCGTCGGACGCAAAAGAATCACACCATCCACATCATCCACGTGAACCCCTTCATTGAGCATATCAATGCAGAAAAGAAGCTTCAGATGTGCACTGTTATCCTTCTTAAATTCCCTGAATTCTCTGTCTGTAGCAGTATCGTTATAAAACGCTGTATAGATCCGCGGCTCGCGGTCTACCCGGCGAAACCACGTACTGACCTGCTCTTTCATTTCGTCCATATGTTCTTTACCGGAACAAAAGACGATATATTTTCCATTTTTCTTTTCCATGTGCTTCTCAAACACAATGTCCAGTCCCTCTGCCTGTTCCAGTGCGCGGCGCAGCTGCTCAAGCAGTTTCTGGTTCTCTGTGATGAGGCCCTGATTCGATAATGCCTGGATTCTTTTCTTTAACTGATCCAGTTCTTTCTTATACGAATACATGGCAATCACATATTTCGGTTCCGGGAGTATTCCCCGAACGATAGCTTCTCCGAGTGTCATCTCGGATGCGATCTTTCCATCAAAAATCTCCTCTGCCATATTTCTCTGGTTGTCCAGATAGCGGATATTGGTCGCGGACAGCCCGAGTCTCTTCGCATTTGGACAGGCGGTCAGAAGTTTCCTGACGCTTTTGCCCCATTCTGCGGCACCACAGCGATGAAATTCATCCAGGATGATGTAATCCGGATGCAGGGTTTCGATGCTGTCTTCGTTCTTCATCAGACGGCTGTAGGACATGAACTGGATGTTATCGAATTCCATTCCGAGGTTCTCCAGCTGTGTCTGATAGATATATTCACTTGGTGAGAGCCATAGAAATTTCTCTGATGGATGTTCCTCTGCCAGCTTGAATGCGATCAGGGATTTCCCTGTGCCTGTGGGATGGATGACTGCTGCCATTTTTTCCCGCTCAAGCATGGCGGTAACTGAGTTATATGCTTCCTGATTGTGTTTGAAAAGATGTATGCTCATTTCGGTATTCCTCCAAAGTACACAAAAAGAGGAATTCAGATTTCGCAGATTGTTTTAATCTGCGAAATGGGCACCGGAAACGTGCATGAGAT
>ERZ791704.22-NODE-22-length-159105-cov-22.087_pt1 | contig 159105 bp, 236 predicted proteins | sample MGYA00510045_ERZ791704 | MGnify/ENA primary metagenome ERZ791704 (study PRJEB30046, sample SAMN00715247) | human gut metagenome | study: EMG produced TPA metagenomics assembly of the A metagenome-wide association study of gut microbiota in type 2...
ACCATTTTGTCCACAAGATTTTGCAGTACAATCATTTAATAAGAATACTGTATGAGAATATCCACATGATGCTTGTTTTACGTTATTTAAATCAGATATTAATGTAGGTGTTAATCTATTAGTAGTGTCGCCTAATCCTAATTGACCATAGCTATTTCGTCCACATGCCTTTACATTGCCATCATTTAATAAGAAAATAGTATGATAAGCACCACATGATATTTGTTTTACGTTATTTAAATTAGGTATTAATATAGGTGTTAATCTATTAGTAGTGTCGCCTAATCCTAATTGACCATAGCTATTTTCCCCACATACCTTTACAGTGCCATCATTTAATAAGAATACTGTATGATAGTACCCACATGATATTTGTTTTACATTATCTAAATTAGGTATTAATGTAGGTATATTTTTATTAGCAGTATTACCTAATCCTAATTGACCATTACCATTTTGTCCACATGCCTTTACAGTACCATCGTTTTGTATATAAAAACTAGAATATGTTAAACTCATTTTATATATCCTCCTATGTTTCATTACATTTTATTGATAAAATCTCAATAAAATCAGTTTTATTAATTATATTTGTTTCATATAATCCATCAGCATTTAATTCCGAATTGTATTCATAACTATCATTTATACTTAAACCATTAATTACATCACAATTAATACCTTCACTATGATTACTAACTAATTCATTTGTGTAATCTTCAAAAGATTCTGTTATATTAATTTCATCATCTTCCTTTTTGAAAGCTTGTACAAAACAATTAACATTTGGTATTTCTCTAGCAAAGGGAATAGATTGAGGGACATCTTTTGTTAAAATGTCGAAATCTAAAGTATCTATTCTATTAGTTGATGTACCTACTGGAAATGGTCTTAATCTTAATGCTGTATCACTAAGAGTTCCACCATTACCCACACCATAATATTGTGCAGAACCTATCAACTGGTCTGTAATATCTATTGTTTTAGCTTTATCTGCCATCTTTACAGAACCTTCATTTTCTGTACTTGCATAAGAATCTGATAATAATTTTAAATCTTTTGCAGATTTATCTCCTAAAATTGTAATACCATTAATTTTAGGTTTATTAGAGAGTAGTTCGTAGTCACTTGTTCCACTACCACCAGTTGAACTACCAGTTGTTGCATTAATAGTTACATTACCGTATTGGTCAACATCCAATGAAACATTTGTTCCTTGTTTTAGATTAGAAACTTCTAATTTCTTATCTAATTCAGTATTAATATCTGCAATAGCTGTATCTGTTTCTGATTTATCAGCCTTTGCTTTTAATTCATTAGTTATTTTATTCGCTGACCAACCAACATTTGTATCCGTAGTTGCTGAATCATCTATTAAGAAAGCATCATCATTATATGTTCCTGCATAATTCCATTGAGTTCCATCATAGATATATTTAGTTTTCTTTGAACCGTAATTATCGTCTACTAAAACAGAACACCATAAACCAATAGATAATGCTCCACTATATGAATCTCTATCTGTAATAGTGTCAAATAGACCAATATACTTACTATCATTAGTAAGAGTATCAAGTTTCATCTTATAAATATTAGTAAAGTTATTATCTGTATGAACATAATTAGTATCTTTTACAAAAGCATTTGCATTTAAATTATCTAATATATTTTTATAACTATTTGAGAAGTTATTTTCAGATAGTCCATATCCATCTACTTTATCAACTTTATTAGATACCGCATTATTTACATAATCTTGAGTATCTGTTTTAGAGAAGAAGTCTGCTCTTACACTATCTGTAACAGTTTGTGTTAAGCTAGTTTCAATATTTGATAAATCATCTACTGTAAGACCATTATTGGCAACCTTTACACAACTACCATTACCATCTGTAACATATAAAGCTTGTAACTTATCTGCTATAAGTAATTTTCTTTCTCCATTTACTAATGTATTTGCATAATTAAAAATATTAGTTTCTGAAACAATTGTATCATCACCAATCATAACAGGGAATTTATCCTGTGATGTTTGTTGTAAATATTCTTTTTCTGTTAATAAATAACCATCACTATCTATATCAACAGCATCGAATAATGTAATTGCATTTGTATTAGCCTTTATCATTACTTTATGATATTTATTTTCCATATTTAATTTTTCATACACGATTGTATTATATATCGCACTAGAATTATAAATAGAATAAGTTTCAGATAATGTGTCACTATCTATAAAAATACTAATATTACTTGATAAATTATTATTTATTGGGGAAATAATTCTAATGTTATTACTGCATACATAAAATATCAAATAATCCCCTATTGTTGCTGTCATAGTGTGTCCTGCGTTCCAAGCTTCACTATCTGTATATTGTGTCCAAGTACCAGTATAATATATTTTTGAATTGGTATCGTCTATTCTCTGCCATCCGTTTTCTGGAGCAGTTAATACATCTCCTACAGTTGCCACTAGATATCCAGTATCATCAATATCTATACAGTCCAATGCCATATATAAACTACTAGATGGACTAGTTATAATAACAGTATGCACACCTAAATCTAATCCAAGTTTTTCAAATAATATAACTTGTGCCTTATAATCACTTGTTCCCGACTGGTCATATTTATACGATGTTCCATCTATATTAATATCTATATTGTTTGGATTATTAGTAAATTTACCAGATAACACTCTTAACTTAGTACCGTAAAATTTAAAACTAACAGTATCTCCTAACCCATTTGTTGCGTGTTCATTACCATTATATAGATACTGATTAGTGCTTGTCACCCATCCTCTTCCTACATATTTAAAGTGTGTATCCATATCATCAATACGTTTCCATCCAGTTTCTGGTGCTGTTAATATATCTCCTACAGTTTTAGGAAGTGCAAGTATATAACCAGTTTCATCTATATCTATAGCATCTAATGCAAAAGTTGTTCCTTGTGTTAGTAAAATTTCTACTTTGTGAATACCTTCATCTAACCCTGTTTTTTCATAAGCTAAGATAAATCTTCCACCTTGTTTAACCTTATATAAATCTTCTGTCGTATCATCTATTTTTACATAGTTTTGAGAATAATCGGGTTGTTCGTTACTATTCAAACATATTATTCTTATTTTTGTACCATAAAAACTGAACACAACTTTGGAATCACTAGGAATACTCCATGAGTAGTGCATATCTGTTTCATACGCATTTGTTGCCGATGTATAATATAAGTTACTATTTGAATAATCAATACCATCATGAGTATTATTAATTCTTTGCCAACCTGTATCTGGTGTTAGCAATTGTTCTCCTACTACTGCCATTCAATCATCTCCTTATATCGTTTATTAAACTGTAGTGTCGCCAAAAGAAGGAAGCGAAGTTGTCGATATTTGACAACTTACTTTTGATAATTCTTCCTTAGTGGCAAAATTTTCATTTATCTTTTCTTTTAACCCTGTGTCATATTCTTCTAAGTTTGCTAATGTGATAACCTTTTCATTATCCATATTACCACCCCTTACTTAAAATGTTTTGAATATCTGTAGATGTGGCTGATTCAAAATTTGCTGAACCTCCACCCATATCTACTAATCCATTTAATATATTAATCTTCATCATACTTTGATTGCTAGTTGGTGTAACAATAACTTTATCTTCTGTTAATGCAATTTTACATTCATCAGTTCCCATTTTTACCATAGTTCCTTTTGAATCAAATTGCCATTCTAAAGATAAATTATCACAGATGCTATCATAAGTGTCTTGATACAACACGTATGCAAATATGATTGTGTCAGCTTTTAATGTATTAAAATCTATAGTTTCGATATCTGTGACATTAAATCCGTTATTGTTTATTTCATCTCTAGCAGTATCCCATTGAATCTTTTCATCAGATGTTAAGTCAGCATATTCTTTTAAAGGAATAGTACAACTTAAATCTGTCCAAGTTACACCGCTATCACTAGTAGTTTTCCAAGTAAGTCCTTCATCTATTGAAACAGCCATCTTAATATGGGCATTATTATCTGTATTAGCTGTTACTTTAAAATAATCTATATTACTTGCTATATTACTGTTAAACGAACTAGAACCTACAATTAATTCAGTATCAGATTTTCTTCCTTGTATAGCAACATTTGCTTTTTCCTTAATACTTATAATTTGAAAACTAACAAATTTATCTATAGGTTTGAATGTTTCAGAACCTATTGTAATTTCTGTAATTAAGTCTTCTATGTTGTTGAATCCATAAGTTTCAATGTCTGTAGCTAAATCTGTTATTGTTAACTCTGTATATTGTTGTGTAGATGTATCATAATTACTTTCTTTTATAGAATAATATTTGTCATTAGATTTTAATAATAAAGAACCTGTGATTGAACCGCCACCGTTATCTGCTCCTGTGAATCCTTCTGGTACATCATAAGTAAATGGTGTTGCTCCAAAATTAGCCAAAATAGTAGATGTTGAACTACTTGAACCATTCATAGCTAAAGGATAAAATGTAGTTCCTGTTGGTATTGCAAAATCTTGTGTCCAATTATTATTGACAGCAAATGATAACAGTCTAGTTTGAGTATCAATCTTTAATCCTATAACATTTCCTACATTAACTCCACCAACACCACTCGCAACAATACTAGGATATATAGTGCCGAGGACAATAGAACGATACTTGATTTGCGTTATCCCAATTTCCGTTACTCCATTCTCCCATATCAAAATTTTCATTACATATTCCTACAAATCCAGAATAACCAGATACAATTGTAAATTCCATATAATATTTACCAGTACCTAATGGAATATTTGTTCTTACAGAATTGTCAGTTGCATTTGTTACAGATACTTTTAATGGATTATCAGCATAAGTTGCTACATTAGCTTTTGGAAAAGAAATTCCATCCCATATCATTGTTGGAGCAGATGAAGAAGCTAAATAACCTATATATCCTTCTGGAACATCATATGCAAAATCTTTTTGTCCAAAATTAGCTTGAACTGTTGTGCTATCGCTTGAACCAAAGTTTCTAACTACTGGAAAAAATTCATTTCCTGTTAAAGTAAATGTATTTGAACTCCATGTTCCATTTAAACCAAATACCATAGTTTTATTATCTGCATCAATTTTTATTTGTAAAACAGAACCATTAGAAAGTCCAGATAATCCACATCCCACATTACTTGGGAAAACACTTCCATTATAATAAAAGATAATCTGATTACTAGAACCAAGAGAATTAGATGTTAAGGTTTCATTTTCATTACAAATACCTATTGCACAAGTTCCTCTTTCAACAATAGTAAATTCCATATAATATTTACCTGTTGAGAATCCAAAACTAGTTTTTACACCATTATTTGTAGAACCAGTTGCAGTTACAATAGAATTATCTGAACTATCCACACTAACATTAGTTCCTGCTGTATCTAAATCCCATATGTTTGTACGTTCTATATACCATTCTGAATCTATTCTTAATCCTTTTCCTCCTACAAATTTATATCTTCCTTTAGGTAATCCATGAATCCATTCTTCCCATACTGTATTACCTATAACTGATAAATTTTGAGTAATAGAATCTGTAATATCTTCATATGTACTTGTTGATTCATTATATTTATATATATATAAAACACTATTGTAGCCATTATAAGAATTAGTTCCTGTTCTCCAAATGTTACATTGTCCATCTATTTCTATTTCTAAAAAATTTGCACTATTATACCAATAAAAGACTCTATCTGTATTCCATTCGTCTACAGCTTGTCCATCGAATAAACCACAATTATCAGCAGTTCCTCCACTTCCTTGAGAAGCTAGAAGCGATAAGACTTTATATGAACATTCAGCACCAAGATTGCTCTTGGTTGGTTTACAAGTACCTGCCATATTATTTCATCTCCAATCCTAAAATTTCTATAAAATCATTTTTATTTATTATTTCACTTTCATATACACTATCTGCATTAAGAGTTATAGCATATTCATGCTCTTTCTTCACGTGCATACTATCTGTAAATTTCACATTATCTTTATTATAGAAGAAATTATGCGATTCTGTATTATTAAATACTTTTGTTGTATGAATATCTTGTGTTCCATCTACAAACTTATAAGCATCAATAACAATTTTATTATCACTAATATCTAATGCTGAATTGATAGTAATATCTGTATTAGCTTTTGCATCTAACGCTATTTTTTGTTCAATACCAGTATTAGTTTTATCCATATTAATAGGGAAATAGTGCATACCTAATTTATTATCATTATCTGTACCATAATATTGTAATGGACTAGTTTGCATTGTAGCAGATAAGTTATCTGCATATTTAACAGCACCTGCATTTGTTTCACTAGCATAAGTAGTTTTGTCCATATATTCCGATAAATCAACATCACCACTTGTGCCTGTTCCAAGAGAACTTATTGTTAAATTACCATTATTTTCAACTATCTTAATATTATTCCCTGCAATAATATTATTCTTTGATAAACTATTGTTTAGTTCGGTAACAGTCTTAGTTAAACCTTCTAAAGTTTCTGCTTTATCAACTATTCCATTATTATTAGTGTCATAAGTTGATTTATCCATATAATCTGCTAAGTCAGAATCTTTTACTAATCCTGTTAAATCCATATGTGCCTGTGGTAATTTACCTGTGACTTCACTTGTTAAATCTAATGGATTCACAGTAAAATCTCTTATTTGTACTGAAAATTCACCTAGAGATTCCCATACTGAACCATTAAACACATATGTCATTCTCTTACCACTTTGACTTTCATCAGCAAGAACTATCTTTGTTTCTCCACTAGAAGCAGAACTAATAGCATCTAAATCAGCTTTAGTCGCAACAGTTCCTGTGTAATTCATACCTGCTGACGAGATAGTGTTTATTTTATCTTTAAGTCCATTTATTTCTGTAACACTAAGAGTTAAACCATCTATTGTCTTAACCACTAGTAAGTTGTTTTCTATCTGAATTGTATTATTATCTATATAATTTTCTAAATAATCTAAAGATGTAGAAGCATTTAATTTAATCTTTCCACTTTCTGTAACTACTATAGAATCATTTTTCCAAGTTCCTGTTGTAGCATCATAAACTAATGCTTGTTTATCTAATAAAGAAGTTATAGAAGTGTCTGCTAAATTTTCAATATTAGTTTCATGTGGATTAGCTTTATTTTCAATGTGTGAATTTAACTCTGTTTTAGAAGCAGAATTATTAAGTTTTAATTCTTGTTCGGGTGTTAAACCGTTTCCAGTTCCTGTTGTTGAAGAATTGATTGTTAAAGTTCCATCTTTGTTGTCTATGATTTCTATGTTATTCCCTGCAACAATAGAAGTATTAGTTAAAGATTTATTTAATTCATCTATTGTTTTTGTTAGCCCTTCTAATGTTTCAGCTTTATCAACTATGCCATTCTTATTTACGTCATATGTATCTTTATTAAGATAATCTTCCATTTGCTTTAATAAAACTAATTGTTCGTTATCAATAAAATATTCTTGATTATTTTGTGTTATTTTTATACCATTAATAGTGACTTTACCATCTGAATCAAAAAATAAACCTTTTAAGAGGTCTTTTAACGAGTTTATATTATTTTTAGATAAATCATCTTCATTTAATAAAACTTTATTATCATAAATTAAATGTCCATCTTTATTTTCAACCAATTTATTTAGTAAAGGAATAGCTTGAACTAAATCATTTTTTTCTTGTGTACTTAATTGATTTGGAATTGTGATAGTTTGAGTAGTACCATCTTGTAATGTAAAAATAATTTGATTTCCATTCGCTTTTATATTAGATATCCCTGTTGTTAAACTTTTTATTTTAGAATATAAAATCGCATATGTACTAGGAGAAAATCCCGCCATACACAAAACCCCTTTCTATTATAATTCTACCCACGTACCATCATTAGGCATCCATTTTAAACTTTTAGATGAACTTATACATAACGCACCACTTGATAAATTTAAGTGTTCTTTAGTACCATTTGGTAAGTTTTCAAAAGCTATTTCATCAGAAGTTCTACTAAAAAAGACAGGAGAAGATGCGTTTCCTTCTTCTATCCTGTCCCAAAATTCTTGCCAATTGTCTGTCATTTTCACAAATATCACCTCATATTAATTAATCTTTGTCGCTACACCATTACTATCAAATTTATATGTTTCCCATAATTCACAATCATGAGCCATTTTTCCATTACTATAAAAATAATAATCATTATTATTAGAAGTTAGATGTAACCATCCAGTTATCATATATCCTTTATAATCGAAATAGTACCATTCACCATCAATTAATTCCCAATCACACTTAGTATAACTACCATCAGTATGTTTATACCACCATCCATGTTCATCTTGCAACCATTCACCTTTTGTATAAGTAACTAAATTACTAACTATTTGTCCTGTTAGTCCTTCTACTATTGCTGTAGCTATTGTTTCTGCATTATAATTACTCCAATTACTTCCATCTACAAAACAAGTTTCAATTAACATAGCGGGCATAGATGTATTATTTAAAACATATAATCCACTTGTAGTCTTATGCCCTCTATCAGTTATATTGGTTCTTTCAGCAATAGCTTTTGATACTGCTACTGCATAACTAGAAGCTTTAGAACCACTTGTTGTTAATACTTCACAGCCATCACCTCTATAGTCAATTCCTGCATTAAGATGTATTTCAACAAACATATCTCCGCCTATTTCATTCGCTTGCTTAGTTCTTTTCACATAATCATAAGCATCTGAATTATCTATCTGTAACATAACTACTTCATGTCCTAATGACTTTAATTTTGCCACTACTAATGGTGATATTTCTCTAGTACAATTTGATTCATTTAATTTTCCTACTGCTCCACAACCTATGTTCCCACTAGCTGTATGTCCTACAGAAATTAAGTATTTCATTGTTTATCCTCCTTATAAATAAAGAGTTTATTGATTATCATTTATCTTATTTAATTGTGTCCCTAATTTATGTTTTTATTATATAATAAAATAAATGATAAGTCAACAACTTTTCTATTATTTATTTCTATTAATTTCTCCTGCAATTGCCTGTCTTATTTCTTCGATATCTTCCTTTGTTAATGAAGGGAATCTCTTTAATAGTAATTCATCAAAATAATCTGATTTTTTCGCATATTTTATAATTACTTCTTGCAATTCCAATCTAAAGTCTTCATCAACTCTATTCCAAATACCCTTTGCAACATTTAACACATAATCATATTTTGTGTTGGCTAATTTTAATTTAACATAAGCACTAATTTCATTCCAATTTCTTATAATTAGTATAATTACAACAAGTCCTACAGCTACTATTGGACAAGCTTGTAATAATGTAATAAATTCCATTAATGTCATATACGACCGCTCCTTTTAATATACATTTATCCAAGTTGCACCTTGTTTATAATATAAGCTTTGTGGTGCAACCCACGCTCCATTTACTTTTACATATAAGTCTTTACCATTAATCCATGAACCATTTACTTTAATCCTAAATACGTCTGGTTTACTAAATGGCACATAATTATTTTGACTATCCAAATCATTATCATAGATTGTATACAATCTCGTCATTCCATTTGCAATAGGGTCAGTAAAAGTTCTTCCATCTCTGTCCCAACCTTTATCTATAGCATAATAAAATCTATTATTTTGTTGAACATTTGGAATAGTCATTGTTATAGATACAGAACCACTATGATTTTGATAACGATAATCTCCATCCCAAACTCCATTAGCATAAATACAAAGTGCTTCATCATGGTGACAACTATCACTACTTGAGCCACAACTAGAATAACATTTAAATATTATTTTATCTCCGAGGATTATATATATTATCTCCTTTACTTGGATTTAACCCATCGAAACCACTATAATCTCTAAAACCATACCAATGTTTTAATGGTATGTCTTTTCTGACAGTATCTACGTTTTGTGGTTTATCCGCAAATAAAACATAAAATATTTCATAATCATCTCTATTAGAATTGATATCCCAACTTATTTTTACTTGACAAGGTGGTATAAATTCTCCTGCAAATTTCGCAATAGTTTGTTCTTCTTTATTGTAACAAGCATTTGATGAACAACAATAATATATATATACAGGTTGTCCATCAACATTTAACCCATCGACATCTAATGTTAAGTAATCTCGCCAATGTTTACCATCAATTTTGTCATGTTCCCAACTCCAATTTGATACCATATTTTATTTCCCCCTTTCTAATATTTAATATAAATATCTCCGTTTTTTCCTATACTACTAGAAGGTTCTCCGCTTCCAGTATATACTTTTGCTAAGTTGGAAATAGCTGTTTCATTGTTTTTAGCTTTTTGTAGGGCATCATTTGCTGTTGTTAACGCACCTTTGGCATCAACAACTGGACATTGTACAATCCAATAAGTACCATTATAAACGACTAGATAAGGAACATTTGCCTTCATGTTGCTGAAATTATTTAAATAAACATCTCTTATTTCTTTTTGTCCTAAACCATTAATATTTAAAGTCGCATTAGCATTAGAATTAGCTTTAACTATTAAAATGAATTTTGTTCCTATTGAAATATTTTTGATTGTTGTTATTGTTGCAGTATAATTATTAGTGCCACTTGCAGTTACTACAGACAAACCTTCACTCACAAACTTATCATTTATATTAACTATTTGTTGGTCTATATATGTTTTTAATTCTGTTATATCTTGCTTATTTGCAAATATAATACTTGGGTCTACTTTTAATTCTATAACATCCGTATTAATAACAGCGATAACCATATCTAAAATCAATTCTTTGGTACTGCCATCACTTATAATTGGTTTATAGGTTTCTGCACATTTGCAAATAGCTATTAAATCGCCATCTGTATCGTAAACACCATATTCTCTAATATAGAATCCTCCTATAGTTGAAGGTATAATAGCTTCAATATGAATCCAATTTGGATTATCTGAATCAACAGTAATTTGATTAATACCAACTTCATAAACTTCATGCACTAAACTTGTTTGGTCTTCTGTTGGTTCATAATATTGTCCGTTACTATCCCCAATTTTCATTGTTGAAAAAATCACTCTTGTTCCAAACGAGATTGCATTGGCTATTTTTGCTTGCCCTATTTTTGTAACTATTGTGTAAAAATTACTATTAGCCATTCACACATCATCTCACTTTCCTTGTATTATCATTTATTTTATTTCTCATTATATGACATTAGCTTTTTCAATTCTTTCTTTCGCTTCTTTTATATATGTTTCATCTCCAATTAGTTCCTCTGCTCCTAAGGAAATTAAAACAACTGCTGTATCACTTTTAAAATATTTAGCAACTTTCTTAAAAGTATATGTCCCTTGTATTATTAATTCAGCATAAATCACACTCATACTTTTTACTTCTACCCCATTGTATATTTCTGACATAATATCATATCCTTTCTTCATTATAAGTGTTGTTAATAATATACATAACATTGTAACCATATTATTCTTCTCCAGTAATTCCTGTGACCACATTTATGTATTCTATAATTTCTGTATTTGCATTTTTTAATTTTTGAATTTCAGCTTTAATTTCAGCATTTAATTCATCATTTGTTTTCTTAGATTCTTCTAATTCATTCTTTAAAAGATATTCTTTATTTTTTTCAGATAATTCTGTCATTCTTTTTACTCTTTCGCTATATGATAGAAATGAATCTACTGCAATAATATCTTTAGTTTCTAAATCTATACCTATAACGATTTTATCATGTCCAATGTCTTGTGTTTCTATATAATATCTATCATTGGCATTACTTTGTGTAAAAATAATATTACCCATTGAATCATATACAACCAAAGTTTTCATTTTTCATCCTCCTTATTCTGTTTCTAACAATGCTAAATCTGCTCCATACTTCGCCAATCCATAATTCATCTATATCACCTCACTATTTATCCAATTATCATATATCTAATAGTCCATTCTACATTAGCATCTACATCAAATGAGCGTAACATTGTACTAAAAGAATTACTGCCAAAAGTACATACACTATAAAAGCAACTAGTAGCATGAGAAGATGAATTATAGTCAAAACTATACCCAAAACCATTATAACCTTTATAGGCTGATATATTGTCCATATTTCTCATTCTTAATAAATCACTATATGATTCTCCTTTATTGACATATGTGATTGTAAATGAACGTTTGTTATTGTATCCATCACCAGTTATGATTAATACTTTAGGTGTAAATGGAATGTTATAAGTTTCTATTGTAAAACTCGAATTGATATTAGTTTTTTTGATTTCGCCTGTGTATATATTTCCACCACCTGCTGTACCAGCTACCCCACAAATTGTATTACCTGCAACAATTTTATTTGCTGTTATCCCTAACACATTTGCTACATCGGGAAATGGTAAATAACATTCTGCTTTTCCTCCATTGGTATCATAATTACCTTCTCCATAGTAACCTTCTGGGATTCTATAATATAACCTGTCGTTCCAAACAATTTGAGAGGTACATTGTTGTCCATACATACCTTTAAATGGCATAGTACCAGTCACTTTATTTCCATTAACATAAGCGGTCTTTCCACTTAATATCTGTGATGCTGTTGCTGTTGCATCTGCTGTAAATGTTCCTGTTATTGTATTAGTTGTATCCGCTCCCCAAGCTGAATTTCTACCTACTTTTATCCCTGCTTTTATATTAGAAGCATTTAAATTGGCTATATTACCTAATACTTTGGAATTTGAATCGTAATATCCATTTAAACCGCTTCCATATTGTGGTTGTAATGTTACCAATGCTTGTGTAGGGTCTATTGAATTTGGCTGTACCGTTATGGTTTCATATCCACACCATTGAGTTGTAGAACCTGCTTTATTACTCATAGTACCAGTTAATTTACTTCCATCAACCCAGACAGTTTTACCACTAATTACATCACTAGCAACAGCAGTAGCAGATGTCTGACTTGTTAAACTATTAGCTGTGATTGTGCCACCACCATAATAACCTTCTTGGATGTTGTAAGTTCCACCACAGTTTAGATTAATTGTTGGTAAACCTCTATTAACCATAGTTCCATCAACTCTACCATTATCCCCTTCTCCATAATAACCTTTAAGTAAATATTGAGGGATTAAGTTTCCACCACCTCCTTTACCCTGTAATATAAAATCCGTGCCATTGTAACAAAGATTATATGGAATATTTGCTTTTAAGTTTGAAACAACATTTCCATTACTATCTTTTATTTTTTTTATCCCATAAGAATTTAAATTTAAATTACAATCTCCTGTTGCATCAGTATTTATAAATAAAGTTAATTTAGTTCCTTTTTTCAAAGATTTTATCCTTGCTGTTGCTCCGATATATGAATTTGTGCCTGTTGCTTCTACTATTGGATAACTAGCATCTTCGATATTTTTCATTTCTACATCAATTTTGGAAAAATTATCAACAAAATCTTGTCGCTGTACCAAGTCAGTGCCTTCCATTAATTTTAATCCATAATTAGAACTGGTTTGCATTTTGTCATCTCCTTTTATCTTTGTTTTCAATTAACCAAATACTATATAGTTATAACTAGTTCTTACCATATTTGTACATCCTGCAATATAAGAATCTGATATTGTCCAAGCATTATCTGATAATGGTAATGATACTCCACCTCTATAAGAAGAACTAGAACTATAAGTAGAATAAGACAATCTCCCTAAAGTTGAACTCATTATACTTATAGAAACAAAACCAGATGATGCACTATAAAATATCGCTTGCTTTGGTCTAAACGGTAATCCACTTACTGTTATTGTCGCTAAATTAAAATTTGTACCACCAGATGCAAAATCAGAAGTTTTTTCACTAGAAGAACTAACTGTTCCTGTCACTACGTTCATTCCACCTGCTGTACCATTAACTCCACAAATCTCATTTCCTGCCACAATTTTATTTGCTGTTATACCTAATACATCAGCAATATAGTTTAATGGCTCACAAATACTAGCTTGACCTTTTCCATCAGAATAAATTGAACCACCATAATATCCTTCATTTATCCTAAATATTAGTTTATTATCATAAACTAAACTTCTTACTGTTTGTACTGATGAACCATTATTGGGCATACTTCCAGTAATTTTATTACCATTCACATAAGCTGTTTGTCCACTTAATATTTTATCCGATGTGGCTGTCGCTTGTGTCTGACTAGCTAATGAATTTGCTGTGATTGTGCCACCACTATAATAACCTTCTTGAATGTTATATGTCCCCCCACAGTTTAGTGTCGCAGAGGGGATTCCATTATTAATCATGCTACCACTTACTGCTTTACCATCACTATCATTAGCTGTATATCCAGTTAATAACTTATCGCCAGTGAAAGTAACAGCATCTATCTTTTTTCCTCCACTAGCACAAATAAAAACCGAATTATAATATGTTAATGAATACACTCCATTTGTTTTAAAGTCCGTTATAACAGTCCCATCAGCCATTTTGACAGGTACTGTTACATTATCAACAATCACACTCACAGCATTTGTAGAATCACTCGGTATTGCCACCCTAATTCCGTATCCATTATTTAAAGAATTAAAATTATTTCCAGTCGTTATTTTATAAGTGTTTGCTGAAACTAATGTCGCAACATAAAATTTATTTAATCCATCATCAATAATTGCAAAATTATCAACAAAATCTTGTCGTTGTACCAAGTCAGTACCCTCTAATAATTTTAATTTATTGTTAGCACTATATTGCATCTAATCACCTTCTTTTATTGTTTATTTTATTTAAGCCTTACCTTCTAATTCATCCCATGTTACCCCTTTTTTAACGTAAGTTGTATTAATTTGATTTCCGTCAGTATCTCTTACTGAACGTTCAACAGTCATATCTATGTATGCTCTATCAGCCTTTATGTATCCAGTAGGTAGGTCTGTTACAGTATCTGCTGTCCAAGTAACGTCCACTAAATTCATGTATTCACCTTTATTAAATTCCATAATATCAATACAATCATATTGTTCAGTCATTTTTATATACAATTCCCATGTAGACGTTGCTGATTTATATAGATATGCTTCTAACTCTCCTATTTTTGTAAATCTCCTTAATTCGGGGTCATTTGTATTTGAATTTTTAAATTCTATTATTACAGTTCCAAATCTTGCCCTTTGAATGATATCTAATGTTATAGGTTGGTTTTGATAATTTTGTCTTACAGTTATTTTTGCAACGTGTTTATAAATACCACTTATAGTAGTTGTAGCCATATATGCTACATTAGTTCCTTGGCTAAATTTAGTTTTTCCAGTAACTTTTCCACCACTTAATGACAATTTATTATCCCAAGAATTAACTTTATCGCTAGTTATTCCATCTAAAACAGATTTATTAGTATGAGTATGATTTTGAGATGTGTCAACATCTGCTTGGGTAATGTATCCTGCATCATTCTCAAATTGACTAACTTGCGTTGGCATATCAGTTATTTCACTTTTTGTATGTTTATGTCCTTTGTCTGATTTATTTGATACGGTATTCCATAAATTTCTTTCAGCACTTGTAATATGTTTAACAGTATCACTTATATGAGTGACAGCACTATTCCAAGCTGTAATCAATGCACTTGTTATGCCATCTAATACAGATTTATTCGTATGAATATGTCTTTTTGTCACCATATCGTCATGGTCTATTTTATCTTGCTTAGACATTTTGCCATCTACTGTACTAGTAGCTAATGGTATTGCATTAGCACTTATATCTATCCAAGTCGTTCCATTATATCTATAAGTGATATCCGTATCTTTTACATTGACTGTCCATCCATCTTCTGGTGTAGGATACGTAGTAGCTATATCGTCAAATGTAGTTACAGATTCCTTCCAATCCAAATTTGTAATTAATTGACTGATTTTATTATCAATTTCTGCCTTTGTATATTTATCATCCCAAATAGGTTTATTTGTTTCTATCATAGTTTTTAAATTACCTATTTTATCAACCAATGAACCTTCTGTACTAACATCAAACGTCCCACCTATTAAATTATCTAATTCTTGTGTAACTATTTCGATATTTTTTAATCCATTGTTTATTTCATTTATCGCATTTACTAAATTAGTTGTATCTATTGTTCCCAATTTAGATTTATCCCCAATATTGCTGTTAATAGTTATAATCATACCATTTAATAAATCATAAACATCAGTTAACGCTTGAACTGTAGGAATTAAATTTGTTTCAATTGTACCTACTTGATAACTATTTAATAAATCCTTTGTTTTACTAATATAGTCTTTTTTTATGTTATCAATTTCTGTTTGTAGAACTCCTGTTCCTCCACTTTGATTTAAAATGTCTTGTTGTAATTCATTTATTGCATTTATAATACTAGATTGGTCAGATGTTAACAATGTACCTGTACCAACAATAAATTTTTTAAGAGTATCTAAATCCACTTTTCTTGTTTTATCATTTTGACTTATAAATGCGTATTCTTGTCCATTCAAAGAATGTTCTGCACTTGCAAAGTCTTTTAATTGAATTGTACTCATATTCACAGTCCTCCTTTATTCAATTACAAAATTCTGCTCATTATCAACGACATAATTGTTATTTTCATCTATTACTAGACTACCAAATACTGTTTCTCTTGGATAGTTATTTATTCTTTCTATCCCACGATATGATGAAGCATAAACTGTAAATATTCCTTGTGTTGAAACACTTGAAACCATAAAAGGATACACAATGTTTTTTTCACCCTGTTGGTTATAAGATGCTATTTTTAAATCGGTCTTTGTCACAGCTTTTAATTTCCAATGAATTTCCAAATGAGCAGGAATAAATACACTAACATCTTTGGATAACCTATCAATATCTTTAGCAAAGCCAACTTCACTTTTTAATATTATATCAACAATATATTCAGCATAATGTTGTATGATATTAACATCTGTATAAGAATAACTTTTACACATTTTCTTTAGATTTTCTACTGTACAGATAGAGTTCATTCTACGCTTGGCTAATAAAACTTTTCTTCTATCTTCTAATGTATCATCTTCATTTGGAACTACTGCATAATCTTTTTCCATTAATGTTAAACCTTTATCTGTCGCAGTTTGTATATAACAATCATCTGTTAAAAGTTTTATAATATAATTAGTAAGTCCTAATTTTATTCCTTCAACTTCAAATAAATATAATATACAAGGATTATTTTCATACACATGGTAAGGAACTGATTCTTTTAAATTAATAAAATATTTACTTATAATTTCATTCGTTATTATGTTTTCTTTAGTTTTAACAGAAGATATATCAGTTATTTCCGTATCTATATAATATAGACCACCATATAACGCACTATCGTTAAATTTAAACAAAATCAAACACTCCTTTCCATTACTATGCTAATGATAATGTAAGATTATCTAAAACGTATAATTCATCTACGTTTAAAAGAATGTTTTTACTTGCTCCATTTAATGTTAATTCTGTACAGTCTTTTACACCAACTATACTTACTAATAAACCTATCATTTTAGCATAACTAATTAATTTTGTATCAAATGCAATATCTCCCAAATAATCTTCTATTGCATTTTTATAACGTGTTTTTACTTCATCTAAACTAAGTTCTCCATTTAGAACAACTTTTGCTTCTACATTTAAATTACTTTGAGCATAAGTTGCTACTGTAACATCTGCTCCTATTGGTGCTTCTTCATCCAAGAAAGTTTTTACAGTTTGAATAAGAGTTTCACTAGCAGGCTTATTATTACTGTCAGCTATTACACACTTAACTGTTCCCGCTCCATTCCATAAAGGAATTACATTACAATATCCGACACCTGTTATACTCATACACCATTGTCTATAATGGTAAACGTTACCACTTGTCGCATTATATCTAACCTTGTCTAAATATCTTTGATATAATTCTTCATTACTTTCTTCATCATAAGCATCATGATAATCTTCTTTATTTTCTACTGATATGATTCCTGCATATTTAACAGGTAAATAACATATTTCACCTGCTTTTACATTATAGGAACTACCCACTCCCTGTGCTTTACATATTCCTACACCTAGTCCATTTTCATCAAGTGTTATACTATCTTTTAAATAATACAATCTATTATCTTTTGTTGAAACAATTGTGTTTGCATTGATTCTTGTAGATTTCTTACCTGTGAAAGTAACTTCAATTTCTGCATATGTAGCTTGTTTTCTTGTTAAACCAACTTCATCTGCTCTTAAATCTACAAAATGGTCATAACCATATTCTACTGCTGTAGAAATAAAGTTTTTCTTTTGTTCTTCATCAATATTTAATAATATCTCACTTAATTTAATACAGACAGGCATTAATGTATTATATATAAAACTACCGCTCTATCGTACTTGTTTCTGTATAACCCAATACTAATTCTTCATAAATATCTTCGGCTGTTTGAAAATAACCCATTCTTAATCATTCCTTTTTTTTAATATTTTTCTACAAAATAGTTAAAATCGTCTGCATTATCATTATCTGTCCATAACATTATTTTTGCGTTAGTTTCCTCTACGAATATACTTCCTTTAACTGCTCCATACCTTGTCCCTACAGCAAAAGATACCGTATAAACTCCCTTGTTAGATAATGATGTTTGTATATTAACTATATTTAATACATATGTTCCATCTATTAAACTATCTATCAACATTTGTTCAATAATAGAATCTCCATAAGCTTTTGTTTTCCCTTTTAATAAATGAATTGATGAACCATAATTATCTGTATAAATAGGATATCCTTCATCTAAAGACAAGTTCTTTTTCTTTGTATATAAACGTTTCCATATTAAACAAACGCAAGCATCTATTCCTTCTACTATATATGGTTCATTGTGATTATATAATAGTTGTCCTGTTTCTAAATCTATTGCATAATCCTTCAACATAGGAACTTGTTTGCTTTGCTTTGAAGCTGATTTATTAGATGTACTATTATAAAAATCTTCACTAAATATTCCCATCTATATCACCTTTAACACTAAATATTTCTGATATGTACCACTAATTTCTTTATATTGTAATCCATATAATACAACCAATTTCCCCTCTTTTAATTTAGAAGGGAAGGTTATAGATGTTATTGTATGGCTATGAGAATATGTTCCATTTACAGACGTTTGTGCTGTTACTATTTCTGTATGTTCCAACAAGTCTTCTGGAATTATTAAATCATTTATTTCTAATGGGATTTTATCATTTAACATAATAACTATAGGATTTTCTTGAACAATTCTTCCAAAACATAACGCATCTGGAATGGCATTTTTTCTTTGTTCTTTTTGCATCATACTTCTTAATTTATCTTGAACTTTATTAGCCATACACATCCACCCTTTCTTTTATCCTAAAGCTTTCTTTTCTTTAAGAATTTTATAAGCATATAGTATTCTGCCTGCAAATTCTCGACTTTCTGAATTAGTTGCGTGTTTATATATATCATTTAAAGATACATCTCTCCAATTCTTGCCGAGTGCTTTTAATGCTTTTATGGTACTGCAATACGCTCCACCATTATATGCAGTCAACACAACTGGTCTATTTTCAAACATATCCCAAAGCTGATTATAGTAAGAACAACCAATGTTAATATTACCATCTATAGAGAACCTATCATAACCAAATTCACTTGCTAATACGTCTGTTACTTGCATAAGTCCTGCACAATTATATTGGTTAGGTGGTAACATTCTTCCCTCACTTTCACAAGTTATTATTGCCAATATTAGATATTTGTCTATGTAATATTTTTTACTTGCCTTTAATAAAGAATCTTTAAAGTTAGGAATATTAGGTATTACACCTGCAACCATATTTTCAACGTTTTGTTTAATATCGCTTAATAAGGCGTTAGGAATGTTTGTATTATCATTGTCAAATGTATCAGATGTGAAACCTCCACTTATTTCTGGCAATACCCTTCTAACTGCATAAATATCTGTTCTAGTAATATCTACTATCTTTACAACATCACCAGTTCTTGGAGCATGAATCATCTGATTGTCACCAATATAAACTCCAACATGAGAAGGTGGTGTACTTGAACCAGTAAAGAATATTAAATCTCCATCTTGCCATTGTCCTTTATCATCTTTATCTACCGCAAATCCTTGTTTGCATTGTTCGTATGTTGTTCTACCTATATGGAATCCAATATCACTTTCAAATTGATTGTAACAATATTGAACCAATCCACTACAGTCAAAACTATCTACCCCTGTTGCTCCCCAAACATAAGGCTTGCCAAGTTGTTGTTTAAGTAGGTTATAAATTTTATTCCATAATTCTCCATTAACAACTCCCGAACCATATTCTTCTTCATTATCATTGGATTGCCACTCTTGAGTATCCATTACTCTTGATTTTGTTAAAGATAGAGTTGAAGTAAATTGACCATTTGCATACCATTTATTCGTCACACTTTTGACATACATAAAACGTTGTAAAGAATCAACTTGTGGAATATCGACAACAACTCCCCACCCTACTCTATAATCTAAATCACCGAATACATTGAAATTCCAGAGTTTCTTCTGGTGTACAATTTTCTTGTATTTTTCTTTTTGCTTCTAATAATACATCTGTATCTTCACTTTGTTTCATAATTTCTTGAATTATGCCATATTTCCTTAATATATCATCTGGTGCAGAAACAGTTTGTCCAGAAACTACAGTTTCTTCTAATCCTAAACTTTCGTTAATCGTATTATCTATATAAGTTGCCAATTATTCTTCACCACCAAACTCTACTTCTTCTCCATTTTCATCATAAATAAGAACTCTTGTAATCATGTTTTCCATAGAATTACTATAAGTTCCGCTAATTAAGTTACCAGTTACTTTATCAGTAATTGCGTAATTATTTCTATTAGCTGTTGTTATTATCTGTCTTGACCAATATTTGTCACATCTAGTTATGTTAACATTACCTGCTTCATCCATATAAATATAATAATAATAACTAAGTTGTACGTGTAATTCTGTTGCTATCATCATTATACATTTATAAGCACTTACACCCGATACTATGTGGTCTATTTTGATGTCTTTTCCTTCTCCATTTTCACCACCAAATATACCATCATTACTATATGGAATTTCTAAATCATCAAATACTTTTTTAACACAATCATAAGCCGATAATCCAGTAAATTTATAATAAACTTTACTTTTTAATAACCACCAAATATAATCAAAACAGGTCAATGTACTTGTTCCTTTATCAAAAGATAATTTATTGTCTATAACTTTTCCCCTAAATAAACACCTATTTTTTTCTACATCAAAAATTTCTACTTTGAAACCGAGGTCTGATATATATAGGTAGATTAGTAGGTGTGTCTTCCATAACATTATGATATAATTCTATAGTTGCTTCTACACAAGGTTTATCTAAAGATGCTGAAGTTTGGAGTGTCACAATCCTTGAAGAAACATTATACATATTATTATCAAAGTCATATATTTCAACAATTACATTTACCACATATATCACTCCTTTCTAAATTTCAAAATTTGTCCTGCATTTAATTCTGGATTTTTAAGATTATTAACATCCATTAAATACTCATAATACTTACATTCTCCAAAGAATTTTTTTGCAACACTTACAATATTATCTCCTGCTTCACAAACATAAAAACTTTGTCCATAACTATTACAAAGTCTATTTATATAAGAATCAGAAGTCTTATCTGCTGTATTTGTTTCTAAATCTAATTCTCTATATTGAACAAATGTTAATTCATAATAAACATTACCTACACCATCTTTACGACCAAAATTAAAATCTTTAATTTGACAATAGTAATAATTACCCCAAGTAGGGAACATATAAACTAATGGTGTTTGTCTTTTTTTCCAATCCCATAATATTCTACAATAGTCATATGGAGGAACATACTTGGTAACATTTGTAACCGTTTTACCATCTAAATAATTTCCAACTATATAACTAGGCATAGACTCCGCATTACTAGGCGTTGGAAAAATACCACTAATACTCCAAGTCGCCAATTTTGCGTTCATAGAAACTGAATATTCTCCATAGTTTAATAAATCAACGGATTGGAAATTAGAACTTTCTTTAAACATCATATCAGCAGGAGTTAGTGGAAATTGAAACATAACATCTTCGACACCAACAGCACCTTGTAAAAATTCTTGTATGTTATCCACTTTTCCTTTTTCTCTATAATGTTTTAAAGTAGATAAAAATAGTATATGTGATTGTCTATTAGACTGTTCTGTAGTCCCCATTTATATTTCAACTCCTCCTTTAACTATTTGAATCCGCTTCATCCAACAATGCTAGTAAATCTCTTACTAATTGTTCTCTGTCATACTTACCATTATGATATTGTAACTGAATATCATAACTAGTCTTATTATCATTGTTTATGTAATTCTTTACTTTATCTTTTTCATCCTGTGACATATATAATGTACCTTGTTCTTCTAACCAATCAGTTAAACCTGCATCATGAAGTGTTACATTTCTTGTACTATTTTTAAAATGTGGCATCCAACCATATACACCACTATTTTCACCAGATAAAATAGCCTTATCTTCATAAGCATTATATTTATCTTTATTTTCAGCACCAACATCAGATGCTCCTGTTATCCAATCTATAAAATTAGTCATTTTATCCAAGGTACGAATAATCACATCAGAATGAGCAGACAAACTCATAGCTAATTTCATTTTAGCCATTTCTAAATCTAAGGATTGTTTAATTAATTCTGGTAACTGTTTCAAGAATGATTCATATTGTTCAGATTGAGCAAATGTCTTTACCATATCCGCAAATTCATTACCTACTTGAATTATCACATCTATTATTTGTTGCATGATATTCAAATCATTGAATTTACTAGCCAAGTCACCTATTGATGCACCAATATTAGAAAACATTTTAACAAAATTTTCAAGATTATCCATATTGGTCACTTTGCCAAACAATTCCAATAAATTACCAACTAAGCTACCTAATGTATTTTGAAATTCAACCAATGTTGGTGATTTAGAAAAATCTTCTATAGTTTTCATAAGTCCACTATATGTGTCTGTTTCTTTATCGTATGCTCCTATAAACTTACTCACTCTATTATAAACACCATTTTCATTTGTGATTTTTCCTTTTTCAGAATCTAATCCCATCAATGAAGAACCTAATAAATCAAAGTTTTCCATTAATGTATCAAAACGACCTCTAAGAGTTTTAGATTGTGTTAAAGCTAATCCATCATAATTGCTAGATATATATTGCATTAATAAATTAAAGGCTTGTTCCTTATCATTAACTACACCTTTACTGGTAAACGCTTTTGCATAATCTTGTTTATTAGGTAACGTTTTCAAAAACTTCTTTAATGTTTCATTATCTACACCATAGTTTTTCTTTAATGAGGTTACATTCCCATTTAACCAGTTTTTAATTGCAAAACCAACGTGTTCTGCTCCTAGTTCTGGTTTTAAAGCACCAATATTGGCAATTTGTTCTAAATCGAATTCACTAGGTAATAAATTAACCTTCATAATCATACTTGCTGATTCTGTCATATCTTTAACAGAGAACGCTGTATTTTTTGCTAGATTTGTAGCACTTTTGTAAACAGCTTCACCTCGTTCTTCACTCTTAGCTAAAACATCCATAGTTGCTCTAATTGTTTCATAATCCATAGCATTATTCATCATGCTTTCTGGATTTAAATTTGTGGTTTTTAATAATGTCGAACCTAAACTAAAAATACCACCACTTATTTTATTCGCTATGTCATTGGCTGTCTTTAAGTAAAACTGAATTGTTTTAATAGCTGTTTGAATACTTACAAATCCAAGTAACATACTTTTAAAAGGGGAAAGTAGACCAAGTAAAGCAGAACTTTCACCAGTTGATTTTCCGCCTTTACCACCTGTATTACTAGGATTCATTTGAGGTATTTCAGATGGTATGTTAGCATAAGCATCTTTGATTTGTTTTCCTAGTTTATCATATTTAGTCCCCAATTTATCTACAGATTTACCCATCTTTTCTTGAAGTGCATTAGATGTAGTAACTGCTTTCTTTTCAGTTTGTGACATTGAATTGGCATATTGCAATACAGTCTTAGTCATTTGAGTAAGACTAGCATCAATTGTCTTTGAATCTTTAACTACTTTCTTTGTGAAATTATCAAACTCACGTTCACATCTTTTAACAGCATTTAAGAAGGTGTTTAATTGTGATTTATAATTTCCAGTAACTCGTATGTCTGCCCCTAACACATATCTATTTGCCAACAAAAGCACCTCCTATAAATTCTATTATTTATTTGATAATACTATCTTCTTACCTTTTTGTTTATTCCCACCATATAAAGAGAATAATGGATTGCTTATTTTTGCTAATGTCAGACTTTTATCAATATCTTCTTCCATTTCTACCATGTAACTAGCCACATAAAAATTAAATTGTTCAGCAGACATGGTTTCAAATTCTTCTAAAGTATGTCCATGATTAAGATAGTGGGCAACTATCCTAAGATAAAAGTCTGATTTTATTTTTTTGCTAAATCGTCAATATCCTTTCTTACTATAGCAAGAGGATTAGCAATCATATCATTCAAATCTTCTAATATTTCTACTATTTGCACCTTTTCTCCATTAGTAAATAAAGTTTCTACTATTGCAGAACAGTCCCCTTTTGAAATTTTATATGCTTTTAATAATTTTTCATCTTGTAATTCCGCTAATGACAGATAAATAAATGTATTAATCCCCTTTTTGTTATCTGATTCCATTATTTGGGCAATATCTAACATATCTTCTCTGTCCAGTTGTTTTGCTGTAAATTCAACATCTAATTCTTTGCTATATATTTTACAAGTTTTTAACTCTTTTCTACCTAAAATCTTATCGTGCTGTGCTATTAATTTCTCTATTGTATTCATAATATTTCTCCTTTTATTGTTTATTTTATTTTATAGCACCCTATTATTTAGAGTGCTATATAAATTAATTATCATCTGCTGTTGTAGTTTTTGAACTCCAATCATTACCATCTTCGATTGTGTCTTCAAAAGTAGCATTTTCAATTAAGAAACTTGCTTCATATTCTTCTGTAGTAAAATCTGTTTCTGCTTGTAATGTGATAAGATTGAATTTACCTTTTATCCAACAATCAGTTATGTTAATAGATTCAATATCTCCATTGGCATTTTTTGCTTCCACGTATAAATCAAACTTGAAGTTCTTCCCTTCTTTAGCACAAGCTAATAGCTTTGGTTTAAATCTACTTGATACTTTATTAAGGGTAAAAGTAATAGTACCAGTTGCTCCAACGTTTAATTCTGCTTCTGTAACACTATTCATTATTGGTAATGTTTTTGTGTTATATTCGATACTAATTGTTAATTCTTTTAATTCTGCAAACTCTACATTATCTATAAGCATTTTACCGCTTATTAGTCAAAACTACGTCATTAACATCTAAAAGATTTTTTGCCATTCAATTTCCCTCCTAATTAAACATCATAACGTATTGCTATCTGAACTTGTTCAATAACATCCATTATGTATAAATATACTTTTATAAATACATGACTATCTATCTTATAAGCTAAGACATCTTTATCATCCATATCAGAAGTATCTATATTTAAACTATTTAAATATTCCCTAGTTCCTTCTACATCTAATTCTGCATATGAAGTAATATCATTAGATAAGTAACCTTCATTTGTAATAGTTTTCAAATATGAATTTACACTTGATACTACAACTCTTCTATTAGCATATGAGTTACCATATTTGCTAATTATAGTTTCATCCATTAATTCATATAAATCTGATTTAACCATATCAATAACTTCTAACACTCTAATTTTACATAAGAACTCACTTTGTTCTGTTCCTATACTTTGTAAACTATTCACTCCTGTTGAATATTTTATGTGCTTTCCATCATTGTACAAGAATAATTCTCCTGCTTGAACATGAGTGTTATAATCGTCTTTTATATCGCAAGTTTTAACATTCTTAGCATTTTTATTAGTAATACCCTCATTAGCTTCAAGTCCACATAATTCACAAGCAACATCTACACAAAACTGTTCAGAAGTTAGGTCATTACCTAAATCTTTACCTGTAAAATTAACAACAGCTTCTGTATCTGCTTGATAATCATATACTACAGCCTTTATTGGATAATCTTCTTCATTTCTTTGTGTTTTAATAAAATTAACTATTTTTTGTTTAGTTTCTTCTTCTGTAGCTTTTGGACAAACTAACCATCCATTTTCTCTAACCTTTCCTAAGAACCCTAAAGAAGTATCTATACTGGTAGTTATTCCACTTTCATCATGTGCTACAACCACCATTACTTTACTTAGGTAATAATCATTGAAAGCTTTTGTTATATATGCTTTATTTTCAGCACTATAATCTTCTGTTATAAGTTTAAGTTTAGTATAAGTATATAGACCTGCTTTAACGTTTTCATCATCTAACACTAATAATAGTGTTCCATGACTTGCTCTATATTTTACACTTTGAGCCAAAGCTTTAACTGAAAAGGTAGTTCCGTGGCATTTTGAATTCTGTTGCCATTATTCATCTTTCCTTTCTACTTTTATTTTTGTTGACATTTCTTTGTCATTTATATACATATTCATACTTATAATTTCCATTAGTGCATCATAAGATGAATCATATGTAACTTGACTATCATCATAATAATTAAGTGTTAATTGTATTTTTTCATTTGTTAAATAATTCTTTTGAAAAATAGGTAAAAGTCTTGGTCTTTTTTTATTTCCCACTCCAACACTTAAATATTCATGAAATAATTGTTCTACTTCTTGCATAGTTATTAATCTTTTTTCAGTATCATTTTCTGGATTTATATAAGTTACGAAAACGTTTAACACTTTGAAATCCCTAGAAAACGATGTTTCTGAACTAACAGGTAGAACATATACACTAAATGTATCTGTAACAATATCTTCTTGATTTCCATTTATTAATATGTCATATTTAGGAAACTTTTCTTTCAAAGCTTTCGCTACTCCATACATTACATCTACATAATTAACCATATTCTACCTCCTTATTGCTTCATCTAAATTTTGACGTAAATATTTATTTAATGTTCTGATTCCTCTTGTAACAGCATTAGTAAACATATAGTCACCTTCTATGTATTGAATAGAATTAGTTCCATAAGTTCTTTCAAAACCATATTCCCATAACAACACATATTCTTCTGGTTTCTTACCAAAATAGGTATAACCTGTTACGCTTCCTAATGATATTCCAATTTCTTCATCTGTTCCTGCAACGCCATAATCTAAAAATTCATCAACTTGGAAACTATTTCTCATAGCACCAGTATCAACTCTACAATGTTGTTTACAATCAGTAATTATTTCATTAGCGGTATCTTTAATAGCTTGTTTTATTCCTTCTTCCATTCTATTTGCAATACCTTCGCTAAATTCCTTTTCAAATACATCCATACCCTTAAATCCCATAATCATCACTCTCCATAATGTCTTCAAGACCTTTTATTGTACCTGTCTTATTTTTCCAGTCGCTACTTGGTATTGTAATATATTTACATTTACATTTAACGTGCATAGGGATTACTGGTTTATTTTTATCGTTTACATCATAAATAGTACCATGTAATCCCATACATACTGAACACGTATTTCTTTCTAATACACTACAATATATTTCCTTTTCTATTCCTGCTTTTTGTTTCCATAATTCAGATGCTTCAACTAGATTTCTCATTACCTCATTAGTTCCTAGTCTTGAAGTCATATAATCATTTAATTTCAAATTCTTTTCTAATTCTATTAACAACTTTTCTTGTGTCACATCTCCTGCTAGAAATAATGATAAACTTGCTAATATCATAGTCCCTATGCTATCTTTATTATCATTAATCCTATCTTCAAATGTTTTATTATTTATTTTAGCATTTACTATATCCATGATTTCATTTGTGGAGATATTTTGAATTTGAAAATCTTCTAAACCTATACTTTGTAAATAATTATTAATCTTAAATTCTTCTTTTATTACATTTTGAACTATATTTTGAATATTTCTGATTTCTGATTCCTTTTGATTCTGAATAAATTTATCAATTTCACTATTTATTTGTTTTTCTATATTGTTTAATTTATCCGTATCTACATTTAAAATATCTCCTAAAGAACTTATCAATGCTATCAGAGATGCTAGTAATGTATTATTTTCATCTTTAACTTTTTCTACTTGTTTATTGACTTCTGCTACATATTTATTGTATAATTGACTTGTAAGGGATAGTTCTAAAAAATAATATTCTTCTTGCTCATCTGACAAGTCTTGTATATATTTCATTATGAATTACACCCCTTCTACAATTTTTACTTCTTTATCAAACAACTTAATGGCTATTTTATAATAGGCATCACTCGCTTGAAGTGAAGTATTTTTACATCTTTTTATTTTTGAAATAGAATAATATTTACCATCATATTTTATTAAGCTACTCTCAATTATTTTTTCGTTAGGTACACAATATACGGTTTTATCAACCTTTACATCATAACCCCATTCTTTTTCTTTCTTTTCTTCTGTCATATCATTTACATCTGCTACAAAATCGGTTACGCTACATACCCATCCATTTCTTGTTATCCCATTATCATCAGTATATTTACTATAATTATAGATATCTATAATATCACTATTCATTAATGTTATTTGATAAGAATTATTTGAAACAGATAATCCACCTTGAATAGTTTTGTTAGGATTCTTTTTTTGAAGACGTTTTCTATAAGCTTCTTGCCAAGTTCCCATTTAATATCTTCTTTCTTTTATCTTCTGATTTAGTTTTGCGACAGCTTTACTATGTCCATATTCTAACATTTGTGTTTCTATAGCTGACATCCACTTATTTTGGATTGATACCTTTTGAGATAACATAGCTGATTCAGAATATGTTCTATAATCAGCGGTAGTTAATATAATTTGATAGTTTTGGATATTCCCTATTGTTCTATTCATAAAAGCTAGTAGCATTAAGTCTGTAGTTATCTTCATTTCTTTTAATGTTAATGCAGGTTTTATTATTTGCATATCAAAGTCAACTTCTTTATCTTTAAAACAAATATCAAACCTACCTATAGCATCTTTGAGTAGGTGTGTGAAATCTTCTTCCATTTCTTCATCTGTATCATTCAAAAAATTACTATCATCTATTTTATAAGAAGCTTCTTTAAAGATATCTTCAAATTTGGTAATATCACTTGCCATACATTCACCTACTTATTTTATTTTTATTCTTCATCTGCATCTTTTTCATATGATATTAAATCAAATGCAAAATGCTTTCTAAGAACTCTTGCTAAATCATAATCTCTATATTGTTCTGAACCTTCTTTATTCCATAACTCAACTAATGTGTTAAATAACTCAAATCTTACGAATTGTGGTAATTTAATTAGTGCTTCTGTTATTTCTTTTTCTGTGTGTTTTTCACAGAAATATCTAATATCCATCACACATTCAAGTGTTTCATATAGTGGATTAAGTCCTAATATTTTGCAAGCTTCTTCATCATCAACTATTACTAAAGGTTTTGTAAACGCTCTAGGTGTTGTACTTTTTATAAATCTTAATTCTTTAATGCTTATTGGTAATTCATCATTATATCCAGAAAACGGATAATCATATTCTCTACCTCTTAAAGTAGTTGTTCCATGTGCTATTGCTCTAACAATAACTTCTCTTGTTTCATCTATTTTTTGTACTGGCGTTGATTTTACAACTTTTGGAGTTGATTTCTCCTGTTCTTTCTTTTCTAATTCCTTTTCTCTTTTATCTAATTCTTTTGTTCTTTCTTCTATTTCTTTCATTAAGTCAGCTTTCATTTGTGCCATTAAAGCTTCAACATCTACTGTTGCAGTTGCTTTAGAACTTTCTTTCGCTGTTTCTTTTACTTCACTCTTCTTTGCTGTTGCCATAATTAAAATCTCCTTATTTTCTCCTATATTTTTACTCTTTATTAAGAAAAAAGGGGAACAATATATAATATATTTGTCCCCCTCCTATTGTTTATTTTATGTGTTAAGACTAAACTAAGTTAATCTTACCGAATAATTGATTGTATGCACAACCAACACCGTATTTGATTACAACTTCTTCTTCTAAAGTCATATCTTCATTTACAGTTCCATCACTAATTGATTTACCCATTTCAGAACCTTCGTAGTATAACTTAACTGGTCTTTCTCCACCTGTAAACACGAATAATTGACTATCGTCAAAGATGTATGCAGGTTTACCTGTTTCGTTTACTAATTGTCCTGCTTTGAATCCTTGTGGTAATTCGATGCAAGTAACACCATTCCATTCTTGTAAGAATCCGTTAGCGTTTAATTCATCTTTCATGTTAGAACTCATTAATACACCGCTATATGTATTAGCTTGTAATTTCTTTAATCCTAATCTTGTACCAATAATATATACTGGTTTACCTTCATTTGCTGTTTGTACAGCTTGGATTACTCCCATTACTTTTTCTTCATCATATGCACCGTTATGTTGCATGATTGTAGGTAAGTTACCCAATGCTGTTACGAATGTATCGTAAGCTACTCTAGCTACATGATTATCAAATGCTACTGCCATTTTTGCAATTAATGTAGGAAAATCTATTCTACCTGCCATGTATGTTTCAAATTCTGTGTATACTTTGATTCCATACATATCAATTGGTAATGTGATTTCTTTACCTTCATCAATTCTTTGTCTTTCGATTGTCCAGTTACCTCTTGATTTTCTAGCAACTGATAATTCAGATTTGCTAGGAATATAGAAGCTATTTGTATCTCCTAATTCATTGAATTTGATTTCAACAAATTGAGTGAAGAAAGCATTTTTTCTAGCTTCTCCATCAATAACGATGTTATCAATGTTATCTTCAACTATTGCGTAGATATCTGCTGAATACTTTCTGAATCCTTGTCTAAATCTCTTATCCCCTACTCTATCAGTTCCAAACAATTCAAAGAAAGCGTTTCTGATTGCACCTTCTACATCTTCTGCTGAAAATTCTGCTCTATTTGTTCTACTCATTCTTTGCGTACATAATAATTTAATTTCGTTTATATCTGCCATTGTCTAGTTTCCCCTTTCAAATTATAACACTTGGATAACATACATATTGTATGATAGTCCTAAGAAATCGCTATTTTTGTCATATACGTTTTTGATACCTTCTTGGTCAATTCTTACTATTTTACCAATTGCTCCAGAGTTATCTGCACTAGCCTTTAATTTATAAGAACTAGCTTCTATTTTTACGTATTGCCCTTCTTTTAATGTATCTGATACACCACTTGCATCAATACCTTCTTCTGAAATTTTAAATTTCTTTACTTTACTCATTGGATACGCTCTATATGCTTCTGGATTACCATTAATACTTGCTGTACCAACATTGTAATAGTGTTTTAATCCACCTAAAGCCTTTCTCGATTCATCATAAATTAATTCTGGTGAACATAAGATATATAATTCACTTTTAGTTTCGCTTCCAGTTGGAGCAGTAAATTCTCTTACTTCTCTTTCTAACTTATCATAATCACCTAAAACTCCTATTGAACCATTATCTAAGTCCTTTTCGATTGTTACATCAGCTAATGAACCTTCAAGGTTTTCAACTAATACCATATCGCATCTTGCGTGTAATTTACCATCTGTTCTTATTAACATATTCTATGTCCTCCTACTTATTTTTATATTTATTTATTAGTTCTGATATACTATTTGTTATTTTATTTTCTTCAAAATCAGAACTATCAACGTTATTGTAAATTGTTACAGTTGATTGCTTTTTATTCTTATTTGCGTTTTTATCTTCTTTTGTTTTATTGATTCTTCCATAGATTGCATATGCTCTATCTTCTAATTCTTCTAATGAGTAATTAGCTGAATTTTTCTTCAAATCTATAAAACTTTCATCTTTTGCTATTTCTTCAAATTTAGAGAATATTTCAGATTCTTTTTCTGCTCTTAATTCTTTTTCTTTATTAAGTTTATATTCTCTTAATTGTAGAACTTCTTCCATTAAAGCATTATATTGTTTTTCTAATTCTGCCTTTTCAGCTTTAACTGTTGCATATTCTGTGTTTAATGAATTATATTTTTCTTCAAAATTTTCTTCATTTTCCATAGTCTTCTTTTTCTTTTTAGTTCCACAGGCAAATTCTTCTTCTGTAGATTCTTCTGCTGAATCGTCTTCTGCTTCTTCATCTTGTGTATCTTCTTGTTCTTCACCTGTTGGTTCTGCAATTGGCTCTACTGGACTATTTGATTCTTCATCCTTGTTGTCTTCAACTGGTGCTTCTTTTGGTTCTTCAACAGGTTCATTTACTGGTGCAACATTTTCATCCTCTTGTGCAGATTTCTTAGCTTTTGACATTGGTTCAATTCCTCCTTCTGTTATATAATTATCTAGTGCTTTTAACATTTCTTCATATTCTAATTTAAATTGTTCGTTTTTTGAATATTTAGAATCAACTTTAACTTTTCCACAATTAAAGGCAGGAATAACTCCATTTCCTAAAATACAAAGTGCTGAAAAGTTAAAATCTCGCACTTCGATATATCCATCTCTATTTTCATAACTATCAATAGTTATTTCCATAGATTGAGAATTTTTATTAGCCATTAATCTATTAATTGCTTCTGGATTTCTTTCTTTCCAAAAATAACAGTCAACAGCTAATACATCACGGATTTCTCCATCTTCCATACAAACTTTTTCCCATCTTGAAGTTCCTGCTATTACAGTACCATAAGGTATAGTCAAGACTTCTTCTTTAAGATTACCTTCTTCATCAAAGTAATAATCTATTGCATGGTCTTGGAAATCTCCATCAATGTAATATCCTATTACTGGTAAATAGTCTAATCCATATCGTGCCTTATCAACATATTCTTTCACAAACTTAGTTCTGTTCGCAATTTGTACACAATCTAATATATAGATAGTCCCTCTTACAAACGTCTTATTTACTGTTTGTCCAGTTTCTTGAGGTATAGAATAACGATAAGTATTAATATGCTTCTTTTCTTTCTTATTCAATATCTCACCTCCTTAATAAAGCATTTTATTAGTATAAGCTATTTCATCTTTTGCAAAATTTAATTGTTTTCCTATTTGATTTTGAAATATAAAAACCGTCTTACCATTAGGTAAAACGGATTCTTTCATTAGATTATATCCTTGTGCTATTAATTTATTTTTAATATCTTCTTTAAAGCACATTATAAAGTTATCCAATCATATCACCTCTTATACTTTGGTAGCTTCACTACCTTCATTGTCTTCATTTGATTCACTTTCCTCGTTAGGTCTACCTCTTGTTTTCTTATCTTTATTATCTGTACCAAAATCATCACCTGCTGTTGTGAAGCTTGATTGTAATGGTCTTAATTTATTTACCAAGTCTAATATATCATTTTCTAATAATAAAATACCTAACACTTCACTCGGAGAATGTCCTTTCATGGCAAATAATTCTAGTCTACTTACAATACCATATTGTGCCATATTTAAAGCCATAGCTATTTCTTCATCTTTATTAAATTCTGTGAGGAATGGTAATTTTACTTTAAAGATATTACTCTTATTTGTTCCACCTATACGTTTTGTCTTTCGTGTTAAAACATTAGCTATTTGTTCAAAAATATTCTTTATTCTATTTTGGTCAACTAATGTTGAATACTTTAACCCCGAACCAGTTCTAATACCAGTTCCCATCATTGTATTTGATACTGTTGATGCGTTCCAAAATGATTTTTCTGCTTCCTCTAATGTTGTTAAATTTGTGTTACTATTTGTAAAAGATATTGGTGTGACCTTTATGGGTGATATGAAAGGTGTGATAAAATCTCCACAGACTTGTGTTAAAAAATCATAATATTCACTCACCATTTCTGGATTAACAGTAAATTTATTCATTTCTCCATCTTTTCCATTAGTTTCCATCTCTAAGGCTAAGAATTGATAATTTGACATTTCATTCTTTGCTTTATTAATGCTCTTATAGTCTTGCATATCCATTATGTCAGAAAATAAATTAGCATATGGTGGAAAATCAATATATGGTGTATTTAATTCTGGAAAATATCTTAAACATATTTGTTTATCGGGATTCAATCTTTGCCATCTATAATTTCCTTTATCCTTTTTATATTTATTATAAAGTGTTTTAAATTCTTCGGGATAAGATTCTATTAATAATACATTATCTTGTCCTTTTCTTGAATCAAAATATGTAAAATCAAATTCATATACCCAACAGCCATCTATACTACCATATACTCTACAGTACCTTGGGTCTAAATGTTTTATATTATAGCTATCTTCTGTTTCAATTTCATAACCATAAAAAACACCATTCAATATAGTATTAGCTAGTGCTTTTCGGTATTCGATATCTACATTCATTTTTTCTATTTCATAACAAACTTTTTCCCAATCACTTTTTATTTTATTATTTCCACCACCTGTCTTTACTGGTAATACATATGGTGTTAAATAAGGCATATCATAAAAATATTTAACTAATGCTTGATACTGTGGTACTGCAATATACATATTTAATGATAAGTCTAATAATTGTTTTTTATATCTTACAGGATTTTCTAAAAATTCTTTTATCATATCCTTATCTAAATCAATCATTCTTTTCTTTGTAGCATCTATAGAAAAATCACTTGCTAAACTTTTTAAAGCTACTGAATATCTGCTTTTTGCTTTATTTAAAGCTTTATTCATTCTTTCTTCTGCTATTTCCTGTGGGGATTTTGCTCTTGTTGTTTTCAAAGATATCGCACCTCCAATCTTTTATCTTATTCTTTGTTTTGTAAATCTAAATAATTTTGAAGTATCAAAAGTCGTTTCCTTTTTAGGTCTTAACTCTTGCTCTAATATTTTCGCTATATATATTCCATATCCAATACTAGAATATCTATCTTTTCTCTTTGACGATGGCTCGATAAGTTTTATTAAACCATTTGTTTGATTATCAACTTGTTCAAGATTTATCATTTCATTTATTAATAATGTAGTCTGAACATATGGTGAAAGATATTTCATTTGTTCTTCTTTTGGCATCTTATTAAATTCATCTATTTCACAGAATTTACCTCTACCATCATTTTCACTCATAAGTAATCTTAAACTACCTCTTTTTAATTCATCTCTAACAAATACGTGCATTTGGCTATTAAGTTTAGCATCTGCTTTTATTGAATAGATTACCTTTGGAGCATCTTCAACAAAACATCTGCTTGCCATTTCTTCATCATTTATACAACTTACTGCATCGTATGAAATACCAGTTTCAGTATCATAAAGATTTGTAACTAACTGGTCAAAAACTCCAAGTCCTAAACCGTTACTATCAATTACGATATAATCACATTGGAACTCTTCAAAAAGTTTTCTTATTCTAATAGCCTGTGCTGTAGAATGTCCACCTTCATAACTTTCCATGTAAACTATACGCTTCTCATATGATGTATGTGATTTATTTGGAATTAAACATATGATAGAATATACACTAGCATCGTTATTATTCTTTTTAGAACTCATACCAGATATATCGCATGATATAAGTCTTATTTCTCCTAAGAGTTTCTTTGGTTTCTTAAAGTTCTTTGATTTTAGAACTTCATACATTTCATTAGGATATATTGCTTCATTTAATACCCTATTCTTTTCTAAGTCAACATATTTGAAGAAAGCTTTTTCGGATTCACCATAGAACATAGCATCCATTTCCATCAGCCACGAAATTTCGTCAAAATCGTCTTCTGACATTTCTTCTTCAACTTGTCTTCTCATTAATAGTCCTTCTTTTATTGCCATTTGATAAGGTAAAGAACACACAAAGTATCCTTTTTGCCTTAGCATATTTTTAAAGAAGGCTTTACACTTATCCCAAGACCAATCATGTTTATAATAAGCTGAACTTAAATATAATTCCTTATTTGGTTCTTGTAAATGAGCATATTCTTTCTTTTGTAAATATCTTGGAGTTCTTGGAGCAGTCATAAATTTTTTTAAAACAGTATCTACTATTGATTTTTGCACCATACGATACTCGTCTACAATAATTATGTTCGCTCTTTTGCTCCTCGCATTTTGCGTAGAAGCAACGCAACGCATCCAACTTCCATTTTTAAATGTTACCCTTGCATCATTTGAACCTGTTTTTAATTCATCTATTTCCCTATCCAACATAGGACTATCATTTCGGAGGTCTACTATCTTTTCCAGTATCTCAATAGACTGTGACTTGACACCCGCTGATATAATAATCTTTGTACCGTGGATACAAAATACATCTCACGCAACAGAATATAGCAGTTAAAAACGTCTTACCTTGCCCCCTTGAGGCGATATAAATGAAGTGCTGACTTATATTCATAGCATATATCAACACTATTTGGAAAGGTTTTAACATTATACTTAAATGGTCTTTACAAAATAAATGTGGAAACAATCTATAAAAAGATGTCCACAATCCTATTCCTTGCATTAATTTTTCAGACTTTGTTAAATTGTCCATTTTACTAGCTTTATTTTTAGTTTTGATTTCTACTTTTGCCATAATTTATCTTTCCTTTTTTGTAAACGTTTTCAATAAAAAAACTAAAAATCATCTATTTCGATGTCTTCATCATCGTAATCTTCATCATCATATGTAGGTTTCATTACTGTATACTTATCCATTTCTTCTAAGTATTCATCTTCATATGGACACTTAACACCCATCATCCTACATAGATTTCCTAAAAACCAAACTAGCATATAATGTACCCAATTAACTTTTTGCCACTCTTCAAGTGGTTCTGGAATAGGTTTTTCATTTTCATATTTCTTTATTAATGTTCCCATTGTTACTTGTTCACTAGCCATAGTTGCTGATTCTTGGCTAGGTTTCATATTAGCTGAACCAAACAAGTTTTGTAATGTTGCTAATTCTTTATCAACACTCTTACCTGCTCGTCTTAGCTTATCTACAGTTAATCTTTGTTCTGCAATTTCCATAAAGAATGTTTCTGTAGAATAACCATCGGGTTCACCATAAGTCCTAATCATCTTATGATATTCTTTATCTAAGAATCTATAATCTTCGGGTGAACGATTTTCTCCCCAAAATTCAATAAGATTTTCGTCAACCCCATCTGTATTTTGAATAGTTATTCCCATTCTTTCTAATTCGTCAGATGAATCAAAATCATCTCCAACACCTTGTTTAGCACCTATAGAATTTAACTTAGTAAAATATATTTGCCAAGCAGGTGTTCCTACTGCTCTTTTAGAGTTTTGTAACTCACTTAATGTTGCATCAACACATGATTGATTGAAACACACATTTAATGCTCTACACATATAATATAAAGCTGTCTTTATATCTGCATAGTAATTAAAATACTTATCATAAATCTTACCAACACATTCTTTACATACAGGCAATTTTTCATAAGCACTATATATATCGGCATTAGATTTATAATAATATCTCTCTGTCTTTTCAGTACCACAACATACACATTTTATTAATTTAGATGTTAATGTAGTTTTTGTGGTCTTTTTCTTTGTAGTTGTTGCCATAAAATAATCTCCCCTTTTTATATTTTATGACCTAAATAATTCAATAACTTTTGTTAGATTTACTTTATCTTACTATCGCTTTATTTTCCCATTTCTTATAAGCATCAAAATACATAACATTCTTATCTCCATTATAAGTACATTCATAATACATACCATCAAATAGAGTAGTGCTTAATAACGCCTTATTATTTTGTAAAGCCTTACAACTCCATACTACAAACACATCGTCTTCTGTAATATTTTTATTATCAGACTTATCCAAATGGTCATTAGTATAATTACATATTTCTTGCTTACACCAATTTAAAAATTCCTTTTCATTCATATAAATACTCCTTTTAAAACCAACTAAATTGTTTCTTCTTCTTCAACAGTTTCATAATTATTAGATTTACTTCTTACTTCTTCTAAAGCTTTTTTAATAGCATCTCTGATAGTTAATTTAAAGCATAAAGTTTTTGCTTCGGCTACCTTTTCTTTTGTATCTAATACTGAACCTAATTCTTCATCTTTTATCATTTTAGTTGCTATTGAAAAATCAACTTTTAAATCTTTGTCAATTTTAACAACCTTATTGTTTAATTTAAGCTTAATTGTTTCTCCGCTGTCCTTATCTTCTATTACGTCACCTTTACTATCTACAGAAAATTTACCTTCAAAAGTTAAATCCTTATATTCTATAGAAGTAGGAAAATTGATTAACATAGCTTCTTCTTCATTAGGTAAAATATCTACATTTCCTAATTCTTTGCATTTAACAGTCATATAAAAGACATTATTTTTAATATCCTTTTCGTATGATAAAACCATTGTAATTCCTCCTATAATAATATTATTGTTGTTGTAAATTAATTTCTTTGCATCCCATTACCAGTTTGTATAACTGGTCTTTATCCATAACACATTCAAATTCTACATCCTCGAATTGCGTATCAAAGATATATAACTTTGCAGTATTATCTTTTAGTAATTCAATTGCACAAGCTTTTGTACCTTGCATCTTTAATACAATCTTTTTCGCTTCTCTATTATTTTCAGAAGTATAAAGACGAATCATTTCTCCTTCTTTAAGTTCTGAAATATTCAATAAATTTCCAGTAAACATTTACATAAAACCTCCTTAATATATTTATATACATAAATAGAACAGAATTAATCCTGTCCTATTCATTCACAACACATAGGTTTAGTTTATCAATGATATAATCTACACCTTTTCTAGTTAAATATGTTTTGCTATTGGCATATTTACAATTGATAGCTTTTACTTCGAAAATACCTTGTTCTAAATATTTTCTATATGGAACGTTTTTATTTTCTCCATTCTTCTGTAAATAGCCATTTTCTCTAAGCATATTAAACATATCATTTTGACCAACTCCTACAATAGCACCAAATGTTCTTATATTCATTAATCCGTCCGAATTAATATACTCGTCCCATTTTGAACTTTTTTCACCTTCAATTAAAAGCTGTTCTTCTAATTGTTTATTTTGTTTTATTGCTGTAAAGTAAGCTATTGCTCTATCTTCTTCGCTCATATTAAGATATCCAGTTAATGCAGAATTGTTAGCATTAATTAATTTTTGTTCAAGTTCATTTATATATTCAATTGTCTTTGCTCTCACAATAGCTGATTCTGAATTTAACATTTGTAACATACCATCACGGTTTAAACTAAAACATGGCTGTTCTTTATTTTGTTTATTGATATATGACGACTCCAAAATATTTTGGTGTCCTTCTAAACCTAGTGTTTCCAATACTTCTAGTTCTTTTCTAATTTTAGTCATAAAACTATCATGTCTTAATTCAACATACTTGTCTTTCTTATTTAATCCTTTTTCTTTTAATATTTCAAATTCTTCTTCTCTAAATTGATTAATAATTTCAACCAATTCTACACTTGTAATTCTTAATTCTTTTGTTTGTTCTGTAATTTCCAATAATTCCTTAGACATTTCTTTTCCTCTTTTCTATATAAATTTTTTGTGGGATTTATATAGATTCATATAAATCCTTATGACAGGAGCAAAACCCCACATATTCTACTCTCTGTCAATGTCTAAGAATAGAACAGTTTTACTGCTCTCATAAAGATTTATATTGTTTATTTTGTGTTTGTATTGAATACTCTATTGTAAATTAATTATAACATATCATTTATTTTATGTCAACTATTTTTTTATATGATGTAGGGAAGAAATTCCTCCCTACATATTTGTATCTCTAAATTGTTCCACTTACTTGTTGTTGTATTGCTCCAAGTTTTGCAACTTCTACGTTATTTTTAGAAGTAGATTCATTAATACATATAGCGTGAGCCATATCTTCTTCCATTCCTGCACTAATTAAAGCTAAATACATTCCTGCATATCTTGAACCAATTTTAGCACCTTCTGCTAATTCCTTAACATCATAAGCTAATCCTCTTAAATTAGTTGTATCCATACATGGAATTTCAGCTAATTTCTTAACTATTTCAACTAATTCTTCTTGTGAGTAATCTTCTAAATCTCTAGGCATTTCTTTTACTTTTTCTTCTACTTGTTTATTATTTTCTCTTTCCATATACAGTCACCTCTAACACATTATTTTATCTATTACTCCTAATTCTAACGCAGTTTCTGCATCAAAGAAGAAGTTTTCTTTTCTATCATATATTTCGTTGATACGTTCACGTGGAATTTTTGTAAGCTTTGCATAATAATCAGCGGATTTCTCCCAAAGTTTCTTTTGAAATTCAACTTCTCTTTCAAATTCCTTTAGTTCTCCACCTTGTCCAAATGATGTTTGATGTAATAGATATTGACTTAATCCATATCCAATACGTTCATCACAATGAATTATTATGTCAAATGCCATTGAATAAGCAATAGATTCAACTACACCAATAACCTTTATTTTATGTTTTTGTAATCTCTTAATATTACCTATAATAGCATTACCATGAATAACACTTCCACCATATGAGTTAATTAATAATGTAACTGTTTTTATTTTTTTATCTTTCATTCCTAAACTATCGTAAGATTTATTATTCTCAATAATTTTGTTAGCATAATAAGAAACTGCTACTGCCATTTCCTCATTTACTACACCATTTAAATATATTCTGCCTTGATTTGCGGAAGCGTGTTCCATCTCCATTATATTCATATTCTTCTACCCATTACCTATAAGGTATCTTTCTTTTTTTAATTTAAAACCATTGTATAAGTTTCTGTTATTCCCACATTTTCTTCAATCTTAAATAATTTACACATAGCTTTTGAACCAACCATTAACTTATCAGCATAAGGGTCAGAACCTACAAAGCTAGGACATACAACTATTTCAGTATTTCCATTTAATTCTCCAACACTTAAAGATTGCCCACCATGAAAATGTCCCATAAAGCATAAATCATAAAATCTCTTATGTCTAACAGAAAAATCTTTGATTACTTCTTTTATGTTCTTTATTTGATGTCCATGTAGTGTTATAATATTTTGACCACATAAACTGAAAGAATCATAGTCATAAAGAGATAATTTAACTTCTATTCTCTTATTTTCTGATACTAAATCAGATATATAATTTCCTATAATGTATTCCATATCTTCACTTGGCATTTCATTTGCTTTTGTTCCTAAATATCTGCATTGAGAGTGATTTGAGTTCATAGTATGTCTATATGTTATATAAACACATTTAGATAATTCATTTAAGAATGTAGCTATTAATCTGCTCACTTCAACTACTGCATGAACTACTGGAACATCATTCAATTTAACGTCAGATATTCTTAACATTCCTTGTATAGAATCTCCTAATCCTATAACAGTAATGTGTGAAATTTTATTCTTTTTCACTATTTGTTTTGTCTTTTCTAATAGTATTTCAAATCTAAGTTTAACTTCATCTCTTGAATAACAATTGTTGTCTGATTCAAAATCAGCATTATAATGAATGTCTGATAGTGCTAATAGATATTCTCCATTATTATCATTATGGATTTGAATTTTATCAAACTTTGGAAGTGGTAATGTTTCTATAGCATCCCTAACATTCTCATAAAACAATTCATATCTTGCATCTTTTGTATTATTTCTATTATATTCTACTTTCGTAGCTTGCATTTTCTTTCTAGCAATATCTAATTCTTTTATTTTTTCATCTAATTTCTTTAATTCTATTTCGTTACCATTTGTTGCAAACTCTTTTTCCCTGCAATAATATCCTTGATTAAAATTAGTAGCAGGACATCTAACGCTAGATTCTGATAATTGTGTTCCTGTGTTTTCTTTTATAATGTCATAAACCTGCAAATTATTTAAATTTAAATTTTCTTTTAATCTATAACATCTAGCTGAATATTCAACAAATGATTCATCTTCTTTCTTAGTTAATCTCTTATCCATATTTTTCTCCCCTATTGTTTATCTTATTTATAATATGATAAATCTATTCTCATTAATCTCTCATTTAAAAATTCTTCATCTACTGCAAACCATTCATGATTATCTAAAATTCTTCTACTATTCAACATTGTATGAAGATGTTTCTCCAATAATTTATAATTTGAACATTGAATTTTAGTTAAAATCACTAATTCATCATTTATTCCATTAAATTTAAAGGAACGTTGTATTTGCTTAAATCTATTGTCTATATTCTTTGAGCATCCAACTTTAATAACCATTTTGTCTTTAGTTGATTTTGTTTTATTTATAATAATATAAACGCCCATTTTTACTTTCTATTATATAAACAAATATTGTATCTATTACAATTTTATATTCAAATGTCCATTAAACAACTTTCTCACCTTTTAATTAATTCACCATTTAAAACCAAATTGATAAATTGTAATAAATAATTATAACTTGTACTCTAAAAAATAATATATTATTTGTAAGCTGTAACCTGTTATTTTGTCTGCATTACTTTTTCCTAAAAATTTATTTTTTTAACTTGTTAGAATTTTACTTTACCTAATATAGTATATGTAAACAAGCTAGGAGCATTTATAAAAACACTCCTATCAAGCTACAGTAACAGAATACAATATTTGTTATAAACTATTTTATATTTCTACAAAAGTAGTTGCGTTAACCTGTTGAATAAGTGTTTCTAAATCTGATATTTCATCAACTAAAGATTGTTTTTCAGCTTTAATAACATCTATATCATAGTTTAGGTCAACTACTCTATAATATGAACTACTTCCATTTCCATCAAATTTCCTGCTCAATGAAGGTGCTTTACTAGACAAAGTTTCAAATAGTTCCAATTCTTTTCTCAAACTAGAAACCGTATTGATAGCTTCAATAATAGTCATATCTTCTTTGACTTTAACAGTTGCGTTCATTTTAGCTAATATATTTTTATATTTTGTCAATGTATTTAATTCTGATTTATATTTTGATAAAACCTCTTCAAAGTCTTTCACATCTACTAAAACTTGTTCAGTTCCATCTAATTCTCTATCTTTTGTTATTGTACAATTGTTCATTACATCATAACGTAATGCACTCATGTCTTTTGATTTTTGATTAATAATCAATAATAAATTTGATAATGTTACTCTCATACTTATCATTCCCCTTTTCATCTTTTTATTAAATCTCTTTCGGTTTTGTCTGACACCCACAAACTGGACAATAAAACATATATTTATTACCAATTTTGTCATAGTCTTTATTTTTCATATATTCATCTACATTTATTAAAGTTTTACAGTTTTCACATTTTATACCATGGTATTTCTTCTTCACTTTAATCAACTCCTTACATATATTACATTATGGGAGGGGTACGAATACCCCAAACCATATAAATATGAAAGAGAGAAAAATAATATGAAAAATATGAATATCAATTAAGAACAAACAGACACGGATACTGTTTGCTCTATTATGGATACTCAAAAATGGCAGGTGGACTAGGAATCGAACCTAGACAAACAATTTTGGAGATTGTCATTCTAGCCATTAAATTACCCACCCACATAAAAGAAAGACGAAGATTATTCCTCGTCTTCACTTTCTTCTTCTACTTTAGCTAAATCACTTTCACTAACTGGTGTGTCTGCCTCTGTTATTACAACCTTCACATAGGCATTATCTAACCCTGCCATATCACATAATTTAGATAACTTCACAGGCACAGCAAACTCTTCTGATTCTAATGTCATTTTTTCAGTATCTAAGAATCCACTCGCTACTATCCCTGCCCCTTTAATTGTGATTGCACTTTTTGCCATATTTAATTGTCCCCTTTTATTGTTTATTTTATTTACAAAAATTATAATTCTATTGTGAAATCTAATTCTGAAACAAAAACCTTTGTAGTTCTATTATTTTCAGATAACATATCTTCTAATTTTGCTTTTAATTCTTCTTTTGCTTCATCTTCACCGTGCATCAAAACTACTTTATTACAATTGCATTGTTTAATATAGTTTATCAAATCTGTTTGGCTTGCATGAGAACTAAAAGTATTAAATCTTCTAATATTACAATGTTTGATTAATATATCTTTTTTATCAAATTCAACCTTATCAAGTGTTTCATCTAATATTTGCCCACCTATACAATTAGGAGAACAATAACCACAAAATAATATACTAGAATTAGTTTGTCCTAATAATCTATGAGCATGAAGTGTACTTCTTCCTCCACTAATCATCCCGCTACTAGATAGTATTACTGCTTGCTGTTTTTTACTCATGAAAGCGATACTAGCATCATAACTATCTATAAATTTAAAACATTCCCAATTAATTACTTGTTTCCAATATTCTAATTCTTCACCTTCTAAAATAGAGAATAATGCTTTATTTATTTTACATCCCAAATTTGTATCAATAACAATTGGTATTTCTCTATTCCAACTATCTTTAAATGTATCATATAGATAACACATTATATTTTGAAGTCTGTGTTGAGCGAATACTGGAATTAATACAGAACCATTTCTGTCTAACGTTTGAATGATTTCTTTTTTAAATTCTTCACGTTCTCTTATACAGTCCTGTTTAGTGAAGTTTCTATCACCTTTACCATAAGTAGATTCTAAAAATACAACATCTGCTTTAGCTACATTAATAGTAGGTTTAACAAAATAATTAAATTGGAAATTATCAGTATTACCTAAATCTCCCGAAAACAATATCTTTTTAACAGTATTTGTTCCATATTTTTTAATATATAAAACCAACTGTGTTGCTCCCATCATATGGCTATTATCTACATATTGAAAAGAAACATATTCGTCAACTTTAATTATTTCATTCATAGAAACTTCTTCTATTTTATCTAATACTTTCCACATATCTTGAGTTGTATATAGTGGTTTACATTTCTTTCCTGTTTGTTTTAAATATTTACAATCATCTTCATGTATTTTTGTTCCATCTTTCAACATTACTGGTGCTATAGTTTTATTTGCATTATTCATAAATATTTTTCCTGCAAATTCTTTTACATTTAAATAAGGTAATCCTCCAACATGGTCTTGGTGATTATGTGTTACAAAAACATATTCAGCATATTTAATTGGTATGTTTTCAAACATCTTTTTATTGTCCATATATTCATCCCATTTAGAACCACCTTGACAAGTTCCTAAATCTACTAATAAATGTTTTCTACCTTCTTGTGTCATGTAAGACACCATTGTACATGAACCTGTTACTTGGTGACTTTGTGAGCCACACGTAATACATATGATTTTATTATCTTTCCTCTTTTTACCCATAACAAAAATTCCTCCACACTCTCCTTAATAGTAAATAGGAATCTTTGTTTTAGATAAAAGTTTCTCTATTTATCTATTAATAAATAAAAAGGGTAGTCTTATCAACTACCCTAATTTAAACAATAAACTATCTGTTTACTGCTGATGTTTTCTTTATCTTTACAACTTCCTTTGCAGGTGCTGTATGTGCAGGATATGTTACTCCATTTAATGTTCTTTCTGGAACTTCCTTTTCATCTTGCATTACTTTTTCTACTCTGATATAAGAACCTAATTTAATTCCTTCGTCTACTCCTAGTCTATCTATTACTGCATCTACAACTACATCAAAATTAGCAACAAAATCTTCTGCTGATTTCTTTGTTTTTAGTTCTAATGCTTCCTTTACTACGTCTACTAATACTTCTTTCTTTAATAACTCTACCTTTGCCATAATTCTTTTTCTCCTTTTCGTTTCTTAGATTTTTTATTATTGTTTATTTTATTTCGGTGTCACAGGAATTGAACCCATGTACGTGCCTACACACCGATGTTTCCTTTATTTATAAAAAAACAAAGGAATAAATACATGAACTTTAACACGTTGGAAATTATAGGACTTGAACCTACATCTCTCCGACTACTACGGAGTGCTTTCACCAGTTAAACTAAACTTCCATATAAATCCTATTTCTTTTTCGTCTGTGTGAAATAGGTAAATGTCACCAGTATACTATAATATATTATCAAGGAGGTGTTTATTAGGGAAATCAAGGAATCGAACCTCTTTTAATGTTTAACCATAAACAATTTCCCATGTTAAAAGATAAGAAATTAATCTTACCTTAATATTGGCGAGGATAGGTGGAAGTCGAACCACCGTTCACAGGTTAACAGCCTGTTGTTCTACCATTGGACTATATCCTCATATTATTATCTTTGAAGGCTTTTAGATTCTATCCTTCTTCTTGACTTTCAGAAGACTTACTGTCTATCTCCCTTATCCACTAACTCATGCTAGTATCAAGAAATGCCTGCTATTTTATATACCGTTAGCTTTTACGGTCTACTAATATACTACTCTACAGTTCGCATTATACTTGCCTTGCGAGCAATTAAGGATTGGCTAAATCCAAATACGCTGTTCCTTATAAAGTAATTAAGTCCTTGCGAGAACTCCATTACACTTTGTTACATCTCTGCCAAAGTATTAAGACACTTTCGTATATTAGGAAGAAGAATTTTCGCTTTAGTTATTTGTATTTCAAATAAAATATGATATCCTCAATCATCACTTAAATCTGCTATATTCTTCTTAACTTTTCCAAACAGAAGTCACATCTTCTTAGTTGTTTCCTTGCCTTTTGAGCAAAGCTATACAACAGCGACTTCGATGCTTTCACTCAATTTATAAGTTACTAACGGTTCTATAAGATACTTTAGGATACTCCCTATTTTTCTTATACAACTGGTTATCGCACTTGTGTAAATTTCACTCGTACTATTTAACCTTACACTTTAGATTTTCCATTTCACTAGTTTAGCGTGAACTATCCAATTGCTAGTTGGAAGATTTCATTCTTTGGTTATTCCATTACTCTCTTGTCATTCCTAGCTTATAGGACTTTACCATATTGCTGACTATATTTTCACTTAACCAATATGATAAACATTTAAATCTTGTGTATTGCTTGAATTGACCATAAATGGCGAATGGTTGTTAGCCACCCTTTACATATATTACTATATGCTATCTGTGTCAAGCCACAATACGCACCTATATTAGTGTACCAGTTACTTTTATTTTAAAGAGTTAAAGTAACAAACTTTCTTCTTGGTACTCCATAGCAGAATTGAACTGCTGTCTTCACCGTGAAAGGGTGATGGCTTAACCACTTGCCTAATGGAGCATATTAAAAGATTTTATGGAGCAGTAATCGAGAATCGAACTCGAAACTTCGGGTCGGAAGCACGACATTTTACCATTAAACTATTACTGCTCGTTTTATCTTTCGTTATTATTTTTCTGTTTCTCTTTCGTTCTTGGCGGAGAATGTAGGATTCGAACCTACGATACCCTATTTAAGAGTATGACAGATTAGCAATCTGCTGTCTTAAACCACTCGACCAATTCTCCATATTAATTACTCATAAAATAACTTCTCCTAAAAAGAGTGACATATTTCAGCCACTCTAAAAAGGAGAGTATTAATTATGAAAGAGAGGTATAAAAATTGAAAAGTTTGACCTCGAAAGGTCAATGGTATAAAAACTTTTTTAAAGTTATTATCTTTTGTTATTTGATAATTTCACCATTGGTTTATTATCACTTTTTCTGTTATTGTTTATTTTATGTTTGAAAAGAGAACCTATAAACTACTATCTGTTTCTCGTTCTCTTTTCACAATACAACTTTCAAAATGCCTATAAACCGCACCATTGAGCCATTCTTTGAAAAAATAAAAAAGTAGCACACCCTTCAACCCTAGTGTTCATGCGGGTTTGCTGGGATTTCAAAATCAAACAATTATTTTTCATTTAGCACGTATATATTCTTTTCTTTCAATAATAACAATACGGTTTCTAAATCTTCTTTTCTTATTTTTATTCTAATATATTCTTTATGATTATTAAAATTGTATTCATATAATTCTTGATTATATATATTTTTTTTATATATATTAATGTAAACCCTTTCTTTAATATTTAATTCTTCTTTGCTAAATGCGTAATCTACATTTTTATATACTTCAAAATTTTTAAACCCATATTGTTCTATATCATTGATTAATTCATCATTACTTCTTTTTTCTCTTCTTCTAGTATTATAAAATTTTTCAATGTCACTAAATCCTTTACCTCTATACCTTCCATTAAATCCATTCTTATTAGAAGTTTTTCCTATATATACCTTATTGTTTATTTTATTTACAACTTTGTATATTACTCCATATATTTTATTTTTCATTCCCTTCTCCTTTCCTTCTAGTTCTATTATCAATTGTTTTTTCTATATTGACTTTTTTTGAACATTCATTACAATATTTTTGTCTAGGACTATTACTTTTAAACCTTTCTCCACATTCATTACATATCCTGTATCCTTTTTCTAATGACTTATAATCAATGTTATCATTTATATTATTTATTATAGTATCACCAAATACATTAAATATAAATGTAAGATTATTTTCATGATTTAAAAAAGCATCCTTTACAATATAGTCAACCATGTCATTATAATCTATTCCTTTTTCTTTAGCATATATAATGAAAGATTCTTTTGCATCTATATATACATCTGTTTTTATATCACTTTTTGTTGTTGCATTTTCCTCTGCTTTCGCTCTTGTTCTTATCTTATCTTTAGTTTGACTTTCTATTTCTTCATATTTAGTTAATACAAAAGCTAAGTCTTTTACATTTTTATTATGCAACAATGTTTCTAATTTAAATGTTCCAAATCCTTTCTTATAACTAAATCTTTTATATTTAACATGGTCTATACTTTTACATATTCTATCTATAACACCATTTCCTATTTCTCTACATTCATTATCTTTTTTATCTTTAGCAAATTTAAAGAAATGTGGATAATCATTATTATTCATTAACTGCTTAATATCTTGTGGCAATCTTGGAAGTTCTAATTTTTTAGCAGAATCAATAATCCAGTTATTATATGCACATAATTTCTTTATTTCATCTTCTTTATCTTCATATCTATGTTGAGAAGTTATATTAGTAAGAGTATTAGAAACTTTACCTATATTAGATTTCTTATATACGAACTCTAATGATTTGAATATATTATTAATAGTTAATTGTTTAGCTTCACCACCACCCATTTCATAGTACAATGGTCTAATATCTTTCATTTGTTCTTCTGCTAAATCTAACAACCATTTTTGCTTTGCATTATCCTTTACTACTAAAGCTTCATCACCATCCCAATCGCACATAAGAACTAAACTCATAAAATCTTTTGCAGAAACATATATAGCCTTAGTATTAAAGTAATTTGATTTAGTATTACTAGCCTTATTCTTAGCCATAAACCATTCTCTACTTAAATGTGGACTTCTTAATAATGCCAATCTTTCACTATCTTTATATTCTTCAAAATAAACTTCATTTGCTTCTAAATAATAATCTGAACCATCCCCAAATAATAAACTTGAAAAATGTATTAAATCTGGAATTATAAAAACTCTTTTTGCATTTAAATCTATTCTTCCACTTTTTGCATCTTTTCTATAGCTTGCTAAAACATCACGAACTTGATTTTTTACATATTTACTTGTAAGCATTTCTGGATATAACATTAATGCAGTTTGGAAATTATTTTTTCTTTTATTTGATTTTGTAGCAGATAATAATTTTAATTGAGAATCCCTATCTACATGAACATCTTCTATTAATTTCTTAGTGTCGGCAGTTAAATATTCTATTTGTTCATCTGTCATATCTGTAAGAGTTTGCAACATCTGATAGTTAATATTCATATCCTTTAATCTTGGTTCATCTTGCATACATATATTAAATGTGCAATTATATTTCTTAAAGTTTTCCTTATATTCATCCCAATCTTTATAATATTTCCATAACTTGAATTGAGATTTTGTGAATATTATTTGTATATCATCTTCTACAACATCATATTCTTTTCCATATATATCTTTTACTTTTGTAGATAAATTATTTTCTTTTATATATCTTAAATAGTTGAATGGACATACTAAACCTTTAAACCAAGGTAATCTTATTTGTGTGTTCTTTTTAAATATTTTAGTAAGACAAATTCCTGCTCCATCCATGAAATCTATAGATATATCCATAACTTGTCTAGTTATTTCCCAATCAGTCTTATATACTGTTTTAGTTCTAACACCATTTTCATCATATACACATTTCTTTTCATCTAAAATTTTATCATCTCTGCTAATATAATCAACTTCACCTCTTATTAATGAAGAATAATCATCAACTACTATACATTTATCAATATCAAAATCTTCATATATTTCAGATGCAGAATTGTTAAGACTTAAATAAGCACAGAACTTGTTTGCGTTCATACCTCCCATTTCATTTATTTTATCTATAGTAAGACCACACATTAAATGTTTTTCTGTAGTTTCCCATAAATCTTCTTTAATCATCATGAATTTCTTTTGTCTAGTTTGTCCTGCTCCTGCTGTAAAGAATTTATATCTATATTCATTACTAGATATTAATTCTCCTGTTTCTTCATCTATTTTTTCATCAACTATAGTAATACCATTTTTAATTACTTGTTCTGTAATTATCATATCAGTATTTCCTACTTCCATTACTATAAAATCTAATGTTGGTTTATTTTCATCAGCTAATTCTAATCCCAATTCTTGTTTTCTAGCTTTTATAGTTCTTATTGTAGCGTTATCAAAAAATGTTATTTCATTCTTTATTCTAAAATCTTTAGTATATACAGTTCTGAATTTATTTTTCTTAATCTCTTCCTTTATTTTATGTGTCACGTCTGCATATTCTTCTTTTACTTCGCTATATACTAAAGTTTCTTCTGTAATAATAGTTTCTTTTTTACCATTAATCCATTTAATAGTATCAATTTCAATAGTAGTAGGAACTTCTTCTAATTTTTTCATATATTCTTTACGTTCTTCTGTAGAAATTTCTTCTCCTAAATCCTCATTTACAATTTCTTTATGTTTCTTTTTTAATAAATAAGTTCTGTGATTTAATTGATATTGTAAATTATATAATTCTTTTTCATATTCAGTTTTTGTTAATCCTAATCCAATAGAATATAATTTTGTTTGTTTATTCATAGCCATATTTTTCATACCTCTCTCTTATCATTTATTTTATGTTAACATATTTTTATAATAATCAATTTGTAATAATTGTCCCCTTAATTCATTATAAAACTTATGCAATTTTGAATTATGGTATTTAAACCATTCTTCTTTATTATCTTCTACCATAAATCTTCTCATATCTGTAGCAGATATCTTTAATTTACTTCTTGACACAATTATTTCCGTAATATCTTTTATATCCTCTCCATCAAACCATTTGGAACGACATTCCTCATTTCCATATATCATCAATTCGGGATATTTATATATATACTGTTTTGTTTTATCAAGTAAATATCTACCCCAATCAGTACATATATCATTTTCGTGTGATATATCAGCTATAGGTTTAACTATAACATTATCACTTGGATAAATTTCTTTTATCATTCTAATTCTTGTAGCAACGTCAAATGGATTTCTTTCTGTTCCATCTTCTTGAGAAGAACCAACTAATATTAATATTCTATCAGCCATATTTAAAGCTGTATTAATCAGATTTTCATGACCTTGATGAATGATTTGAAATCTTCCACATAACATTGCTATATCATAATATCTATTCATACGTTCCTCCTACTAATCTAAACATATTTCACCTAAGTTATATTGAATCGACTATTGCTGTAACTGTTCCAATTCTTTAAAATAATCCATTTCTAAAACCTCTTTTCGCATATTATTTTATTTTTTAAATTAAAATAGTTGTAAGAACCTGTCCCACAACTATATATTATCATTTATTTTATGCTTTGTCAACATTATTTTTTATAATATGCTTCAATTATTTCTTTAGGGATAAGTTCCATAGTTTCTATATAATTGATAACTTCATCAAATTTAACTATTGGAATATCATCAAAACTTACAACATTAAAATGATTAAATACTTTGTCCTTATTTAATCTATGCTCTATACTTGTTCCGTAAATTCTTCTACCATAAAATTCACTTTCTCTTGCAATCAACTTTTTACCATATACTTGTGTTGTTTTATTCCTTGAACCAATCATATTTTTAATATCTTCTACTGCCTTATGTGATTCTTCAACTTTTCTATTTGATTCTTCTACAATAGTTTGTGCCTTTGATATTTCTGTACTTAAAGTAGTAACTACAGTTTGTGTAATCACAGGAACTATTGAGTTCATTACATTTACAGCTATATTTTGCATTTGCTCTGTATTAATACCTGCTACACCTTGTTCCGATACTTTTTCATCTAACTTAGCTAACCAATCTTTATATTCTGTAGCCTTTTGATTGTGACATTCCATAGCTAATCTACTTGTCAAATATCTTGAACAGTATATTGAAGTTCTATCATCTGTGTTTTCTATTTCATCTAAAATATATGTAATTTCATTGATTAAATCCTCGTTTTCCTTTTGGTGCACATCGGTGCACTCTAATATTTTAGTTAATTTTTCAGAAACTCCTTTTGTCTTCCATCTTATTTTTAAATTCCCATTAGTACCAATAGTGGTTAATCCTAATACTCTAGCAGAATTTGCTAAATTAATCATTTTAATTCCTTTGTCTGTTGTAATACTAATTTCTTGTCCTTCAAATAATTCTAATTGTTTTCCTACCATATTTTATCTCTGCTACTCGAAATATGGACAAATATACCCATATTGAGATTTTTTACTGTTTCTTCGTATCTCATTTTGTTCTATAGAACTACTTTGATTTGATATAATACTCCACAGTCGTAAATTCCCGACTAGCCATCGGTACATATCTATAATCACTTATTTTATGCTATATTATAGATTTTTGCATCTCTCAAATTAAGACTTGCATTATAATCTCTATCCTCAACGTACCCACATTCACATTTGTATATCCTATCACTAAGTTTTAAATCTTTCTTTATAGAACCACATTCATGACATAGTTTACTTGAAGGATAAAATCTATCAACAATTCTTAATTCAATTCCTAAAGCATTACATTTATTTGTTAACTTAGTTCTAAATTCATAAAACTTTTGTTGTGCTACTGCTTTAGATAAATGCTTATTCTTCATCATTCCTTTTACATTTAAATCTTCTATTGTAACATAAGATGGTTTGTTTCTTATCACATCAGCTACAACTTTATTTATGTAATCAGTTCTTATATTTGTAAGTCTTTGGTGAAGTATTTGTACCTTAACTATTTGTTTATGTATATTTTGTCTAGTAGCAACTCCTTTCTCTTTTTTATTTCTTATTTTTAAACTTTCATATTTCCTTGAGAGCTTTTTTTGTTCTCTTAATAATTTCTTTTCTAATCTTTTAACTCTTTGAGTTTTATTTATATTTTTGTAATTTATTTTATTACTACAAATAGCAAAATCTTTAAGACCTAAATCAATACCTACACCACAAGTATATTGCTTATTATCTATTGTTGGATTAACGTCAATAACTACTGACACATAATATCTATTAGCTTTTTTAGATACAGTTCCGCTAACAACTTTTGCACTAACTGGAATATACCCATATTCTTTTAACCTTACATTCTTTAAAGTAGGTATCATTATTCTATGTCTGTCTACTTTCCAATCGCCTTTATTATTTTTAGGAAAGTATATTTTAACATCAGATTTATTTTTCTTTTTAAATCTAGGAAATTTAGATTGACCTTTGAAGAATCTTTTGTATGCAGTTTCAGCATTTTGAATAGCTTTCTTTCTAGCTTTAGAACCACAATTATTTATCCATGTATATTCTTCTAAAACTTTAACTTCATTATTTATATATTTGTCAAAATCATTAGCTGACATAAACGCTTGTTTTTTATCAATACAACCATCTTTGAATTGGTTATATAATTCATTATTTTTAGCCAAATATTCATTATACAACCATCTACAAACTCCGATACTTTGATTAATCTTTTGTATCTGTTTTTGTGTTGGTTTTATTTCTACTTTGTAAGCTTTTAATCGCTTATCATTTATTCTGTGTTTCATATTAATATCACCTCTTGAGTATATATTAACACATTCAAACACATTTGTCAACATTTTTATTAACTATTTTATCTCTCCTTTATAATTAATTTTATGTGGCTAGATATAATTTCTAACCACATTTATATCTTATCATTTATTTTATGTTCTATATACATTATTTACATAAAATACTCCACTTCAAAATAATCATCTGTGAAAGTATTTCCTGTTCCTATTTCACATAATTCAAATGTTTCTTCTGCTCTTGTTACACCAACATAAAATGCACAAGCTTCTTCTACTATGTCTGCGTTCTTGCTAGGGAGTGTTCCATCCTCCACAGATACAAGAATAACCTTACGCCATTGTAATCCCTTAGAAGCGTGAATAGTGCGTAAACATATTTCATCTTTAGATAATTTCTTTTTCTTTTTGCTTTGTTCAATATCTGAATATACGAATCTCAAAAATGAATCTAATGTGTTTGACTTAATGAATTTCTTAAAACTTTCCATTCCTGCTAAATGTTCATCAATACTTTCTTGTTCATCATATTTATCTTCAATAAAGGATACTATTTTGAATAATCTTTGTATCTTATTCACTAATGAATATAAATCTGTCCCATTATTGTGTAGAACTATTAAGTCTTTTATATTTTGAACAAATGTTCCTAGATTTCTTTTTACACTATAGTTACTACTTTGAAAAGTATTACACGCTTGAAATAATGAAATATCATTTCTACTAGCATAATCAATTAATTCTCTAACTATGTTTTTTGCTATATATTTAAAAGGTTCTACTCTAATTTCCATTAATTCTTCAATAGCGGAATCATCATTAGTATTTTGAATAAGTCTTAATATAGCTAAGAATATTCTTGATTCAGTTCTATTAAAGAATGAATTTGTCCCACTAATAGAGTAAGCAATATTTCTATTTTTTAATTCATTTTCAATTTCAAATGAACATTTATTTTTTCTATAAAGAATAGCAATTTGATTAGGTTCTATCCCTTCTTCTAACCATTGTTGAACCTTATTTGCAACATAAACAGCTTGATAATCTACATCTATGAATGAATTTCTATTTATTGTACCATTTTCTTGATTAAAAGCTTCTGCATCTGCATATAAATCATCACAACCAAAATAATATCTTGAGAACACATTTGATTGTTCTACTATATTTTTACAAGAACGATAATTAATTTTTAATTTAACCACTTTAGCTTCTGGATATAACTTAACAAAATCCCTCATTATTGTTGGTAAACTTCCTCTAAATCCATAAAGAGATTGTTTAGTATCTCCTACCACACAAACATTACGAGAAGGGCATATAAGTTGCATAATTTTAACTTGTAAAGCGTTAGAATCTTGAAATTCATCTACCATTAAATATTTAACAGAATATTTTCCTTCAATATCTTGAACTAATATTTGCATAGCTAATACTAACCAATCTTCAAAGTCATAACACTTATTTTCTTCCATTAAATCTTCATAAGCTTTGAAATATGCTCTTAAATTGTATTCATCATATTCACTTTCTTTTTCTGCAAAGCTATCAGAACTTGAATTATAACAATGATTTTTTTGATACCCAATCCATGATAAAATATCCTTAACTAATATTTTATCGTCTAATCTTAAAGATTTAAACTTATTTTGAATAATATAGTTAGCAGGTGGTCTTTTATCTATATTTACCCCTTCTTGTATTAATATATTTCTACAAACACTATGGAACGTACCAACTCTAACATTATCATATCCTTTATCGCTTAATTTATTTTTTAAATCATTAGCTGATTCATTAGTGAATGTAGTTAATAAAATATCTTCTTGATTTATACCTTGAGAAATCATATTTTCTATTCTACCTATAAGTAATGTTGATTTACCAGAACCCGCAGGTGCTGATACTATAACTGCTCCATCTATTTGATTAATTGCTTCTAATTGTTCTTTATTGAATCCCATTTTTAATACACTCTCTTTCTTGCTATCATTTATTTTATGTGGTTAAGATATAATTCCTAACCACATATATATATTATCATTTATTTTATTCCTTGTCAACCTTATTCATTAGATTTTTTATACCATTTACCTTCTTTTAATATTTTCTTACATATTGATGATGTATAACAGGCACTTAATTCTTCTAGGATTTCATCTAGTAAAAAGAAATCATCAAAATTTTCTGCATCTATAATTCCATTACATTCAACTCTATATAAATCTCTATCATCATCAATAGCATCTGTAAAGTTTCCAACATATTCTCCAATATCTGAATATAATTCAAATGTTGTATTAATTACAAAGCTGTTATAATCCCTTAATACTTCATAACTTTCATTATCATCACTAATTATTTCTAATGTATGATTACCACTTTCAATTCCTATTCTACAACGATAAGTATATCCTTTTGGTGTTGTAGCAATTAATTCTGTTCCTACTTCTTGATTTAAAGTTTCTATTATATTCATAATTTAATTCCTCCTAACATTGTACAAACCATTTTGCTTGTAATATTTCATTTCCATCTATAATCTGATTATCTACATCTTTAAGTTCAAAGTTTTTATCTCCATCATAAATAGATGTAACGGTATCCCATATAGATTTAATTTTATTGCCTTTAACAAATTCTGCAACAGCTTCCATAAAGCTAACTTCTTTCCAACTATCTATTTTAACAAATTTTGCATTAACATTAGTATCTGCTAAAGTCAAAGGACAACCATAATCACCATACCACGCAAGGAATTTATTTGAATAACCATCTACACATTCAACTATTTCAACTATTTCATCTTCCACACTACCATCTTCATTTATAATTTTGAACCTAGTACCCACTTCCATGTTTCCTGCTTCAATAATGTTAAATTCTTCTTCAAGTTCAACTAAACCATCTAACATTTCATCTGTCCAAAAACAAACGTTTTCTTCAACACTATATCCATTAAAATTATATCCTTCACCTTCTTTGTGTACCCTTGAAATAGTTACCTCTGACCAATATTGCATATGTTTAGCAAACAAAATACCACCATATTCTCTATTAACTTCTAATCCTTTTTTTACCTTAACTTTATCTCCTACTTTATACTTCATATTAATCTCTCCTTTTTTATTTATTTATCATGATTAAATAACCATACAGCATAAAATAATACTGCTGTAGTACATATTGAAATTACTTTTATTATGTTTTCATCCATTTAAACACCTCTTTTATCATTTATTTTATTTGTTGTCAATAATATTGAGTAATGTGATAATATCTTCAATGTCATTCCAATTAGTACATCTAACTCCATCCCAATTTTTATTCCATTCATAATATCCAAAACAAATAGCATAATTTGCCACAGCACCACTTAAACATTCTATTTTATCGTCTATTATAATATCACATGGAATAGCTTGTTTTTCTTCAAATCTATCCACAAACATTAACTTACAATTAGGAAAATATTTTGAAATAAATTCACTAGTTACTGGTTTTCTACTTTCTTCATGTTTACTACAGAATATAATTTCATGTTCTCCTGTTTTTGCTAATCTATTAATAGATTCTAATGCTCCATAAGTGAAATGTAAATATTTTTCATCATAGAACTTTTCATAATCGAAATACTGAAATAATTCACCTAATTCAGCTTTGTCTTTAACAATTGGATTTAAGTTCCAATCATGATTTCTTGTATATACCAATTTATTGTTTGGATTATGGTCGTTATAAATTTTTACTAACATTTGTATACTTTCTATTATTGTTGAATCAATATCTATTACTATCTTCATTTGTATCTCTCCTTCATATTTAACTTACAAATTTATTATATCATTTATTTTATGTCTTTGCAACATTTTATTTAATTAAATTTTCATTTTTGTGAATTGTATATTTTATCAACTACTAATCTGCTTATGATAGCTTCTAATATAACATCAGAGGTATTCTCATTTACATCAACATCAAAGTATGGTATCTCTAATTTATCAAGCCAATATCTAACTTTTGTATCATATTCAGTAGCTTCTTTTTTATCATGAAGTCTTCCAGTAGTCTTATATTCTACAGTTCTATTCAAGTATATGTTTAAATTATTAAATTGATTGAATTTAGTCAATACATATTGTCTAAAGTTTTCATCATCTTCTTCATCATAAACAATATCTAATAATATTGGTCTGTCAGTTATAATAACATCAACTTTGCCATTTATTCTAAATATTTTAAATAATTGTTTTCCAAAGATATAAGGTTGACATTTAAATATTTCTGAACGCCCTTCATAAACCATATCTTTAACATATTCTAATACTAATTCACAATCTAAACCTTTTTCTTTTAATAATGCAAATGTTTTGCAAGCTAGAGTTGATTTGCCAACTCCTGCTCCACCTAATAAATTAACAATCAAAGTTTTTTTCATCATTAATCCTCCCACGCTTTAGCATTGTTTATTTTATTATAAACATAATCAATTGTATATAATGGCATTGTTTCATATTCCTCTAATAAATCATTTAAACAGTGCATCCTGTCTTCTATAACTTTTATCAATACTTCTGAGTTGGTATTCATCAAATGAGATTCTAATTTAATCTTTTCATCAATAATTTTGTTCCTTTGTTCGTTTAGTTGCATAAAGGTTAATCCTTCTTTCATTTTAATTCCTCCTACCCTACATATATACATATAAACTTTTTAAATTTTACTTTTTCTAATTCTTCTTTAGCTTTATTTTCAACAAATTCATAGTCATACTCATAATAATGTTCCCATAATTCATCAATTAAACATTCTAAATAATCATCTTTATTCATCCAATGTTCACCATTCCATATTGCTAAATCATTGATAGAAACATTATAAACTTCTCCTTCTATACAACTATAATCATCAAAATCAATTGAATCATTAACGAATACTTTTATTTCTGCTGTTGGATTATCTTTAATTAATTGTTTTAATTCTTCTGAATAATTCATATAAATCATCTCCCTTATCATTTATTTTATGTATTAATTATAACATAATAATTTATATAATACAAGTACAAAAATTTGTTTTTTTGAATAAAGTTTAAATATTATCTTTTTATTATTCTAACTCTACCAATAAAATATTATCTTTGTACTTGTAAAGTAATATATGAACGAATGTGAATATGTTACTTATTATACTTAGAGTTTATGCAACCTACCCTTCCCCTCCACTCTTGGAGGGAATACTCAACAATCCAGTAGATTGTTTCGTTGCAATAAAAAGCAAGCAATTTTATTGCTAATTATACATAAATTATTATTTTTATATTTTGTACATTTATAAAAGTAATAATATATATAATATATATATTATAGGAATTACAAATGTACAAAAATATTTTATTGTAGTATTAAAGACATAATATCTTTTGTTATATTATCATGTTTTATATCTATTACATCACCAGTTATCCTTAACATAGTTTCTATAAAATCGTCATTATTTCTATAATCATATTTAACATTATCTCCTTTTCTATTTTCAATATTTTTATTAACATTTTCTATTTCCAAATCATTTATTCTAGTTTTATAATGTTCTATGTCACAATCATCAATCCCAATACTATAAAGGTATTGTTTTATTTGATTTATGTCGTAATTTATTTTTATTGCTCTAAATGAGAATTTAAAGTTTTCAAAATCTACTTGTTGTCTTATAAATTCATTTGTTAACTTAGAATATTCTCCCCATTTGCCTTTTTTTATTACTTCGTTTTCTCCATTTTCTCCACATTCTAACTTTATTAATGCTTTTCTTTGACATTTTCGTATTATATCTAATTCATAATCAGTACATAATCTTGGTCTAGTGCTTATTATATTATATTCATAATCTTCGTCTATATCTCCAAATTCATTAAATATTTTATTATTTGATACACCTTTTAATTTATTATAAACTATCATTTTTGAATCCTTGTCACAATCTATTATTCTTAATTTATCTAGTTTGTCCAAAGCTTTTAATAAATGAGATTTTATAGTTTTATTGGTAGAATTAAAATGGTCATGAATATATTTTATGTTGGTATTAGTGTAACAAGCGTATCTACCTCTATTTTTATTACAAGTATTATAATTTACATTTATTAGTCCTGTTTTTTGCATTAAATACATTATACTATATACTGCTATTCCATCTTTTACAAAATCTATATTTTTATTTCTATCATCAGCCATTATGTGTAATAGTATTATTATCTCTAAATCCTGTATATTTTCTAATCTATCAAACCTTTCTTTTCTTTTATCCTTTATTTCTTTTTGAACTTCAAATACTTCATCTATTATATATTTTCTTCCTTCTGTATGGTATTTACATAATGATTCTAATTGTTTAATTTGAGCAATTTTACTGTTTCCTGTTTTAATTTCCCAATTTAAAAAATTACAAACCTCCTTCCAATTCTTAAACACTTGTCCTTTTTTTAATTTCTTCATATATTTTTCTCCTTATAATTTATTTTATGTTTATATGCCAATTATGGCAGTTTTCTTTTCCCACACATCTAAAACAACAACTGCTTCCATCTTCACAGCCATAAATTCTTCTTTCCTGTGGTATTTCATCAACTTCTTTTAACCATTCTTCTAATGGTGTCATAAAATCTTCATCATATTTTTTATTTGACATAGTTATCACTCCTTTATCATTTATTTTATGTTTATATTATAGCACAAATAACTAGTGCTGTAAAGAGGTCTGACTATAATAAATCAGATTCTAATTGTGATAAATTATAGCCACCAAATGTATTAGAAGTAATGTATTCGTTACTAGTTTCTACCAATTTCTCTGTAATAATTTTGTTCACGTATTGAACAGCACCTAAAATATTGATGTTTTGATGTGAATAATTGATTTTTGACATAACCATAGATTGAATAGCAAACTCATGAACACCTCTAAGGGCAAATAATTCACGTGCAATTTGTTTTAATTCAGATTTAGACATAGTAGTATTACCTTTGATAGTTTTAAATGACTTTGCATAAGATTTAATTATGTCAACCACATTAGTATCAGTATTAGTATTTAAATTAGTATTTCTAATTTCTTCTTTGTCAGAAACCGAATTAGCTTCAACATCACTATTTTCAACAGTTTGTGGATAATTATTTTCATCCACTTTTTCATTCATTTTTTCATCCACAGTTGGGTTAAAAAAATATTTATTAAGTCTACCAACTTTTTTAATTATTAGTATTCCTAAATCTACTAATTCATTACAAAGATTTATAAAATGAGTTCTGCCCATTTGTATGCCCCTGCCTTTCCAAGCAGAATATCTAGCATATAGTCTGTCTAGGCTCATTCTAATAGAATTATCATCGTTAAGATTTTGTAGAGCATAAGCTAACACAGAAAGGCATTTAGCACGTTTATTGTCATTGAATACGTTATAGTTAATAATATCTAATTGTTTTTTTGGTATTTGTATTTTGTAATTGTTCATAATAAAAATCTCCCCTATTCTTTAAAAATATAGCGGAGAAAAATCTTCTATATATATGTTTTTTTTGCTTGACTTATAGTGTATATGTGATATAATAAGTACATAAACAAGAAAAAATATATTAAAAATCTCTTCTGTTTTAGAAGAATTTTTCTCTGTGACCTATACGTTTATTTGATTGGTAGTCTGCAAAACGTATAGGTTTTTGCTATATTCAATTAATTTATATATTTATTATACAAAAATGTGGATAACTTTGCAAGAAAAATTTTAGTTATCCACATTTTTTATTATTTTCTATGAAATAGCCTGTTGAAAAAGCTATTTTTTTGTTTAGTTTCTTCAAATTCTTTTTTATGTTCAGCTAACATACTTCTCATATCTGAAACGATTTTGGCTGAATCTCTTTCCTGTTTATCTATTTTATCTTGCGTTACTGCAATATTCTCTGATATATCTTGCAATTGTGAATATAATTCAGTTTTGAAATTATTAATAGATTCTTCTACATTCTCTTGAACCACTATAGATGTCTTTTCATCTATCTGTCTTAACAATTCTCCTGCAAACTCTTGCTGTTGAGCAATCATTAAATGAATTAGGTTCTGCATCATTTTTTGATTAGATTGAGTAAGAATTGTTGTTATATACTCCATGTCAAAAGTATCTTTTCCAATCAATTCTTTGTCATTATTTGCAAATCCATTTCTTTTTATAAGTTCTTTTATTTGAGAGATAGAGAAATTCCGTTCTCTTCTCAATTTTTTTATTACTTCAAATTGTTCTACACTTGTTTCTGTATATTGCCACCTGCCATTTACCTTTTTGATGTACAGAAATTCTTGAAAATCTTCTGCCCATGTTCTAATTGTATGAGGTGGTTCACCTATTCTTTTGCCAATTTGGACTGCATTAACTATACATTCTTCATCTTTTGGAACAGCTTTAAATTCCACATCATTATAATTATCCATAATAACACCTTCCTTTTACCTTAGTTTAGTATATAATATTAAATATGTAAAGTTAATTTAGTTTAATTTATTGCATACTTTACTTTACTTTACTCATAAATATATCACATATTTATCATAGCTTTATCATATCTTTATCGTAATTTTATCAAGCTTTTATCATAACTTTATCACATTTATGTCAAATATTGAACATTTTATTATAAATAACTGTTTACTTTTGAGTAAATAAGTATTATAATTTGATATAGAGATGAAAGAAAGGAGATAAATAAATGATTGATACCGATAAAGATGTGATAAAAACATTGAATAGTAATGATTATTTTATATTAAGCAAGATATACTATCCAGAAAAAAAGTTAGGTAACTGCGAAGGAAGGGGCATAACCAAAGATTTAATAGCTGAAAGAAGCAAATTAAGCATTAGCACAATTAACAGGTCTATACCTAAATTATTAAAAGCAGGACTTATAAAAGAAGCTGTAAAGCAAATAAATAAGAAGGCTTATTATATTAGTGCAAAAGGTCAACAAAGATTAAAAGAATTAAGAGAAAGAGAGTGGTAATAAATGGATAAGTCAAGCATATTAGTGACAGGATTAGGACAATGTGGCGGAAGATTAGCAGACACAATGAAGGAGTTTAATGGGAGATATACTACTAATTATATAAATAGTTCATTAGGTGATATAAAAGGTCTTAAACACGCTGATTTGGACAATAATGTACTAATATATAGTGGAACAGATGGAAGTGGTAGAATAAGAGAAAATGGAAAGAAATTTTTTGAAACAGATGCAATAAGAGTAGCTGATTTTATAGGAAAATTCAGACAGTTCAAACATACTGTAGTATGTACTAGTTTAGATGGAGGTACTGGTTCGGGTACTTTAATACATTATGTAAAATTATTAAAAAGATTAATGCCTACAATGACAATAACAGTAGTTGGTGTTTTACCAAAATTAGCATCAGAACCATTAAATTTAGATAACGCTAAGAAATGCCTTAAAGAATATGAAAAGTATATAAAAGATTTAGTAAACGGACTAATATTAATAAATAATGAAAAATGTGATATGAACTATGAACAAATTAATTTAGAAGCTGTTTCTATGATAGATGCGTTTTTTGGAATGGTAGGGCATCATGAAGATGGCAGTATAGATAATGGAAATCTAAATAATGTAATAACAGCAGGAGGATATATCAGTTTATTTAAACTACCAAATGTTGAGGATGTATCAGTAAGAGATGCCATGAAACAAGCTAAAGAGAAAAGTATATTTGCATTACCAGAAAATTTTAGATGTTTATTTGGTGCTGTAAATGTAGTAGAAGGAATGTATAATAAAGATTCAATATGTGAAAAAATAAAAGCTAAAAAGACTACTTATTCAACATATAATAAGAAGGGATTAAATCTAGTAGCATTAAGTGGCTGTAGTATGCCTAATGATGATATAGATGATTTAATAGACGAATTAAAGACAAGACAAGAAGATGATGATGATTACGAAATAGAAGGTTTCAATATTTCAGATGATGAAGAAGATACAGTTGATACAAAACCTAAAAAACAAGAAAAAACAAATGTATTCATGGAAGAAGAAGATATTGATGCCATTTTAAGTGATGCAGATTTCTTTAAATTTTAGATGATAAATTGTCAGCAAAAAATATTTTTAAATTTTTTAATATTTTTTGTTGACAAGATATTTAAACTATGTTATTATAATATTGTCGATAGGACATCGGCAAACAATAAAGAAATAAAATAAATGATAAGAATGGAGAGATGTAAAATGAAAAGTATTAAAAGAATGAAGATGTTAGATGATATAAGGGGAGCAATTTCAAATTATTTTGAGTTTAGAATTGATAATTTATCAGAAAGTGAAAACAAATTAAAATCAACTTATGTTAAAAGCTTAGATAAATTAGAAAACTCTAATGGAAACTTTTTTGAAACAATATCTGAATTAACATCAATATTATGTGAGGTATGTTTAGAATTTAAACCAAAAAATTTAGAAGATGTAGATAAGTTGTTACCATACCAAAAAAGTATTTTAAGAGTAACAGGAGCATTAGTGGAAGCTAGTTTCAGCTTAGATAAAGATATTAAAGGTTATAGTAAAAGTAGAAAAAATAAAAATGATAGAGAAGATAGAATGTTAAATGAATTAGAAAGTGTTATTGAAAATTATATAATGAGTGTTCTTGCCACAGAAAGTGTTAAAAAATTAAGTGACATCTATAAATCAAAGATAAATAAAATCAGAGGAAACGATGACTTGGCTGTTGTGTTAGCTGTTTTTGCTGAAATAGCTAAGTTAATGCAATCAATAGTTGATGAATTTGTTGTAGGAAAAACAACACGTAATGAATTAACTAAAGAAGAACAACAGTTTTTATCAATGAAAAATGCTATAGTAAGAACATTAAATGATATGAATAAAATGTTTAAATAATATAAAATAAACAATAAATAGAAATGGAGGGTTCAATATGGATTTTAAAAAATGTGAAGAACAAGTAATAACTTTAATAAAAGAATTGAGAAGAGAAATAGTGGATGATTGTGAAAATGTTTGGGATTTATGTGATGAATGTAGATGGAATAAAGAAACACAAAATGGTATTAGCATTTGTGATAATAATACAGAACTATATCCGATTGAAGCTGTATGCAAAGATGATTGTGACACAATAGAACAGATTATGTGTGCATTATACAAAGAAATGAGTAAAGATTGTGATGTAAATAAAGATGATTGTAGTAAGTGTCAATGGAATAGAGTTTCAAAAAACGGACAAACATTATGTGACTTACACAGCAAGATTATGGCATATATTATTATAGAAAAAAATGAAAGAACGCAGAAATGATGAATAAATTCAAAAGTAATTGTAATTAATGTAAATAGGATGAATTTAAATAAATAATAAATAGAAATGGAGAGATTTAATATGATGATGGAAATGATGCAAAAAATATTTTTAGAAGAAACTGGAAATGTTATAGGAGGATATTTAAACAATGCTGACAAACCTTTAAGTGGTTCAGATAAGAAATTACAAGATAGTTATGAAGAATTTGTGCATGAAGCAACAAATCCAACTGGAAATACTATGACAAAATTAAAAAACTTAGCATTAGCTTTATGCACAGTATGTTTAAAATTTGACCATGAAACAGAGGAAGATATTGATAAATTAAATGAATATCAAAAGAATATAATTTTATTTACAGGAAAAGTTGTAGAAACACTTACTATTGTAGAAGAAATAACAGGTAATGATATGGATGGCGAATTGCCTAATGAAGAATCACAAAAATCAGAAGATATAATTGATATGATAGGGAATATTATAAAAAAATATTTAGATTCTAAAGATAATTTTAACAAAGATGAAATGATATTAGCTAATTCATATGAAAAAATTATTGATACTCTAAAGAAAAAAGATATTTCTGATGAAAACTTTAGAAAAACTTTAGCATTACTTGAAAATTTAATGTTGAAGGTAATCAATAATATTTTTGATATACCATCTGACCTAACAGAAGAAGAACAAGATATGATACGTATGAGAAATGCTATTGTAGAATCATTACTATTGTATAATAAATAGAATAAGAATTAAAAGAAATGGGGTTCGTCACTCCATTTTTTTTGCATAAAATAAACAATAATATATAAATTAGAATTATGAGAAAAATATAGAATTATTTTAAATAATTTAAAGAAATTTTTAATTATTTATAGTTTACAATACATAAAATAAATGATATAATTAACTCATAGGTTGGATAATCTATGAGTTAAATTTTTATAAAGAGAGGTATAAATTATGAACAGAAAGAAAATACACAACATTTTAACAAAACTCTATAAAACTCAATGGAAAACAGTATTTAATGAACTGGATAAACAATATACAGATAAGGTTATTGAAATTGCTAGTGATTATGAAATACGTAGACAAAAAGCATTTACTCCAATATTGATAAATGGTTACAATTTAAATGATAAGTTAAATAAATATAAAAATACGATTGATGCAGAAACATTTTATGAATATGTTGATGAAAATAATAGTTATATTAGAGAATATAACGTGCTTACAAAAAAAATGCACTCCGAATTATTAAATCAATGTGAAAAGATTAAAGATTTTTACGAAGAAATTCAAGACATAGTTATTCCTTTTGCAAAGAAATTATCAGATGTAGATGAAATATTTGCTAGATTAGGTCATTTAAAAGGTAAATGGTTTAATATGTTAATAACATTTGATTGCAATAAAATAGGAGAAAGTCCAACAATATTTAATGAAAATGTTAATATACTTAATAAAAAAAGAAGTAAAATAATTGAAGATTTAGAAATTAAAATGCAAAAAATGGAAAACCAAACCGAAGATAAACCCAATAAAGGACAAGAATATAAGAAAATATTTGACCATAAAGAAATGAATAGACTGGCAGAAATAAGTGGATATATATTTAATAGAACCACAGGAAGTCATAAAGTATATATTCATTCAAAAACGAATAAATTAGTAGTTATTCCCCAACACAAACTTGAATACGGTCTTATGTGTGGAATTCAAAAACAAATAAAGCAAAATTCTTTATAAATTATGTTGACATTACATAAAATAAATGATATAATTAAAAATGTAGATAGGAGATGATGATTGTGAAAAATAAAAACAAATATGTGAGCATTAAAGAACTGTTAGATGAAGTAGAGGATGCTATGATACAAGAATGTGAATGTGTAGACGATTGTCACGATTGTAAGTATGGAAAAATTATTACAGGTAATAAATCTATATGTGATTTACATACAGATTTATATGCAGAATTGGTTACGGGGGCGATATGGAATGATTAGTAAAAATCAATATGATGATGGGATAAGATGTAAAGGAATGTGTGATTTTGGCGACAGCAATATGGAACAAGTATTTATTGGCGGAGGATGTGCTGAAAGAGGATTTTGTTATCAATACAAAATGCAAAACAAATCAGAAAATAACATATTGTGGAAAAAAATTACATTCAAGGAACGAGAATATATGTGCAAAGTAGATTTATACAATCTAAAATTATTTGTATATAACATGAATGGTAATGAACTATATTCAAATCCATTATATACAAATAATTTGGTAAAAGAATGTAAAGATGCAGTATTACAAGCAAATGCTATAGTTGTAGAATCTCAAGTATATGAAGATTTTATGAGATGGGATGGAAATATGGATAAATAATAAAGGGAGGGAGTAATAATATGTGGACAGAATTTAAACAGGATAGTTGTTTATATAGAGTTCGTATAGAACATCATAAACCTACATGGATGCAAATATTATTCGATAGAGAAGTATATAAAGAATATTGTATACACATACAAAAGGTAGATTCAAAAAGCACTTCTGTTATAAAATATAGATTTAGCGAGTATGAATTGTGTTTTTATTGTAACGATATGGTCAACCAAACATTAAAAGACCTAATGAAAAATAGTGACGAAAAATATGAGAAATATTTAATAGCGACAGCTAAAGAATTGATACAAAATCAAATACAATCAAAGAGAATTACAGAGGTTTAGGAGGATTAATAATATGTGGGTGGAATTTGATTATTATGGAAATCACTATAGAATAAGAGTGGAACATAAAAAAGGTTGGAAAACATGGATTGGAAAGGTAATAAGTGATTTTTCTTATACGGAATATAAACCATATGCAATAAGAATTGAACAAAGAATCGATAAATACAATACGTATTCATATAGAAAAACATATAAGAAAATATACAAAAAAAATATGACAATCTATGATAATGTTTTTGTTACTGAAAATAATCATTTAATTTGTGTAAGAAATTTAAAACAACAAGATGATAAAATGTTTACTTCAATATTAATTCAAACAGGCATCACTACATTAGAAAAGATGAATAGAGATAGTAGAATAGCAGAGGTTTAATTCTTTGCTATTTACACAAAATAAACAATAAGCGAGGTATAAATATGAAAAGAAATATTTTTTTTGAATATATTCAACAAAGAATTGAAATTGGTTATATCACACGTTTGTTTATTATTGGAATGATGATTATTTATATAATCAGCGAAGTATTATATCAAATTACTTAATATATGGAGGGATAGTATGAAAAGAATATTGTTAGGAACATTGACATTAATTTTTACATCTAGTTTATTATTAGGATGTAGTGAAACAATAAACTCTGGTTATACTTCATCAGATAAAGATGGAGTATTAATATCAATAGAAAATAATATAATGTGTGGGGCAAATCAAGATATTAAAGTGGTAACTTTTGGAGAAGAAAAATTAGAAAATTATTCAATAGAAAAGAATGATGATGGTACTAAAGATGTAATATTGCATTTATCAACTAATACAAATAAATACAGAAAAGAGGAGAATAAATAATGATATTAAATTGTAAAGAAATAAGAGAAAAGGCTATTGATAAAATAAAACAAGAAGGGAATATAGAAAACTGTAAAGCAGTATTTGTTCAAGTTGGAGAAGACCAATCTTCTAATGTATATGTTAGAAATAAAATAAAACTTTGTGAGGAAGTTGGAATTAATGTAGAGCATATGCAATTTGCAAGTAATGTTGAAGAAAATGAACTAATTAACTTTATAAAAATAATGAATATGGATGAATATATACATGGGATAATGGTACAATTACCTTTACCAAAGCATATAAGTGAAGAAACAATCATTAATACAATAGACCCTAAAAAAGATATAGATGGTTTTACGCACAGCAATAAAGGTAAATTAATGGTAGGGGATAGTTCAGCTATGATTCCTTGTACACCTTTAGGAATTATGGATATATTAGATTACACAGCAACAGATGTTGAAGGTAAGAATGTGGTAATAGTTGGAAGAAGTAACATTGTGGGAAAACCTATCGCTCAATTATTGATAAATAAAGGTGCTACAGTTACTGTATGTAATAGTAAAACAAATAAACATTATTTGGGAGAACTTATATCAAGAGCAGATATATTTATAAGTGCAATTGGACAACCAAATTATTTTAACAAAGAGTTCTTTGATTCAGTTGATATTCCTACTACAAGATTAAAAAACATAGTAGCAATTGATGTGGGAATAAATAGAGATTCAGATAATAAATTGTGTGGAGATATTTCAAGAGAATTATATGATGATTTTAACATAATCACACCTGTACCAAATGGAGTGGGAGTAATGACCGTATTAAACGTAATAAAAAATATTATTAAATGCTATAAAAATCAAATTTAAATAATTAAAATTGCTTGACATAAAATAAATGATATAGTATAATGAATTCATAGGAAGGAGCTGATACATTGTTAACTGATAGAGAAATACAAGAAATAAGAGAATTACTTGCTCGGTAATGAATTGACTGATGAAGAAAGATGGGAATTAGAGGAAATTCTGATTAGACATTACAGACACGTATAAAAAGGGGGAATTTTATTGGCAGAAGATAAAATTAAATACTTAGAAGAACTTAGAGATAAATTAGAAAAGTCTAATATAAGAGAATTTAAAAATTGGACTAAGCTATGTGAACTATTTTCGTGGAAAATTACTAGAGGAACATATAAACTTGCTAGAGAAAAAGAATTATCAATAATTTGTCAATGGGAAAAGATTGGGAATAAAATAAAAATAAAAAAAATAAATAACAATATACAAAAGTCAGATATAAAAGATGGAAGGAGCGATATGATATTTGGTGGATATAATAATGTTAAAATTGGTAAAAATGAATACGATAATATAGGTATATATATTATTATTGATAAAGACAATAACTGTTATATTGGTTCTACCATACAAGGTTTTAAACAAAGGTTTTACGACCATTATAGAAAAAAACACAAATCCATGCAACATACGTATGATTTATTACATGATAATTATGCAGAATTTAGAATATTGCACGATATGACAGATATTGAAGATGTAGAACTTATTCGTATGGTAGAAGATGAATATATCCAATATTACAAATCTCTACCACAATATAATGTTATAAATAGAGCAGAAAAAGCTTATTATAAAGGTTATTGTAAAAAACAAAAATATAAAAGTTTAAAAATAAAAGAAGAAGATTATATGTTAGCTATTAAAATATTGCAAGATAATAATATTGAAATAAAAGGAGAGTTATTAGATTATGAGTAAATATTTTGCAGTCAAAGATGTGAAAATAGCAGAAATAATGTCTAGTTTATTAAATAAAAATTATTATAAATTTTATGATGAAAAATTAGGTCAAGATATTTATACTTTTGAAAGAACTGAAAACATAAATAAAGTTTATGGTCATGCTATGAGAATATTAGCAAACCTATAATTGGGAAGGATTACGATTATGATTAAGAAAAAATATATACAAGAAATAATAGGTGATGATTATAGAAGTTGGGAAAAAGGTGAAACAATATTAATTAAAGCAGGCACAGGAGCAGGAAAATCTAGTTTTGTAAAAAATATATTAAATATGTTTTGTTACTGTAGAAATGAAAAAATATTATTTCTTAGCAATAGAACCAATTTAAAAAAACAAAATGAAAATGATATAGATAAATTAATTGATATAGGATATAACAGCATAATAATAAAAAATTACCAAGAAGTAGAAGAAAATTCTGAATGTGGAAAATATGATTTAAGTAAATATGATGTTATTGTTATGGATGAAGCACATTATTTCTTTACTGATTCAGCATTTAATAATAGAACAGATGTTTTCTTTAGACAAATATTAAAGAATGATAATGTAATCAAAATTTTTATGACAGCAACTCCAACTATTTTACAATTCTATTTCAAGCAAAATAATTTGAAGTTTGATTATGAATATGAATTAGATACAGATTATTCATATTTAGAAAATGTTATAGCCTATAATAATAAAGATTCTGCTTTATCAATAATTAATGAAATACCTCAAGATGAACAAATAATTTATTTTGGTTCTGTAAAAAGAGCATTAGAGATATCACAAACTTTTGGTGGAGCATTTATATGTAGTAGGTATAATAAAGATTATTACAATAAATACGTTATCGGAACAGAAAATGAAGAAGAATTAAATAGGATTATTACAAGTCAAAAATTCAATAATCATATATTATGCACAACTATAGCACTAGATAATGGGATAAATTTATCATCAAAATCTAATATAAAACATATAATTATAGAAGTTTCAGATTTGGATACTTTTATACAATGTTTAGGAAGAAGAAGGGTTGTTGATGGTGAAAAAATTAATTTATACTTCTATGATTTTTCTAACAATCAAGAAATAGCAGGTTATAGAACTAAATTATTAAAACCATTGGCAGAAGCCGACTTTCTTATTGATAAAGGCGAACTAGAATATGTAAAAGCATATAATAAACAACACAAAACAGGAATAGTAGATTTTACAATTGGAGAAGATGGTTATACTCACCCACAATTAAATGAATGTATGTATTATAAATATTATGTTAATAAAATAATATATGATTCTATATTAGATAAAAATACATCAACTAGTTATAAAAGTATGGTTTCTGTAGCATTAGGTGTTGAAATTATAGATAAAGAAATGACAGAAATAAAATCATCAACAGAGATATATTTAGATGGATTAATAGGAAAACCACTTTATAAAGAAGACCAAAAAGAGTTAATAGAAAGATTAAATATTAGAGATGATAGGCACAGATTGCAAAAAAAGATATCTACATTAAATGGATATTTAATAGATAACTATAATATGATGTTGATTAGTAAAAGAATAAGAGAAGAAGGTGATAGAACCACAATTTGGTTAATAAATAATATAGAATAAATAATACTGACCATTTTTTTGGAGTAAGCTAAATATAGCTTTATCCAACTTTTTGGTCACAACATAAAATATGGTATTACAAAGGAGGAAAATATATGTTAATTGATTTAGAAAAACAAGATTTAATAAACTTAGTAAAAGGTATTGCTCCATCTTTTACCGCTATGAATGAACCTTATATTAAAGGTATGGGGTACTACGATGATTATAGGGGTTCTTGGAAATGGTATAATACCTCCCTAGAACAATTAGATGAAAATGACTTACTTCTTATTTATTACCTATGTAAAAATAGTTGGAACTAGATTTGAAAATTATATGAATATAAAATAAAATAAACAATAGGAGTGATTAAATGATTTTAAGAGATAAGGGTAAAAGTTTTTTTGATGAAAAATTAATTGTTGGAGCATCTGTTTATGAAGATTATTACGGAAACAACGATATTCGTAAAGGAATAAATATATTTACAAGAGATAAACATTACAGATTTGAGTATGATGATATCAAACTGGCTCAAGAAGATATATTTGATATTCAACAATTATATGTAGAAAGAAATAAACCTAACCAAATGTTTGTTGATAGTAGAGTTAATATAAGTACACAGATACAAGATGAACAAGGTGATTTGAGAAATTTTGCTGATAGAGTTAATGAATTAATATAAGCAAACCATATTATACAACAACATAGAACAGGGTAAAAGGGAAGATTGCTAACGCATCTTCTCCTTTTTAACTCATAAAACAAGTTTTATTCGTTATAGTTTGTTTTTTATTATCTATACCTACAACTATATACCCCCCCCATATATGAAGTATATCCGCCCATATAAGCTTCTTATACCCCTCCCCTTATAACTTTACTATTTATATTTGCAGGGTGCTTAGAACAGCTAATAGGGTTATTATTTTGTTATATGTTTACGACTGCAATATACCCCCTCCCTACCTATATATAATTATTGGCATTAATACGTTAAGTACCCGCCCTACTTGACAACAATTAAAAATAGTATTATAATAGTAATAAAGAAGTAGGGTAGAATAATAGATATTTACTCTATGAAATGGCAATAAGTTCTTTGAAAAGTAAATAAAAAGGGTGTTTTTGAAAATGGATATATCCGATGATTTACATATGTTTATGAGTGATGTTATGAGAAAAGTGTTACTCGTCAAAAAATACAAAATGTGTGTAGATTAAGGAGAGGATGGCTTTGTTCACGAATTGAACACAGTAAACGTTTACAAGTACCCCCTAGTATACGTTTTCATACGATATATAACAGAGTATAAGTATACATTATACGTTGTTACCTATGTACTAGGCTTTACCAGTAATAAGGGAAAATATTTTCATAAATTGAACACTCATTAATGTTATGTATATATTTGTTACGTACCTATACACACACACACACACCAACATAACAAAATGTTAATATCAAGTACAGTATTAGTAAACATAAAGTTTAATATTAATGAACTATTACCACCATAAAGTTTTGTATTACTATACTTTGTGTTCACTATTACTATACTTGATTTATATATAAGATAAGATTTGAACGTTTGTTATTTGTATAGTTGTTCAAGTTTCAATAGTTCAAATCTTATTTTCTCTTATATTTGATATCATGTTATATGGTATTATATACTACATTAACAAGTTTGACATACAATGATAGAGTTGTTCTAGCAAAAGAGTTATCGAATACCACTTTAAGAGGTTTGACAAGTTATACATTATGTGTTCTAAGTTATATAGTAATGAATACTACATAATAAGATTTGACAAACGCTATAACATTTGTTCTAAGATAAGAGTTATTGAATACCATATAAGAAGGCTTGACAAACTATGTTTGATTTGTTCTAAATTTTTGGATACTATTTTGAGTGATTTGTCAAGAGTTAATTTATAAGAGGTATTTAATACTGCATTATAAGGTTTGACATAATAATAATTTTATATCTAGTTTTTTAGAACGACTGATTTTGTTTTGTCAAGTATAATTTTATATATGGTATTGGATACTGTTTAATAAGGTTTGACACATGATGATTTATATGCTCTAAGAATTTAGATACTATTTTTATAGTTTTGTCAATGGTTAATTTTAGGAGATATAGTGTATTTAATATGTATACATATGTATGTGTATGAAGTACACCAATCTATACACGTACAATATAACGACAATTTAGATTTGAACGTGAATTTAAGAACGAAAATAACCTTGTAATTAATCATTTATTTTGTGTTTGAATTTACATTTTTGTGAGAATTGAAGATAGCTGAAACGTAGTCATATCAATGGTTTGCAGGCTTACAAATATTCCTAATTAATGATAATATATATCATTTACATAAGAATATAGTATAGTAAAGGTTTACAACGCATTTATTACGTTATTTTACGACTGTTTTATAACTGGTATTTTAAGAGATATTAAGAACACGAACGTTTAACGTATTGTGGTGTGAAACATTCAGATAACATATATTAGAACAAGTATTTTGATTTTGTCAAGTTTTTAGCGGAATAGAGTAGTATTGTACAATATATGAACAAGTATAGTATTAGTAAACAAAAGTTTATAAATAGTAAACAATTATCAGAATATTATGAGCGTGTATAATAACGATAATGGAACGATAGAACGGTTTTATTTTTCAAGGTATTAGTTTACCTGCGATTTTTGGGCGTGAATCTAAACGTTTACATGGGCATTAGAATTGATTGACCAGTCAACATATTGAGTAGTTTTGTAAACGTTTACAGAGTATGAGTGTTCAACAAGTGAACTATTGTTCTGAATAGTGTATAATTAAATAATATGCGAACCTTATCAAGTGCAAAAAAATAACTAGCGTATAGAACGTTAGTTATTGATATATAGATAAAGCTATTAATATTAATATACATAGAGTTGAAAACATTTGTAAGTTGCGTATAATACGTTGAATACTGTTTAATGGTTTGAAATCAAGTGACACGTTATAAGAAGTTTTGTTATTATTAGTTATCTTTTTGCTGAATGTTAATGTAGTATTGAATACCATGTTAAAAGTTCTATTATAAGTTGTTGTTATCATATCTTTACACCTCTTATTATTTATTTTATGCTATATAAATTTATAAGTATAAACTTGTTCCTTAATATCTTTAATACCTAGAATGAATGATAGTTGTTTTTTGTCTACCACCTTTTGAGTTCCATCTTTAAAAAATATCTTACACATAATTTTATTACCACCTTTACATTTTTTGTTATCATTTATCTTATGTACTCATTATATAATAAATTTTGGATATAGTCAACATTTTAAGTAATATTTTTATTAATTATTTTATGTTATATATTATATATAATGTAGAGAAAATTTTAATAATATTTTTACTTAAAATGTTGACATAAGATAAACAATAATATATAATAGTAGTTGTAAAGGACAATAGAATAAATTTAAAGAGGTGCTGTAAATGAAACTTAATATTAAAAAATTAGATGGTTCAAAAGAACAAATTAAATGTGATAATTTTTCAATATTAACATATGAAAAAGATAAAAATATTAAAGAATTATATAGTGGAAGTGAAATAGAAAGAATAACAGTAATGTCGGGTATTGTAGATAAAAACATGAGATTGCATGACTGTAAAATAAAATATTTAGCGTTAATATCACTATTAGACAAAAGCGATAAAGCTCAACCTTGGATGAAAATAGATTTAAACAATTCAAGTGTTGGTGACATTCAACAAAGAACAAGAGAAATAGAAGAATATATAATAGAATCTTTATGTTAAGCTTAAAAAGTGCTGACGAGTCTTTGAAAATTAAGACGAAACTAGGGGCAACCCTAGTCCACTTTAAAAGTGAATTTTAATTAAATAAGGAGCGTTTAAAGATGATTAAAATATTAAGAGTTGTTCAATTAAAACATATTAAAAAGGTTAAAATATTAGATGGAGATAATAAAATTACTATAGATTTTAGTAAGAATATTACGAAAATTAATAACAATCCTTTTGACACTTTTTCTAAAACTGTTATAAATGGAATACCAAACAAATATATTCACTTAGAAAAATTGTTTAACAATGAAGATAGAGAAAATATGTTAAACATTGTTTATGATATGATAGTAAAGGGTTGTTATAGCATAAGCAATGATTATATCTATATAGATTATAATGGTAATGAATATAGAATTAATACACGTAATAAAGATAGTTTTATAATAGGAAGAATAGGAGATAATGAACTTGTTACACGCTTTTATTATGAAGTAAATAATATAAAATCTAATACAGTATATGAAGTATTGTCTAATTGTTAATAATGTTTTTATTAAAAGTTGTTGACATTTATAAAATTATCTATTATAATATAGGCATAGTAAACGAACAAAATAAATGATAAGGAGCGATAAGATATGAAAAAATTTAACAAAGGTGATATAGTATTATGTAAGAATGTTATAGGAGCAAACTACATTTTATGTAAAGTAATTGATGGAAATTATTCAGATAGGGCAATAGAGGTGCAAGTATTAAAAAATAACGCTTATACAGTAGTTAGCTTGATTTACTGCAAAAAGGTTACACAAAACACTATCAAAAAAGAAATACAAAGGGAATTAATAGCAAATGGAGTGACTAAAGAAGATTTAGATAACAATGTTTTTGAAGATTTTATTTCATTAGAGTTATTATGTGCTATAAAAGCATTTGCGTTAAACTTTGTTAAGTTGACAATATCTGATTTAAAGGCTATTAAGTATTGTGACGAATACGACAACGCAGAGGACTTTAAGCAAACAATTATATTTTCATTTTTTGATTACTTATTGGATAATGATAATATAACAATAACTCAATTTAAAAATACAATTGTAAAGAATTTAACAGTATAAGGAGCGTGTAAAGATATGATTAAGTGTGTAAAGGAAATTAAGCCAAATGACGTATTGGATTTAGGTGGTAACATTTTTAACAATACAAGGTCGGTTTGTACATTAGTAAGTTATGGAATATGTGGCGACACATACGAACTCAATTTAAAGTCGGAACAAACTGGAGAATATTTTACTCAAGAATTTAAAAATACTGATAATATTGTGGTGTGGTAAAGGAGCGTTAACAATGAATAGAATTAATGATTTGATAGAAAAACAGTTTTTAACTTATGACGAACTTGCAGAACTAACACTCTCTAGTTATGTTGAAAGTGTTATTGACAATGGGAATAGTGGTTTACATTATGGATATAAATGGTTTTCGGTTATAGTGAATGATTTTGACTTTGACATATACGTTAAATATGATTAAGGAGTGTAGGCAATATGTGGAAAAAGATATTTGATATTAATAATCAATTAAAACAAGTTACAAACGATATTAAGGCAAGCGACAAGCAAATACACGCTATAGAGGTTAATAAGCAAGGATTATTATATATTAATAGTGTAATAGGTGTGGCTAATGACGTGGCAACTGGAAATTATTGTTTGATAGGTGTAGTTGATAGTGGTTTGAGTTCAAATGATGAACGACTAAAGTTATACTTACAAAATATAATAAATGAATACAATGAATTAAGAAGTGTATAAGAGGTATTATTACCTCTTATTTTATTATATCAATGTAAACGTTTAATTTTAGTGTCATATGTACAGAATGATAAATAATACATTATTAATACTGCAACGACTGTATGAAGCTGACAAGGGCAAAATATTTGATATTACGTTGTATTATATTGTTGTTAGAATACTATATAATACATTTATTAGCTAATATAAGCGTTTTTGTGAGTTCTAATGAATAATTTATCATCTAATATGTTAAACCACTAATGTAAACGATATTATGAATAAATAAAAAAATAATAAAAAGTTATTAAAAAGTTGTTGACATAAAATAAATTATAATATATAATAATACTTGTAAGGAACAACAGAAACGGAACGCCTTGAAAATATCAAGCAAACAGTAACAAAATTGTTCTTGACAAAGCACAAAATAAATGATATGATAATATCAAGGAAAACAGTTCTTTGAAAAATAAATATATAGATATTAGATTTACTTTGAAAAAGTTTATAACTTTAAAGAGTGCATTACAAGAGTGAATTGCTTATCTTAATTATTTATTTAATTTAATATATAGTAATGTTGTATATTAAATTAAGTAAATAAAATATTAAATATAAGAGGTTGAAGTAGTATGGAAAAAATGTATTATATCAAATCTAAAAATTATGAACTTGCTGAAAGACAACAAGACAAATTACGTTATTTGTATGAAGAGTTAAATTATAATTACATTGTTGAAAACAATCCACAAGAATTAACCAAGGAAGAGTACGAAAAACAATTATCTGACATTTTCAAGGCTCAAGAACAATTAGACAATGCTATGAATAATGTACATTTTGAAGGGTTTAAAGCTAAAGCATATTGGAAATATGTAGAGGTTATTAATTACTGGGCAAATGTTAAAGCTACAGAAATGCAAATAGTTTGCGACAAGCTAAGAAGTCAAGGGTTTACGGCTTGTATATAAATTAGTAAAAATATTATGAAAAGGTGGTAATATTATGAAAACAAAATTAGTAGTAAATGGATTAACTTTAAATATCGAACTAAAAACAAAGGTTTGCAGAGATTATTCAGATTTCCAAGAAAAGGAAATGATTTGTTTGTCAATAAGTGGAAGCAAAAAAGGATATGGAAGAGGTCAATGTTTGGGCTATATTAAACAAAGAATTTTAATGGGTTCATTTAATCCAAGACTTAAAAAGGCTCAAACTAATGAAGTATTAAATATTATAAACATATGGGAAAAGTATCATTTGAACGATATGAAAGCGGGAACTATAAACCAAGAAAAGTTCATCAAAGAAAACTATAAAGGTGCTTATGATTATAACAAAGTTTGTGAATTATTAAAAGAAAACAATCTTTTAGAAGATGTTTACATGAATTGTCAAAATTACAAATATGGTACATCTTGGTTATGTGAAGAAATACCAACAAGCGTTATAGATAGCTTAATGAACTCTATAGAGAATTTACAAAACATGTAATAATAAGTTGTCAGTATTTTTTTAGTAAAAACTTTATTAAAAAGTATTGACAACACACAAAATAAATGATAATATATTAGTATAGTAAATAAAGAAAATAAATATAAAAGGTGGTAATAAATTATGATGAAAATATCTAAAATAACAATGTATTTATGTAAATCTGAAAGAAGAAATAGCAAATGTATATCTAAAAGCTTGGATATAGTTAAGACTAGTACGCCAACAAAGCTAAAATCACAATTCAATAAAGAGGATATAATAGACTTTATAGACAAGGTCGTTTGTTGTAGAGAAGATTATCCAGTAATTAGATTTACAGTATTTGACGGAAATTTCTGTTTATCTAATTGGAATACGAGAAAAATACACGGAAATATTGAAGAGGTAATAAACTGTATTTATAAATATATGCAGTATTTGAATGGTAAAGAGTTCGATTTTACCTTGGAAGAACTTCATAGCGATAAGCGTGTAAGATATCATATAAATAAATATTATCATGGTTAATTAATAAGTGGTCAACATTTTTAGTAAAAACTTTATTAAAAGTGTTGACACAACATAAAATAAATGATATAATAAGTACATAAACTAAATCAAATAAATAATATGAAAAGGTGGTAATAAGTATGATAAATGAAAAGGTAGTAGCATTATTAAATGAAGTATTTGCAGGTGAAAGCATTGATAGTATTGAATTTTGGGATGATAACACAATAGTGGTTGATGGACAAACATTTCTTGTGTTAGATGATAGCGAAGCTGATGAATATTACAATGATTATCAAAAGGAATTAATTGATGAAGTAGGTCTTGAAGGTTTTAGCGGTAGTTTCCAAGATTGGATAATTGACAATTGTATTGACGAACAACATTTCTTTGACATTATGAATGAAAGTAATGAATGTTACTTGGATGATATCGAAGTAGAATGTTCAAATACTGGAGAATATGACAATAGACTAGAAGAAGAAATAGCCGAAAATGGTTGTGCAGATAGGGAGGAATACTTAAATTTCCTTAATAGTAATTATGATAACGCCATAGAATGGTATAGATTTAATTTTGGCAATGAACAATTCAAAGACTACATTAAAGATAATGACTATGTTATTGATTGGGATTCAGTAATTGAAGAGTGCAAAAGCGTTGACGGTAGAGGAACATTATCAAGCTATGACGGTGAAGAAATAGAGTTGGAAAATGGATTTTTTGCATATAGATGTTAATTGAATATAGTTAAGAGGAATATAAACAAATATTCCTCTTATAGTGTAGTCAATTAAGGCAAACACAAAATAAATAATTAAAGGTGGTAATAAGATTATGTTAAGTTTAAAGTATCAAATCTTAAAAGAAGGTATCAAGTTAATAAGCGATGAAATGGTGGAAAATTTAGGAAAACAAGAAAATTTAAAATTATATGATATTGCATTTAATGCAAATGACAATGATTATGAATCATATTTTTATGATTTTTGTGTTGACAATTACGAACAATTCAAAGAGGTAGAAGAGTCGTTCTATACTAAAAGAGAATATATAGGGCGTACAAGTTCTTTTTATATAGTTTCTAATGGTGGTTTTATAGGTAGTTGCTACAATGGGAAGGATTATTCAAATCTAAGCAATTTAGATAAAAAAATAATGGTTATAGATGAATATTTAACAAGTCGAATATCTGGAATGATTAACATATATGACGATATGAGCGTATTTGATGCTGACATAAGATATATAAGTGAATATGATGAAGACAGTCAAATAATAGAGGAAATAATTGAAGATATGAAACAATACTTATTATCTAACTTGGAAGAAATCAACAACACTTATAAATATATTGCAAACTTTAAAGAGAACCAAGTTAAATATTGGGATGAATATATAGAATGTTTGAAATCAGAAGAGTTTTAAAAATTAATAAAAACTTTATTAAAAGTGTTGACATAAAATAAATTATACTGTATAATGTAAGTATAGTAAATGATTAAAGCAAATCAAATAAAAAATAAAATAAATGATATGGAAAGAGGTAATAATATGAAAACTGTATTAAACTTAAAAACTATAACTTTAGAGGTGGAAATTAGAAACTGGAACGTAGAAAATGAATTGTCAATATGTGCGGAGTATAATGGTTCATGTGGTCAATGTTTAGATAGCATTAAAAGAGATATTGACAAACTTAATTTTACAGACGTTGAAAAAGCAGAAGTTTTAAATATCATTAGCATATGGGAGGAATATCACTTAAAATCTATTCCAAGTGATACAATGGTAAACTTACAAAACTCTATTGATAAACTACAAGGAATTATTGAAGAATATGCACAAAAGGATATAGACGATATTAAGGAGGAAATTAAAGAATATTTAAAAGACAATATTGAAGAAACTATAACAATTGTAGGTGAGATAAATAGCTGGAATGGTTGTTTAGAAGATTATGCTTTAAATGTAAATGATGAATATTTCTTTGAATCATACTTTGAAGGTAATCCATATGGAGTTGTTGAAGCACTTCACAACAATGATTATTATAGTATTAATGATGATTATGTTACATTTGATATGTATGGACATTTAGTATCATATAGTGAGTATGAATACCATGAATTACTAGAAGATAACATAGAGGAAATTACAGACGAACTTATTGACAATTTATCTCATGTATGTTTATCTGATGATTTACAAGAAATAGTTAACAAAATGTATGAATAATTGAATATAAATAATAGATATCTAAAAGGTATCTATTAATATGTATTCAATATACATAAATAAAATATATTATAAAGGTGGTAATAAGATTATGGATTATAAAAACATTTTTAAAGCAATTAAGAAACAACTTAAAGACACACACAATTATGATTGTATTTCAATAGATAGCAGAAAGAAGACTATATTTTTAGACAATCTAAAAGGATATAACAGTATGACTAATTTCTTCAAAGGTCTTGATTATAGTCCAACAAATCATATTGTAATAAATGATATAGACTTTATTATAGTAGGTTTTGCTTACTGTGACGGAGTATTTTCAAAGGTTTTTATCAAAGAATATAACCAGTTTTTAAAAGATGGTAGATAATATATGAAAAGGTGGTAATATAAAAATGTATAAGTTAAGAATTGAAGAGTTAAGAAGTAAGCAAGTATTAAATAAGGCTGAATACAGAGAATTAAAACGTCTAAAGGATATAACAGTCGTTGTTATTATAATCACGCTATATGGGGCAATTATCGCTATTCTGTAAAGTTTATATATATTCAGCATACTAATTAATAGTATGTTGAAATATGTATAAAACATTAATAAAAACTTTATTAAAAAGTGTTGACGTAAAATAAAATAAATGATATTATATATACATAAGGTAACACAAAATAAATTAACGAAAAGGTGGTAATAGTATGATAAAAGAATTAAAGGGCATTAAAATTTTAGAGGTTGTTGGAAGTGAACAAAATATAATTGAAGAAATCAATTTTGTTGATACAACTAATACTAAAGTTATTAGAGTTGAATTTATTGAAGATATGATAACAACTGTTGTAATTAAAGATGGAAGAACAAAACATTATAATAGACTATTAAAGAAGTATGAAAGAGTTGTTGATTATGTTTCTAAGCATTTAGCAGATATGAGAAACAAAGTCGCAGAAATAGTTAACAAAGATTCAGAGGAAATTGAAGCAGGAGCAACATTTAGTAGCTTTTTACACAATAGAATATCAACTATGAAAAAAGATAATATTAAGATTCATAAATATTGTTATTCTGATGATATTGTAGTAATGATTGACGATAAATTTACTTATGAATGTAGATTTGAACAAGATAGTGAATTTTATAGTAACTTAAATAAAATATTCAAGAAAACAGTTTGTATTACAATTGATGATGAAAATAATATTGTGGAAATTAAAATTGATTATGAAAATATCGAATTAAAACACGATGAAAGTGGACTTTATACACCCAATAAAAAATATGAAAATATTGTTAATGGAATTGTAAGAAGAAAAAACAAACTTTTAAATCAAGCAAGTGAAATAATTAAAATAGATAAAGTATGCGAACACAATTACGATAAAGACTATGCAATGTTATATATGAACGATATTGTTAAAAATGTTAATGTAGGGATAGAAAATGGTATATTAATCAGTTATTCAAAAGGGCAATATAAAATATCTATTGGATTATCTGACTATTGTGAATTGAACGTAAATCTAAATCCTAATAGTAAACTATATCAGATGATAAAAGACAAATACAAAGGATTATTTGAATAGTGGAGGTGAGTAAAATGAAGAAAATTGACAACGAAAATGATTTACAAAGATATTTATATAAAGATGGATTAACAAAAGCTTATGGCTTAAATGATATATACGTGTCAAAAAGTGGTGCGGTTGTTAGCATTAAATTATTTAATAAAGGATATAGAATAAAGGATGTCAATGTTAGTAAAGGCACAAAAGGACTATTAAAATTCAATTATTGCGAAAATGGAAAAGTCACAAGTATATTATTACACAAAATAATTTACGATACCTTTAGTACAGATAAAAGTAGTCACGGAGAAATATGCTTTATAGATGGCGATAGTAATAATTGTAGTTTTAACAACTTAATAACTGTTAGTGAGTTGTTAGACTACTACAAACAACACAATAATGTTAATAAATTAGTGGGATAAATAGGAGGACTGAAAAATGTTAAATATATTAAATAATGTTACTTTAATTCTAGGATACTCATGTTATGTTGTAATTGCTTATATAGCGTTTGTATTAGCTTGTATAAGAATTGAAAAGGCAATTAAAAGGAAGAGAAAAACAAAAGCGTTAAAGGAGCGTAAAAAAAGATTTATGGAGGTTTTAAAATCAGCATAAAATAATCAATAAAGTTTTTACTAAAAGTATTGACAATAAATAAAATAAATGATAATATATAATCAAGGAAAACAAATAAATTAAAAAAGGTGGTAATAAGATTATGTTAATGAATAAAATGAAAGAATTATATTTAAAAAATAAGTTTAAAAATGTTACACTTGAAAATTTTGATGATTTTGAAGATGAAATTTTTTACTACTTAAACATAGAAGATATCGAACAAAAATATATAAATCAAGCCAAAAAATTCGATGGTGAAAACTATATGTTAAGTTGTTTTAGATATCTTATAGTTTACGATACAGAAAAACAAAAGTATACTGCGGGTATTTTAGAATACATTACGGAAAATGATGGAATACAAGAAATGGATTATTTAAAAGAAATGGAAATACGTATTCTAGGGGGAATAATAGAAAAAGAAAGAAAGAGTAAAGGGTGGTAATAATATGAAAAATGTTTATGGTGTAAAATTAACAAAAAAGGATATTGAAAATACAATATCAATAGCAATGGATTTACAAATGTATGGATATAATTTTGAATACTTTCATTCAGAATATACAGATAAGTTAAGTGAAGAAAACGCACTAAAATTATGGGATAAAGCAAAAGCGTTAAATAAAACAGTTACTAGGAAATCAATTGCAGAAATATATTTTTCTTAAAATAAAAAAAAGATTATTAAATTATTAAATTAAAAGGTGGTAATATAAAATGAAAAACATGAAAAACTTATTTATAAAGGCTCATAGATTAACAAAGGAAATTAAATCAGAGTTCAAAGGGGTTGACTATAAAGCACAATTTGGAATATGTATAAAGTTTTTTAGAACAAAATCAAATGGTATGAGTGCATTTGTCGGAGCAATTGGACAACTATTTCAAAATGTAAAAATGAATGTTGAAAAAGTTATAACTTTTGCAAATGGTTCATACGGATATACTTTAAAAGATGAACAAGGGAACTTGTATAAGTGGTTAAGCAAGTTTGAAATAAAAGGGGTAGACGTATTCTTTAAAAGGTTCATTATTAAAAGGCACGTAACACAAAATGGAATATGTTATAATTCTATTGGAAGGTGTTTAATTTAAAGGTGTTATTGACACAAAATACACTATAAATAAAAAGGAGATAACAAAAATGTTGACAAATTTTAAGATAATTGAAGAAAAGTTAATTGATAATATGGAACTTATAAAAAATAGTTCGGATATTAATAATATAGGAATTATTGAAGAAAAAACCATGATTAAATGTTATAATAATAATACATTAATTTCTTGGTGTGTAATTTCTAAAACAACTGAAAAATTAATGAAAGACTTTTTTAAATATGATGTTAATTATTTAGAAGAAGAAGAAAAAGAACAATATACAAAAGATTTTATGAATTGTATTTATATAGATTTAATTAAAAGTGAAGTACCAAAACAAGGTGGAGCAACCGCAATAATTAGTTATTTAAAAAATAAGTATAATAAAATATGGTTATATTCAACGTTTGAAGCTATGGATTTTTATGATAAAATGAATTTTAACAATTATGATGGTGAATATATTTACTATATTTAAAAGGAGTGTAAAAACATGGAATTAATAGTCGAAGCAAAAGATTTAAAATCAGATGATATATTATTAGATAGGGGAAATTTACAAGTGCAAACCGTAAAAACTAATTTTGCAGATAATAGAATAAGATATGACGATATTACAACAATTACTTTTAATGATGATTTTCCTAGTAACTTATATACAAGTCCAGACACAATGTTTAGAATTTTTAGAAGAGATATGGAGGAATAAAAATGCAAACAAATTTTATAAATAATTATGATATTAAAAACTTTGAGTTAATGAATATGAATAAAATTGACACGGTTTATGATGGCAAAAGAATAAAAGTTTATGCAGTTGAATTAAAAGCAACAACAAAAGATAAAATAAAATTTATAGATATAATGAAGAATGGAATTGCAACATATTTTATTAATCTATTTACATTATGGGTAGATGAAAAGAATAGTTTACCTAAACAAAAAGGGCGTATGAATACTATTAATACAAATAGTAAAATAGCTTGGATTAAAAGAAATGATACACAACAACAAATAGGAACGTCATACGGTGTAGGCATGATAAGAGATAATAAATCTTATATTAGAATGTTAAATGATAATATGATTTTTGATGATAAAGACAAAGAACTATTTGTAAACTTTTATTTTCATCAATTACTTATAGAACTTGAAATAGCTGAAAGGAAATATTTTAAAGAAACAGATGTCAGAATGATTAAATTAAGACAACTAACAGAATATATAAATAAATACGGTCAACTGAATAACAATATTAAAGTTAATGACATTCTTTGGAACGGTGACGACAATATTGAAGAAAACGACATTGACTATTTGATAGAAAAATACAAAGAAATAGAAAAGGTATTTACTAAAGTATCAAATGAAGTCCTTGAAAAATATCCACAATGGAAATATGAAGATGAAGAAAAATAAAAAAGCAGGAATACATTATACTATCTCTTTTATATTGCGGTTATTAGCTTCATATAGAGGTTTTATAAATGTTCGTGATAAATTATTTAACTAAAAATAAAAGGCTTGTATAAAGCTAATAAGAGTATTAGAAATAAAATAAATGATATTGTAAAATATGTTGACAAATATTTATAAGTCATATATAATAATACTTGTAAGGAACGAACTTACAATAAATAAAATAAATACTAAAAAAGGTGTTGACAATACACAAGATAAATGATACAATAATAGTGTAGTAAAGAGGAAGCGAGGTAATAAAGTATGAAAAAATACCTATACGAACAATATTTCAACGAACTAAATGAAGATTTAAAAGTTGGTAAGGTTAGGGAAAACACTTACAAATCAAAGAAAAGTGATTTGAACACGCTTTACAATTATATGGCAGAACTTGGCTATACAACAGAAAAAGATTTTTTTGAAAATGTTAGGCAATCAGATATAGACCAGTTTGCAGAACAATTAAAAACACAATATAAACCTTCCACATATAACAGAAAAATAGCAACATTTAAAAAGTTTTTTAACTATCTAATTGACAATTCTTATATAGTTAATGTAAACTATTTTAACAATATTAAACAAATATCTAATGATATAGTGGAGGAAAAGACAAAAGAAAAAGATATTATTTCTATTGATAAAGTAAAAATGTTGTTAAATGCAACAGAAGAAAAAGACCAAGAAAAACAAAGTACATTTGAGTTTAATGCAAAAAGAAATAAAGCAATAATTACTATTTTAACTTGTTATGGTAGTAGAATTGAAGAAATTTTATCAACAAAGTTTTCAGACATAAAGGAAACAGAGAATAAAATTCAATATATAGATATTCCAAAAACTAGAGTTAAAAATCGCTTGCATAAAAGAATATTTATTGCAAATGCTATAAAAGAAAGCTTGGAGGAATATTTAAAAATCAGAAATGAAGTTCTACCATACAATGAAGATGATTATATATTCAGTAGTGTAAATGGTAAAAAATTGACTAGCAATAACATAAATGAAGCATTAAGCAACTTATGTAAAAAAGCAAATATAAATAAACATATCACGTGTCATTGTTTTAGACATATTTGCACGTTAGCATTACAAGAAAAATCAATACCAGAATACGACATTGATTATATTATAGGTTGGAAAAAGGGGGATTCTATGCAACAGAGATATTCAAAACATATGCCAATAGAAAAGATTAATAAAATTATATCCGCCACGGATTTACTGCAAAAATAGAATATGTCATACGGAGGAAGAATGTTTTTATGGGGTTAATGGAAAAAGAAGATGTAAGATTATTATTAGCGAAAACGGAAATTGAGGAAAAAATCGTTTCACTAACAAATTTAAAAGAGAATACTATCAAGTTATTTGTACAAATAGACATTGGGAAAGTTTATGATATAATAAATGATGGTAAAAATTTTGAGTTAATATTTATAAGTGGAAATAAAACAAAAATTACATTTTTAGATAAACATAATAATAAAATGTTATTAGAAATGTAGATATATTGACAATTGGGATATATCCACTATAATTATTAACAAATACGAAAATAAATGATAAAAAAAAGGAGATGTATTCCAATTGGAAAAATTAAGAATGTTAATAAATGAAATCATAGTAGAATATAGAAAGGACATGAAATTTATTCAAGAAGTAAGAAGAAGTTTCGCACAAAAAGGACTAGACACAAATATTCCTGCTATGTTATTCAAAAATCAAATGGAGGTCGAAGACCTTGAAGTAAATGAATTAATATGTTTGACAGAATTTTTATATACAGAACTTAATCAAGAAAGATTTAGTTTAAAAAAATATTTTTCAGATATGGAAATCAGCAATTATAAAGTTTATCAACAACCCAATAAAGAAACACAAACAAATAATATTGTTCATATCGAAGAGGTAAGAATGATTACTGATATCGAGTACGTTGTTCCAATGACTGCAAAACAATTAACAGAATTAAGACAAAATAGACAATATGCTTACTTTAAAGATATTCAAAGATGTACTAAAAAGGAAAAATTACCTAATGGGGACATCATAGAAAAAATTAATGTTAATAAACAAGGAATTGAAAGCTTAAAATCAAGATTTAAAGACAAAGAACGATATATTGTGCCAACCGAAATAAGTTTTACTATTTTAGACATTGAAAATAAAAATCCACAATATCAATTTATACCACAATATAAAAATACTGGAGATTTAAATATAAAGATTAATTTTGATATAGATAGTGACGAATATACACCACTAATAATAAACGATGGCTACCATAGATTAACTGCAATAACTGATGCTTATTTAGAAGATAACAGTATTGCAGATAAACAACTAGTAGTCGGTATTCATGTTTTAACAGAAGTTCAAGCAAAAGATTTGACTGCCGATACTTTCAAACAAAATGCAACAGATAAACAATGGATTGATAGTTTGAAATTCACAAAAGAAAATCAAATAATAGATATGTTAATACAAAAATCAGTATTTTTAAGTGAAAACAATATTGTAAATAGTAAAAGAGATTTTGTGAGAGATACAAAAGCAATTACTTATAGAGTTTTATTAAAACAAGGTATAAAATTATTAAATTTAACATTTAATAATGATATAACTATGACAAGAAATGTAACTAAAATTGCTAAAAACTTAGATATATTACTCAATTATTTAAAAGATGAATATAGAGAACTATTTCATAGAGATTGTTTATTATTTGAAAAAGCATTTATTATGTTTCTTGCAATAGCGAGTGATTTAAATAATGACATTATATCTATTGGTCAATTAGGGGATAAAATTGTAAATTTAAATTTTGAAGAGTTAAAACAAAAATCAGAGCAAGAATTGTACGAAATAGTGCAAAACATTAATTTTTAATAAAAAGGAAGTGTATGAAAATGGAAAAATTTAAACAATATATAGAAGAAACAACAAACGAAGGGCAATTAAATAAGTATCAAAAAAATAAATTACAATGGCTTTATGATAGTAAATATTCATATAATTCAAAATTGAATTTTTGGAAATTATTTAAAAGAAATGTTGATTTTGTAGAGTTGGAAAAGAATAAAGATGTTTATGATTTTGATAGACAAGAAATAATTGATTTAATTAAAAACACACCTACGACAAAAGTTTCAACAAAGTTAACAATATTTAGTATGATAAGTAGGTATATTGATTGGGCGGTTCAAAGAGGATTTAATTACATGGGTAATCCTTGCGATACTATCAATGTACACAAGATTTTAGATATTGATACAGAGGTAACAAAGGAACAATATAAATCTCTACATGACTTTTATGATTGGTTAGGACAATTAAAAAGAGCAACACCAGTTGATAAAATGATTTTATTAATGTTGAGATATGGTATAGATGTCAAAAATATTGGAGAAATAAAAATGCAAGATATGGATATAGAAAAGAATATTTTACATTGTAAAAATGGTGATATAGAAGTATCCTTACCTATTGATGAAGAATTTATTCAGATGGCAATAAAATCTAATGAATGTATAGAATCAGATGATGTAAGTTATATTGTTTCAGACTATATTGCAAAAGTACAAACAAATATGCAAGTTCCGACTTTAGATAAAACAGTAATTTATAACAGGATTAATGTTATTTTTAAAAGAGCAGAAGAAAAAAGAATATCTATTCCTTTATTAAATTTAAGTAGAAGATATGACATCTTATATAACAAATATCTTCTTAACGGAGAAGTTACAATTGATGATGTAAAGGAAACATTAAAGATATTTAATGGTAAATTTACACCAAATCAAGCGTTAACATTAAAAAGGAATTTTGAATTGGCGATGGGTGGAGAAATTAAAGTCAATACATTTAGAACAAGAAAATAAAAAAGGTGTAGGCGTACGAATAACGAATTAAAGTTATTTTGGGGATACTCATTTAGTTCTCCCCTTTGTAGCTTTTTTAGAGGTTGAAGTTATGGATAAGGATGTATTACGGGTGGTTGACTTGGTTTTGAAATCAGACAATAGCATTATATTAATATGGAATTACTTATTACCTAGACTAGAGGACGTTGAAATTTTAAAAATGCTTACAAAAAGAAGTGGGAAAGAAATAAGAATAGTTCCATTAGTGGAAATTGTGAGGAATATTAATAATAAAAATGTGACAATTATCCAATAAAAAGTATTTACACAAGATAACTGATAGTGTATAATATAAGTATAATAAATTATTTGAACATAAAGTGAGGTAATAAATTATGCAAAAGAAAACATTAAAAATCTTAGTAGCAACATTAGGGATTGTTGTAGTATTAGGAGGAGTAATTGGAACAGATATTTATTTTACTGGTAAGACAGTTGGCAATATGAAAGAAAATACACCAATTGAAAGTCTTAACTTGAATCAAAAAACTATAGCAAATATATTGGGTTATGAATTAAAAACAGAACAACAGTTACAAGATGAATATTTAATTTTAACAGAAGAACAAAAAATATTGTTAGAATTAAAAGATATCATTGATAATTCAGACGATAGTCTTAAATGGGAAGAAAATCTGGATAGATTAATGGAAATAGAAGAGAATACTATATTAAAAAATCGTAGAATTAAAAATGGATTAAGTTTGGCAATTCAAATATTTGAACAAAAAATCAAATTAGGTGATGCAGAATATAAGTTGCTAACTGGTGATTTTGATTTTTTAATGTATGATATGGCAAATAATATCTTATCTGATAAAGTACAGACAAACATAAAAGAGTTTATGAATATATTTACACAATTACATGGGGATGAAATGAAAAAAGCTCAAGAAAATATAAAGACATTTCAAGAAAAGAAATCAGAACAATCTATATAATAAAGAGAGGTAATAAACATGAGTATAATATCAAAAATAGAAAGAGCAATAAAGACAGTTAATCAAGGACAATCAGTAATGTATATGGAAACTGAAATCTCACCACGAGATTTTGGCAAAAAAGAGCCACAAAATAAACAACAACCACAATCTTTTGAAGATGTATTAAATAGCGTTAGACAACTGAATTTAAATACCAAAACTTATAAATCAGTAAGTAAATTGCCAAAAACAAAAGGTTCAAATGCTAATATTACTTACAACAATGCTAGAGAATTAAATAGAATATTAAGTCAATGTAAAGATAAGTATGAAACTTGTAATGTATTTGACCACATGGGAGTAGTTTCACTAGTAAACAGAAAATAAATAAAATAAATTATAGGTGATTAAAATGAAACTCAGAGATTATCAGCAAGAATGTGTAGATAAAATGATTAATATGGATAAAAACATAAAAGGTATTGCGTGTATCCCAACAGGTGGAGGAAAGACAATTTTAATGTCAGAAATCGCAAGAAACACAAATGGTAGAATATTAATAGTAGTGATGAATACAGAGTTAAGAGAACAAACAATTGATAAATTAAAAATGGTTTGTGGAAGTTCTGTAGATGTTGGGAGTGTTCAAGGTAGCTTAAAAGAGTATGATAATAAAATAATAGTAGCAACTAGACAAACATTAACTAGTAAGAGTTTTAATGCTTTTAGATTATTAGATAAAGGTAATTTTGATTTAATAATGTTTGATGAATGTCACGTGGCTATAGAGCAACAACAATTAATATGCTTAATGTTAGCAACAGAAAACACAAAAGTAATAGGATTTACTGCAACGCCTTATAATTTAGACATGAAATATCTCTATGATGAAATCATTTATAAAAGAGAATTAATAGATATGATTAATGAAGGTTATTTAGTTAAACCAGTTTGTATGCAAGTAAAATCAGATACAAATTTAGATGATATAAAAATCAGATTTGGGGACTTTAATAAAAGGCAATTAGGGGAAAAAGTCAATAATGAAGTAAGAAATAAATTGATTCTACAATCATATGTTGATATGTGTCAAGATAGAAATAAAACACTTATATTTACAACAAATGTAAAGCATAGTCAAGCAATTGCAGAATGTTTTGTGCAAAATGGAATATCAGCAAAATCAATTGATGGAAGTTGTTCAAAAACTGAACGAAAGCAAATATTTAATGATTTTGAAACTGGAAAAATAAAAGTATTAGTAAATGTGGATATATGTACAATAGGGTTAGATATCCCAAGTATAGACTGTGTCATATTTGCTAGACCAACAAAAAGTAAAGGTTTGTATATACAAATGCTAGGGCGTGGGTTAAGACTATCGCCACAAACAGGAAAAACTGATTGTTTAGTAATTGATATAGTTGATGTAACAACAAAACACAATTTAATTAATGGAAAAACTGTATTTGATGTAGATGTTGAAGAAAAACAAAATAAAAAGAAGAAAGTGACAAAAAAAGAAATACTTGAAGCAATAGAAGAAGAATACGAGGAACAAAAACAACAAGAATATATAGAGGATATACAACTAGACATTAATATCTCACCAAGCTATGAAGATACTAATATTTTAGTTGAAATGTCAGAAAAATTAAATCCTTTTGTAAAATCAGCTAAAAAGAAAGTTGAATCCTTAAAGAAAAATTATACCAAAATGAAACAATTAACTAAAAAGATATTTAATATATTTAAATAAGAGAGGTGTTTAATATGAGAAAAACTATTATAGGGATGTTATTAATATATACACTTGGATTAATGGGTTGTGGAACTCCTAATAACGTTATAAAAGGAACTATAATTGATGTTGAATGTAGTATGAATAAAAATTATCTTATCATAGAAACAAATAGTGGTAATTCGATTAAGTTAAGAGCCAGTTTGGAAAAAACTATTATGTATCAAAAGGGGACAAAAATTCAATTCACTTATGATAGATATGATGGATATATAAAATACTTATATTTAGATGAAGGGCAGAACAGTTAAATAAAACTTGTAAAAGAATTAATAGAAGAAGGTGATAAAAATGATATGGGGCAAGTTATTCCTCCAAAAACCAATATGTTAACTTATTATTAAAAACGATTTACACAAAAAATAAATAACAAAAAGAGAGGGATTAAATATGAAAAATACTTATTGGAATAAACATGGAAAATATCAAAAAGAATATAATAAATTATATGAAAAATTCGTGCCAACTATGGGATATACAGATAATAAATATATAAATTTATTAATAGCTACTGGAAAAAGATATTCTGATTTATATAATAATGGATTGGGAAATGAAGATACTCTATATGACTATTGCATAAAAAAAATAGAATCAGTATTAACAGAATTAAAATGTAGTGATGAAATCAAATGTTGCTTCACGAAAAACAGATTCAGTATAGAGATATATGAAGAACCAGTTTATATATGGGATGAAGACAATAATCGTGAAACCGATGAAATAGATTATTATGAAGATAAAGAAGAAGAAATTATTGAAAGTTTAACACAACAAGAATATAAACATTTTGAATTATTTGTTGATTCAGTTATAGAATTATGTATTGAAAAATTACAATAATAAAACATTACAAAAAAGCTTTGAATCAAGAACCGAGGACATTGATTAAAATTGATGTTCTTTTTTTAATTTAAAAATAATATGAAATTTAGTATAAAATATTGACCGAAATTTATACCTATGATATAATGTATATATAGTAAATAAGAGGTGATAATTATGGAAAATAAATTGATAGAAAGAATACAAAAATTATTAGCACTTACAGAAAGTAGTAATGAAAATGAATCAAAATTAGCAATGTTAAAAGTTCAAGAATTATTGGTAAAAAATAAATTGTCATTAAAAGATGTTGAAAGCTATAAGAAAGTAAATATTAGTATTAAAGAACATATAAGTGATATTTCTTTTAGACAAGGAAAATGGAAAGCACAACTAGGACAATTAATTGCTGAAAATTTTGGATGTTATCAATATTTCAGAGGTGTTAGAAGTAAATATATAGTTTTTTTTGGGAAAGAAGAAGATGTTATTGTTTGTAATATAGTTTTAGAATATGCTATTGATTGTATTCAAAGTGCAGTTAAAAAATTGAGATATCAATATTCAAGAAGAGGACTTAGTACAAAAGGGTTAGAAAATGATTATGCGTTAGGATTTATAGTTGGGTTAAAAAAATCTTTTGACAAACAAAAGGAACAAAATAAAGGTTGGGGTCTTGTATTAGCAAAGGATGTTCAAGTTGTAGAAGCTTATGAAAATATCGAATTTTCTAGTGGAATCAATACAAGTGCTAAATTTACTGGACATGAAGAAGCCTTACGAAAAGGAAAACAAGATGGAGAAGAATTTAGCATAAGTGATAAAATAGCAAGAAAAGAAGAAGAAACGCCATTAATATAATAAACGTAGTTTAAGGAGTTGATAGATAATGAAAAATTTAAAAGATTTAATGATTAGCATTTCAGAGTTTAAAGTTCAAATGTCTGAAATTATCAAGAACAAAGTAACAAAAGTTATAGTTAAAAATAACGAGCCAGTTGCTGTTATTATGCCGTATGCTGAATACATAGAAAGGGCAAAAGATTCGGAGAGAATAGAACAAATAGGGCAAGATATAACTTTACAAAATGGGGTTCAAATGATGGTGACTGTTTCAAAAGAAAAAGATGACTCACTATGTATCAAAACATATGTAAAGATGAAGACAACAGGGGATTACAAACTTCATTTTACACACCATATAGGGATGCCAACAATTGAATCGACTATGACTACAAAAGAAATAATAGAGTTTTATGAAAGGAATGATAATTAGTATGTTGACAAATGAACAAATATTTTTACTAAAAAAACATAATATAAATCCTTCTAATGTTTTAAAAAACGATAATTTTTTATATAAATACACATATGTTGATATGGGTGGGTTATTGATATTAGATTTAATTGATATTGACGAACAATATTTTGAAATGATGAAGATAGAAAAAAATATAAAACAAAGAAAATTATATATAGAAAAAGCTTTAAAAATGGAAGATTTTTCTAAAATATTATTTTTAATGGATAAACCATATCGATTAGAAGTTTATAAACAGATATTTGAAGAGATTCCGAACGAGGATAAATATAAAATCTTTATTGATTTATATGTAAATGCAGAATATGGCTTTAGCAATATTTCTGAGAGTTTTTTAAATGAAATTTTAAAATATAAACCAAAAATAGATTTAAGTGATTTAGATGATGAAATAATAATTTATAGAGGAGAAGGACTTAAATCTAATAAAAAAGAAAAGGCTTTGTCTTGGACTACAGATATAAAAGTTGCTAGATTTTTTGCTAATAGATTTAATAACAATGGCAGAGTTTATAAGGGAAAAGTTAAAAAAGAAAATATAATCGATTTTTTAAGAGATAGGAGTGAAAGTGAGATTTTAGTACAATATAAATATATATATGATGTGAGAAGAATAGATAATAAATAAGTTAGACATCAGAGAGAATGATTATGTTTACAAAAATTGAAAAATAATTTAAAGGAAAACTCAAATCAAATATAGAATGATTAATTATGAATAAAAGAAAGAGGGTATTGAGGTGTTTAATCAAACAATAATTAATGTGTTAGAATCTTTAATAAAAGAAGGGTATTATTTAAATTTAGATGCAACCGATAGATGTATTACAGTAAATGCTACCAACAACTGGAACAAAAAGACATATAAATTAGTTTTTAATATGAGTGTTACAGTAGAGGGGGGCAATATTTTAAATGAAAACATAGCAGTTGTTAGTAAATTTGTACCTATTACAGACAAAGAAAAGATAGCAGAAAATTGGTGGATAACACATTGTGCTTCATTGAAAGAAAATAGAGATTTATATAATTTTGAATATGATTATGAATGGGATTTAGATAATTGTAGTTTAATTCTAAAATATTTAGTTCATGAATGGAGAGATATGGATGATGAAAAATTTTTTGATGACGAAGATGATATAATTTATAGAGATAGTGAAACAATCAATGTTAAAGAAATATTGTATATATTAAAAAATAATTTTGGTATAAAACAATTACAATTTATTAAATAAACAAAGATTCAATAAATGATATATGGAGGTTTATTATGAAACAATATTTTAAAACATTAGAAGAATTAAAAAGCTTTACAAGTATAGATTTGTCTTCTAAATCATCACAAGACATTGTGGAGTATGTAAGCAACTATAAAGAAAATAATGAAGATTTAGGGATAGAATTTCCAATAAAGGAAGGATTCTTGATTAGAAAAGTATCTAATGATGATGATGATATAAAAGATGACATTTTTCAAAATCTTTTGGAATATTATTATTTTAAAATAGAAAAGAATGATGACAGTATTGTTTTTCATATTGAAACTTATTATGATGTTACAATGATGGGGAAAAAAGTTTTTGTTGGAGAAAGTGCTACTAAATTTATAATAGGAGAAAATACAGATATATCAAATAATTCCATTATACCTTTAGATTATATTGATAGAAGTGAAGGAAAATTTAATGCAGTATTACAGGCTTTTAGAAACAATAAAATAGACAAAAAAACGAGAATAAATAACATAGGATATGTCATAACTGGTTTATTGTATATAAATTGTATAAGAAAAAATAGAGATACTATATATAAAAAAACAAAAGGTATGCGTTTTAAATCGTCTAATAATAAATCAAAGACTTCACAAACAGAAAAAGTAGAAATATTAAATAATGACAAAGTTATGTATGTAATCAATGGAGAGAAGAAGAAAATCGACAGTTTTAGAACTTATGAGAGAAAAACTGATAGTTGGAATGTTATGGGTCATTTTAGACATTATAAAAGTGGTTTAATAAAATGGATTGAAGGCTATAAAAAAGGGATAGGAAAAAGTAAAGCCAAACATTATAAAGTTAAATAACAGAATAAATAAAAATGTAAGTTTAAAAGGAAAAATGCAGAAATTATAAATATATAAAAAATTACTTCGGTTGAATTTAGTCAAGATTAATATTAGTATAAATTTAACCTTTTAAATGAATAGGAGTGTGTAAAAATATGGCAAAAAAGAAAAGATATACATTAAAAGAGGTTTATAAACTAATGGAAGAAAAATTAGGAGAAACAATTTATATATGTGAAACAAACAATTATTCTGAACCAATGATGAGATATAGAGTTGATGGAATGTATCATCAAACTTTAGTTGAAATTGTTGATAGATTTCATTTAGACGATTAAAATAATATATATATATATATTAATAACCTCCAAAATTTTAATAGGTATGTGCATCTTATAACCAAATAAAAACAATATTTAATAAGTAAATAAGTTGCAGAAAGGGTAAAGTTAAATGGATAGAATAGAAATTCAAAATAAAATTAGTGAATTAATTGATGAAGCAGTAAATTCGCTAAATAATGACGAAATGAAATTATTCGTAAACAGAATGGAAGAAATGATTAAGGATATTGATTATTACGATTAGTTCGTAACACTTTAAGATTGTGGAACAAGACTTAGAAAATTGGGATAACAAACCTATTCAATGGAATTATAGATATAAAATAACGATTTTAAAGGAGAAATAAAAGTATGAAAGATTGTAAATTTAATAGTTTATTTGAAAATGGAATAGAAAAAGAATTTATAACAGTATAAACACGGGGGATTTTAGATTATGAAATATGGAATAATATTTAATATAGAAAAAAATAACTATTCACTAATAAATATTCATACTAATGAAGTAATAGCAACTGTAGGAGATATCTACAAAGACTTATTCAACACAGAAAGAAAAAGAGAAATGGGAGATATACAGAGAATATTAAAAAAATTAGAGTGTGAAGATTTTGTTAAAAAATGTATAGAAAGAAAAACTGTTTTTAAATTTAAATATAATAACTACAGATTTGTAATAGGGGGTATTGCTTGTAGTGGGCAATGGTACACTACGTGTTTAGATTACGTTAATCATTCCGTAGCAGTTTGTACACAATATCATGAAATAACAAAAAATCCTTTAGAAATTGGGGATATATTAATAGATAATTAGATATTAATTAATAGGGGAACTGGCTATTTTGGCATTAAAAATGCTAGAGTAAATTAATTTTATTTAAGGAGTTATAGTTATATATGAATAAAACACAGATAATAAAAATTGCTCCAAAAGGCAATATAACTTTAGATTTAATACAGGTTGATAACATCCAATATGATTTGAATTGCGAAGACGAAGATGGTGATATATTTACATTAGGTGTAATTAAAGTATATAAAGATAAATTAAGCAAAGATAGTTTTTCATCTCAATCAGATTTGGATATATTTGAAACATTCAGAAAAACTAAAGGTAAAAAGAGAATTTTTTTAGATATAATAAAGGTGTCAAGCGTTTTTAAAAATCAAGGTTTGGGAACTTATATGATTGAAGAGATGTGTAGTAGAATGAAGAATAATGGCTATGAATCCATATGTCTGAAAGCCCATCCTTTAGTAATATGGAAATATGGTATTTCGTCAAATAAAAATAAAAGTGAAATAAGAAAAGAAAAAGAATTAATACAAAGATTTTATTTAAAAAATGGTTTTAATTTTTGTAAAAAAGGTGTAGATTATATGTATAAAGACTTATAAAAAGGATGGAATTAAATATGGAAATTAAAGATATTGGTACGATATTTCTTGATGTAACAAAAAATCAACAGGGTTTTATAAATTTAATAACAAGTTTTCATAACAGATTAACATAAAAGGGGGAACTATGAATATTAATGAATTTATAGAGAAAATAGTACAATACGAAAAGGAATATGAAATAATTATAACAACGAATGAAAGTACCTATTTTATTACCTATAATGACGAGAATTATAAATGTAATGATTTAGGGAATATAACATATATGGATTTAGATATGTTAGCATTTGATTTATTTAAAAAAATAGCTAATCGTAATGAAATTATAATTGAAATATTAAATGAGTGATACGAGGATATATATATGACACAATTTAAATCTCAAGAAGATTATATTAAAGAAATAGCCGAAAAGATTAATAACGGAAAAAGATACGAAATTGAAAATCCAACACTAGAAGATATATTAAAATTAAATGATTATGATTATATAATCACAGAAGGGTTTTATTTTCCTTTAATGATAAGAAAAAGATACAAGATAGATACAGTATTGAACATTCCAACTGTATTTTGGTATGATGGATATGAAATAGGTGATACTATTATGGGAATGATACCTCATACCTTTACAGCAGAAGAAATATTGGGAGAAATTAAAGGATTTAAGGGAACAGAGTGAAATAAGTTATGTTTATGTTAGTTGAGCATTGCATAAGACAAACAATTGTGATAATGTATAATCAATACTATAAAATATTTAAATAAGGAAGAAATGGGTGATTTTATTGAAATGGAACGAGGTTAGAAAAACTTATCCTAATAAATTTATAGTCTTTCAAAGCTTGAATCAACATGAAAAACATAACATTTTAACGGTAACTGATGTAGCAGTAATAGAAGTCTTTGATAACCTTGAAGAATCATTTAAGTATTATTCTAAACTTCACCAAGCAGACAAGAAGAAACCGTTAAATATAGGTGATACCAAAAAGGAAAAATTGACATACAATGTTAAAAGGCTTGGTGTACTTAGATGATAAAATTAAGACAAAAAAATAAATTATTACTTTGTGAATTAGAATTGACAATTAATGAACAAATCTTAACTCTTAAAAATGTATTAGTCGATACTGGTTCAGCAACTACTTTAATTAATAGTGATTATGTAAAAGTTGATGGTACAGAAATGATTGATACAATATATGGAGTAGGTGGTTACGAAACTATATTAACTAAACGTGTAGACATATTGAAAATAAATGAATATATAATTGAAAATTTTCAAATAGATTTAGGTAAAATGGATTTTGGTATAGAACTAGATGGGATATTAGGACTAGACGTTTTAACTATTTTAGGAGCAAATATTAATATTAAAGATTCTATTTTGAGTTTTGATTGTCAAAAGTAGAAGTAATATAATGACAATTAAACAGTAGTAAAATAATTTATTGCTGTTTAATTTTTAAAAACTATTGACATAAAATAAACAATAGTATATAATTAATATATAGTTAAAGTTAAGGGGGAATATAAATGAAAAAATATGAATGTGTTAAAGCATTTTTAGTTCCATTATGTGATGATGATGGTTTCATTATAGAGAATGAAGACAAATATATAGAAGAAGGTTCTATATGGAGTACACCAAAAGATGAAAATTATAGATTGATAGGAGCAGAAGTTAGACTTGAAAAAAGTGATTGTGAACGGTTAGAATGGTTAGAAATAACTCAAGAAGATTTAGAAGACAAATTTAGATTGATAGAAGGTGTGTAAAATGATAGATAAAGAATTAAATAAAAATATGGAAGTATTAAATATGTTGAGAAAAAGGATTATTATTTTGCCAGAAGTAAGGCTTATATTAGATAAACTTCACATAAATAATCATAAGGCTTATATTGTGGGAGGTTATGTTAGAGATTCATTGTTAAAGAATCGTATGCCACATGATTGTGATATATGCACGTCTGCTACACCACAAGAAATTATGGATATATTTAAAAATTATAAAATAATTCCTACAGGTTTACAACATGGGACAGTAACTATTTGTATGAAATGGGGCGATTATGAAGTAACTACATTTAGAAAAGATGGGGAATATTTAGATGGTAGACACCCACAAACAATTGATTTTGTTAATGATTTAAAAGAAGATTTGAGCAGAAGGGATTTTACGATTAATGCGTTAGCTTATAATGAAGAAGAAGGATTAATTGATTATTTTGGAGGAAAGGAAGACCTTGAGAATAAAATCATAAGATGTGTAGGAGATGCTGAAAAAAGATTTAAAGAAGATGGATTGAGAATATTAAGAGCATACAGATTCTCTGCACAATTAGGATTTACTATAGAATATAATACAAGTAGTATATTAGCATATAAAGGTGTAAAAACAAATATAGATAACGTATCAAGAGAAAGAATAAGAGAAGAATTAAACAAAATTATATTATCTGATAATTCAAGAGAAGTATTGCTTAATATGGTTGATGATGGAATATGTAAAAGTATATTTGGGGATTTTACATTTGAAGATATGATGTTTTTTAATCAGAATAATCCTTATCACAATAGAACATTACTCAATCATACACTAACTGCCATGACTATTGCTCCACCAATTTTAGAAGTTAGATTGGCATTATTATTTCATGATATAGGTAAATTACAAACACAAGCAACTGATGATAAAGGCATTTCTCACTATTATAATCATTCAAAAGTATCAGCAGAATTAGCTTTAAAGTATTTAAAAGGATTAAAATATGATAATAAAACAATAGATATGGTTGTTACATTGATTGCAAACCATGATTTTACATTTGATAATTATGATTATATAATTAAGAAACAATTGAAGAAGCTTCTTAATAAACATGGGGAAGAAATTGTTAAGAATTTAATAATAATTAGAAAATGTGATATATTAGCACAATCAGAAAAGTATTATTATGACCGATTAGAAAAAATTTATAAAGTTGAACGTTTACTAAATGATGTTTTAGAAGACCAAGAATGTTTTCAAATTAAAGATTTGGCTATAAACGGAAATGATTTAATTACAATAGGTTATGAGCAAGGTGTAGAACTTGGGAAAACTTTAAAATATATTGTAGACCTTGTTATAGAAGAACATTTGAATAATGACAAAGAAGAATTATTAGAATATGCAAAATTTTTATTAAAAACACTTGACACAAAATAAATGATAGTATATACTATTAGTATAGTAAACAAAAGAAAGGATTGATTGAATGAAAGAAAGACAAATATTATATTTTATTGTAAGTAAGAGTGGGACAGGAAAAGATTATATTACTGATAAATTATGTAAGGAATTTGGAAAGAGTAAAGTAATATCTGCAACAACTAGAAGTCCAAGAAAAGGAGAAAAAGATACTCATAGATTTGTTTCTAATGAAGTAGCCGACAGAGAATTTGATAAAGCATTAGGAAAAACAGTATTTAATGGAAACAGATATTATACAACATTAGATGACGTAAAAGATAAAGATTTTTATATCATTGACCAAAAAGGTGTAGAAACTTTTGACTATAGTAAATTAAGGGAAGAATTAAATACAGAGGTTCATGTGATTTATGTGAAATCTAAATGGTATGTAAGGGCGTATCATATGTTAAAACGTGGAGATAGTATTAAATCAATTATAAACAGATTGAGAAATGATAAACAATGTTTTGACGATAAATATTTAGAAAATATTGCTACAGTAACATTAAATGGTAGTGATGAATTATATCAATATTTTAAAGATAAGTACACAAAATAATAAATATATCATGGAGGAGTTTATTATGAATTTAAAGGGGATTAAAGAACAGTCTATAGAAATAATAAATACAGAAGTTACTGCGTATATAAAAACAGATAATAAAGAAGGGTTTTTATCTATAATGTTTGCACTAGGAGAAACAATTATATTATTACACGACAATATTAGTCAAGCTGGTATGTGTGGTTCAAAGGAACAAATATTAGAACTGCTTAATGAAGAAAATTTTAAATATAATGAAATAACTTTTATTGCAAAAACAACAAAGTCTATTTCAGAATATACGGTAATATAAAGGGGGAGTAAATTATGAAAGACATAAAGGTAAAAGAATTTTATACTCAAGATGATTTTGATGGATTTGTAAGGATTGCACAAGCAGGAAATCTTAATTGTATGAATGAAGAACAATTTGAAAAATTAAGAGAAAACTATAATCCAAGCTATGATTTTGATAAAGATATGGATGGATTTAAGAAATCATCATTTGTATTTGTAGAAAAACGAACATCTTTACATTTAATGATTTTTAATATAGTTTTAGTTTTTATTACATCTTTATTAAGTGGATATATGGCGGGAGAAATATATAGAGCAGGTATTTATTTATTATTACCATTTGTTATATGTGGAGTGTTATTTGTAATTCACCTATTAAAAGAGTTTGAAACATTTTATTATATGTATTTTTGTGCTAAAGAAATTGAAAAAGTAATAAAAGAAATTAAGGGGAAAGAATAATTATGGCAAAATATGTAATGAGTGATATACATGGAATGTACGACAAATATATTGAAATGCTTAAAAAGATTGGTTTTTCTAGTGATGATACTTTATATATATTAGGGGATATTATCGACAGAGGTGCTGATTCTATGGAGATATATAAGCACATAATATCTAACGATAATATAACATTATTAAAGGGAAATCATGAATGGTTGTTTGAAGATTTTTGTAACGATAGTGTTGATTTTGCTTATTCTAACTGGAGATTCAATGGTGGGAGTGCCACTAAGAAAAGTATGTATAAAAATAAAGTTATGTATAAAGAGTTTTTACAATTTGTAAAAAAACTACCTACAATAATGGTGGTAGATGGGTTTATATTAGCACACGCAAGTATATATACAAACCCACCTTATACAGACCATATGGACTTAGATATGTTATTAGAAATACAAAACGAAGAACAATTATTATGGGATAGAAATGATATTGGTGAAGCAGAATATAAGGATTATCAATTTATATTTGGGCATACACCGACCGAAACCATAGAAAAAGATAGAAATACTATTCTACACATTAATAATTCTTATTATATTGATTGTGGAGCGTGTTTTCAAGGTGGACAATTAGCTTGTCTTAGACTGGATGATTTAAAAGAATTTTATGTATAAAAATTATTAAAACATATTGACATAAAATAAATGATAAGCAAAAAGACTTGACTTTTATGGTTAAGTCTTTTATAATATAATTGTAAAATAAATGAAAGAGAGTGATAAAATATGTTAAAAGTAGTTATTAAAGAACCAAGCAAGAAACCTTATGTAAAGGAGATAGAAGATGAATTGAGTGTCTACCAAGAGATTGTAGGAGGATATATAGAAGTATTTCCATTTAGTGATTGTTTGGCGATTTGCAATGAAGAAGGAAAGTTTAAGGATTTAGCACCTAATTTCCCTTTATATTCTGCTAGAACAGGGGAAATGGTTGACATGGTAGTTGGTACTGTAATCTTTATTAATGAAGGTAAAGATGGTGATTTTGCTAGTCTGAATGATGAACAGGTAGAAAGAATATTAAAGAGTTTATAGTAAAAATTTATGTGTGGCTAGGTGTAAAAACTTGGCTACACTATTTAAACAAAATAAATAATAGCCTTGAAAAATATAATTGTAGAGAGGTATATAAAAATGAATAAACAAGAATTAATTAAAACATTAACAAAAAGATACAAAGAATCCGAGGAATGTATAAATAAAATTTTAGATTATGAAATTAAATATTTAACTGATATAGGATATGGAGAAAATAAAAGAGAAGAAAGTTTTATATTAAATTATAAAGATATTAAGACAGAAATAACAAGAATACAATATTATGTTGTTGGACATATAAAAGAATGTTGGTATATTAAAACTATAAGGAAAAATAGTAAATTATATAAATCTATTTAAACAAAATAAATAATAGAGGTGAAAAATATGAGTTTTGAATGGAAATGTAAATGTGAAAAAACAATAATTATACCTTTTGCGGATATTCCAACACTAATGAGTGGTTTTGCTTATTGCGTATGTGAAGACTGTTATAAGGAGTTATTGAAAGAAGAAAGAAGTTATTATGCAACAGAAGAAGAATTTAAAGAGTGGACAAGGGAATTTAAGCAAAATAATGGATTACCTTACTTTATAACTCCAGATGGAGCGACATATGCTTGTGAAGTAAAGAAAGATTAATTTAGCATGAAAAAGAAAATATTAGATGTTTATTAGAATAAGTCAAGCAAATAGCTTGGCTTATTTTTTATTTCTAGGCATCAGAGCCTTTGTGTAAGAGGTTTTAATTGTGCTAAGGATAAATTAGTCTATGATTAATAATAACGTCTTATAATTGACGTATGGAGCAAATAAAACTATTGACACAAAATAAATGATATGATAAAATAAATCTTGTAAAAGTTAATTAAGAAGATATGAGAACAAACTATCTTTAAAGACAATCCGTGGAAGCTGACACCACGTATAAACAAGGCTGAACTGTAGGCAACGCAAGAAAAATACAGTAGGACAGATACATTACTCTATTTATGTTAATCTGCCCTTTAAGTGGGTACATATGTCCACTATATAAATTATATGGGTGTTTCTAGGGAACTGGCAGAAATGCGGGATATAAGTCACATACAAACCTTTGTCGGGTAACAGTTGGCAATTGTAGACTTATATACAAATAGAGATAGCATGAGCGATACAATTCAGTATACTCAACTATGTTTTTCTTTTTACTCTCAATTTTGAGGGTAAAACATAAACACTTCGCAACGTTTCCACAGTTCCTCAACTATACTTTTCTTAATTCAAAAGTCAAGTGTTTTTACATAAAATAAATAATAAAGTGTTGACAATATTTAAAATGTATTATATAATAATAGTATAGTAAATAAGATAAATGATAAGGAGAGAGGTAACATGACAAAATTAGAAAAAGATATTATAAAAGAAAAACTTAAAGGATTAGAAGAAGGAACAAAGATATATGTAAAAGATGGTGATGGAATAGTACAAGAAGCAAAGTTTGAGAAAATGAATAGAACAAGATTTGTAGCCAAGTATAAGAATGGAACTTATTCATTCCCACTAAGCTTTTTTATAGGAACTTGTGATGATAGTATAAAGGCTAAAGAAATCATAAATGAACAAAAGAATAAATATAAGAAATTTAACTTTATTAAAAAGAATCTTAATATTAAGGGACTTAATACAACAGATTGTGCTGTTAGAGGTGTGGCAGAATTATTAAATATATCATGGGAAGATGCTATGATTAGATTAGCACAAACGTCTTGTATTACTGGTGAAATGCCTAACGATATAAGAACAACTGATATGTTATTAGAAAAAGAAGGGTTCAAACATATTAAAATTAAAAAGATGAAAGTTATTGATTTTGTAGAGAATATAGCAGAGAAGGATAAAAAATATGCAATTCATGCTAGTGGACACTTTACAGTAGTTAAAGGATATGACTTAATAGATTCATGGGATTGTAGAAATAATATGATAAAGTCAGTATTAGAAATGGAGGATAAATAAGATGAAGAAAGAAACTAGGATAGAAATAAGAGAAATACCATATAATGTTTATGTTGCAGAAGATGGTACAGAATTTGATTATGAACAAGCATGTAAAGAGTATGAATTAAAGTTAAAAGGAGTTAAATTTAAAAATTTATCAGATTTCCAAAGTATTAATAATTTAAATTTTTTAGATTGTTATAAATGGTATTATGTGGAAGATAAAGATGATTTAGAATTATTCACGCAAGCATTAAAAAAACAATATTATAATTGTAGTATATATATGGAGTACGATGATGAATACTATTGTAACACATGGGTATCATTTAGAAAAACAGAAGATGATTATGGAACAGATGTAGAAATAATACCATATAAGATTATTGAAGAACAATTTAATAATGTTAAAAATGTTTTAAGTCAAAATAATATTGACAAAAAATAAAATATATTATATAATATTAAATATAGAAAACATAAAATAAACAATAAAGGAGAAGTGTTATGGCAAAATATTATGCGATTAAATCAATTGATGGAGAATTAGTAAATAAGATTTATACAAGTTGGGATGAATGTAAAGAAAAGGTTAGTGGACATAACTCAATTTATAAATCATTTAAAACACAAGAACAGGCAGAAGAATATTTAGGAAACGCACAAGAAGAAATTAAAGAGCATGAAATAAATGATAATAATGTAATATATTATGTTGATGGTTCTTATATGAATGATGTAATAGGTTGGGGTTGGGTAAAAGTAAAGAATGGTAAACAGATAGGTTCTGATTGTGGAGGTATTAAACCAACACAAGAAAATAGTCGTAATATAACAGGAGAATTACAAGCAACTATGTTTGCAGTAAAGAACGCAATATTAACTGGTGTGAAAGATATTTACATTGGACATGATTATCAAGGAATAAGTTGTTATGTAAGAAAAGAATGGAAACCAAAAAGTAAAGAATCAGTAGCTTATACTAAATGGATGTTAGATGCTATAAAAAAATATAATTTAAATATTCAATTTTTTAAGATAAAAGGGCATACTGGTAATGAATGGAATGAAGTAGTAGATAAAGTTGCTAAATTAGGGACAGAGGTGATTTAATGTATAATTTAATTTCTATATCAATATCTATTGCATTAGTAATATATATCATATGTTGTGTAGTATTGTGTTTTTATTTTTCAGAATTACTGGATAAACATAAGTTAAATATAAAAGATGCAATAAAAGATTTAACAATATTTGATATAATATTAGCGATTGTGTTTTGGGTTACTACAGTAGCTACTATTATAGTATTTATTATAGCAAAAATAATAGATAAAATTACAAAAGTTAAACTTTGGAATATGTTAAAGAAGAAGCCATTTAAAAATATTGGTGATAAATAAATTATATTACAGAGGTGATTTAATGAAAAAGGTAAGAATTAAGGAAAGAAAAATTTGTACAGAAGGTCATGAAAATATTTTAAAATTTATTAATGAAATGTATTATATACGAGAAATTAATAAAGAGAATCCAGATATGTTTGAATTTATACTTGATAATTGTAGAGCATTTTATAAAGACATTACAAATAGTTTTAGAGAACATTTAGGAATTAACAATATTATATCATTAGGTATAGCAACACATAAAAAGACTGGAAAAGAAGTATTGTGTATTAATATTTGGGATTGTGATATTGATAAAGAAGATACAACACGTTGGTATACAATAGAAGAAGATGAAGAAGGTGTGTATATTAATGTGTAAAAAATAATATCTTAGAAATATAAAAAAATATAAATTGAATATTAGGAGGAATTTATAATGAAAGAACAAGAATATTTTGAAAAGTACAAACAATTAAACACTCTTAGAATGAAAGCAGAAAAAGAAGAACCAAACAAATATATAGCGTATGGGTTTGAACAAGCTTTAATTAAATTACAGAAAGATTATCAAGAATCATTAGTAGAAGTTGGTGAGGATAATGTTGAATAGTTTATTAAATGTTGGGGTATCTATAGTGTTTGTGTTCTTATATATACTTTTAATAAGAGTGTTTATCAGAATATATACAATATATGATGATACAGCACCAAAACTGGATAAGAATAAATTTTTCTATGGACTTGGTTTTGATGATTTAATAACTTATATTGGTGCATTTACAATGGGTATATTAATTATTGCATTGTTATTTACTGTATCTGATATGTTTGGAGGATTTTTATTAAATATGATTAAAGGGGTGATTAAATAATGTATAATTATGTGTTTACTCCAATGGTAGGGTTAATAACACTTGGAATATTATTTTTAATATTTAGACAAATATGTTTTATAATTGCAAAATATGATAAAACTGTTCATAAATTAGATGATAATAAATTTTTTAAAGGGTTAGATGCAGAATATATATTTGGATGCCTTATTGTAACTGTTGTTGGAATAGCTGTGTTATTATTAATTTATGTAATATTAGTTGTTATAGGAAATGTTGTTATTAACACATTATTTTAAAAAAATATATTGACAAGACATAAAATAAATGATATACTTAGTATATAGTAAATACTAAGTATATTTTTTTAGGAGGAATGTTTATGAATAAAAATGTATTAACAGAGAGAGATTTGATGCTTATTAAAGAATGGTATTTTAATTATGTTCATGATGGAAAAGATACAGAAGAATCGGAAGCACTATACTACAAGATAGATTCAATGTTAGATAATAAGTTTAAGGATGGAACTAACTTACAAGTATTTTGGTATGATGGTGATATTACAAACTATGTTTATAATAAAAATACACAAATGTTTGTAAATGCTGAAACAGGAAGTGTTTTTACTAGTGTAATAATTGATTGTAAATATGATTTAGAAAAATTTGTACAACAGGCTGACTTGATTAAAGATATAAAAATTATTGATGGAGGAATGTAAAAATGGATATTAAACATGGAGCAGTTTTAAAAGTTGTTTGGTTCGATGATACTACATCAGAATATAATTATGATTCAAATAAACAATTATTTATTAAGACAGGTGTAGATAGGGCAATTTATTTTACTAAAACTAAAATATTCACAATAGAAGAACTAGAGGATTTTATAGAGCGTATTGATGATGATGAAATTAAAAATATTAGAGGTTATGTTCCAACAGTAATCAGTCATATAATTTTAAATGATTAGGAGTGTGAAATATGAATATATATAGAACAATTAATACACAAGCAGAAAGATTATACAGTCAATATAAGGAACATGGTAATATAATTATAGCATATGATTTTGATGATACAGTTTATGGACACAATGGAAATAATTGTGATGATGTAATAAGAGTTCTTAGATGTTGTAAGCAAGCAAATATAGGTAGATTTATTTGTTATACTGCAAGTAAAGAAGAACGATATCCGTTTATAGAGCAGTATTGTAAAGATATGAATTTACCATTGGATAAAATAAATGATGGTTTTGATGATGTTAACCACGTTAACGGTGGAAAGATTTATTATAATATATTTTTAGATGATAAAGCAGGTTTAGGACAAGCACTTGAAACATTACAGATTGTATTAAATAGGATTATAGATAATACAGATGCTTTTTAAGGAGATGATAAACATGATAGAGATGGAAGAAATTAATAATATATCATATGAAACTTGTTTGTGTATATTGCGTAATCCAAACATAAGTAAAGACGTTAAGTTATATCAAGTATTAGATATGGTTGAACAGGGGATGGTGTCAGTAAGAACAGCTTTGTTGTTGTTATATAAGTATAAAGTAATAACACAAACTTATGCAGAAATAGAATCAGAGCATAACAAGAATTATTTGAAATATTATCAAATGTTAAATAAGACTTCAAGAACGTGTCAGAAATGTGGAGAAACAAAGTCATATACATTAGATATTGAAAGAAGGGATGTACCATACAATATATTATGTGAAGAATGTTGGGTTGAGTATATGAACGATAATGATTTAGCATAAAATAAATGATAGGAGAGGTAAAGATATGAGAACATTAGTTTTACTTAGAGGAAGTGCAGGATGTGGCAAATCAACATTTATTAAGGAGCATAAGTTAGAGGACTATACGTTGTCCTCTGACAGTTTTAGATTATTATATAGTTCACCTATATTAATGAATGATGGAACACAATCAATTAGTGGAAAACATGAGAAAAAGACATGGGAAACATTATTTAATATCCTAGAATATAGAATGGAACAAGGGTTATTTACAGTAATAGATGCTACTAATAGTAAGGTTTCTGAAATTAACAAATATAAAAAACTTGCTGAATTTTATAGATATAATATTATTGTAGTAGATTTTACAGATTTGCCAAGAGAAGAATGTAAGATTAGAAATGCAAATAGAGAACCTAGTTATAAAATAGTTCCAAATGTTGTAATAGATAAATTCTATGATAGATTTGATAAAAAGGAAAAGTTAAGTGGAGTAACAGTTATTAAACCACATGAATTTGAACAAGCTATAAGGATTACACCTATTAATGTATCTAACTATAATGATATTCAAATCATAGGAGATATTCATGGTTGTTATGATGCACTAATGACAATGTTAGAAGGTGGACAATTAAAAGAAGATAGATTATATATATTCACAGGAGATTTTTGTGATAGAGGTATCCAAAATGCAGAAGTGTTAGAATATTTATTCACTATTATGAACAATGATAATGTAATTTTATTAGAAGGAAACCATGAAAGAGCCTTATGGAGATATGCAAATGATTTATATAGTCAACGAAGACAATTTGAAAAATATACAAAAGAAGAATTAATTAATAAAAATGTTTCTAAATCAAAAATTAGACATTTATATAGAAGATTAAGGCAAATGGCTTTATTAAAGTTTGATGAAAAGACATTATTTATTTGTCATGGTGGTATTACTAATTTATCACAAGATTTACATTTGATTTCAGCAGAACAATTAATTTATGGTGTAGGTAATTATGAAGAAGTTGAAATTATTGATAATATATTTGAATTAAACACAAGTTCTACAACTTATCAGATACATGGACATAGAAATGTTAATAGTAAACCTATTAATATAACACCAAGATGTTTCTGTTTAGAAGATAGAGTAGAATTTGGTGGGAATTTAAGAAGTGTAATATTTACACACTCTATAATTAAAACTGTATCAGTAAAGAATGATACATATAAAGATTCAGAATACACAGAGGATAAAGATATTGTTATAGAGCCAAACATATTAGATAGATTAAGAAGTAGTGAATTAATTAGAGAAGTTAAGTTTGGTAATATTTCATCATTCAATTTTACAAGAAAAGCTTTTAATAATAAAGAATGGAATAATGAAACAATCAAAGCGAGAGGTTTATATGTAAATACTAATACAAAAGATATAGTTATAAGAAGTTATGATAAATTCTTTAATGTTAATGAAAGAGAAGAAACACAATTACAGAACCTTTGTAAATCACTTTCTTATCCTGCTACAGCGTATGTTAAGTACAATGGATATCTTGGTCTAGTTGGTTATGATAACGAATCTGACAAGCTGTTAGTGGCTTCTAAATCACGATTGGATGGAGATTATGCAGACTGGATAAGAGAGATAATAAATACATGGGAAGATGATAAAATTCAATTCATGCAAGATTATGTTAAAAAGAACAAATGTACGCTAGTATTTGAAGTTATTGTTCCAGAACATGATACTCATATGATTAAGTATGATAAGTCTGAATTAGTGCTTTTATCCATTGTCAGAAATAATATTGAATTTGAACAGCTACCATATGAAGAAGTAATCGAACTTGGACACCGTTTAAATTTAAATTTTAAAGAGAAAGCAATTGTTTTAAATAATAAGGAAGAGTTTTTGTCATGGTATAGAGAAGTTACACAAGAAGACTATATGTATAATGGTGAAGATATTGAAGGCTTTGTAATAGAGGATTCTAAAGGATTTATGACAAAAATTAAGTGTAGTTATTATACATTTTGGAAACATATGCGAGCATTAGTGGGAAGATATAAAAAACAAGGATATTATATGGATACTTCCAATTTAAATGATAGAGCATTATTATTCTTAGAATTTTTAAAGACATTACCAAAAGAACAATTGGAATATGATATCATTACATTAAGAGATATGTTTTACAATTATGTTATTAATAAATTTTTTTAAAAAAGGTATTGACATAAAATAAATGATAGTATATAATAGAATCATAAGGAAGGTGTTAAATATGATGAAAAAATTTAAAAAAGATAAGATTGTTTTAGAAGGTGGTTACGTTCCCACAAGATTTACAAATGTAGAAGGAAGTCTTCAAGAAATTAATAGGGGTTGTGGTATTCACAAATCTAAAAAAGCTTATAAAAGAAATCTAAAACACAGAAAGAAGGAATTAGAATATGATTTTTAAGAAAATTTGGCAAACAATTAAAAAGGTCTTATCATTCTTATCTCATAGAGTAGATAAATCAATTCCAGTAGAAGACCAATTAGAAATTATGAAAAAAGACCTACTACAAAAGAAACATGATATTGAAAATAATTCTAATCTTATGCAAATAAGAGGGATGAAACAACAATATGAGCAGGAACTCAAAGACCTAAGAAGAGAATTTGCAAATGCAAACTTTGATAAAACTATTAAATTTTTAAAAGATAATAATGATACAGAACACGCATTAGAAACACTAAAGAAAAAGAAAAGACTAGAATCAAAAATAGAAGCAACTAAGGATAGACTTAAACAAGCAAAAGAAGCTGATAGAAATATCGTTAAGAAATTAAATCTATTAGATGCTAAGATTCAAGCTACAACAGATAAGATTGAAGAATTAAAAGAAAGAAATCAATATGCAGAACAAACAAATGCTATTGCTGATTTAATGAACCAATTAAACGATATTGATACTGGTGTAGATGTTGATGGAATTTCAGATAGAATTAAATCTATTGAAAGAGAATCTAATGGAAGACTTGATGAATTTAATAGAAGAAGTTCTGGAGAAATTGCTAGACAAGAATCTTTAGATAATGCTTTACTAGAAGAATTAAATAATTATTAATTAAATAATATACGAAAAAATAATTGAGGTGTAAATCATTATACACCTCACACATAAAATAAATGATAAAAAGGAGAATGAAAAGTATGAGATATGAAGTAGATATGAAATTAAGTGGAAAAATAGATGGAAGTGAAATAGAACAATTATTAACAACAACTGTTGTTAGAACATTAGTTGGAGGTATGCTATTATTAAAAGATGAAGAATATATTGAAGAAAGAGGTCTAACAAAAAAAGATTTAGCTGAAATAAAAGACAAAATGGAAACTGCTAAAAAAGATTACTTAGAATTATTAGGAAATTTAGATGGAGTTACACCAGTAGGTGATAAACAAGCTAGATTTATTAGTGTAAATATGACTAATCCAACAGATATTAATTCGGTGGCACTTGTAGTTTTAAAAGGAATTACTGTATCAAATGAAGAAGAATTATTAAAGTTTGCAGGAGCAAAGTTAATAGAAGAAGATGATATAATTTATGCTGAAACAGTATTATAGGGGGTAGTTTATATGGCAGTAACATTACAAAAAAGACAGGGAATATCATTATCAAAAGGTTTCTCTAAATTAAGATTTACAGTAAATTGGGAGTATAAAGATGCAGATGTAGACATTGAAGCAATTGTTGTAGATGATGGTATTGCTTTAATTGATGAAGACCTAGTTTTTTATGGCAATTTAAGACATCCAAGTAAATCAGTTAGACATTTAGGAGATATAAGAAATGGTGGTGGTTCTGATGGTGGAACTGAAACTATATCAATAGATTTAACTAAACTACCTAATGATAGAAATGAAATTATTCTAACAGCTTCAATAGATGGAGCAGAATCAAACGGAAATAATTTTGGTAATATAGGTAAAGTTAGATGTGAATTAATTGATGATACAAATAGTAAATTATTAGCAACATATGATGTTGATGTTGATTTAGATATGGAAATTGCAGGAGTGTTATGTAGAATATATAGAAAAGAAGATAATCAATTTGGATATGAAACAGTTGGGCAAGCTTATCCAAGCTTAGAAAGTATGGTAACACATTACGGAATAGTGGTGGCATAAAATAAACGACAGCAGGACTTATTATATAGGTTCTGCTGTATTTAAAAACGAGGAGAGAGAACTATGAAGAATAAAGAAATTATTAAATTAGATGAAAATAGATGGGTATTATGGTCATATACAGAAGGAGTTATTTTGACTTGTGATTCAGAAGGAGATTTATTAGAGTATTTAGAAGATTGTAAATGTGTAGATTTAGATGTAAAGGAATTTTTAGTTAATAGTAAAATATATGGAGCAAAATTAGAATGTATTGAAGAACTTATGACATATTCTGATAATGAAGATGATTGGGATATATTCTATAATTGGAAGAAAGAAGTGTTATGTTCTGTAGAAGATTTTGATGATTATTGCAGAGCAATAGACAATAAATTAAATGAATTATTAGAGAGGTAATTAAATGAGTTATGAAGTAACTGTAAGAGAAAGCACAATAAAAATTAAAAAAGAACTTGTTAAACAAGCTTTGGAAGATATTTGCAATCACCAAAAACAACATGGAACATTTCAATATTGCTATTTTTTTAATATTGAAGATATAAATTTTAATAATTATGGAATAGATGATAATACATGGAGTGCAATAGATATATTTCATGATTGTCTAGGGTTGGTCTGTAAATATGAAGATGATTGTTTATTTATAAAAAGATTAAGATATGACGGTTTAGCAGAAGAATTAGATATATTTAATGTCATAGCACCATATTGTTATGATGGGGGATATATGGAGTTTTGTGGAGAAGACGGAGAACTATTTAGATACACAATAAAAGATGAATCATGTATAGAACAAAGTCCTAAAATAGTTTGGGAATAAATAAAAAAATATTTTAAAAAAGTATTGACATAAAATAAATGATATGATATACTAATATTGTAGTCAAGGGAACTACAAAATAATAAATAGAAAGAGGGATAAATAAATGGCAATTCAATTATCAAAGAACAAAGGAATTAATTTAAAGAAAGGCTTGGACAAAGTAAGATTTGTTGTAAGATGGGATTCTAAAGAAGATGTAGATATCCAAGCATTAGTTTTAAAAGACGGACAATCAAGTGCTGATGAAGATTTAGTATTCTACAATCAACCAACACATCCTACAGGAGCAGTAAAACATTCTGGAGATGTAAGAGATGGTTCAAAAGTAGATGGTGATGATGAATATATTGATATTACATTATCTGCTTTACATCCACAAAAGAATCAAGTATTATTAACTGCTTCAATAGATAATGCAGTAGAAAAAGGTGTTGATTTTGGAAGTATTGGAAAAGTTACTTGTGAACTTATAAATGCTAGTAACAATGAAGTTTTAGCAACATATCAAGTTGATAAAGACTTAGACATGGAAGCTTGTGGAGTTCTTTGTGAATTAAAGAAGAGTGATAATGGAAGTTGGGATTATAAAGCTGTAGGTCAAGCTTATATGGACTTAGGAGATATGTTAACATCATATGGATTCAATATAGCAGATTAATATTAATAAAACATAAAATAAATGATAATAAATAAAAAGGAGAGATTTGAATATGAAATATAAAGTAGATGAAAGATTAAGTGGAACAGTAAGATTAGAAATTGGAGAAAGAATGTTTGTAGAAGATGTTTGTAAAACAATTATTGGTGGAAAAGCATTATTGGAAGATGAAGATTATATTAAAGAGCATAATGTATCAGAAGAAGATTTAAATGATGTAGCACAACAAATAGCAGAAGCTGAAAAAGCTTATTTAGCATTATTAAATGATGTAGCAGGAACAACTGATGAAAATGAAGAAGATGCTAAAGAAGTACAAAGTATGATTAGAATGTTAGCTTTTGATTCAGAAGGAGAATTAGGACTTTTAGTATTAGAAGGAACTAGAGCAACTAATGATGAAGAATTATTAAAATTTGTAAGTGCAAAAATAATGATAGATAATGAAGATATGTATGTTGAAATTGATGAATAAAAGGAGAGATTGAATAATGGCAGTATCATTACAAAAAAGACAAGGAATATCATTAAAGAAAGATAACGGAACAAAATTAACAAAAATCACATTAGGTTTATCTTGGTGTGAAAAGAAGAAAGGAAGGACTGTAACAGAAACAGTTCCAAAGAAGGGATTCTTTAATAGATTAATTGGAGCAGTTGAAGAAGTTACAAGAACAATTCCAGTAAATACTAAAGATGTTGATTTAGATACAGCAGTTCTTGCATATAAAAGAAATGATTATAAAGGTATATGTTACTTTGGTGATAAAGATATGTATATAAGAAATAATCATATTATACACCACTATGGGGATGCACTTAGTAGCAATACAAAGTTTACAGAAAAAGATAACGAACAAATAGATATATACTTAGATAAGATTGACACAAACATAATGGATACATTCTATCTTGTAATGAATATATTCACAAGTGGTATTGACTTTGGAGATATTGAAAATGCTAGAGTTACAGTTTATGATGAAAAAGGTAATAGCATAGCAACATATAATCCAGTAGATGATTACAGAGGTAATAATGGAATTATAGTTGGTAAAGTTTATCACAATGGTTCTGAATGGAAATTTGAAGCGATTGGTGATGGAAAGAATGTATCAAGATTAATCGATTTTAAAAGATATTTATAATAATAACATAAAATAAATGATAAGGGATAATAACAATCCTTTATCATTTAAATAAATTAATTATAAGGAGAGATAAATAATATGAAAATTAATAAAGAAGGTTTAAGTAACCAAGAAGTAGAACAAAGTAGAGAAAAATATGGAGCGAATAGACTTCCCGAAAAAGTATATCCTACAATATGGGAAAGAATAACAAATGTTTTTAAAGAAGATGGAATAATGACAATGTTATTTGTTTTAGCAATATTGGAAGGAATTGAAGCACTAGTATGTAGAGAGATACCTTGGGAATGTATAGGAATCATGACTACAGTTAGTGTAGTAACATTTTTTACTATTAATTCAGATTTGAAACAAGAAAAATCATTTAAAGATTTGAAAGCATCTATACAAGAGCCTACAGTTACTGTAATAAGAGAAGGAAGAAAACAGATAATTAAACAATCAGACTTAGTAGTTGGTGATATTTGTTTACTTAATAATGGAGAAAAAGCTTATGCTGATGGATTGATAATTGAACAAACCGATTTTAAAATTTCAAATGCAGAACTTAATGGTGAATCAGATGAAGTAGAAGTTGATACATTTAATTATGTGGAAAATTCAGAAGTTGAATTTACAGATGATGTTTCAAAACAAGAAGGATTTATTAATAGTGGAGCATTAATTGTTAATGGTAAAGCTACTATGGGAGTTGTAAGAGTTGGAGAAAACACAGAAAGTGGTAAAGCTTTAGTAAATGTTACTGAAATGAAAACGCCTTTGCTTGAAAAACTTGATACTTTAACAGAACAAATCACAAGATATGGTGCAGTTGGTGCAACATTAATGTTCGCTATCAATTTTGGAGTGATTGTTTTATTAAAAGGTGGATTATCATACTTCACAAGTACAGCAGTTCTTAGTATAGGATTAGATATAGTTGCTTGTTTAATGGTTGCATTATCAATATTTAGTGCATCTGCCCCAGAAGGTCTTCCATTTGTTATTAACTTAGTTCTTTCAGCAAATGTTAACAAGATGAAAAAACACAACGTTTTATTAAAAAATGTTAAAAAAGGTGAAACAAGTGGTTCTTTATCAATCTTATTTAGTGACAAAACAGGAACAATGACAAAGAATATAATGTCAATAGTTGAATTTACAGATGGAACAGGAAAAACACTTAATCGTGGCGAAATTGAAAATTCAAAATACAAAGAATTAATAGATAGAAGTATTGTAATGAGTTCAGATTCATATTATGACGAGAATGGAGATTTAATTGGTGGTAATGGTACTGATAGAGCATTTAGTAAGTTTGTTGGAGCAGATTTATTTAAACAATATTCAAATAGTACAGTAATTAAATCACAACCATTCAATTCTAAGAATAAGTATAACGCAGTTCAATTAGATGGATACACTATATATAAAGGTGCAGGAGAAATATTAGTAAACAATTCTAAAAACTTAATAAATACTGATTGTTGGGTAAGAGGAATTGAAGAAGAAGATAGAGAAAATCTACAATCTACAATGGATAGAATGATGAATAAGGCTGAAAGAGTTTTAGCTATCGCAATTTCTAAACAACCATTAGTTGACAATGAACTTCCAAGCGACTTAACATTATTAGCGGTATTTGGTATTAGAGATGAAATAAGAGAAAGTACACCAACAGCTATTGAAAATTTAAATAATGCAGGTGTTCAAGTTGTAATGGTAACAGGAGATAATATTAAAACTGCTGATGCTATTGCAAAAGAAATCGGATTATTAAAAGATGGAGATTTAAGTTTTACAAATGATATATTAATGGATATGACCGATGAAGAAATCGCTTCAATATTACCTAAATTAAAAGTAGTTGGTAGAGCGAAACCAGATACTAAACGTAGATTAAATCATATCGCTCAAAATAACGGTTATGTTACAGGAATGTGCGGAGATGGAGTTAATGATGCTCCTGCCTTAATGCAAGCTGATATTGGATTTGCTATGGGTTCTGGAACAGATGTTGCAAAAGATGCAGGTGACGTAGTTATCTTAGATAATAACTTAGCATCAATTGAATATGGTGTTAAGAGTGGTAGACAAATATTTAAGAATATTCAAAAGTTCTTAAAGTATCAATTAGCAATTAATGTTGGTATTGTTATAACTCCTATTTTAGCTTCATTATGTGGTGTAACTAAATCATTAGCAGTAACAAGTATTCTATGGATTAATGCAATAATGGATACATTAGCATCACTTGCATTTAGTGGTGAACCTTGTGAAGATAGTGTGATGAAAGAAAAACCTATCTCAAGAACAGCTAACATAATTAATAAAGACATGATGATTCAAATAGCAACAACTGGTTTATACTTTATAGGAACTGGATTATTTATGCTAACAAGTGATGTAATGGGTAATTTATTTGGTGAAAAACAAACAACAGCTTATTTCTCATTATTTGTAATGATAGCGATATTCAATGGTTTTAATGTAAGAACAGCATCAATTAATTGTTTAAAAGACATTAAAAAGAATCCAAGATTTATTAAGATTATGGCTTTAATTACAGTATTACAAGTGTTATTAGTAAGTTTTGGTGGTAAAATATTTGATGTTATGCCAATGAACCTTATGGAATGGTTAATTGTAACAGGTATTGCAGTATTAATTATCCCAATAGATTTAATTAGAAAAATGATTATGAATAAAACAAAATAATAAATTGTAAGAGTGGTAGAAATATCACTCTTATTTTTTTTAAAAACTATTGACATAAAATAAATTATAATATATAATAAATATATCAAATAAAAGAAAAGAGGTATAAAAATGGAAACAATTAGATTAGAGGATTTAACCAAATCAGAAGTATGTTTTGTATATTCTACAATTGGATATATAAAGGGACAATTATGTAGCAAATATGTAGGTGAGATAAATAATTATCAAACTAAAATGAGCATATGCAATGATGTAAACGACTTGTTGTGTCAACTTACATCACAAGATTATTTAGTATCAGACAATAATATGTTATCATATGCAGAATTAAGTTTAGATAAAACAATTGAATATTTAGATAGAAAAAACGTAAAGATGGATGATTTAACAGACAAAATGATTCTTAGTATGGGTACAGAATATCATGTATTTGTAACATTTTATTTATATATGGTAGGCAAAGATGAATATGTAAAAGTAGAAACAGATTTTTTTGAAATAATTAATTAAAAGCTATTGACATAAAATAAATGATAATGTATAATAAATATATAATCAATTGAAGGAGAGATGTAAATATGAGAGCAAAATTTAGTTTAAATGGAAATACTATTGAAAATGAACAAATAGAAAATGTTTCATTATTAATAATATTGGGTTCAAAATTTAAAGATGAATATTGTTACGATAATGAAGAATATGTTATAGATTTATTAAAACAAAAATGCAAAATATTTAATGTAGATAGTTTTGAAGTAGAATGTCCTTGTGAAGATTTGATTTATTTATCTAATGAATCATTTACTGGAGAGGGTGAAGAAGGTGTTTATCCAAATAACAAAAAAGAATTACAAATATTAATAGATTCATATAATGAAGCAAAAAAAGTATTTGGTTCAGATAAAGTTAGAATATCAGTATATAGTAATTATTTATATGAAAATGTAAATGAGGACGATTTCTCATTAGAAGAATTTTTAAGTAATTTTGAATTAATAGAAGATTAATAAATAGAAGGGGCGATAAAAATATGAAAAAAATATTAGTAGTAATTGATATGCAAAATGATTTTATAACAGGAAGTTTAGGAACAAAGGAAGCACAAGAAATTGTTCCAAAAGTAATTGATAAGATTAAAGAATATGATAAATATGAAAACAGTCTTATATATGCAACACAAGATACTCATTATATAGGTTATTTAAAAACTCTTGAAGGATTAAAATTACCAATAGAACATTGTATAAAAGATACAGAAGGATGGGAAATACAAAAAGATATATTAAAAGAATTAAAAGAAAGAAAAGCTTGTATATCAGAGAAAATAACATTTGGAGATATAAATTTAGCAGAGAATTTTTCTGGATTAAATTGTGTTAATCATGATGTTGAAATAGAATTAATTGGGTTATGCACAGATATATGTGTTATATCTAACGCATTAACAATTAAAGCTTACGTTCCAGAAGTAAAAATTATAGTAGATGCAAGTTGTTGTGCAGGTGTAACACCACAAAGTCATAAAAATGCACTAGAAGCTATGAAGATGTGTCAAGTAGAAATTATTAATGAATAGGAGATGTATAGATTATGGTAAAAGTAAATGGAGAAGAACACAATTATTATTTATTCCCTAATAATGAATTAAAGGTATCACCTATTAGATATGGTAATTATGTTGAAATTAAAGATGGCGATGATATAGAAGTAGAATTAATATATGAAAATTCAATAGACCTTGTTCACCTTATATTTGTAAAGAAATTTTTAGATGAAGCCTATCCACATAGTTGTGTAGATTTAGTTATGAAATATATTCCATACTCAAGAATGGACAGGGAAACACCTTTTCAAATGTTTACTTGTAAATATTTATGTCAATTAATAAATGATTTATGTTTTAGTTCTGTAACAGTATTAGACCCTCATTCAAATGTATGTGTGGGAGCATTAGAACGTGTTAAGCAAATAGATTTATCATATTATGTTAAACAAGTATTAGACTACGAAAGAGTGAAAGAAGGAACTTATATAGATGCTATATTCCTTCCAGACGTAGGTGCATATAAAAAGTATACAGAAGTATTGGATAATGTAAAGTTACCTAAATTTTGGGGGAATAAACATCGTGACTTAAACAATGGAGCAATAACTGATTATGATATAATTGGAGATATTGATGTTAATGGTAAAAATATACTTATAGTTGATGATATATGCGTTAAGGGATTTACCACATTATTTGCCTCAAAGAAATTAAAAGAACTAGGAGCAAATAAAGTCATTTTCTATTGTTCTCATTGTGAAGATGCTATTCATAGTGGACAATTATTAAAAACAGATTATGTAGATAGAATATATACAACTGATAGCATGAAATTTGATGAACATAATAAAATAATTAAATTATATTAGGAGAAAGTATTATATCAAAATATGTTGACATAAAATAAATGATAGTATATAATAAATAATGTAGAGAGCAGTTAGTAAATCTGCTCCTACAATATAAATAAATGAAAGAGAGTGATTATATGAAAACAAACCCAATGTTATTGATTGATTTTTATAAGGCTTGTCATAGTGATATGTTACCAAAAGGAATAACTAAATCAGTCAGTTATTTTACACCTAGAATGAAAAGAGTTGAAAGATGGGACAATGTAGTTATGTTCGGTCTACAAGGATTTATTAAAACTTATTTAATTGATTATTTTAACGAAAATTTCTTTAATCAAACAACAGAAAAGGCAGTATTTGAATATGAAAGAGTTCTTAAATATTCTTTAGGGGAAGATTCTTTTAGTAGTGAAAAAGTAAGAAAACTTCATAAATTAGGTTATTTACCAATTGAAATTTTAGCAATTAAAGAAGGAACAAAAGTACCTATAAAGATACCTATGTTTGCAATAACAAATACTCATGATGATTTTGCATGGCTACCACAAGCCTTAGAATCACTTATATCTGCTGAAATGTGGCATCCTATGATATCAGCTACAGTTGGAGCAACTTATAGAGATATAGTAAATAAATATTATGATATTTCATGTGATGATGATATTCCAAGAGCAAAAGCATTAGGAGATTTTAGCTTTAGAGGACAAGAATGTTTACAATCAGCAATTAAGAGTTCAGCAGGTTGGTCACTATCATTCTTAAATTCAGCTACAGTTCCTGCTATACCATATTTAGAAGATAATTATAATTGTAATTGCATAACAGAACCAGTTTTATTTGGGGCAGTTTCTACAGAACATTCTGTGATGTGTTCTAATTATTCTGTAGATGGGGATGAAGAAACATTAATCAGAAGATTATTAACTGAATTATATCCAAATGCTTCATTTAGTGCTGTTTTAGATTCTTATGATTATTGGAGAATTGTTAAAGAAGTTCTTCCTAAATTAAAAGAAGAAATACTTAACCACAATGGATGTTTCTTAATAAGGGGAGATAGTGGGGATTGTGTAGAAGTTGTTACACAAACTGTATTTGAGTTATGGAAGACATTTGGAGGAACTGTTAATAGTAAAGGCTATAAAGTATTAGACCCACACGTAAAAGCTATTTATGGTGATTCTATAACAGTTCAAAGATGTGAAGAAATATATAAGATACTTATAGAAAATGGATTTGCTTGTTCAAATGTAGCACTTGGTGTTGGCTCATTCTCAATGCAAGCAATTGAAGAAGATGGAATACTTAAACCATTTACTAGAGATACTTATGGAATGGCTATTAAAGCTACTTACATGGAAATAAATGGTGAATCATATCCAATATTTAAGAATCCAAAGGATGGAGGATTTAAGAAATCGCAAAAAGGCTGTTGTAGTGTATTCTTTGATGAAGATGGGGAAATGGTTTATGCAGATGGATTAACTTGGGAAGAAGCTTGTGGTGATGAAGAAAACTTATTACAACCAGTATTTAAAGATGGTCAGTTAGTTAGGGAACAATCATTACAAGAAATAAGAAATATATTACATGAAGGAGGATTTTAAAATATGAAATTAGGTCTTATTTATGATTATTTTGGAACTGTTAAGTTTGGTTCTATTGAAGTAGAAGAAAAACCAAAGACATATAAAACAATAGGTGGGGAATCAGTACCTAGAGTATATAGAAGTGTTATAAATAAAGATATGATTAATAAAGTGTATGATGATGTTGTTCTTATATATGATTGTTCTAAAGAAGAAGCTATTAAAATATGGAATGAACATTTTGATAGAAAAATTAATACTAAAAAAGAATATTTTGAGAAAGAAGTAGAACGTTTAGAAGGTTTAATTATAAAGGAGGAATAATATGTATAAATTTGATGCAAAGGAAACAGCAAGACAATTAATAGAATGGATAAAAGAATATTTTGAAAATAATGGGGATAAAAATACTAAAGCTATCATTGGTATTTCTGGTGGAAAAGATAGTTCTATAGTAGCAGGATTATGTGTTGAAGCACTAGGTAAGGATAGAGTAATTGGTGTAAAGATGCCACAAGGAGAACAAGAAGATATAGAATATGCAGAGGATATTATTGATTTCTTAGGCATAAAATCATATGAAATAAATATTGAGGATTCAGTTTTTGGAGTATATAGAGAATTAGATTTTGAGAAAATACCTAGAAACTCAATAGTAAATTCCAATACACCTGCAAGAATAAGAATGACTGTATTATATGCAGTTAGTGGAGCATTGGGTGGTAGAGTAGCAAATACATGTAATCTATCAGAAGATTATGTCGGTTATGCTACAAAGTTTGGTGATGGAGCAGGAGATTTTTCACCATTATCTAATTTAACTGTAACAGAGGTTAAAGCTATTGGAAGAGAAATAGGTATTCCAGATTATTTAATAGATAAGACACCTATAGATGGACTTTGTGGACTATCAGATGAAGATAATTTAGGTTTTTCTTATGATACTTTAGATAAGTATATTAGAACTGGTATATGTGAAGATGAAGAAACTAAGAGAAGAATAGATGCTATGCACAAAAATAATTTGCATAAGTTATTACCTATGCCATCATTTAAATTATAAGGAGGATTCTGTCTAATGATAAATAAATATAGAAAGAAACCAATAACAATAGAAGCAATACAATTTACTAGAGATAATATAGATGAAATATATGATTTTAGCAGAGGAAAAGTATTTAATTTCGTAATTCCAAAAACTTTTGATAGAACAGCTACCTGTTGTATTGAAACATTAGAAGGAATAATGAAAGCACAAGAAGGAGATTATATAATAAAAGGGGTAGAAGATGAAATATATTCTTGTGAAAAAAATATTTTTGAAAAAACATATGAAAAGGTATTGACATAAAATAAACGATATGATATACTATATGTATAGTAAGGAAAGGAGTTAATAAAAAGTGGGTATAATAAAAATGCTTCAAGAACAAGTAGACAAAAAAATGAAAGAAAAAAGAGAAAAACAATTATCAGAAATTCTTAAATTAGTTGATGAAGCTAAAGAACAAAAATTTACTTATTGTTATTATGCTACAGAATCATTTATAACATTAAAAGAATTAAATAATTTAGGATTTAAGGTAGCATTAGCAAATAATTCAACTGATGAAATTAGAATATTAAAAATATCATGGGAGGAATAATATGAGTGTATTATTAAATGTTGTAGGATTTTTAGTAGTAGCTTTGATATTACAATTATTTGGTGGTTTATCTAAGCTAAATAACTTCTTAGAAAAACATTTTCAAAAAGTATTATCAGCTAAAAATTATTACTTGGCAACAGTTATAATTGCTATAGTAATTCAAGTATTATGTATGTTGAGAAGAATCTAAAAATATTTTAAAAAATATTAAAAAAAATACTTGACATAAAATAAATAATATGATATAATAAATATGTAATCAAGATTAACCGAAAGAAAGGAAGATGCAATATGGCAGTAAAAACAGTATCAAAGAAAAGAAATAAGAAGGAAATGGTTATTGACAACACATTCAAGTTTGAGGAAATTATTTCTCAAGAAGAAAGAGCAGTAATGTATGGAGTAGCAAATGGACAAGAGTTCAATGTGAAAGACATTAATGAACAATTAAGAGTTGCAAGAGATTTAAAATAATCTCTTGTACACACAAAATAAATGATAGCAAATAATTAATAACAAAAAGATAAAAATATTTAAAGAGAAAAAGGAGAATTAACATTATGGCAAATAACATTTTTAAGGAAGCAACATTTAACTTTATAGGACACATCAACTTTGGGAAAGAACCAGTATCAATCAAAAATGCAAGAAAAGATGGTACAGGTAATCTTTATAGAAAGAAACTTGGAGTAGGAATAAAACATAGCACTTCTTGTCCATTCTTATCAATGGAAGTATTACAAGATGGTATGAATCCAGAAAAATTTAAAGTTCTTGGATTAGATAATAAACTTGTTGAAGTTCCATATGGAATAACAACTAATCCAGATGTAATGGCTAAAATAGCTGACTACACTAAGATAACTATTGACTTAGAAACTGATTTTGAAAAGAAGAAAGAATATGTTTCATTAATTTACAAAGTTAGAAGTCATGAGTTTAAATTAGGTGAATTAGAAAAGAAGAAAGAAAGCGAAGGTCTTACTACAGAAGAAGAAACAGCAATTGAAGAACATAAAGCTAAGATTGAAGAATATAACGCTGAAATAGCTGAAAAAGCTACTAATAGACACACATTTATTATGAAAGATGCTATTGATTTTATTAATGCTAATCTTCCAGAAATGAAGAAACATAAAGTTAGAGTTACTGGTAATGCAGTTAGTAACTATTACAATGATGTTAATAAACTACAATATGTTCCAAAGACTATTGAGTATGTTCCAGACGATACACCAACTTGCTTAAAAGTTGAAGCAACAGTATTCTTTGAAAAGAAAGCCATGATTGATGATGAAAAGAATAAAAAAGTTATGGTTAACGGTTATCTTCCAGAAACAAGAAAGAAAGTAACTAAACTTTATCCAACAATGTTTGTTATAGATTACAATAAGTTAGACTTATCACAAGAATCTCACCAAACTGCTTTAGACTTCATGAAATCAACATTTGAAGGTAAAGATAAGAAATCAGTTTACAGAGTATTAGTTGATATTGATGTTATAGATGGAGCAGAAGTTAAAGAGTTTACAGAAGCTGATTTAACAAAAGAACAAAAACAAGCTATTGCATTAGGATTATACACATTCGAAGATTTCAAACCTAAGAATCCTAGTTATGGAGCAAATATAGCAGAATATAGAGTTGTAAAACCTGTATTAAAAGAAGAATATAGTTCTGGAGCAGTAGTAGCATTTGCTAGCAAAGACTTAGTAACTTATCTTCCAAATAGTGAACCAGTTGCTGAACCACCAAAGGAAGAAAAGAATGAAGAACCTGCACCTGCTGAAAACTCACAATCAGTTGACTTAGATGCTTTATTCGGTGCTTAAAATATGATAAATAAGGGAGATTAATTTCTCCCTTACACATAAAATAAATGATAGTAAAAAATAAAAATAATTTATATAAAAAGGAGAAATGCACAATGGGATTCAAAAAACCAACAGTAAAGAGAGTAAAAACAGATATTCAATCATTATCAATATATTTAAGGAGCGTCAAGAAATTTGGAAAATCCACACTATTTAGAGATTTAGTAATCGAAAAATTTGGAGATGCTGAAAAAGGATTGCTAGTAGGTTGTGGAGCAGAAGTTGGATATAACATATTAGATAACTTAAATGCAACACAAGTAGAGGAATGGGAAGATTTAGAAGATTTAAAAGAATGGTTGATTGAAGAAAAAGGTAAAGAACATAATATTGAAATGGTAGCATTTGACGTTGTTAGTGAAATTATTCCTATGGCAGAAGACCAAGTAATAGCAAACTCAATAAGAGATACTGGTAAGCCATGTAAGAGTTTTAATAGTGCTTATGGTGGATTGACATACTAGTCCCTTTATATAGTAATATATATCGAATAACCTTGTGAACCTAGAAATTAGGGTGTGCCTTAAAGGTGCTAACGGTCGAAGTTAAATATTTAAAAATGTAACCTAGCCAATTAGGAGAATATGCTTCATAAGAAAGTCTAAGGTCTGTAATTAAAACAGATAGCTGATAATACCGTGCAAAGCTAATTTAATTAGAATGTGTAGAGAGTATCGAAAGCTAGACAACTACATTCATAGAAATATGTAAATAGATTTATAATCTAGGTGGTTTGAAAATAAGATAAACAATAATGTTTATACGAAGCAAGTAGAGTAGGGATAAAGTTGAAATACTTTATATAGTGAAATTAATATGTTTCATTACCCAAGTGCAAGGGTTCTTAAAATGTGGTAATAGTATTTTAAGAATATGATATAGTCCGTACTAATGGAAACATTAGAGGTTATACGATGGAGAACCAAGAAAACAACTAATAAAACTACTTAAAACTTATTTCTCTGAATTAATAAAAGCAGGTTTTGGAGTGTTTGCAATTGCTCATACAAAATCTAAGAAGATTAAAGAAAAAGGTGACGATACAGAAGGATATGATACTTTAACATCTGACTTATCAAATGACTGTGAAAGCATTTTCGGAGATATATTCGATTGTGTATTAACAGGTGTTATAGATAGAACTGTAGTTGATGGTAAGATAACAGCAGAAACAAGAAAATTATGGTTGAGAGGAAATGGCTATGTGGATGCTGGGTGTCGTTTTGGTAAAGATTGCGTTCCAGAGTACATCGACTTTACAGAAAAGAATATGGCAAAAACATTCATAGATACTCTTGAAGAAGGTTTAAGATTATCAAGAACTGATTCAGTTTCTAAAGATGAATTTAAAGCACTTCAAAAAGAAGAAAGAAAAGAATTAGCCGAAAAGGCAGTAACTGCTCAAACAGCTAGTGCAACTGAAAAAGCTAAAGTGTCGGATGCCGACAAACAATCTTTAGTAGACACGCTTCAAAAAAATATTAATCAATTAGATGCTGTAAAAGTAAAAGAATTGGTTGGTAAATATGGAATCAACTTCAAAGATGTATCAACAATATCTGATGAAGCATACAATGAACTTAAAGGTTTATTATAATATTTAAAGATACTCTTAATTGAGTATCTTTTTTAAATTTATTGTTGACATAAAATAAATGATATGATATAATATATGATATAAAGGAGGTAATCAATATGGCACGTAAAGTTAAATGTCAAATTTGTGGAAAGGAATTAACAAATGATGTAGCCTTTAAAGTAACAAAAGGTAAAAGAAATTTATATTACTGTTCACAAGAAGAATATGAAGATATGTTAGGAGAAAAGGGGAGAAAAGATAAGTTTTATCAATTCTTAGCAGAAGAACTTCATCAAAAATATATACCACCTATGATGGTGAAAGAGATTAATCAATTATCAGACACATTTAGTTATGAAACAATAAAACAAACATTTATTGAATGTAGAAATACAATTCAACAATTCTTACAAAAGAATAACTATAATATTCAATATAATACTTGCAGATATATATTTGCTATTATAGGTAATAGTATAGTTCAAGTAGATAAACAAAGGCAAAAAGATATTCAACAGTTACAACAAATGTTTGAACCTATAGTTGTAGAAGAAGAAAATGAAATTATAGATTTACCTGTTGTAACCCCAACACATAAAATAAACAATAAACCAAAGCATGATATAAGTTCTTTATTAGAAGATTTATGTTAATTATAAGGAGAGAGTAATAATGACAAATACAGAAAGAGATTATGAAAAACTTTTACAAAACACTAGAAGAACAGCAGAAGGAAGATTTTGTGGATTATTTTTAAAATATCCCGACTTAATTATGGATTATGATATAAATAGAAACTTATTTTCAGATGAAACAAAATTCTTTATGGGATTAGTATATAATTGCGTAGAAAAAGGTGTTTATATATTAGATGAAGTAACTATTACGGAATATGTTGAATCAGTAGAATTTTTAAATGAAAAGTTTAAAAGTTTTGGTGGTTATGGAACTATTAAAGAATTAATGTTTATGGCTCAAAAAGAAAATGCTGATGCAATAGTTGATGAATTTGTTAAATGGAAAATGGTAGAAGATTTATATAATAAGGGTTATATCAGATTGGAAAAGATGTGGGCAACATTAGTTAAGGCAAAATCTTCTCAATTACAAGATATTTTTGAACATGGATTTTCAGATATGGGAATAAAAAGTTTTGGAGATATTGAAAGAGAAACATTATCTTTAACAGATAAAGAAGTTCAAGAATTAAAAGATGGAATGATGATGGGTATTCAATTTGGTAAGTATAGCCACATATTGAATTATTTAACTATGGGATTACCAAAAGGTGAATTAACTCTATTTGCTTCATATACTAATGGTGGTAAATCATCATTTATGACAGCTAATGTTGTTATTCCTATTGCTGAACAAGGAACAAAGGTTACTATAATTGCCAACGAACAAAAATCTTTAGTATATAAACTTATGCTTATGACTTATGTCCTTAATGAAAGATTGAAATATTTTAAAATACCTAGAAAGAAGTTAAAGAGTGGACAATGGTCAGAAGAAGATGAAAGATATATTGAAGAAGCTAGAAAAATTATTAGAGAAGAATATGAGCCATATATTTCGTTTTGGAAGGTTTATGACTATGATATGAAGAAAGTATCTACTATAGCTAAGAAAGAAGCTAAATTAGGTTGTGAGGTACTTGTATATGATACATTTAAGTATTCTGGTGAAAATGAATCTGCTTGGATGTCATTATTAAATGATTCCAAAGAATTATTACAAATATGTTCAAAAAATAATTTAGCAGGGGTTGTTACTTGTCAGTTAGCATTAGCCACAAAGAATAAAAAAAGAATAATAGATGAAACAATTCTATCAAATGGTAAACAAATTTCAGAAGTATTTGCTGAAATGATAGGATGGAGAGATGTGTTCTCGGATGAATTTGCAGATGGGGAAAGTGATATTAAACCATATACGATAGATAGAGATGCAGATGGTAAATATATTAAGATTAAAGATGAAAATGGAAGTACAGTTTATAAAACAACACCAGTTATAATAAGACCTAACAAAGATAAAATGTATAAAATATTTTTCCACTTTAAAACAAGGTCAGATGCTGTAGGAACACAAATACTTTATGAATTTGTTGGGTATAGAAACCAATGGAAAGAATTAGGATATTGTAATGTAACAGGAAAAGACAGATTTTAAGATTAGGAGTGGCTTATAATGATTATAGCAGTAAAAGAAAAATTAAAAAACAATGTCCAAGATATAAGAACTATTTTGAATGATATTGGTTGCTATAATATTAATGTTCAAGGTAATAAAATAAGATTTGGTACAGATAATACTGGAAGTGGGACAGGGAATGTCTTGTCAATAGACACTCTAAAATATCATACTTTTTCACATGATAAAGATAGGAATGGAGATATTTTTCTATTGGTTGGTAATCAGTTAGGATTAGAATTTAGGGAAGCCTTAAATTGGTTAGCTAATAAATTAAATGTAACTGGTCACTATAGAGAACAAAGGACAATAACTTTACCATATGGAGGATTTTTTAAGAAATACACTCAAGATATATATGAATTTCAAACAATAGAACCACCCAAGAGATATGAAGAAAATGTTCTTAATAATTTCATTCCTATGAATAGTGAATTATGGCTTAAAGATGGTATTCCGTACATTATCCAAGAAAGATTTGGAGTAGGATATGACACATATTCTAAGCGTATAACACTTCCTATAAGAGATGAAATAGGATATTTATGTGGAGTTATAGGGAGAGTAAATAGAGAAGATGTTTCTCCATTTGAAGCAAAATATCTTAGTTTAATAACTTGTGATAGAGGAAAGATATTATTTGGTTTATATGAAAATTATGCAACTATATTAGAACAGAATAGAATATATATAGCAGAAGCTGAAAAGGCTGTCTTACAAGCTTTAGCAAAAGGTATTACTAATGTTGTAGCAGTAGGAAAACATGATATAAGTAATAGACAAGCTGTACTAGTGAAAACTATGGCAGTAGATGAAGTCATAATAGCATTTGATGAAGGTGTACCTTTTGAAGATTGTTGTAAGCAGATAGAAAGATTAAAAATAAAGAATCCATATTTCAATAATAGAATAGGTATATTATATGATTTTGATAATAAATATCTACCTAAAGGGAGTAAGATGTCCCCATATGATTTAGATAAAGATAAATTAGAAGAATATCAAGAGAACTGTATCATATGGGAAGATGAAATAAATAAACATAAAGTATTATCAATAGATGAATTATTTGGAAACATTTAATTCTCTATTGACAACACATAAAATAAATGATAATATAGATATATAATAAATATTGGTTAATAGAAAGGTAGGAAATTAATATGGAAACAATAAGAGTAGGAGTTTTTGAAACAAATTCAAGTTCAACACATAGCTTAACAATGTGTACTAGAGAGGAATATGATAAATGGGAAAAAGGCGAGTTATTGTGGAATAAATGGGATGAAGATTTTATGACACTTGAACAATTGTGTAGAGAGAACGAAATACAATTTGATGATGAACTTTATGATAATGATGAAGATTATGCAGAATCAATAGATAAAAAAATAAAAAATGCAGGATATCTGACATATGAAGAATTTTGGGAAGATGAATATTTAGAAGGATTTGAAGATTCATATACAACAAAAGGTGGAGAAGAAATAGTAGCATTTGGGTTATATGGATATGATGGATAATAACTATATATCCAAGACATAAAATAAACAATAAGAGAGGAAGATGAATAATATGAGATTAATAGGAAAATATGTTAATGGTAATTATAAAGTGGCTATCTTTAATGATGGCACAAAAATAAGACATACAGATGATAATTATTGGAACGCCCAATTTCCAGAAAACATAGATTTAAAAATAACTAATAATTGTGATATGAGGTGTCCATACTGCCACGAAAACTCAACTATAGATGGTAAACATGGGGATATTATGAATATGGAGTTTATAAACACCTTGATGCCTTATACAGAGGTCGCAATTGGCGGAGGAAACGCCTTAGAACATCCATATTTAGTACCATTTTTGCAAAAGTTAAAAGAAAGAAATATATTTGCAAACATAACAGTTAATCAATATCACTTTATGGAGAACTTAATGCTTATACAGTTATTAGTAGAAAGAGAACTAATAAAAGGTCTAGGAGTATCTTTGATGAATACCACAGAGGACTTTATTTCAGAGATTTCAAAATTTGAAAATGCTGTTATACACATAATTAATGGTGTTGAACTAGTTTCAAATTTAAAAAAATTATATGACAAGGATTTAAAAATATTAATCTTAGGATATAAGGAATTTAGAAGAGGAAAAGATTATTATTCTGAAAAGGTTGAAGCACGAAAGAATATGTTAAAGGAAGAACTTCCTAATTTAATCAATCATTTTCAAGTAGTTAGTTTTGATAATCTTGCACTAGAGCAATTAGATGTCAAAACTTTATTAGGAGATAAATGGAATGATTTCTATATGGGTGATGATGGTCAATTTACAATGTATATAGATGCTGTAACAGGAACATTTGGTAAGAGTTCTACTATGCCAATAGCTGATAGATTACCAATCACAAATAATATAAATGATATGTTTAAAATTGTTAAGGAGATGAAATAATATATGGATATTAAAGCATACAAGCAATCATTAATAGATGATATTGATGATTTAATAACAAAATTAGAGTGTAAGAAACAAGAAATCAAAGAAATTCAAGAAAATAGAAAGTTTTTACCTATACACGATGAATATTATTGGTACGTAGATGATTGTGGTAATATATGTAAAACACCTTTCCATCAAAATTGTTATAGTGATATACAGCGAGTTGATATAGGAAATTGTTTTAGAACTAAAGAAGAAGCTGAATTATATGCAAAAAAAATAATAGAAGTCTTTTCTAATGGATTAAATGAAGATAAGAAACTTGGAATTTATGATAAATTTGGGTTCATAGGTTATTTAGGTGATGAAACACATATAACTTATGAAAATGGTATTACAGCACGTGTAGGGGATGTTGTTGATGTAATACAGAAGGATAGTATAAGAAAATATCGCACATACATCTTTAAAGATGATGATTACACAAAAGGGGCGATTATGGGATATGCTTCACCTACTAGTAATCAACGTGCATTAAATAATTTTTATGGGCAATACGAGATTCATAAAATTATTGATTACTCAAGATTAAAAGAAGGATATATTTATTCAAATGATAAAGCTGAAATAAGAGCAATTATAAAAGGGGATTGTGATAATGAGTAAAATAGAGTTAATTTTTAGAGATAATATGAATGAATATATAGATAAGATAAAGAAAAAAAATCCTAACGCTGTATTCTTATCTCATTCAAAATTAGGTACATTTGCCCAATGTCCTAGAAGCTATTATTATTCTTATATTGATAGAAAACCACAAACACAAGGGGTCTATAGTACACTTGGAGAACAAGTGCATGAAACGCTCCAAGAACTATACGAGGATAAAACAGATGTATTAGATAAAGGAAGATTTGATAAGGCATTTGAAATGTGTTCTATATTAGGAATTGACTTTCCAGTTTCTCAATATGATATAGCAGGCAATTATAAAAGAGATATAGATAATTTCTACAAATACTATAAAAGATTCCCTAAAGAAGAAGGGAAACAATTCATTTGTGAGTTAGGATTTATATTACAAATAGACCAAAATCATTATGAAATGGGTTATATAGATTTACTTATTCTTAATCCAGATGGTACAGCCGAGATAGTTGATTTCAAAACGAGCAGTTCTTTCACAGGAAATCATTTAATAGAAGCAGGAAGACAATTAGTTTTGTATAAACTAGCTATTGAACAATTATATAATATTCCAGTAACAAGGGTTAGTTGGCAGATGGTTAAGTATATGGATGTTCAAATAGGAACTAATAAACCAAAGATAGGGGTTAAAGGCAGAGAGTGGGTAAAAGCTTGTTCAAGCCAAATAAAGACATTATTAAAAAAAGAAGTTGGAGATGTATCTATTGCTGAATTAATGCTTGCAAAAGCAATTGCAGATAACTCAATAGAATCACTTCCACAAGGGGTGCAAGATAAAATAAAGTATAACATTCAGAACAGAGAATATGAAGTTACACAAGCTGTAATAGATGAATTTTGGGACTATACAAGAAATAGCATAGTAACAATTGAATCAAGAGAACCAGTTATAGATGCTTTTCCTTGTAATTGTGATAAATTTTTTTGTTGCAATCTATGCGGTTTTTCTAGGGATTATTGTAAGGAGTGGGAATGATAAAAATAAAATAAATGATTGACAAATGATAAAAGATGTGGTATTATTAATATTGAAGAAAGATATCACATCTTTTTATTACACAAAATAAATGATAAGGAGGAGAGGTAAATTGAAAAACAAAAGAAATTATGTTAATTATCATAGTCATAAGATGGAAGCTAATGTATTTATAGCAGATAGTCCAGTTTCTTATACAGATTATATAGAGAGAGCAAAAGAACTTGGTCAACGTGTTGTTACGAGTGTTGAACACGGATATCAAGGAAATTACTTTAAATTAAACGAAGAAATTCAAAAAGAAAATATTGAATTAAGAAAACGTAGAGATAAAGGAGAAGAAAATGTTCCACAAGATTTAAAATTTGTATTTGGGACAGAAGCATATTGGGTAAAAGATAGACACCCAAAAATTGTTATTGATGAAGAAACAGGAAAAGAGAAAAAGGTTAATGATGGTTCTAATTGTCATATGGTGTTATTAGCTAAAAATGATAATGGAAGAAAAGCTATTAATTATGTTTTATCTTTGGCTAATGAAGATGGGATATTTAATAATAGACCTAGATTAGATTTTGATTTATTGTTTCAGCTTCCACCAAATGATGTGTTTGTGACATCGGCTTGTATAGGATACTGGAATAAATATGATGATATTGCTGATATAACTTTAAAGTTTAAAGAATATTTTGGTGATAACTTTTATTTAGAAGTACAAGCTAATGATACAGAGCCACAAAAACAATTAAATAAATTTATATTAGAATTTAGTAAGAAGCACAATATACCTATTATAGCAGGTACGGATTCTCATTATATATATGAATATCAATCAGACCTAAGAGATACTGTTTTAAAATATAAAGGCATTAATTATCCCGATGAAGAAGGGTGGTACATGGATTACCCATCTTATGATGAACTATTTGAAAGATTCCAAAAACAAGGAATATTATCAGATGAAGAAATTGAAATAGCCTTAAATAATACTAATATAATAGAAACTTTTGAAGATATTGATTTAGATTTAAAAATAATCGAAAAAGTTGATGATAAAACAGGTAAAAAAGATTATGAATTATTTTCTCCAATCAAATTACCTACAATTTATAAAGATAAGACACAAAAAGAAAAAGATTGGATTCTAGCAAATACTATTAAAGAGGAATGGGATAAGTTCAAGGTCGAAGAAAGTATTAAACCCGAAGAAGAGGAACAATACTTAGAAGGTATCAAATATGAGTTAGGAGAGGTTTTAAAAACAGGAATGTCTGATTACTTCTTATTACACTATGTTGGTCTAAAAAGAGGAAAAGAAGTATATCATGGACATATAACCAAGAGGGGAAGAGGTTCGGGTGTTGGATATTTTATCAATACATTATTAGGATTCTCTAAAGTTGATAGATTTAAAGCACCAGTTAAACTGTATCCCGAAAGATTTCTTACATCTGATAGAATACTTAAATCAAGAGCGTTACCAGATATAGATAATAATGTGTCCGAGCAAGAACCGTTTGTTTTAGCTTTTCAAGACTTATTAGGAAAATATGGTATATATCCAATGGTCGCTTTTGGTACATTAAAAGAATCTTCTGCAATTAAATTATATATGGGGGCAAATAATGAACCACCTAATATTCAAGATGAAGTGTCTAAACAACTTAAAAAATATGATGAAGCTTTAAAATATTGTGATGATGAAGAAGATAAAAAAGATATTCATATTGAAGATTATATTGAACCACAATATCTTCACTATGTAGAGGATTCAAAACCATATCAAGGAATAATTGTGTCAAAAACTCCTCACCCATGTGGGCATTTATTACTAAATGGAGATATAAGAAAAGAAATAGGAACAATAGCTTGTATCAGCAAAACAACAGGCAAAAAAGTTATATGTGCTTGTATAGATGGACAGACAGCCGACCATTATAAGTTTCTTAAAACAGACTTACTTATTGTTGATATAGTTGGTCTTACAGAAGAGATATGGGAAAGAATTGGAGAGAAATCTATATCTAACACAGAACTTGAAAGAAGATTAGCTTGTGAAGAAGGAAATAAGGCTTGGGAAATGTATGAAAAAGGTTATACAATGTGTGTTAACCAATGTGAAAAAGATGGAACAAGAAAGAAAGCTATGCGTTTTAAAATAAGAAACACAGCAGAATTAACTATGTTCGTAGCAGGAATAAGACCTGCATTTAAATCATTGATAAATAATTTCCTAGATAGAAAACCTTATACAACAGGTGTTCCAGAACTTGATGAAGTATTAAAAGATTCTTACCATTATCTTCTATATCAAGAATCAATAATGGCTTTTCTTAACTGGTTAGGAATTGATATGAAAGAAACATATGATATAGTTAAAAAGATAAGTAAGAAAATATTCTTAAAACATCCAGAACAAATGGTTGAGTTGAAAAATAAAACTAGACCAAATTGGATAAAGAATACTGGAAGTGAAGAATTGTTTGATGAAACATTCCAAGCGGTAGAAGATGCTGGCTCGTATGCCTTTAACTCTGCTCATGCCTATTGCGTAGGTAATGATGGTGCTGAAATAGCTTATCTTAAAGCCTATTATCCATATGAAACATATGAAGTATGTTTGAATAGGTATACAAAAAAAGATAATAAAGATAAAGTTGCTTTACTAAAAAAAGAAATGAAAGAAGCTTTTAACATAGATGTTGGTAAATTAATGTGGGGATTAGATAATAGACAATATACATTAGATAAAGAAAATCATTGTATTAACCCATGTTTATCATCTATAAAAGGTATTAGAAAAACTTTAGCAGAAGAATTATATGATTTATCTCAAAAGAAAAATTATGATAATTTTATTGATGTATTAATTGATATTTTTCAATTTACTAATGCCGATGGAACTATGGTAGAAAACTTAATTAAACTAAATTATTTTGAGCCATTTGGGAAATCTAAGACTTTATTAAGAATGTATCAAGTATATCAACAATTCTATAAAAAAGAAAAATGTATTGTACAAGCTAGAAAAGTCTTTGACAAAGAAAAAATGTCAGAACCATTAAAAGAAATATTTAGAAGAACTAGTTGTAGAGAAACTGAAAAACAATTCAGAAATTTAGATGTTCCAAAGATAGTTAATGAAATAATTGGTACTTACCCAGATGAAGAATTGCCTATAACTGTTGTTGCAGAACGTCAGAATGAGTTACTAGGCTATATTGATGTTAAAGATGAAACTTATGATTCTAGCATAGCAATAGTAACACAAGTTAAAATAAATAGATATGGTACACCGTTCTTTGACCTATATCAAATAAAAACTGGTAATAAGATAGAAGGGTTAAAAGTAGATAAAGATTTCTTCTTAAATTTCCCTATCCAAGATGAAGTATTTACAACAATATATATAGGTAATATTGATATTAAACCAAAGAAAAGAAAAAATAAAGAAACAAATAAATGGGAAGATACAGGTGAAATGCAACAAATCCTAAAATCCTATGAACCCATTTTTCTATAAATTACACAAAATAAACAATAAGGAGTGATTTTATATGAGGTTTTTTGAATTTAAACAAGAATATGAATATTATGCTTTAATAGCAGTTCCAAGTGTAGATGGGAATTTTGATTCCCTTTCTACAGCTATTGAAACTTATGCAGAAAATATAGAAGGAAGTATGGAAGATTATAATGAATATTATTTAGGTTGTCTTCCATCAGAATTAACTATAGATGAAGCATTTGAAAAATATAGAGGGGTTGGATTTGGCGATATACCAAAGGATGAAATATCTAAAAGATTCTATACAATGTTAGATAAAATTGAAAATAATGGAGTGCCTGCAATTATACTTATAGATTCAGATTTAATTTAGAAAGGATGTAATAAACAATGAAAGATACTCAAATTAAAAAACTATTAGAAAGTATGGTGATAGTAATAGACAGCCGAGAAAAGAATAATAAACACATAACAGACGTTTTTGACCGAGTACGGTGTTAAATATGAAGTAAAGAAGGTGAATAGTGGCGACTATACTGCTTATATCCCAAATACAGATTATGAAGCTTCTGTTGTAATAGAAAGAAAAAACTCACTAGATGAAATAAGTCAGAATTTAACTAAAAATAAAGCTAGGTTTGAAAGAGAATTTGCTAGAGAAGATAAACATATCACTATTGCAATAGAAAATAATACTTATTTAGACCTTATAAGCGGGAATTATAGAGCAGATGTTAAGCCAAATTCATTTATCGCTTTACTTCACAGTATTACAGATAAATATGGTGTTAACTTTATATTTATTCCAAAAGAAGCTATGGCTGTATTTATTTATAAGACACTTTACTATAACCTACGAAATATATTAAAGGAGGAATGATATAAATATGCAAGTAAATATAATGATTTGTGGGAGCAGAAACTTTAACAACTTTCCACTTTTAGAAAAACTAGTTTTAGAAGATATGCAAGACTTTTTATCTAAAAATCCTCAAATGGGACATTTTAATAAAAAGGAAACTACAATAATTAGTGGAAAAGCAAGAGGAGCAGATGCTTTAGGAGAATTATTTGCTAGAAAATATGGATTAAAAGTAGAAGAATATCCTGCCAAATGGAATCTATATGGTAAAATAGCAGGGTTTATCAGAAATGAAATAATGGTCAATAAGAGTGATATAGTAATAATATTTCATGACGGTAAAAGTAAAGGGACTGCACACGATTTACAGCTTTGTAAAGATAAAAATAAAATATATTATTATCACTTAATATAAAAAATATTTAAAATAATAGTTGACATAAAATAAACAATAGTGTATAATATATCTTGTAAGGAGGTTGTTATACACTATTTAATTATTGGAGGAATGATAATTATGAAACAACAAAAGATATTAATGGATAAGAAATCACAAGAAATATTTGAGAAAGGAGATATTACAAAAGAAACAAAATTATTAATGAAATATGGTGAATTAATTTCATCAGATGTTGTCAAAGTTATAGCACAAGTGGAAGATGTTAATTCAGAACATGCAAGTTATATTGATGTCTACAGATTAAGTGATGATAATAGTGAACTAACTTTTATATGTAGGAGAACAGAAAATTATTACACATAATAAATGATTGAAAAGAGGTATAAAAATGAGAAAGGAATTATATTTTGAAAGAGATACACCCATACAACTAACATTAGAGGAATGTTTAATTAAATGCAAGAGTTTAACAACAGGCAGATTAATACAAAATTGGTCTAAAGTTTATGAAAGAGATGATTTAATTCAAATGGCAAATATAGGCGTTATAAAGGCTTATAATTCTTATGATGTAAAACATAAGTCACCATTTATTCAATATGCAGAATATTGTATAAAAAGAGAAATAAACAATGAATATACAAAAGATAATAGAGATAAGCGTAAGGCAAATATGGAAGCTTGTAGCCTAAACATTTTTTCAGAAGATGATACAGAAGAATGGATTAATAAGTTGGAAGACAGAGATACAAACATTGAACAAGAAGTAATAAATAATATAGAAAATTCGAAGCTTAAAAAGGCTATATCCACACTTAAACCATCTTACCAAAAAACGTTACAAAAATACTATTTTCAAGGAAAAACTCTTGAACAGGTGGCTAAAGAAGAAGGAGTTTGCCGACAAACAATTGTAAATAGATTAATATTGATTAAACGTGACTTAAAAGAAAATATAACTGGTATTAAAAAGCCTGCTAAGAAACCTATAAACATAGCTAGAACACTAAATAAAAATTTTAAATATGTAGGGATTAATAAAGAAGGAAAGGAATATTTCTTTAACAGTATGAAAGACTTTGCAAAAGAACATTCTTTAAGTGAAGCTTGTATGTGGAAAGTTGTTTCAAAAAAAACAAAAACACATAAAGGATGGCAATTCGCTAGAATGATATAAGGAGAGAGTTACATGGATGAAAAAGAGTTAATAGAAGCTATAGAAGGACATTTATCAAATAATTATGCTTGTTATGATACAGAAGAAGAAGTGTTATGTATTGTTAATGAATTAATTCAGACACTAACCAATGAACAGGCTAGAATAACGTTTATTAATAATCTAAAGGTTGCCAAAGAGGAATATGCAACTGATAAAAACAAATGTCCTAATTGTCGGTAAAGATTTAGTTCAACTTGAACAAACAGATGGATTTGAACATGAATTTGGAACAGAAATTTATAATTTATGGGGTTGCAAAAATTGCAATTATGTGATAGAATAAAATAAACAATAACAAAAAAGAGAGGTATTAACATGAAAGAATTTAATTGGGAAGATTTTAAAAACAAAAAGATAGCAGTTATATGTAAAACATCAAAAGAAGCATTTGAATTTATAAAATGTTGTTATGATAGAGATATGACATGGGCAAACAAAAAAATTCACACAAATTTTGAACATATTGATGGTGAAGTAGGATATACGTGCGAAAATAAAAAATTAGGATATTCACGTTTAGAGTTTTATTTAGATAATGATTATGATATTGTATACTGGTCAGATTACAATAAATCACCAAAAGATATGTTAAAAGACGGAATGGTTGTTGAAATAATGAATGGGACTAAATATTTATGTTTACAAGGATATTTTACAAGAGATGAAGGATATATGCTTATAAATGATTATGATGAAGATTTAAACTATTATTTGCATGAAAATTATACTATTATGAAAATATTCAAACCAACAGGTCATTCTTTACGAAGTAAATTTAGGGATGATTATTTAGAATTAATATGGGAAAGAGAACCTGCTAAAGAAATGACTAAAGCAGAAATTGAGAAAGAACTTGGTTATAAAATTAAAATAATAGATTAACATAAAATAAATGATTAGGAGTTGATTACAATGCTAAACAGGATTGTGAAAGGGATTTTAATAGCAAGTCTATTAATATTCCCCCAAACAAACACCGTTAATGGCTTTGCGATAGAATATGATAAAGATTTAAAAGAAAAAGATATTAAAGCTATAAACGACTTAAAGATTCATGAAGATAAACCTTTTGGCTTACATAAAGGATATAATAATTTACAAGCTAAAATAGAAGAACATAAGAAGATTCAAGAAGCAGTACAAAGAAGACTGGAAGAAATTAAAAGACGTGAAGAAGAACAGAAACGTTTAGAAGAGGAACAAAAGAATAAATATGATATAGACCTAGTTCTTACGTACTATTCTCGTCACCCATCAGAGAATGGTGGTTATAATTGTACTGCATCGGGTTCTCCACTAAGAGAAGGTATTGTAGCAAATAATTTTTATCCACTTGGTACAAAAATAGAATTAGAAGATGGAAGAATCTTAGAAGTTGCTGATAGAGGTGGTGCAAGTCATTTTAATAACTGGCACAGATTAGATGTATTTGTAGATACTTATGACCAAGATTATGTTAGAAGTTTAGGTGTTACAAAAATAAAAGGTAGAATATTAAAATAATAGGAACGATAATATGAAATTAAAGAATATTAATTCTAGCAGATTTTTAAATTTCAACTCTAAAATATTCTAACAAGTAAGAGTTAAAAATATAGTTAAAATTTATATTTTGATTAGAATGGAGGTTGTCATATGTCTATCCTAAAAATAGTTAATATTGTTATAAATATTATTGCTATGATTATATGGGCAAGAAACTATTTTTTAATAGAATATTTAGAAGAAAAAGAATTTAATCGTGCCTTAAAATTATCAATAATATCAATTGAAATATTATTAGTATTTGTTATGATATCAGTCATAATATAAAAAAAATATCTTGACAAAGCATAAAATAAATGATATAATGAATATATAATAAAGGAGGTAATAAGAAAAAAATATGAATATCAAACTAACGGATAAAATAAATAATAGGAGTGATTTTGCGGTGATAAACAAAACAGTAATTAAAAGAGATGGTAGAGAAAAGGAATTTTGTTTCGATAGAATACATGATGCTATCAGAAACGCTTATAAAGAAGTAAGTGATGAACTTACGTTTAAAGAAGATTATAATTTTCTTAAACCTATGATTGAAGAAAGAATAAATAAAATAAATGATAAGACAATAACAATAGAGGAAATTCAAGATATAGTTGTAGAAAGCTTATTCAAAGTAAATGTCGATGTGGCAGAATCTTATAAAGCATATAGACGAATGAGAGATATAGAAAGAGAACATCCTATTGATACTCAAATATTAGAATTATTAGAAAATAAAAATGAATTTTTAGCAAAAGAAAATTCTAATAAAAGACCAGAATTAGTTTCAACACAAAGGGATTTGATGGCAGGTACTTTAAGCAGACATTTAGCAAGAAAAAAATTCCCTAAACATTTATTAACAGCATGGGATTTAGGATTATTTAAACCACATGATGCAGATTATATGATAAATCCAATTACAAATTGTGAATTAGTACCATTAGATGATATGTTTGATAAAGGAACTGTTATTAATGGAAAAATGATTGAAACTCCAAAATCATTACAAACTGCTGTTACTTTAGCAACTCAAATAGTAGTTCAAGTAACATCTCAAACTTATGGAGGTTGTTCTATATCTTTATCACATTTAGCACCATATGTTAGAAAAAGTAAAAATAAATATAGAGAATTGATTAAACAAGAAGGAATAGAAACAGGTATTGAATATTCAGAACAACAAATATCTAAAATTGCTGATATAAGATTAAAGAAAGAAATAAAAGATGCTGTCCAAACATTAAACTATCAAATAAACACAATGAGTGGGCAAAATGGTCAAACAGCTTTTCTATCAGTATTTATTTATCTAAATGAAAACATAGAATATAGAGAAGAATTAGTATTATTAGCAGAAGAGCTATTTAAACAAAGAATAGTGGGAATGAAAGATGAAAAAGGACATACAACTACTCAAACTTTCCCTAAACTATTATATGTGTTAGATGAAAATAATGTATATCCACAATCTAAATATTTTTGGTTAACTCAATTAGCTATGAAATGTACAGCTATAAGACAAGCACCAGATTATCAAAGTGCAAAAGTTATGAAAGAAATATATGGAGATGTATTTCCTTGCATGGGATGTCGTAGTTTCTTGTTCCCTTATAAACCAGATGGAAAGCATTTTAAATGGTATGGTAGAGCAAATGTAGGAGTAACTACTCTTAACTTACCAGACATAGCTTTATCATCAAAAGGTGACATGGATACATTTTGGGATATATTTGACGACAGAATGGAAAATTTAATAAAACCTGCTTGTGAATACAGATACACAAAGCTAGAAGGTGTTCAAGCAAAAGTTGCTCCTTTATTATGGCAACATGGAGTATTTGCTAGATTAAATCCAAATGATTATATCTTAGATGTTATTAAGAAAGAACAATTCTCTGTAAGTATAGGTTATGCAGGATTATATGAAACAGTATATTATATGACAGGAGAAAGTAACACAACAGAAATAGGAAAGCAATTCCAGTTACAGGTATTAAAAGCACTAGAAGATAAAGCTAATAAATGGAAAGAAGAAACTGGATTAGGATTCTCTATTTATGGAACACCAATAGAAGAATCTACAGATTGGTTTACTAAAAAATTAGTTGCTAGATTTGGTATTGTAGAAGGTGTTACTGACCACGGTTATATAACAAATTCATACCATGTAAATCCTCATGAAGATATTGATGCTTTTTCTAAGTTAGAAATAGAAGGAGATTTCCAAAAGTATTCTAAAGGAGGAAATGTTAGTTATATTGAAACATTAGGATTAGAACATAATATTGATGCTATGTATGAAATTATAAAATGTATTTATGATAATAATACTCACGCAGAAATAAATTCTCAATCTGATTGTTATTGCTACAAATGTGGTTATAAAGGTCAATTAGAAAATGAAAATACTGGTGATTATAATTGGATATGTCCTAATTGTGGAAATAAAGACCAAGAGGAACTAAATGTTGTTATAAGAACTTGCGGATATCTTAGTTCTAAGGGAATATATACAACAGGAAGAATGAAAGACATCCTTAGTCGTAAAGTTCATATATAATAAAAGGGGGAGTATTTGCTCCCCTTATTTAATAAAGGAGGGATTTATGTGTACTATTCAGATTTAAGAAAATATGATTCTCAAAATGGATTTGGTTTAGGTATTGGTGTAACATTATTTGTAAGTGGTTGCAATTTTCATTGTAAAGGCTGTTTTAATAAAGAAGCATGGGATTTCAATTATGGTAAACCTTTTACAAAAGATATAGAAGATTTAGTTATATCTTATTCAAAAAATAAACGAATACATCATGTAAGCCTACTAGGAGGGGAAATATTTCATCAAGACTTAAATATTATATTAAGTTTGGTAAAAAGAATAAAAACAGAAGTTAATAAACCTATCTATGTTTGGACAGGATTTACATGGGAAGAATTAATTAAAGATAATCAAAGAAAAGATATATTACAATATGTAGATATAATAACAGATGGGCAGTTTATACAAGAACAAAAGAACGTAAATTTATTATATGCAGGAAGTAATAACCAAAGACATATATTGGTACAAGAATCACTTAATCAAAATGAAATTATAATAAAGAATAATTAATTGATAAAAAACTATTGACATAACATAAAATAAATGATAATATATACTTGTAGGAAGCGTTCTTACAAGTATTTTTTATTAGGAGAGGTGATTATATGATAGAACATAAAGATAAAATTTTACAATTACAAGATGGAACATTAATTTGTGGATTTTGTATGAAACCTATAACAATAGAAAAGAAACATGAATGGGATGAATATGAAAAATATGAATGGACTGAATACTCTTGCAGTTGTGATGAATGGAAAGCTTATGACCAATTAAATCAAGATATAATGAAATTAGATTGGGAATATTATAATAAGCTGAAACGCATCGTGGCAGATTATAGACAAGAAAGAGCAGAATTAGTTAAGAAAGCAAATGAATGTAGTCCTAAACAATGTGTTATGACAGACTTTAATTCATATATTTTAGATGTTATGCCACCATCAACTAATCCACATACAAAAAATGAATGGGTTGTTAAATAAAATAAATGATAGGAGAAAAAGATATGAAAAAAAGAATATTAGCAGTATTATTAAGTATTGGATGTTTATTATCACTAGGAGGTTGTTCAGATAATCCTACAGAAACAAATAGATTTATTTCAACCAATGAAACAATAATTATTAGTGGTGGAACATACGAAATTGTTTATGATAATTATACTAAAATAGTTTATTTATCTTCTTGTGGAGATTATGATATAGAAGCATTATTAGGGGCAGATAAACAACCAATGACTATTGATGAATATTATAAACAAAAATAATAGAGGTGATTGTTATGCTTAATATGGTAATAGGAGCAAGTATAGCTGTTTTAATGTATATGTTGCTTATAATAGCACTTGTATTATTAGTATTTTGGATTTGTACAGAATTATTATAAGGAGAGGATTATATGAAAATTAATATACAAAAGGGAAATCTTTTTGATTTAGATAAACGATATGCTTTGGCTCATTGTGTCAGTTTAGATTGTTCCAATCCTAAATCATGGGGTATGGGAATTGCTACAGAATTTAAAAAACGTTTTAAAGGTATGAAACATTATTGTGCAAGAGTAATAGAAAATAATAACTTATCTTATCCTGTTATAATACCTTATTGTGAAAATGATAGGTGTATTTTTAATCTTATAACAAAGAGAGTGTATTATGGAAAACCAACATATGCCACAATTACTAAATGTATTCATGATATGGCATCAATGTGTAAACAATTTGATATCAAATATCTAGGAATATATAAACTTGGTTGTAACCTAGATAAATTACAATGGGGTAAAGTAAAAGAAATCATTGAACAAGAATTTAAAGATATAGACATAGAAATAGAAGTTAGATATTTATAAAAGAAGGAGAGGATTGTATGAACGTAACAAAACACGCATATTCACGTTATGCAACGAGATTTAAAGGTATAGATAAAAAAGACTTAGGAGCAATTACACAAGCCGAAAAAGAATTATTTGAAACTGAATTAAATAAAATGATAGATAGAGCAACTATGATTTACACAGGAACTTTCAATGAAAAGAACCAAGTCACAAACTTTTGGGTAGTTGATAATATTGTACTTGTTACAGATGTTGCTAATACAAAAATAATAACTTTATATAGAATTGAGTTTGGTTTTGATAGAACTATTGATAAAACAATCCTAGAGAATCTTAGAGAGCAGTTAGAAGAAGCAGACGAAGTTTATATTAAGGCTATGCAAGAAGTGCAGGAGAAGAAGGAAAAGCTTGATATAGATGCTATTAGTATTAAAGAACAAATAGCTTCGTTACAAGAACAATTATCTGCTTTACAAAGTGGTCTTAAAGGTATTGAAGAATATAAAAAGACTATTACTGTAGATGAAGTTAAAGCTAGAACAAATAGAGATATTATTGCAAAGAAAATAATCTATAGCAATATTTACAAGAAATCTGTAGATGAATATACAATGGAGGATTAACAATGTGGAAGACTTATAAACAATGGTTACAATACGTTAATGAGATAGTACCCATCAAATTAACTAGATTACAAAAAATAACATTATTTTTTAATTGGTTATATTTTAAAAATAAAAAGTATTGACATAGCATAAAATAAATGATATACTATATGTATAGAAAGGAGAGATAATAAAAATGGATAAGAAATATGAATATATGATACACATATGGGGTGGAATGTTTAACAAAGATGCTTCCCCATCCATAACAAAAGATTTAGGAATCACAGAAGGTTATTATTATTTCGATACTAAAGAAGAAAGACAAGCCTTTAAAGATAAAATAACCGAAGAATATAGAAGTCAAGGATTTGCTAGTGATTCACAAGAAGGTTATCTCACACATAAACAAACTGTTTTTGTAGGGACTTTCGAGTATGAAGGAAAACAATATGTATTACATGAAAATTTTGGTTATGAATATCCAGAAGAAGTAGCTATATTTATGTTTGAAGAAGGTAATTATAGCTGTGATTGTAATAGAAGTATATTTATAAACAGAGAATATGGAACTAATATAAATCCAAATTGTAAGTGTGGAGAAGATATAAAATTAATAGATTTTCATATTGAATACATTGATTAAGGAGGATTATTAATGATTAATTTGGAAAAAGGAACGAAATCTAACACTATTGATACCATAATAAAAGAACTAGAGGATATAAATAAATTAACTTCTAAAATATATAGTGATAGTTATAGTAGTTATAACATGAGTTTAATCAGACATAACACAGGTAAAATACTTGGGAAGACAGATACTTTGATTAATATTTTAAAAAGTATTGACATAAAATAAACAATAAGATATAATAATTATAAAGGAGGAAATAATATGAAGAAAATTATTTGTATGATGTTGTTAGGAGCAACTACATTAAGTTGTATTGGGTGTAAAGCATATACACCAGTTCCTTATAAAGAAACAGAATCTGTTGTTGATTCTAAATATGATAAAAATGATTGTTATATAATGACTTCCTATACAGAAAAGTTTGTGACTGAATATGAGGATGGAAATAGTCATGTAACAGAATGTGAAGTATGGGTTAATACAAAAACAAAAATAGTTTTTCTAAGATTTAGACAAGCTTATGCGTATTATGTATATGAACCAATAATAGGACAAGACAAATTACCTATGACATTAGATGAATATAAAGCTATGAAAGGGTTGATGTAATATGAAATGTTCATGTGGTCAAAAAATCTACCAACAATTATGCGTACCTAATGTTTATTTTTCACAAAGATATAAGGATACAGAATTTACTTATCCAGTCACATCTTATGAGTTTAAGTGTCCTAAATGTGGGAAAGTAACAATATTATCATTAGCTAAATTTGAAAGTTTAAAGGAGGAAAGTACAGATGAAACTAACTAAAAAGAATTTGAAAAAAGTAAAACGTGGAGATAAGGTTAAATGTATTATTCCGAAATCTATTGCCCCATCATTAGGAGTAGATTATGAAACGTTTGAACATATGAAAGGCATTGTTCTTCATGGCAGAGTTAGCACATTATATGGTGATGGAGATTTAGAAGTAATATTAGATGTTCCTAAGTCAATAGAAACTTATAGAACAGCAATATATTACTTAGCAAGCTATTGTTCCGAAGTTAATATATTAAAATAAGAGGTGGTAATATGAAAGTGACTAAAGAAATCTTACAAACACTAAAGGTTGGAGAAAGAATAAGCTGTATAATACCAAAAAACTGTAAAAAAAACAATGGGGTTTCCAACCTGTGCTTTTAAAGAAATGAGAGGTATAGTATTAAATGGAACAATAGATAACGTATGGGATGGAGAATGTGTTGGGTTACAATTGATTGTCCCACAAAATATAGTAGATAAATATAATTGTTATGAATATTTATTCTATACATCTCATAACTGTATAGATTTTCAAGTAAAAAGATAAAAAGAAAGGATGATTAATATTATGAAATTAAGAATTAAATATTTTGAAGGTGCAACAAAATTAAAAACTATATCAAAAGGAAATTGGGTTGATGTATATGCAAACAAAGATATTTTTGTACCAGTTGGAGAAAGAGCAATGATACCGTTAGGTTTTGCTTTAGAATTACCTTGTGGATGGGAAGGTCATTTAGCACCAAGAAGTTCTACTTTTAAGACTTGGGGTATTATTCAAACAAATCATGTCGGAGTAGTTGATGATACTTATATAGGAGATAATGACCAATGGCATATGCCTGTATATTGTTTACAAGGTGAAGAGTATGAATTCACAGAAGAGGAAATGTTTGAAAAAATGGGTGGAGGACTTCATAGTCTTGAGCCTACTCCAACAGGATTAAGATATTCTCACACAGAAACACCAAAAGATTCGATATACAGCACAGTAACATCAATGGTTAATAGAAAAGGAACATGGATAAGAAAAGGTGATAAGATAGGTCAGTTTAGAATTATGGAAGTTATGCCACCATTAGAATTTGAAGAAGTTAAATCATTTGGTAATGCAGACAGAGGTGGCTTTGGCACTACTGGTACTAAGTAGGTGATTAATTATGGTTTGTTTATATTTAATATATTGTATGATGACTGATTGGACAATATCTGGATGGTTAATATTTTGGTGGATAATAGATTTGTTTCTTAAAGATTAAGTAAGAATAGGGGTTATTCCCTTTCTTGCACATAAAATAAATGATTAGAGGTGTAAATATGAAAAAAGAATTATATGCTATTACTTGGAGTTTAACAATGAGAGAAGAAGAAACAACAGATACTTGGTATGTAAAAGCTTCTCAATATCAAAACGTAGAAAATTACATCAAATATGCAAAACAAAAACTTGAAAATGATGGAGGAATGACAGTTAATAGTGTTTCTTATTACAAAATATCACAAGATATAATAGTAGAATTACAATAGGAGGAAATAATATGAATTTATATACAATTTTATGTGAAATAGAAATTGCAAAAGGCAAAGAAAAACAAAATGTACTTCAAAAATATAAGGACAACCAAGACTTTACAGATATATTAGTTTTGGCTTATAACGATAATAAGTATGGTTTTAGCAAAAATAAATTAAGAAAAGAATTGGATAAATACAAAGAATATAATTCAAATTTTCATTCTTATTGGGATAATGGTTTTGATATGTGTGAAGCTTTAGCTACTTCTAATATAAATAATCAACTTAGAGATGCTGTTTATTCAACTCTATCGGCTATGTCAGAAGACTTACAAGAAGTTTGGATAAGAGTATTGACTAAAGATTTAAAGTGTGGTATCAGCGTTACAAGCATAAATAAAGCTATACCTAATTTAATACCTGTTTGGACTATTCAAAAGGCTTCAACTTATAAAGAAGGTAAAATTAAAGATGGTACTTGGATAGGTATTACTTTAAAAGAAAATGGTATACATGGCACTTATTATGATGGCATAATTAAATCAAGACAAAATAAAGTATTTGAAGGCTTAGACCATATCATCAATGAAATTAATATACTTCTACAATACTTCCCTTATTATGTATTTGAAGGAGAATTAATCAGAGATAATATTGATAATCTTTTAGATAATGAAAACTTTAGATTAACAACATCTATATTAAGTGATGAAACTGCTGACAAAACACCTATTAAGTTAGATTTATTTGATTTATTACCTCAAAAAGAATTTGATTTAGCAGGAGTAAGTACAAGAACATACAAAGAAAGACTTGAACAATTAAAACAAATTCAATCTTTAATTAATGAATTAGGATTAAAATATATTGGTGTATGTGAAATATTATATGAAGGAACAGATGTTTCTCAAATCCAAAAACAATTAGATATTGTTGATTCTAAAGGATTAGAAGGGTGTGTGGTATCATTAGATAAGTATTATCAAAGAAAGAGATTAACTACATTGTTCAAAGTTAAATCTTGGAAAGATGCTGATTGTAAAATAATTGGCTATGAAGAAGGTACAATTGGTTCAAAATATGAAGGAATGTTAGGAGCATTTATTATAGACTATAAAGGGAATAAAGTATCTGTTGGCGGAGGGTATTCAGACGAGCAACGCCAAGAGATGTGGGATAATAGAGATAAATATATGGGCAAAATACTTCAAGTTAAATTTAAAGAAGAAACTAAGAATAAAGAAACAGGATTAGTCAGTTTACAATTTGGTACATTTGTATGTATAAGAGAAGAAGGAAAGGAAGTTAGTTACGAATAATGGCTAAGAAGAAGAAAGAAGAACTTATACAAGCAGGATTTATAGATGGTGTTCCAGTTTGTCCTTGTTGTGGAAAACATATCTCCAATTCTGTTACGGTAGATGTGGATTCTTATGTATGTAAAGAAAATGAGTTGGAAACATTATTAAGATTCATTAAACGCTGTTTAGAATGTAGGACAGAATTTATTATATTTTCAACAGGACATACCCTTACAAGTGGTGGTAAATATATACTAATTAATGAAGAAGAATATATTAAAAAATAATCTTGACATAAAATAAATGATATGATATAATAAACATATAAAGTAAGACAGCAAAGGGGTGAGAATAATGCTAGAAAGAATAACTAAAGAAATCGAAGAAACAGAAGATACAATAACAATAGGGGAACTAATTTCTACAATGTATTATTTAAAAAATAAAGTAGATGAATTAGAAACTGAAAATACACAATTAAAAGAAGAAATTAAAAGATTAACAAAGTAAAGGTGGCATAAAATAAACAATGGAAATAAGAGTAACAGCGTTAACTGAAAACAAACAAGTAATGAACAGATGCAGAGTAACTGTATGGAAGGATAGTTTAGAAAAAGAACCTAGTATACAATTTATGGAGGATATTTATAAAGCAGAACATAGTCCAATAAGAGATAAATGGTTTTCTATAGAAATAAGAAATGTAAAGTCATGGGTTGCAACACATTTTGTTAGACATAGTATTGGATATACTCCTTATGTTTCAACACAAAGAAATGATAGAATAGATTATGAAGGAAGTAGAGATGATAGAAAACAAGGTGAACTTGTAAATATGGATATAACATTAAATGCACAAGCTTTCATAAATGTATCTAAAAGAAGATTATGTGGTCAAGCACACGTTGAAGCACAAAAATTATGGAATTTAGTTTTAGCAGAGTTAAGAAAAATAGACGAACCATTATTTAATAATTGCGTTCCAGAATGTATATATAGAGGTTTTTGTCCAGAAAAATATCCTTGTAATGATGGAAAAGGTAGATGTGATACAAAAGCTTATAAGGATTGGAGAAAACGTTATATTGGTAATAGACCTAGAATTATAATTGAATAAAGAACAAAAAAAGGGATATAGCTTAATTAAAAACTATATCCCTTAATTATTTAACGATTATTGTCCCTCAAGGCTACATCAATCTTATCTTCTATTGTATCAATCTTATTGTCGATTCCATCAACTCTACTATTAATATTGCTAATATGAGAATCAACGTCACGTAATAAATTTTGAGTTACTTGAACTAATTCTCCATTAGTTCTTGTTAATTCATTATTTGTTTCAGTAAGTCTATCTAGTGTTGTATTAATTCTTTCCCACATTTTATAAATAAATAGTCCGCATTATAACACACGCAAATACTGGAAAACCTAAAGACTGTATAAAAGTTCCCATTCCTGCTAAATCCATAGTAACTACTCCTTCCACTTGTCCGAACATATTTCATTAATAACTTCTATATCATTATTGTTATTATTCATTTTATTATCATTGTTCATATTAAAATTGTTTACCTTATAACCGATATGAGTAACTGTATAAATGCAAAACATAGCCACAATTACTGTTAATAACATTATTATTTTCAAATCGTTTATACTGTTCTTACACTCTTTTAATATCACTTTATTTTTCTTATTTAAATTATCATATTCTACTAATAATTCTTCTAGTCTATCTCTATCTTGCTGTATATTTTTCAAGTAGTTATCTGACACAATAAACGCCCCTTTATAATTACGAATAAGAAAAGACATCTTCTTAATTAAGATACCCTTTATAAGTGATATTGGCAATTAGAGGATAGATATTTTATTTTATAATATATTTATATTATCTTTTTCTTCCGACCTCCCTTAGCTTTTGATGTTGATTTTGCTTTTGCCATGTGCTTTCACCACCTTTCATATTAATTTAATTTATGTTAATATTTTTATTCTTTCTCTACTAGATTAGAATTATCAATAGTTGTACCTGCAATATTTGAATCGCCTGTTATTGTAGTTTCTACGACAGGTGCATATAAATATGTATGCCATGCTACACATAATCCCACTATACTCGACACAAAAGTTACAAATAAACCTATAATTAATGCTATGATAATTTTAAATAACTTATCTTCCATATCTTATCAAAGCTACCTCCTTTATTAAATCTACATATCCATATATAATTAATGTTGAAATCATAGCACATATTATGTTCATATTATTTTACCTTCCTTCTTCTTGTTATTGTTGTTCTTGTTTTTCTTGGTTTCTTTACTTTTTTCTTTTCATCTAATGTCTTTTCTCTTTTAGCTGTTTTTGTTTGTTCTTTAACTCTTGTCTTTTTCATGAGTTCTACATCGTACTCACAATCATAAAATTCAATTCTTGCTCCGCTTAACACCTTTTTTATATTCTATTGATAAAGTAAGTTCTTTAATAACATCACAGCTATCATCAACAAGGACACCTGTTTCTTCTGCTGTTAATCCATCTAATATAAATTTTGGAACTATATTATCAATATCTGTTCTTGCTCTTGTAGGTTTATAAACTGTATACTTACATTTACATTCACTTATTCCTAAATTTTCTAATCCATAATGTTCTACAACAAATTTAGTAAAATCTTTATAGTTTTGCTTTAATGTATTCATTTTCTTTCTTTGTAAAATTATCCATTTGTTTAAAGATGGATTAGCAGGTGTATCTATTGGATTATTTTTTGCTCTTGGATGTAGTCTAAAATATCTTTTAGTCCATTCATACATTAATTCTTCTGTAAATTCTATTACCACTACATCTTTCTTGTTTCTCATATTTAATAATCTCCTTTGTATCAAAACAATTTCGTTAAATAAGCATTTAGCGAAATTATTTAAATGTTTTATTGTAATTGTATTTTTTTATTTATATAATATCAATTCTGACAAGATTTAAGATTTGAACATCAAAATAATCTAACACTTAGTCATTTATAATTATTTCAAATTCTATATTCTATCTTGTAATCCAATCCCAACAACCATTATCATTGACATAATATTTTTTATCAACAACGGTGTTTGTTGCCATAGAACCTTTTGGCATACCAACTTGTGGATATAAGTAATAATAATTACCTTTCCATAACAGCCATCCAGTTGTCATGTAACAGTTTTCATCTAAAAAATACCATTTACCATCAGTATCTTTAAACCATTCATTACATAAAGCTATTGAATATTCGTTGAACTTAAACCAATCTTGTCCTATTTGTAACCATTCATTACAAGCATAAGTACCATTATCTTTTTTGTATTTCCATTTCATTCCCGCAGGTGTTTGATATTTTTCCCACCCACTTTTTGGTTTTTCTATTTTTGTGTCCACGATTGCCCATGCTTCTTTAATAAGAGGAGAATTTATGTCTATGTAGTAAAGACCGTGATTTCCAGTATTTCCCCAACTATTATCATTTGTTAATAAGTCTTGTTTGTATTCAAAACAAACCATTGCATGATTTCCTTTATAACTTCCTTTACCAAATGTCGGAATATACCCACCATTTGTTTTTGCTTCGTAAAAGTTGTCGTAAACTTTATATATTACCATGATTGGCATATCATATTTAGATATATATTCTTTTATTTCAGAAGCTTCTAATCTAATGTAAGAAAGGGATTTTTCATTATTTGCTTTATTAATCAAATCATTTATGTTATTTTCTTCTAATGTTTTTAAAATAGAAGGATATTCAATATCACAGTCAAAATCCGATTTTAAACAATCACCAATTTCACATAAATTTGCACAAGCTTCACGTGGAATTAATCCAGTTTTTTGATGTTGATTATTTTTTCTATAACCATATAAAAAGCCGATTGAATACGATTTTTTTGTAAAATAACGTTTCATTTTAGTTAAACAATGTGCAACACATGAATTAACCAATTGTTTTGTATTATCTGGTTCATAATCAGAAACCGTATAATTTAGTGGCACTTGATAATCCCCATTTAATGAAGCAATATCTGATATCCTATAATCTCTTGGGTCACTAGGACTATCTACAGACCCAAGAAATTCATAATTTATTTTATTTTCCATAGTATTACACCTCTTTTAATTCATTTACAATACAATCTGTATATCCATCTATTGTAAGAATAGAATCCACAGCCGACTTCCATTTTGCATATATGTTTACATCAATAAAATATGCTCTATATAAATCTTGTGCTTCCTTTAATGAATAATTATCTCTCTTTTCTTCAATTCTTTGTGCTATAAATGTTGCCATCATCGAATCATCCTTTCTGTTTATTTTATGTTATAATATTGAAGGAATAACTTCTGTTAGTATTGCATTAATAGTATCCTCACTAATTGACATAGATTCTTTTAATTTACTAATAGTTATTTCTAATTCTTGTATTTTAGAATCCTTTTCTTTAAGTACAGCTTTTTGTTCATCTATTTTCCATTGATTATATTCTTGAATACTAGAGAAGACATACACATCATATGTATAATGTGTATAGTTAACTTTAATGCTATCCTTTTTAACTATCTTAACTCTATAAGATAATATTTCATCTCTTGGATATGTTTTACTTGTTTGATTAGTTAATATCTTCATAAAAGCACCCCTTATATTAGAATGTTAACTTTTACATTTGTTAAATTACTTTGTTTAGCTGTAACAGAACATGAATTTGTATTGATTGCTATATCTACATCCGTTTCACCTAATTTGTGCCAATCTCCTACTTTATCATATAAAATACTTAGATTTTTTAATACAACATTATCGGCAGAAGAAGGTCTATATAAAACAAATGCAAATCTAATATGTTTATTAGTTAATATTGTATTATAGTCAATATTTGGAATATCTGTTGCTATTCCATTATTCCATATTTCATCTTTGAATTGATTCCATTTATTTTTTTCCGAGTCCGATAATTGAGAATATTGTTTAACTTTATTATCATCTGTTAATGGACAAGTATTTGTTAAAACATCCCAACTAGAACCGTTCCAAGTTTTCCATGTAACACCATTATCATTACTTATGACATACTTTATATTACCATTAGCTGTTTTTGTAACATCTAAAACAAAATTGTGAATAGTTGAAGCTTTTATTGTCGATAAATTTTGATTAGAAATTATCAATTCTTTATTATTTTTTATACCATTTATAGTATACGTCCTTTCTTCTGACGATATAATTGAAAAATTACTAAATTTATCTATTGGTTTAAAAGTTTCACCATTTATAGTTACATCTTTTAATAAATCATTTGAAGAAAATCCATATGTTTCTAAATCTCTATTAATATCAGTTATAATTATTTCATTATACATTTTTGAAGAATCATCATAATTGTCCTCTAATATTGAATAATATTTATTATTAGATTTTAATAATAAATATATAGTTCTTATAATGTCATAAATATCATGGAGTCTATTTGCATTATCTAAATTAGGTATCAATGTAGGTGTAGTTTTACTAGCAGTATTACCTAATCCTAATTGACCAAAGGTATTATGTCCAGATGATTTTACAGCACCATCATTTAATAAGAATAACGTATGATAAGAACCACATGATATTTGTTCCACATTGTCTAAGTTGGATATTAATGTAGGTATATTTCTATCTGTAGCATCACCTAATCCTAATTGACCATTACCATTTTGTCCACAAGATTTTGCAG